>ERZ777003.117-NODE-117-length-158929-cov-13.680942_pt1 | contig 158929 bp, 140 predicted proteins | sample MGYA00374956_ERZ777003 | MGnify/ENA primary metagenome ERZ777003 (study PRJEB29302, sample SAMN06268252) | bioreactor metagenome | isolation source: Joint BioEnergy Institute, California, USA | place: USA:Joint BioEnergy Institute, California, USA | collected... | reverse complement strand
CGCTGACCTGTGTGGCCCGGGGCACCGGCCGCGTCGCCGAAGCCCTCCACCTCTACCAGCGCGCGCTCGCCAGCGGCCAGGAGCTTCGCCGCTCGGCCTAACGGTCGCGTCTACCAAACAGCAAGCACAGACGATCGAAATAAAGGACGGCGCCTCGTTGGAGGCGCCGTCGCGTTACCAGTGAATCTCGACCCGGGTGCCGATCTTCACGAAGGAGTAGACGATCTTCGCCTCCTCCGGCGAGAGGGAGACGCAGCCCGCGGTCGGGCCGCCACCGCCGGGGAGAACCCTGCCCGTCGCGTCCATCGTCCAGGAGTGGAAGCCGTTGTATCGGTTCGGGTCAAAGCCGGCCCAGTAGGTGAAATAGGCGTTGGCGTACGGCGTCCACTGCAGCTCGGCGACCTTCTCATAGACCCGGTACGTGCCGACGGCCGTCGCGTAGAACCCCTCGCCCTGGTCGCGGCTGACCGAGACGCGGAACGTCTCGACGGCGGTGTCGCCGATCATCAGGCGCAAGATGCGATCGCCCCGATCCACATCCACCCAGCGCTCCGCGTTCGGATCCGTGGCCGGCCCTTGATCTGGCGTCAGCTTCCGCGCGGCGACGTAGCCCGTCGCATCGCCGAGCCGGACCATGATGTCGGACCCGACGCGCGGCCCAACGACGGTGAGCACCATCCCCCGGCGAACACGCGTTATCGCTTCGCTCCCCTTGCCCGGACGCGCGCGAAGATGCAGGTTGGCCGTCGCGCGAGCAAAGGTATCGAACTGGAGCCTGCTTTCCGGCAACCAGCCGACCGGCGCCTCTGGCTCGGCCTCCGGCTTGACCGCGTACCAGCCGCCTCGCATCGGGCCAGAGAGGAGGGTCACCTTCGTTCCAGGCGTGAGCCGAGCGATGATCTCCGCCTGGCGCTCCAATGGGTTCGCCCGCAGGTTGGCCTCAGTCGCTCCGGCGACCGTGGCACGCGGCGCGACCGTCCGCTCCGGCGCGGCGGCGGCTGCCCCTTGCGAAACGAGCCCTGGCCCGATGCTGGCAAGCGCGAATAGCATGGCCAGGGCACGCGTCACCCAGGTGAGATTGATCTGCACAGCAGTCCCCTCCCTCATCGCACCATATATTTCAGGCGCAGTGGTCTCTCACCCTCGATCTGCGCACGGTTCAGCGAAGCCTACCATTGAATGCACGGTGATGTATGTTCTCTAGGCAACGTTGCCCAAAGCGACGCCCCCAAGGAGATCGCGATTCTTTCCCCAAAGCGTGCCAATTCGCCCGGCCAATTGCGAGCATGCTATCCTGAGATCCCGTCGTGCCGTCGTGTCACCGCCGGGTGATCACGGCCGGTAATCGCACGACTGCATGCCCCGCGCGGCATTCGAGCCGGTGGCCTCGGGATTGGGCGCGTGTCGACGATGAGTCTCCGCCAAACCATCGCCCTCGTCCTCCTCTTCGTGGCGACGAGCGTGACGTTCATCGCGCTCGACAATCGCGCGGCGCTCGATCCACTCAAGACCGGCTTGCAGGAGCTCGTCTCGCCGGTGACGAGCTTCGTCAATGGCATCGGCGACCGGAGCGAGAGCGACCTCGCGGTCGAGCTCGATCAGGTCACGCGCGAGCGCGACGCACTCTTGGCAGAGAACACCCAGCTCAAGCTCCGACTCCAGCAGATGGAGAAGTACGAGCAGATCCTGGATGTCAAAGAGGGGCATCCGGAGTGGACGCTCGTGACCGCCAAGGTGCTGAATCCGGACCCGACCAGCCTCCAGAAGTTTGTCACGATCGACAAGGGCTCGGCGGATGGCATCCGGAAGGGGATGGCAGTCGTCGATCCTTACTACTTCGTCGGTCTCGTGACCGCCGTCGAGGAGCACACGGCGCGGGTCACCCTCGCCATCGACGCCTCGGCAGCCGTCGGCGCCCAGCTGCTCGAAAGCAAGGCGGACGGCGTGGTCTACGGCCGCTGGCAATCCGGTGGCCGAATGGACCTGGCCTACGTCGATCTCTCGGTGACACCCAAGCCCGGGGAACTGGTCGTGACCTCGACGAATCTGGAGACGCGAACCTCCCAGGTACCTGGCGGGATCATCATCGGCAAGGTCGAAGGCACGCCCCAGAAGAACAACCAGGGCGACGCGCAGACGATCCGTGTGCTCCCCGCCGCGGATTTCGATCATCTGAACGTTGTAGCGGTGATCGTGGACGATGGCGAACCAGGCGTCTAACGGTCGCGGGAACGGCGCGCGGCCGTGGCCGGATCTCCGCCTCGCGGCCGCGATCGCCGCTGCCAAGCTCGCCTCGACCGGCATCCGGCGCACGGGACGCGGCGGCGGCACGTCGGCTCCCGGCTTGATCGCCGACCGGATCGATCCGGCGCTCCTCACCAAGCTGGCGCGGCGGCTCGAGCGCGGCGCGATCCTTGTCGCGGGGACAAACGGCAAGACGACGACATCCCGCATGATCGCGGACATCCTCGAGGCGGATGGCGCCCGAGTCGTCCACAACCGCTCGGGCTCCAACCTCGTCCGGGGCGTCGTCGCCGCCTTCGCCGATCACGCCACACTCACTGGCGAGCCAGGCGGCGATGTTGCGGTCATCGAATCCGACGAGGCGGCCTTCCCGGCCATCGCCGCGCGGGTGCAGCCAGACATTATCGTCCTGACGAATTTGTTCCGAGACCAGCTCGATCGCTACGGCGAGCTGAACACGATCGCCCAGCGTTGGCGCGCCGCGCTCCAGGCGCTGCCGCCGACCACAACACTCGTCGTGGATGCTGATGATCCGACACTGACGGCGATCACCGACGACTTGCCGGCTCGACGGGTCACCTTCGGGCTGCACGACGTCGCCTACCGGCTGCCGGAGCTGCCGCACGCCGCGGACGCGGTGACCTGCCGCCGCTGCGGCGCGGATCTCGCCTACGACGCACTCTACGTCTCGCATTTGGGCGACTGGCGCTGCCCGAGCTGCGGCTACGCCCGGCCGAGCTTGGACATCGCCGGGACGGAGGTGGTGCTGGAGGGCGTCGAGTCGCTGCGTGTCACTATCCGGCACGGGGAGGGCCGCTCTTTCACCGTCAGTGTCGGCGTTCCGGGGCTCTACAACGTCTACAACGTCGTCGCTGCCGCTTCCGCCGCGATCGCCGCAGGCGTGCCGGACACCACGATCTCGCGGGCGCTGGCCGCGTTCCAGGCCGCCTTCGGCCGCATTGAACGAGTGTCGCTGCGCGGCCGCACACTGACGCTCGCGCTTGTCAAGAACCCCGTCGGGTTCAACGAGGTACTACGCATGCTGACGGCGGCGACCGGTTCCCTGACCGTGCCGGTCCTGATCGCGATCAACGACCTCACGGCGGACGGACGGGATGTCTCCTGGCTCTGGGACGTTGATTTCGAGCTGCTCGCCGACGGGCAGGTCCCCGTGAGCACGACCGGCCTGCGCGCGGCGGACATGGCGAACCGGTTGAAATACGCTGGCCTCGCCGCCGATCGGATCGTCCAGCGCGGGACCGACATGCGGGCGGCGTTGGATGCCTTCGTCGCCGACCTGCCGGAGGGGGGCACGGGCTATATCCTGCCCACCTACACCGCGATGCTGGAGCTTCGCCAGATCCTGGCTGACCTCGGCGCCGTTGAGACGTTTTGGCGACAATAGGCGGCGGGACGCACCGGTGTAGAGGAGTGCAGCGCCATGGAGCTGACGATCGGCTGGCTCTACCCGACGAAGATGAACATCTACGGCGATCGCGGCAATGTGATCGCGCTGTCCCGCCGGGCGGAATGGCGCGGCATTCCCACCCGCGTCGTCCCGATCCACATCGGCGAGCCGATCCCGAACGATGTGGACATCTTCTTCTTCGGCGGCGGCCAGGACCAGGAGCAGATCGCTGTCTCTCGCGATCTCCAGGGCGCGAAGGGTGAGGCGCTGAAGGCGGCCGTGGCCGAGGGCGCGGCGCTCCTAGCCGTCTGCGGCGGGTACCAGCTCCTCGGGCACGAATACCGCCCGCACGAGGGCGAGCCGCTGCCGGGGATCGGGCTGTTCGACCTGACGACGGTTGCCGGTCCGGAGCGATTCATCGGCAATGTCGTCGTCGACAGCGAATGGGGCGAACTCGTCGGATTCGAGAACCACAGCGGGCTGACCTACCTCGGGCCAGGCGTCCGCCCGCTCGGACGAGTGCGGGTTGGGCGCGGCAACAACGGGAAGGACGGAACCGAGGGCGCCGTCTATCGCTACGCCATCGGCTGCTATCTCCATGGGGCGCTCCTACCAAAGAATCCGCGCCTCGCCGACTGGCTGATCGCGGCCGGGCTTCGCCGCCGCCACGGCGAGGTCGAGCTCCCGCCGCTCGACGACGAGACAGAGCGCGAGGCGCACGCCTCAGCGGTCGAGCGAGCCCGGAAGACCGGCTAGGGATGTCATCGCGGCGGCTCCTCTGGCGCGTCATCGGGCTGCTGGTGGTCGCCGCCGCCGTTTGGCTCCCGCGTGGGCTCGCGCTCGATCACTTCGTGACGCCTGACGAGTCGTACTGGCTGGCGCGCTCGGCCAACTTCTCGCAGGCGCTGGCGCACGGCGATTTCTCCCATACCTACCAGTTCTTCCATCCCGGCGTGACGACGATGTGGCTCGGCTCGGCGGGCTTCCTCGTCGCCGACCGGACCTACGCGCGGGACGCCGACAGCCAAGTACGCCAGGTGAGCAATGACATCGTGCCGCTCTTGCGCGAGCGGGGCATCGAGCCGCTCGACGTGCTCGCCGCCGGGCGGAAGGCCGTTGTCCTGGCGCAGACGCTCATCTTGGCCGCCGCCTGCTGGTACGCGATGCGCCTGTTCGGCGTCGCGGTGGCCATTTTCGGCTTTCTTCTCATCGCGCTCGATCCGTTCCATGTCGGGCTGTCGCGCCTGCTCCACGTCGATGGCCTGACCAGCAGCTTGACCCTGCTCACGCTCCTTGCCGCCGCGAGCTACATCTACGGCGACCACCGGCGCCGCGATCTCGTCGTCGCCGGGATCGCGGCCGGGCTCGCTTGGCTAACGCGCTCGACCGCCCTCTTCTTGCTGCCATTCGTCGGCCTGATGCTGCTCTTCGCGCCGCCGGGTATCGGGCGGGAGCCGCGCCAATGGCTCGCCGCGCTACGCCGCGCCGTGCCGCCGTACGCGCTCTGGCTCGGCGTTGGCATGGCGACCTCGGTTCTGCTCTGGCCGGCATTGTGGGTAAGCCCAATCGAGACGGTGAGCGAAGTCATCCGGGGCGCGCTCAGCTCCGCCGAAGAGGGGCACCGGCGCGAGATCTTCTTCAACGGGACGGTCTACCAGGGCGATCCTGGCTGGCATTTCTACCCGATCACCTTCCTCTGGCGGACGACGCCGACCGTGCTGCTCGGGCTCATCCCGGCACTCGCGCTCCTGCTCTGGCCAGGGATGACACCACCGCGCGTGCGGCGCCCGCTGATCGCATTGCTGTTCTTCGCCGTCGCGTTCACGGCATTCATGTCCCTCGGGGCGAAGAAGTTCGACCGGTACCTCCTGCCGGTCTACGCGCCGCTCGACCTCGTCGCCGCCTGGGGATGGGTCACGCTCCTCCAGCGCTCCCGCTCGGTGGGACGGTGGGTTGCGCCAGCGGCAGCCGCCATCGGTCTCGCGCTAATCGGCGGAAACGCCGCCATCACGGCCGCCGCCTATCCGTATTACCTCTCCGCGTACAACCCATTGCTCGGCGGCAACGCGGCCGCCCGCGATGTGATGATGATCGGTTGGGGCGAGGGGCTCGATCAGGTCGGGCGTTATCTCGCAGACTTGCAGAACTCTGAGGAGATCCGCGTCCGGACGCGAGCCTGGCCACAGCCACTCTCCTACTTCTTCCAAGGCCGCATCTGGGAAGACAACTTCTCGCCCGACCGCCGGGGTCTTCTGCGTTGGGCCACCGCCGACTACTACGTCCTGGACCTGACGTCGATCCAGCGCGGCTGGATTCCGCAGGAATTGCTCGCGTTCTTCGACGAGCAGCAGCCGGTCTTCGTCGCGCAAATCGAGGGGATCGAGTACGCGCGCGTCTATGACGTCCGCCGGCTGCCCGTCCCCGACTACTTCCTCACGCCGGCGACCGGGATGACCGATTGGGACGGCCGAGTGCGGCTCGCCGCGTCGGAGATCGACTGGGGACCGGTGCCGCGCGGCGGACGCGCGCGGATCGCGATCTTCGTCGAGGCACGGGCCCCCGGTGCGGAGGACCTGGGACTGCGCGTCCGCCTCGTAACCGCCGACGGGCAAGAGATCGCGCGGACGACTGCCGAGCTCCGGCCGCGCGGGCGAACGCTCTGGCGAGTCGGCGCGCCGATTCCGATCCCGCAGGACGCGCCGGTCGGCGTCTATCGAGTCATGGTCAGCTTCACAGATCTGACCACCGGCTCGGCGCTCGCGGCAACCGATGCCATCACGAACGAATCGCTCGGGACCGAGGTGGTGGCTGGCGTCGTGATCGTCGCCGATCCGCATCACCGCATCCCGTCCGGCTTGTCGCCCTGATCACCGAATCGCGCCGGCCGGGGAGCACCGCGAGAGGCGCCCCTGTGACCGCGTGGTACACTGGGCCCGCACCTCGCCCCGCTCTGCAGGCATCTCGCGCGGGCGCATGCGTCGAGGAGGACTGGTAGAGCCGGCGGCACACAGATGTTTCTCGCCCTGTTGATGGACGAATGGCACGGTTCCTATTCGCGCTGATCCTACTTGCGACGGCCATCGTGCAGGCGACGATCCTGCCAGCGGCGAACCTGTTGGCCATTCAGCCCGACGCGACGCTGGTACTGCTGCTCGTCTGGAGCGCCCTGCGAGGCGTACCGGAAGGGCTGGCCTGGGCGTTCGGCCTCGGGCTCGTGCTGGACGTGCTCGCGATGGATCCGCTAGGGGCGAATGGACTCGCGCTGCTGGGTGTGGTCCTGCTCGGTGGGGTGGCGCGGCGCCGATTCTTCCAGAGCACGCTCATCGTGCCGATCGTCGTCGCGGCTGTTGCGACCCTCCTGCACGCCGTGGTGCTGCTGCTCGTCCGCTCGGGCAGTGGCGAGCCGCTGCCAATCTCGTCCGTGATTCATCTCGTCGTGCTACAGGCGTTGCTGAACTCGATCTTTGTCCCGCCGCTCTACCTGGTCGCGGGCATCATGGACCGCAGGATGGTGGCGAGACATGCTATTTAGGCGCAAGAAGCGAATCCCATACGATCCGCCGGGAGCCCGGAAGAAGCGCAAGCGCAGAGAATGGAGACGCGCGGATCAGATCTTTCTGACTCGCCGCGTCTTCCTGATGAAGAGCGCGATCCTCGCTGGCTTCGCGGGGCTGACCGCGCGGCTCGGCTATCTCCAGATCATCAAGGGCGAGCACTACACCGCCCAGTCGCAGAACTACACGCGGGATTGGGTCACGATCAAGCCGCCGCGCGGCCTGATCTTCGATCGCGCGGGGCGGACGCTGGCCGAGAACCGGCGCGTCTGGGAAGTGCGGGTCGTGCCATCGCAATTGCCGGAGCGAGACACGCCGGAATACGAGCGGGTGCGCTCGGCGTTGATCACCGCCCTGCGCCTGCCGGAGGTGCTCGTCGTTGATCCAGACTCGATTCCGCTCGGCTCCGAGGAGACAATCTACCGGCGGCTCGCGCGCCTGTTCGGCGTCACGGAAGAGGAGAAGGTCCAGCAGTTCGTTGACAGCATCAAGCTGGAAGCGCGCTGGAACTTCCTTGTGCCGATCGACACCTTCGATGCCGACCAGGCCCCGATGTTCCGTGCCGTCGCCGAGGAATTGCCCGGAGTCGAGGTTATCAACCGCTTCGACTTCCTCGTCCGCAACACGGCGGTGCCGGATCTCCCCGTCGTCCTCAAGCGGGACGTCGCCCGCGATACGGCGATGATGCTGGCCGCCAACATCTTGGAGCTTCCCGGCGTGCAGCTCGACGACTCCGCGCTGGTCCGCTCCTACCCGGCCGGGGAATGCATGTCGCACATCCTCGGCTACGTTGGCGTCGTCAACGAGGACGAGCGGGAGAATCCGGACAACAAGACAGCGGGCGGATATCCGCTCTACGAGCCCGACGACATCATCGGCAAGAACGGGCTCGAGCTGACGATGGAAAAGCTCCTGCGCGGCAGCAAGGGAGGGCGTTGGGTCGAGCTCGATGGCCTGGGGTTCGAGCGGAACGTGCTCGCCGAGACCCCGGCCGTGCCCGGGCGGAACATCCGGCTCACGATTGACGTCGAGCTACAGGCGTTGGCGACGCAAGCCCTGGCAGACGGCATCCGCTTCTCCAACGAGGACCGCGCCGCCAAGGATGCGTACTACGGCCGCCCACCCCGGGAGTACCACGCCAGCGGAGGCGCGGTCGTCGTGCTCAATCCGCGTAATGGCGAGGTACTGGCCCTGGCTAGCTATCCGACTTACGACAACCAGCTCTTCGTCGACGGCATCTCCGCTCGCAAGTTCAACGAGTACAAGGACGACCCCCGCAAGCCACTGGTCAACAAGGCGGTCGCCGATCACTTCCCGCCCGGCTCGACGCTGAAGTTGTTCGTCGCCTTGGCCGGTCTCCGGGAGAAGGTCATCAAAGCTGACACCAAGTTCACCTGCACCGGCGGCATCTGGGTGCCGTTCACCTTCAACAAGGCGCAGGGCGAGCGGTATCTCTGCTGGCAGCACGACCCGGCTGGTCACGGCACGCTCGATCTGATTCAAGCGATCGAGCAGTCATGCGACGTCTACTTCTACAACGTTGGCACGCCGCGCCAGAAGCCAGAGGGCGACGTCGACTACCTGCACTACCGCGACCTCTATTGGACGTCTGGGCAGATCGGTGACATCCACTATTTCCGGGGCCTGGGCATCCAGAACCTGCATAAGCACCTGCGTCGACGCTTCTGGTTCGGAGAGCCGACCGGCATCGAGCTGCCCGTCGAGGCGCCGGGTCTCGTGCCAGACCCCGAGTGGAAAGCCGCCAACTATCAAGGCGAAGGGTGGTCCGCCGGCGACACGATCAACGCCTCGATCGGCCAAGGGTACTTCCTCTCCAGCCCGCTGCAGCTCGCGGTCAACACCGCCGCGATCGCCAACGGCGGCACGATCTGGCAGCCCCGGCTCGTGCGGGAAATCGTTGACGGCAATCAGCAGACGCTGCAGGAGTTCGAGCGGAAGATCCTGCGCCGGGTCAAGATCGACCGGGAGCATCTGAACATCATCCGGGAAGGGATGTGGCGCGTCGTCAACGCCCCAGAGGGAACCGCCCATCACCACCTGGACATCAACACCGGTCAGATGGTGAGCAAGTGGCCGCTGACGAACCCGCCGGGTGAGGAGCAGATCGTCATCGCGGGCAAGACCGGAACGGCGGAGTTCGGGCCGAAGAACGAAAAAGGCGTCGCGGAGGAGTCGCACGCCTGGTTCACCTGCTACGCGCCGTTCGACGATCCGGAGATCGTCGTCACCGTCTTCGTCGAGAACGGCGGCGAAGGCTCGAGCTACGCGGTTCCGATTGCGGACCGCGTGCTGCGCGCGTACTTCGAAATCACGGGGCGGCGCCCGCGCGGCCTCGTCCTGCGCCCGGATGGGCAGCCGATCGGCGAGCGCACGCCGCCGCCCGATCCCAGTGACGCTCCGACGTCTCAGTCTGCCGCGACGCCGGTGGCAACGCCCGCGTCGTCTCCAACCGGAGATGGGACGCAATGACCGGGGCCATCGCCGAGCGCCTCATGATCCAGCTCGATCCGAGTCTGTATGAGCTCCATCACCTTGGCGTCGTCGTCTCCGACATCGAAGCAGCGCAGGAGCGATACGCCGCGCTCGGCTTTCGCAACGGCGAGCGGTTCGAGGTTCCCGAGCAAGGCATCATCGCCGTCACCTATCGCATGGGCGCGGGCTACCTCGAGCTGATCCAGCCGACCGACCCGGAGGGCGCGATCGCGCGCTTCATGGCCAAGCGCGGCGAGGGGATGCACCACATCGCCTTCCGGGTCGAGAACTTACAGGACATCCTCGACCGCCTCGCCGCCGACGGTGTCCGCTTGATCGACACCGCGCCCCGGCGAGGCGCCCACGGCTGGCGCGTTGCCTTCCTCCATCCCGAGGCGGGCAACGGCGTCCTGATCGAGCTTCTCGAAGACGATAGCCGATAGAATCTCTCGCGTAGCCGCGCTGGCTCGCGATGGTGGCGTTCCTGACGATCATCGCGCTTCACACTCGGCTACCGGCTACCGACGTTCTGCGTACGAGGACCGATCATGACCGCGACGCATCCCCGCACCAAGAAGGAGCGCGTTGTCACCGACTCCGGCATCGAGATCCAACCCGTCTACCGGGCGCCGGAGCAGCCTATCACCCTCCCCGATCCAGGCGAATATCCCTACACCCGGGGCATCTACCCGACGATGTACCGGGGACGACGCTGGACGATGCGCCAGTACGCCGGGTTCACCTCGGCGGAGGAGAGCAACCGGCGCTACCGGCTGCTGCTCGAGCGCGGGCAGACCGGGCTGAGCGTCGCCTTTGACCTGCCGACGCAGCTCGGGCTCGACTCGGACGATGAGCGGGCGTTCGGCGAGGTCGGCCGGGTCGGCGTTCCCATCTCGACCCTCGACGATATGCGGCGGCTGTTCGAGGGGATCGATCAACAAGCCGTCACGACGTCAATGACGATCAACGCGCCGGCCGCCTTGCTCCTGCTCATGTATCAAATCGTGGCCGAGGAGCGCGGCGCCGATCCGGCGAAGCTCGGCGGCACGATTCAGAACGACATCCTAAAGGAGTACGCCGCGCGCGGGACCTACATCTTCCCGCCGCGCCCGTCCATGCGACTCGTCGTCGATACCTTCGCCTACTGTCGCGCCCACCTGCCAGCTTGGAACACGATCTCCGTCTCCGGCTACCACATCCGCGAGGCCGGCTCGTCCGCCGCCCAGGAGATCGCGTTCACCCTCGCCAACGCGATCGCGTATCTGGAGGCGGCGATCGAGGCCGGGTTGGAAGTGGACGACGTCGCGCCGCGGATGAGCTTCTTCTTCGCCGCGCATTCGAACCTCTTCGAGGAGGTCGCCAAATTCCGCGCTGCCCGCCGCCTCTGGGCGACGATCGTGCGGGAGCGGTTCGGAGCGCGCGATCCGAAGTCGGCGATGCTGCGCTTCCACACCCAGACCGGCGGCGTCACCCTGACCGCGCAGCAGCCGCTCAACAACGTCGTCCGTGTCGCCTACCAGGCGCTCGCCGCCGTGCTCGGCGGCACGCAGAGCTTGCACACCAACGGGTACGACGAGGCGTTGGCGCTGCCGACAGAGCAGGCAGCGACGCTGGCGCTACGCACGCAGCAGATTCTGGCCGAGGAGACGGGAGTCGCGGACACGGCCGATCCGCTCGGCGGCTCCTACTTCGTAGAGCGGCTGACCGACGAGCTTGAGGCGAAAGCTCGCGAATGGCTGGAGCGGGTCGAGGAGCGAGGCGGCGCCGTCGCCGCCATCGAGAGCGGCTACATCCAGGCCGCGATCGCCGAGAACGCGTACCAACGCGAGCTTGCCCGCGAGATGGGCGAAGAAGTCGTCGTCGGCGTCAACAAGTACGTCGAGGACGAGACGATCCACGTCCCGATTCAGCGCATCGACCAGGAGGCGGTCGAGCGCCAGATCGCCCGCGTCGCTGAATACAAAGCGCGTCAGGACCGAACGGCGGTCGGCGCGGCGCTCGCGCGAGTCGAGGAAGCCGCTCGCGGCACGGAGAACCTGCTGCCGGTGATGAAGGAAGCGCTCCTGGCCGGCGCGACTCTCGGGCAGATCGTGGACGCGCTCCGCCAGGTCTTCGGCGAGCACCGCCCCTGATGTCGCTCGCCGCCGCGCTGACACAGACGGATAGCGCGGCAGCGCTCAGGTCGTCGCTGTGACGATCACCTGCCCGGTCATTTCGGGATGGAACGCGCAGGCATAGTCGAAGGTCCCCGCCTCGGTGAAGGTGTAGGAGAACGTCTGCCCACTCGTCAGCGTTCCTGAGTCCCCGAACGAGCCCGTGACCGTGTGCGGCGCGACGCCGGTGTTGGTCCAGGTCACGGTCGCGCCGACCGGAACGGTGATTGTGTCCTGCGCGAACTCGAAGTCGCGGATCTCGACGTTGTAGCTCTCCGTGCCGGGAGTGCCGACCGGCGTGGCGACGACCTCGGGCAAGGGCGAGGCGGTTCCCGCTGGGATGACTCCCGACTCATCCGTGACGATGACCTGACCGGTCATCTCGCTGTGGAACACACAGACGTAGTCATAGATTCCGGGCGTGTCGAAGACGATCGTCGCCGACTCCCCTGGCTGAATGGTTCCCGTATCGAACCCGCGCCCGGTCGCCGTGTGCTCGTCGTCATCGAGGTTGGTCCAAGTGACCGACTCCCCGACGCGAATCACGATCGTTTGCGGAGTGAACGCGCGATCGACGATCTGAACGACGCCCGGCGCGGCCGGTGAGGCAACAGCGGCAGCGTCGTCATCCTGACCGCCGTCTCCGCCCCGCCCACGGCCACGACCGCGCCCACGCCCGCGCCCGGAACCGTCATCATCGTCGTCCTCACGGTCGTCGTCGTGGCCGTCGTGCGCCGCGGCGTTAGCGGCAGGGCCGGATGCAACTGGGGCGGAGCCGGCATCGGAATCGACGACACTGAATACGACCAGCGCGGAGGAGGTGACGAGAATGACGACCGCGGCTGCGAGCACTCGCACCATGACGGGCTCCTCCCTTCGGGTAAGCGCGCATGCGATAACTTGGCCGGTACAAGGGAATCATAGGCGAAAACGCTTTCTCTCGGATCGTGCCCGTGCATCTTGCCCGAACGGCTTGGGTGGAGCCGCTGCGCTATGCCATAATCCGCGCAGATTCGAAAGGGCTGCTGCACCGTGCTGCCCCCAACCACCGCAAAGCCACGCAGAGGAGGCACTCGCCATGACTTCGCCAATGCTCGAGTACGCATTCTTTGAAGGACAAATCGTTCCCTTCGCCGAGGCGAAAATCAGCATTGGCACGCACTGCGTACAGTACGGCACTGGCGCCTTTGCCGGCCTCCGCGGCTATCTCTCCGCCGACGGCAGCGCGATCAACATCTTTCGGCTGCCGGAGCATGCGGCGCGGTTGCTGAACTCGGCCAAGCTGCTGCGCGCCGAGCTTCCCTACGACCGGGACGCGATCGTCTCGATCATCACCTCGCTGGTCGAGAAGAACGCTCCGACCGGCGACATCTACATCCGCCCGTTCGTCTATAAGCCCGCCATCCAGCTCACGCCGAGGCTGCGCGGCATCGGCGACGAGCTGGCGATCTACATGCTGTCGCTGGGCGATTACCTCCGGCTCGACCGGGGCCAGAAGGCGATCGTCTCCTCTTGGGTGCGCATCCCGGACAACGCGATCCCGAGCCGCGGCAAGATCAGCGGCGCGTACATCAACTCCGCGTTCGCCAAGGACGAGGCAGAGGAAAAGGGCGCGGACGAAGCGATCATGCTGAACACCTCCGGCAAGATCGCCGAGGGAAGCGGCTGCAACCTGATGATCGTCCGGGACGGCGTGCTGATCACGCCGCCGATCAACAGCGACATCCTTGAAGGAATCACGCGCCGCTCGATCCTACAGATCGCTGCCGACGAGGGCATCCCGACGGAGCAGCGCGAGATCGACCGCACCGAGCTCTACTTGGCCGAGGAGGCGTTCTTCTGCGGCACCGGCGTCCAGCTCGCGTGGATCGAGTCGATTGATGGCCGCCCGGTCGGCAACGGGCAGATCGGCCCGATCACCGAGCGCCTGCGGACGATCTTCTTCGACATCGTCCGCGGCCGCAACTCGCGCTACGCCGATTGGCTCACGCCGGTCAAGATTCCCGCGACGGCGTCGCGGTAAGGGGGATGGGGGTTAGGGATCGGGGGTTGGGGATTCAGAACCCGGCCACAACCAGACTCCCTAACCCCTGACCCCCAACCCCTTGATCCTTATTCTTCGCTCTTCGCGAGCGCGACGTACTCCCTAATCTGCTGTTCCGACATTTCGCCGATGTGGACGGCGGCGACGGTGCCGTCCGGGCGGATAAAGAAGGTGGTCGGTAGCGTCGAGACGCCGTAGTCGCTCTGGATTGGGCCGAGCACCTCGTTGTCGCCTGCCGTATCGCGCCCGACCGGGAACGTCAGTCCGAGCTGCTCAGCCATCTGACGCGCTCCCTCGCCATAGTCGCGCTTGACTCCTACACCGACGACGCGGACCGGTTCGCCGCTGGACTCCCATTCTTCGCTGAGCGCCTGGAAGCGGGGCAACTCGTCCTCGCAGGGAGCGCACCACGAGGCCCAGAAGTTCAGCACCACGACCGAGTCGCGGAGATCGGCGAGCCGAAGGGCGCTGCCGTCGAAGAGCGTCAGCGTTGCCTCGGGCGCGGGCTTGCCGACGAGCCGGCCAGCGCCAGACGTTCCTTCGCCGGGTCGCCGCTGCCAGATGCCGATCGCGAGGAGCGTCACGACGATCAGGAGCGCGAGCGCTACCGGCGTGTAGCGGGCGTAACGACCGTACCCGATCCGGCCATATTCCTCTTCGGCCGAGTCGTCCGTGGTCTCCGTGGGTTGCTTCGTGGGAGTGGTTGTCGAGCGAGGATCAGTAGCCATCGTTCAGGGAAGCCGCGCTATCGCCGCGTCGACTCTTGCAAAGAGATCGTCCGAGCCGCCGACGAGGACGGCGAACACATTGCTTCCTTGCACCGCGCGCAGCGGACCGGCGCTCACCGGCGTGCCCTGCGTCGAGAGCAGGATCAGATCATCGTCTCCGAGCGCGCCGACCTCGCTCTCACGCGTCTCCGGGCTATCGAAGAGGAAGACATAGAGAGGCGTGCCCTCCACCGTGAGGCCTTGACCTGCCGCGCCGAGGCCGGGGATACGCACGCCTTGACGAGCGTACTCCACCTTCAACCCTTCGTCCCGCAGCGCCTCGACGACATTGACGAGCTGCGCCCGGCCCGGCTCGTGGGGCGGCGGAGGCGGTGTCGGATCGTCCTCCAGTTGGTCACGGACGTAGAGGACGGCAACGATGACGAAGAGCACCCCCGCCAGCGCGAAGAGCACCAGCGATATCCAGTTCGTTCGCCGGCGACTAGATGGTTCCCCGCGCCCTGTCGTCACGCTGCCTCCCGCCACTTCCCGAGCGCCGGGCGTCGCCTTCGGAGCGGCCTCGCCCAGCTTCTGAGATGGTACGCGCCGCCGCACGCAATCAGCAATCGGTGAGCGTGGGGCATGGGCAGGAGGGCATGACAATCACCCACATTGACGTTCGGTACGCAAGACAGCGCGAAGGGCGGCTGGATGCGGGCCGCCGCCCTTCGCGCTTCACCCCTGGGGGGAGGGGCTACCAAACGAGCCGGACCACCACCGTGCCGTAGCGATCGCGCGTGTAGGTGTTGGATCCGGGGCCGTCGATGATGTACGCGCCGAGAAGCTGACCGTTATGCGAATTGGCGTCCACTGTCGTCACGTAGAACGCTGCGAAGCCGACGACGTAGACCTGCTTACTGTTCTTTGACTCCGCGGGCGCGTTCGTCGCGATGGGCAGGATCATCACGCAGTTGTAGGGTTCCCCGGTACCGGCCTTGCAGCCATCGGCGCCGTTGACCGTCGTCCGCGTCGGTCCCGCCTTGGTGCCCGTGTCGTAGGTGAACCACCCTGGCGCGGTTTTGCCCGCGTTCGCCTCTTGATCCGCGAGTCCCTTGAAGCGACCACCAGACTTGGCTTTGCAGTCGGCATTCCCCTTCGATTCAAGCTGCGGATCGTGGATGCGGAAGGTCTTGCCGATCGCGTTCGGGTTGATCTTGAACGGCGAGGCACTCAGCAAGATGTCCGTATTCGTGCCGATGTCTTTCCCTTTGCCGGTGGGATTGCTCGTCACATCCCAGGCGCTGAAGCCGCAGACGATAAAGGGACCATCGGCCGGGTTGTTCATCGCGACCTCTACCCGCGCCTTGGCGTACCCGCTGACGGTCACCTCCTTCGGCGCTCCAGGTATGACGCGGATGAAGAATGTCGGGACCGTCGCGCGCGTCCTGACGCGGGCGCCGACGGCGTTCGACGGCACGGTCTGGCCACACGAGCCGACGACGCTCCAGTTCGTGCCGATGTACTCACACGACAGAACAGTCGGCGTGACCGACCCAAACGTGTTCTTCTGCACGATCGCCTCGACCTCCGCCGCGGCAGAAGTAGGCCGCGAAGGCGTGTAGCGCGCGATCATGCGGGCTCCGGCAAGCGCTCCGGCATCGGCCGCCGCCTGAACGGAGCGGCGAGCGGCGAGCGCATAACCGACGTCCGTCGCCAAACCGAGCATCCCCATCATCGCGACGAGAAAGCCGGCGAACATGATGATGACTTGTCCACGATGCGCGCCGCGCTCCTCGTTCGCCTCTGGAAGCTGCAGCGTTGCGTGCTTCGGCGGTGTCGTCGCTCCGCCGCCAATGAGCTGTCCGTGCATGATCGTCGCTCCCCTCCTGCTCACGGCCCAGCTACGTCAGGCACCGCATGGTGGCGTGGGCGGACATGCGGAAGGACCAGGTGCCGTCGCCCCCGACCAGCTTGAGCACATCGAGCGTGACCGGCGTCCAGGTGCGGGAGGCCGTCACGGTGATCTCGCCGTTCCCGCCCTGCGTTGTGCAAGCTCCCGTGGTCGTGACGGTGATCGTCGCGTCGGCCGGAACGCCATGCCCGACTACCACCGCCGTGATGCCGTCGATATCGGTCGGGCGGCGCGAGCCGTAGGTCGCGCCTTCCGCGGCGCCGTTGCGCATCTCGATGTAGTCGAAGAACATCCGGCCCATATCGATCGTCCCCAGGAGCAGCAGGAGCAAGAGCGGCATGGCGAACGCGAGCTCGACGAGTCCTTGGCCGCGTTCCGCGGATCTCGCGTTGTCGGTGTTCATCGCGTCCCCTCCCATCCGTCTCGCGACCCGGCGCTATTCCAAGACGACCGTGGCCGATGCGCGCAGCTTGAACGGAGAGATGCCTAGAAACTCCTGCGTGACCGCTTGGAAGGGCAACTCGGCGACGATCGTCAAGCGATCACCGGTCGTGCACGAGCCGGTGCAGGTAACCTGCACCGAGGCGTTCTCCAAGCCCGGCCGTGGCGACGTCGTCTGCGTCTCCGAGTCCCAGAAAGAGCGCACGTGGCTCTGCAGCCGAGACGCGCTCATGCCACCAGCGCCATTCGTGAAGCCGACCTTCCCTTCCCGAGCGGCGTCGCGCACCGCGTTCTCGAGCTGAGCGTGAAGGTAGATAGCGCGACCGAAATCGATCGTGCCGAAGACGATCAAGAAGAACAGGACGCTGACGAGCGCGAATTCGACGATGGCTTGCCCGTTGCTTGATTCGTCCCGGCCGGCCCGCCGGCGAAGCAGGCTCTGCATGGCTGTCCCTCTCTGTCCGGCCCCAATGACCTCGCTGACCGCGCTCAGGCGGGAGACACCCAGTCAGCCTAGCCCGATCGTAGGGGGAAACCTTGGGGCCGCATATGAGCATCAAGGGTGATCACCGCCGGGACAAATGTCCCGCTTGGGAGCGGTGTGGCAGAGACCGCGGCCCGGCGCGATGATTGGCGCCATTGGGTCGCGCCTTGCGACGCTCGTCGCAAGGCTGGGGAAGCGAGGTTCAGAGGGCAATGAGTCTGGCGGCGATCGGTCTCGTCCTGCTGTCGGCCGTGCTCCATGCGGGGTGGAACACGCTGGCGAAGCAGCGGCAGGACATTCTCGTCTTCTTCTGGGCGTTGACCGTCGCCTCCCTGGTGATCTACGCGCCCATCGTGGCGCTGCTCTTGGCGCGGGAGCTTCCGGAAAGCTCCGTCATTCCCTACTTGCTCGGCGCATCGCTGGCCCAGACCGTCTATTATGTCGCGCTGGCCCGCGCGTACACGACTAGCGATCTCTCCCTCGTCTACCCTGTCTCGCGGGGCACAGGCGTGCTCCTTGCGCCGCTGTTGGCAGTCATCACACTTGGCGAGCGCCCCGCGCCCATCGCTTGGGCTGGAATCGCGCTGGTGGTGGCAGGCATCGTCTGGATCCACGCGCCGATGCTGCGCCAATCAGCGCAACGCCGCTCATTGACTGGCATCGTCTCGTTACCGGCGCTGCTGACCGGTGTTGCAATCGCCACCTATTCGACGATAGATGGCGCCGGCGTGCAGCACGCCCACCCGATCGTCTACCTCTATTTCACCTACGCGCTGATCGCCGTCTGGATGGCGCCGCTGGCGTTGACGCGCCGGGAGTCCCTGCAAGATGAGCTGAAGCAGCGCTGGCCAGTGATCGTCGGCGGGATCGCCGTGTTCGGCACCTATGCGCTGATCCTGGCGGCGCTTCGCTTGGCTCCCGTTTCGTACGTCGTCCCGATGCGGTCGGTGAGTATCGTGATCGGCGCCTGGCTCGGCGTGCGCATGCTGGGCGAGCCATTCGGCCGCACGCGGATTGCCGCCTGCACGGTGGTGGCGGCCGGCATCGTCATCATCAGCGTCGGCGGGTAAGGGACGCGACCAGCGCGAAAGCGTTTCCTGTCTCCCCAATGCGCCTACAATCGTGATGCAGACCGAGCGCGTCGCCACCGGGAGACACGATGGCCACGCGAGATGTCTGGAGTGCTGCGATGGCAATAGGGGAATTGAGCCTGACGCGCCGGTCGCTGCCGGCGCTGATGCTAGGTCTCGGTTTAGGTCTGCGCGGTGCCGTCCGCGCGGCGACGCCCGAGGCCACGCCGGACGATGCCCCAGACCTAACGTGGAGAGAGCTGGCGCCGATACCCCTCGCGCGCTCGGAGCTCGGCGTCGCGGTGATCGGGACCGATATCTACATCGTCGGCGGATTCGGCGGCGGCGACCGCGTCGATCGCTTCGATACCGTGACCGGGACCTGGCACCACGTGGCGGACCTCCCGGTCGCGGTCCATCATCCGGGAGTGACCGCGCTGGATGGACGCATCTACGTCGCCGGTGGCTATCTCATCGAGGACTCGACGGCGATCGCCGACGTCTGGTCCTACGATCCAGAGGCGGATGCCTGGGAGCGGCGGACGTCGCTCTCGACGCCGCGCGGCGCGTTCGGACTCGTCGCGCATAATGGCGCCCTCTTCGCCGTCGGCGGCGCGTTCGAGCGACTGGGAGGCCCGGCAACCGGACTGGTGGAGCGTTACGACCCGGGAGCGGACCTCTGGGTGGAGCGAACGTCGCTGCCAACCCCGCGAGAGCACCTGGCCGTCATCGCCAGCGAGGATCGCATCTTCGCGATCGGCGGCCGCGCCAACGGTGACGAGTCCGACGCCATCGCTGGCGCGAACGAGGTCTACGACCCGGCGACCAACCGGTGGGAGACCCTGCCGCCGCTCCCGGTGCCGCGCGGCGGCCTTTCCGGCGTCTTTGCCGACGGGCAGGCGATCGTTCTCGGAGGCGAGCGCGGCGACCAACTCTTCGCCGACGTCAACGCCTTCGATCCGGACACCGGCGAGTGGCGCAGCTTGCCGCCGATGCCGACGGCCCGGCACGGCCTGGCTGCGGCCGTCGTGGGGGGGACACTCTATGCGATCACGGGAAGCACGCTGGCGGGCAGGGTGGACAACACGCCGGTCGTCGAGGCGCTAACCTTGCCGAAGGAGTCAGCCGCGACATGACGCCCCGCCGGAGGATCGGTCATCGGCTGTTCCGTGCTGGTCTGATCATGGGGCTGCTCGCCGCGACGATCGGCATCGCCAACGCGCAGGTGCAAGACGAGCGGCAAGGACCGGTGACACCGACGGCGCTCGGCCCGGCGATCCCGCCCGAGATCGTGCAGTACGCGGACGATTGGCCCATGGCCCAGGGCAACCTCAGCGCCACGCGCGCGGCCTCGGCGGCGACGATCTCGTCCGCGAACGTCGCCGATCTCGACATTGCCTGGCGCTTCCCCATCGAAGCGACCACTGGCTACGGCGGGATGACGGCGACACCCTTGATCGCCGGGGAGACAGTCTATCTGCAGGACATGCTGAGCAACGTCTTTGCCCTCGACCGCGAGACGGGCGCCGTCCGCTGGGAGCGCCGCTTCGACGTGCCGACGGCCGGCCCGAACGGCCTGGCGCTCGGCTATGGCATGGTCTTCGGCGCGATCGGCGATTCCGCTGAGGTCTTCGCGCTCGACGCCCAGACCGGCGCCCTCATCTGGCGCGTGCGGCTATCGAATCATCCCTATGAAGGGATCGACATGGCGCCGGCGGTTTACGACAACACCGTATACGTCAGCACCGTCGCCGGCACGACGCGCGGGTTCAACCGAGGAGGCACGCGCGGCATTCTCTACGCGCTGGACGCCGCCACCGGCGCGACGCTCTGGTCCTTCGATACGACGACCGATAACCTCTGGGGCAACCCGCGCATCAACAGCGGCGGCGGGCTATGGTATCCGCCCTCCTTCGATGCGGAGGGGAACCTCTACTTCGGCGTGGCGAACGCGGCGCCCTGGCCGGGAACCAGCGCGTACCCGAATGGCACGAGCCGCCCAGGTCCGAACGACTACGCGAGCAGCATGGTTTCGCTGTCGGGCGAGACGGGAGCGATACGGTGGTATCACCAAGCCGCGCCCCACAACCTCTTCGATCACGATTTCCAGAACACGCCGGTTCTGACGACGATCACCCTGGACGGCCAGGAAGTGCCGATCGCGATCGGGTCGGGTAAGACTGGCACAGTTATTGCAGTAAACCAAAAGACCGGTGAGGTCATCTGGCAAACGGCCGTCGGCCTCCGCCTCAACGATCACCTCACCGACCTACCGTTGGAAGGCGAGGTCTGGGTCGCACCAGGGGCGTGGGGGGGCGTCGTCTCACCGGTGGCCGTCGCCGATGGCCTGGTCTTCGTTCCAGTGGTTGATATGCCAACCCGCTATAGCGGCGTCGGAGTGGATCGGGAGAGCATGTTCGATTTCGCTTCCGGGCGGGGCCGACTGGTCGCGCTGAGCGCCACCGATGGCACAATCCGCTGGGAGGCCACTCTCCCGACCCCCGCGTTTGCCGGCGCGACTGTTGCCAACGATCTCGTCTTTACCGCCGGACTGGACGGCGTGCTCCGCGCCTTCGAGACGGCGACCGGGCGGGAAGTCTGGGCGTACAGCGCTCGCGCCGGGATCAATGCGACGCCGGCGGTGGCAGGCAATTTGCTGGTCGTGCCAGCGGCTGGGCCATGGATACCGCCCTCCGCGGGCGAGTCGGACGAGGGAGCGCCAGCGAGCACGAGCGAAGTCGTCGCGTTGCGGCTTGCGACAGACGGTGCGGCGTCTGGCCAAGAGCGGGAATTCGCCCAGCGAGCGCTCGCTGGCGATCGAGCGACGAGCAGGGAGTGAGACCGCAATATGGAAAATCACGAGACTCAAATCACCCCACGGATTGATGGGTTCCCGCCGAACGCGAGCGGACCTGACGCGGCGGGCACGGCTTTGACGCGACGCAGGCGAGAGGGTTCGCCTGAATGGAGCGACCGCATGACCGACGCGCGATCGCCGGACGACGTCCTAAGCGTGGCCCGGCTCCTGCTGCACGTAGTGCCCCGCCTGAATCGCTGGGTAGAAGCGCGCGCCTCGGAGGGGGATCAGCCAGCCACGCTGAGCCTCCGTCAGCTTTCGGCACTTTCTCTGATCCGTGACCAGCCGACGACGCTCGGTCAGGTCGCGCGCGAGCTGCTCGTCACGCCAGCCGTCGTGACCGGTCTCATCGATCGGCTCGAGCGACGCGGCTATGTGCGGCGGGAGAGCGGCGCGGACGATCGCCGGCGCGTGCTGCTAACGCTGACCGAGGAAGGTCGCCAGGCCTACGCGGCCATGGAAGACCGGCTCGCCGAGGAGATCGCGGACCGGCTCGCCACTTTGGAGCCGGACGAGCTACGCACGCTCGGCCGAGCGCTCATCGCGCTCAGCGATCTTCGCGCGCCGGCGGGAGACAACCAAGCCGAACACAGCGCCTGACACGAACCGGCGAGCCATCAACGCCGACTCGAGCCGCGTGGTCTGATTTGGCCCGGTAGCGCCGACCACTGCGGTGCTAGGCCACGCTCGCGCAGCGCGGCCTCTAGGGCGGCTTCGGTTGCCCCCGGCTCGCTCGGCTCGATCATGACCGACTGCCCCTCTACTCGCGCGGCGAACCCCGCCGCGCGCGCCGCCTCGCGGATCTCTTGCGCCGCTCCGGGGTCGTCCGGCGTGGCGACGATCGTCCGAGTGAGCCGCACCCGCCGGTACCCCTGCGCCCATGCCTGCACTTGCTGCTCCACGCCAGCGGGCAGCGAAGCGCCAGCCTGATTGGTTAGGAACGAGAGCACATGCCGGACCTCGAAACCGGCCGCCAATGCCCGGATCAGCGATTCCTGGCTGAGGCGGTACGTGCTGACCTCGCCCAGGCGCGCCAGATCGGCAAATGCGGACAGCGACCACACCCGCAGGGGCGACGGATCGAGCACCTCAATCTCCAGCGTTGGGAGCACACGCAGCGGCGGCCCGGCAGGAGATTGGTCCACGGGGAGCGGCTCGGCCATCGCTACCGCGCGCCCGGCTGGCGTCAGGCGCATCGCTCGCGGTTGGCGCCCCGTCCCAGTTAGCTCGATCAAGCCGAACCAAGAGACTGCCGTCTCCAGCGTCACGCTGACGACTTCGGCGATCGCGGCCCGGCGCCGAGCCGCCTCATCCGTCTCCGCTGGCGAGCGCGCTGTGGCAACAGTGAGCGTGCTGCCGAGCAGCTCCGGATCGCGCGCGGCGAGCCAGGTGGCGACGGCCTCGATGGGATACCAGGCATCATCCGCCAAGCCAGTGAGATGAGCGAGCAACCGGCGGCGAAACGGCGCCCACTCCGCGCCCCAGACTTCAATCTCCTCTCGCGGCCGCCCCTCGACCCAATCGGCCAATCCGAGCCACCAGCCGAGCAGGCGCGCGGTCTGGTCGGCAAAGGAGCGATCCCGCCAGGCGCGGATTGCCGAGGTGAGCGCCACCGGCTCACCAGGCTCGAGCTCGATCAGCCCCTCGGCGTCGGCGAGGGTGACGAGGAACGAGATGTATCCAGTCGGCGGGAGATCCGGCCCGCGATTCCAGAGATCCCGGTTCAAGCGGCGCAGCCAGGATCGCGGCAGCTCATCGAGATCAGCGACCGCTGGCGCATCCGGGGCGGTCAAGGCGCGGAGCACGGTGAGCAGGTCCCACGCCAAGGCATGCGGGTGACGCCAGGCGGGAAGCTCTGCCGGCGGCTCGGCCAAGGGCTCTGGCGCTGGCGGACCATCGGTCGCCGCCGGACGTGGAGCGCGGATCTCCTCGGGGATGAAGAGCCAGCGGCTGCCATCCGGCCGATAGGTGTGCCAGACGAGAAGCGCCGTCTCGAGCTCGGCCAGCGCATCGCGCAGGCGCTGCGCGTGTCGCGGGTCATCGGGCGAAAGTCCAGCCGCGGCGGCAGCCTCGGCAAGCGGCACCGGCGCGGCCGTCGGCTCCGCGCGCACGCATTGCCAGATACTCGCCGCGTCGCGCTTGAGCTTGCGGACGACGTTGTTCAAGTGCCCGGCATCGCGCACGTGGTTGAGGATCAGGTTCGTCAGCTCGTCCCGTCCCCGCAGACCGGGAATGATCCGCACGCCCCACGTCTCCGCGGCTTCCTCGATCTCGGCATCGTCGAGGAGTGCCAGCAGGGCGCGCAGCGGTGTGCCGCTGACATCACCGGCTTCGATCTCGTCTTGCACTCGGCGGAAGAGGCTCGTCAGCTCGCGGGGGAGAAAGAGCCGGGGGAGCACGCCGACCGGCAATGGCTCATCGTCCCCTTCTCGCGCGATGATCGCCTTGTGATAGAGGCGGACGGCAATCTGGCGGGCCTCGGCCTCTGAGATGCCGAGATGAGTTGCCAGCTCGGGGAGGGTGAGCGCCGTCTCCTCACTGACCGCCAGCAGCCGGACCATCGCCCGCTCGTCCTCGGGCAGGCGGTCCCAGCAATCGCGAACGGTGCGGGGGTCGGTCAGCGCGCGGTAAAGCCGGCTGACATGACCGAGGCGATCGGCGCCGGTGAGCGGCACGCTCCACGCAGCGGCAATGCGCGCCAGCTCTTCCGGGGAGCGGGCGTTCAGGCGACCGAGTAGGTTGCGCGTCCCGATCCGTGCCAGCGCGGAGCTCCTTCCCGCCGGCGGTCATCAATTCCGGCGGGTCAGCATCGCCTGGCATTATAGGGGTCTACCCGAACAGACGGTGTAATTTCGAGAGGGATGCTGGTCGATCTTCGCGTCAGCCCACTTCAGGAGACGGCGGTAGCTCCTCCGGCAACGGCTCGGGCGGCTCGATGAGCGAGGCGGGGAGATGCGCCCAGCGCTGGTCCGGAACCTCCTTCGCCTCCACGGCAAGCTCCACGGCGTCAGGGGTGACGAGCGCGACTGCCGTCTCCGGCACGTAGGCAGCGTCGGATCCGAGTGGGCTGCCAGGAGCGTCGGGGAGAACGACGAGGAAATGTCCCAGATGCGCCTCAGCCTCCATCTCTGGCGTCGGGTAGATGATCCGCTCGACTCGGCCGATCCGCTCCCCGTCACGGGTGTAGACATCGAGGCCGACGACCTGCTCGTAGTCGACTGGGGATTGCGGTTGCCAGCGCCGTTCGTCCATCGTGGCTCCTCCTTTCGCGGGGCCGGCACCTGGCGTCACTCTTGCAGGGGAAATGCCAGGCCGCCGCAATGGGGAGGTGCGGCCTGCTCCTCTTAGAAGGATGACAGTCATCCGTCAAGCAGCACAGGATGAGGCATGGAGCGAGACACGCGAAAACAGCAGACACCGGCGGAGTGCACCTTCTGCCGCATTGTCCGAGGTGAGCTTCCGGCACATATCGTCGCCGAGGACGCGTGGACCATGGCCTTCCTCGACCACCGGCCATTGGTGCCCGGCCACTGCCTGGTGATCCCGAAAGCGCATCACGTGACGATCGCCGACCTACCCGCCGCTGTCATCACTCCCCTCTTCGCCAGCGTCCAGCGGGTGGCGCGCGCCGTCGAGGCGGGCATGGAAGCGGATGGCACCTTCGTCGCGATCAACAACCGCGTCAGCCAAAGCGTGTCGCACTTGCACGTCCATATCGTTCCGCGCCGCTTCAAGGATGGGCTGTTCACGGCGAACTTCGTCTGGAAGCGCCGGCCATATCCCGATGAGGCGGCCGCCGAGGCCACGCGGCGGGCGATACAAGAAGCGCTGGAGCGCCTGACCACAGCCAACGAGTCCGCCCCGATCAGCCGGTGACGTAGGCGGCCACGCCAGACAAGACCGCTCGAGGATTCGCCGGCGCGTGCGCGATCTTCCCCGCCGAGCGAAGCCGTGTCCCTCAGACGAACGACGCGGCAAACAGAATTCCGCGGCCATACTGGCACGACCCTGGCACGCGCTAACGGGAGAGCCAGCGGGAACCATCCGCCCGCTCTGCAAGACGCGGACGGATTCGTGAGAGGACATCTCCTATGCATACTCACCATACACACGCGGCTGGAAGCCACGAGAGCGAGCCGCTATTCAGCCGCGACGTCGCTGGTCTCCCGACGGCCGCGGAGCCGCAGAGCATCGAGCTGAGCGACGGCGAGACCTACGAGATCGTCGCCGCTCCGGTGCGGAAACGGATCGGGAACGACGAGGTACGCCTGCTGGCCTACAACGGGTCAGTGCCGGGACCGACTCTGCGCGTGCGCCAGGGCTCGACCATCACCGTCAACTTCCAGAATCAGGCGGATCTCGAGAACACCGTCCATTGGCACGGGCTGCGTGTCGAAAATCGTTACGACGGTACACACGAGACGCAGCCGCCCATCCCGGTCGGTGGGTCGTTCGCCTACCGCCTGCGTTTCCCAGATGCCGGCCTCTACTGGTACCACCCGCACATCCGGGAGGACTACGGCCAGGAGATGGGGCTCTACGGCACGATCCTCGTCGTGCCAGACGCCCCTGACTATTGGTCGCCGGTCAACCGCGAGGTCGTGCTGACTCTGGACGACATTCTCTTGGAAGACGGACAGGTCGCCCCGTTTCAACGTTCAGGGCCGACGCATGTCGCGATGGGCCGATTCGGCAACGTCTTACTGGCGAACGGCGAGCCGAACCTGTCACTGACCGCGCGGCACGGCGAGGTTGTGCGGTTCTTCCTGGTCAACACGGCCAATACTCGCGTCTTCAATCTCGGCGCGCGCTCGGCCCGGATGAAGCTCGTCGGTGGCGACAGCGGCCGGTGCGAACACGAGACGTTTGTCGAGTCGGTGATCCTCGCCCCGTCCGAGCGCATCATCGTCGATGTGTTTTTCGACGAGCCGGGGGAAGCGGCGCTGGAGCACCGTACGCCGCAACGGACTTACACGCTGGCCACGATCGAGGTCCGCGACGAGCCGACCACGCCCTCGCTCGCGGATCAATTCGAAACGCTGCGCCACGATCCGGAGCTTTCGGCTGAGCGGCGGCGCGTGACGCGATACGTGAATGCCGAGCCGGACAAGACGCTGGCGTTCGTCGCGGAGATGGACTTGGGCGAACCGGAGACGACGGAAGGACCGGTCGTCTACACTTGCCCGATGCATCCCGAAGTCATCAGTCAGGAACCTGGCCGCTGCCCAATCTGCAAGATGGCGCTGACCGCGGTCGCGGCGCCCGCCCCGACGAGCTACACCTGCCCGATGCATCCGGATGTGATCAGCGCCGAGCCCGGAATCTGCCCGAAATGCCGCATGAAGCTCGTGCCAGCACAAGACGTCGCGCAGCCGGCCTCCGGTCATCACCACGACGCGGGCGAGCACCACGCGCACCACGATGACCACGGGCACCAGGGTCACGGGGAGACGGCAGGCATCGAGTGGGAAGACGACATGGAGGCGATCAATCGAGAGACGACGCCCGCCAACATGCGCTGGAAGGTCGTCGACCGGGCGACCGGCGCCGAGAACCACGCGATCGACTGGCGGCTCCGTGTCGGCGATCGGGTCAAGCTCCGGCTCATCAACGAGCTGGAATCGGACCACCCGATGCACCACCCGTTCCACATTCACGGCGCTGGTCGCTTCCTGATCCTCAGCCGGGACGGAGTCACCGAACCCAACCTGATGTGGAAAGACACGGTGCTGGTGCGGACCGGGCAGACGGTGGACCTCCTGCTGGACGTAACCAATCCCGGCATCTGGATGGCGCACTGTCACATCGCCGAGCACCACGAGGGCGGCATGATGTTCTCCTTCCGCGTCGATCCCTAGCTCGACAAGCAGGCAGCCGCGCCGGTAAGCAAGCAAGCACTTCACCAGCGTCCGGCCTCGCCACCAGCGCTGACGAGACAAGAATCGAGGAGCGCTACAGACAATGGACGCGACGAATCATGAGCTTGACACGCTGGTAATTGGCGCCAGTCAAGCCGGACTTGCCACTGGCTATCACTTGAAGCAGCGCGGCGCCTCATTCCTGCTCGTTGATCGGCATGCGCGCGTCGGAGATAGCTGGCGCCAACGGTTCGATTCGCTAGTGCTCTTTACGCCTCGCCGTTACAGCGCTCTGCCTGGTCGGCCGGTGTCGGGCGATCCCGACGGCTACCCAACGAAGGACGAGATCGCCGACTATCTCGAAGCGTATGGCCGGCAGTTCCAGCTTCCCGTCGCACTAGGCATCGAGATTGTGCGGCTCGAACGGGCGCATGGTGGCTTCGTCGCCACGACAGCAACCGGTCAGTCCATCCTCGCGCGGACGGTCGTCCTAGCGACGGGCGCCTTCCAGGAGCCCGCCATCCCAGCCATCGCACGAGAGTTTGCCGAAGACGTGGTCCAGTTGACACCAGAATCGTATCGGAACCCGCGGCAGACGCCGGATGGGACGGTACTCGTCGCCGGCGATGGCGCAACCGGGCGCCAAATCGCCCGCGAGCTAAGCCCGTCGCGAAAGGTTTTTCTGGCAACGGGACGCCCCCGCCGCGTGAGTCCCGAACGGGTCCTCGGCAAGAGCATTTTCTGGTGGATGGACCGGCTCGGCATCATACGCGCCTCACGCGATTCCGCCATTGGGCGCATTCTGCAGCGGACCGATCCATTCCCCGGAAAGGATCTCGATCTGAGCCGGCTGCGCGAGGGCGGCGTGCAGGTGGTGGGCCGGCTCACTAGCGTCGCCGGGCGGCAGGTCTCGTTCGCCGATGGTCGCACGGCAGAGATCGACGCGGTGATCTGGGCAACTGGGTATCGCGATCGAACCGATTGGGTGGCGATCCCGGAAGTGAAGGATGAGCGAGGTCGCTTCATCGAGCGGCGTGGCCTCTCTCCCATCCCGGGTCTGGCCTTCATCGGCCGTAGCTGGCAATGGACACGCGGCTCGGCGCTCCTCGCCGGCGTCGGCGCGGACGCCGAGTACGTCGTTGAACACTTGCTAAGACGCGAGAGCCAACCTCGGCGCGCCGCCTGATGATTCCGATTAGAGTGCCGTGCATCACGAGAGTCGCGCCGAAGCGACAGAGGTGACTCCGGCGGACGAGCATTGTGGCGCCGGGGCAATCTCCGCCCCAGCGCCACCTTCTTGCCACCAGGCTGCTGACCGACCGGGCGCCGCCGGCGATGCCGCGCCGACCCATTGGGACATCGCACAGCCAGCGCGCCCAGATAGTCGTGCGTCAGCTATCCGGCGGACGCCGGCTCGCCCTCACCGATGCGGAACTGCGCCAGATCCTCGAAGAGGGTAATCAGCGCCGAGTGATCGAGGTCGCCCCGGCCGGCAACGGCCATCGCGTCGTAGAGCTGCCCGACCAGCGCCGTAACCGGCAGCGGGACCCCGTGCTCTTTCCCGGTCGCCAGCGCGATGCCGAGGTCCTTGCGGTGCAGGTTGATGCGGAAGCCGGGCTGGAATTGATGGGCGACCATCGTTGGGCCGCGCATCTCCAGCACGCGGCTGGCGGCGAGCCCTCCGCTGAGCACCTGGATGATCTTCTCCGGATCGACCCCGGCCTTCGCGCCGAGGACGAGCGCCTCGCTGACTGCCGCGTAATTGAGCGCGACGACGACTTGATTGCAGGCCTTGACGATCTGCCCCGCGCCAGGTCCACCGACGTGGACGATCGTCTTGCCCATCGCCTGGAACAGCGGCATCGCCCGCTCGACATCGGCGGCGTCGCCTCCGACCATGATGCTCAGCGTCCCGGCGATCGCTCCCTTGTCGCCGCCGCTAACCGGCGCGTCCAGGGCACGCGCGCCACGCTCGGCTAGCGCCTTGCTGACCTCGATCGCGGTCGCCGGCGCGATCGTGCTCATGTCGATCAGCAGGTGCCCCTCGCCCACCGCCTCCAGGAGGCCATTCGGGCCGAAGACGACATCGCGGACGTCCGGCGAGTCGGGCAGCATCGTGATGACGATCTTCGCCCGCTCGGCAACTTCGCGCGGCGAGGACGCTGGCTGGAACGCGTCCGACTCCCGCACCATCTCGTCTACGTCGTCGCGGCTGCGGTTATGGACGACGAGTGAATACCCCGCCTTGGCGAGGTTGCGCGCCATCGGCTTGCCCATGATGCCGAGGCCGATGAATCCGATACGTTCTGCCATCGTTGCCTCCCGAGTGATGAGTACGAAGTGCTGAGTAAAGAGTGCTGAGGGATGAGTGCTGAGTGTGAGGTGATTAGCGTGTTGTCATGACCAGTAGCCCCAGTCGCGTAGCCAGGAGAGGGACGCTTCCGTTGATCCGCTCGGCCGGTATTCGAGGCCGATCCAACCGTCGTAGCCCAGCTTGTCCAGCTCGCTGAAGACGTACTGGTAGTTGATCTCGCCGGTGCCGGGCTCGTTGCGCCCGGGGCTGTCGGCGATCTGGATATGCGCGATTCGGCCGATCTTCTCGCGAAGCGTCGCGGTCAGGTTCCCCTCCGTCCGCTGCGCGTGATAGATGTCGTACTCCAGCCAGAGGTTGGGATGCCCCACCTCATCGAGCAACTCGAAGCCACGGCTCGGCTTGTTGAGGAAGAAGCCGGGGATATCGTAGGGATTGATCGGCTCGACAAGCTGGCGGACGCCGGCCTCCTGCGCGGCCTCAGCGGCGAAGGCGAGATTGTCCCGCAGCGTCGCCCACTGATCCTCGACCGGGACATCCGGCAGCGTGATCCCGGCCAGGCAGTTGATCCGCGTCACGCCGAGCAGCGCGGCGATGTCGAGCGCCCGGCGGACGCCGTCGCGGAACTCATTGACGCGGCGCGGATCGTTGGCGATCCCACGCTCCCCCTTCGCCCAGTCGCCCGCTGGCAGGTTGAAAAGGATCTGCGTCAGGCCGTTGCGCTCCAGCGCACTCTTGATCCCCTGTACATCCTCGTCGTAGGGGAAGAGGAATTCGACCGCCTGGAACCCTGCCGCCGCCGCGCGATCGTAGCGCTCCAGGACCGGATACTCGGTGAAGAGCATCGTCAGATTCGCCGCGAACCGAGGCATCGCTCCTCCTTGATCGCTCGCAACCGTATCCCCGGCGGGCATCCTACGCCCGCCCCGGTGTCCGGTCAACCGCCGTCAGCGGCAGCGCGGTCTAGGCGGCCGGGAGGAGGCCGGTTTCGCGCAGGATCTGGCGCACGCGCCCGACCTCGTCCTCGTTGTAGCGCGCCATCGGGCGAGACATGACATTCGTCGCGATGACCCCGCGCAGCATCAGCGCCGTCTTGAAGCTTCCGATGGCGGAGGCGGTGAAGCCCATGCGGTCAGACGAGCCGGAGCTAATGATCGCGAAGAGGCGATAGAGGCGATCCTGCTCCGCTTTGGCGGCTTCCCAGTCACCCCGGCGAGCAGCCTCATAGAGCCGAACGAAGCCGGCCGGATCGACGTTCCCCATTCCCGGCACACAGCCCTTCGCCCCGAGCGCCAGCGCGGTATCGACCATCAGCTCCGAACCGGTGAAAGAGGCGAAGTTCGGCAGCCGCCGCGTCTCTAGCAAGAGCCCGCGGAAGTTGGCCTCGTCCCCGCTGCTGTCCTTGACGCCGATGATGATCTCTTCCTCGGCCATCCGGACCAGGGTCGAGCGCTCGAGCTTCGTCTGCACCGCGAAGGGGATGTCGTAGGCCAGGATCGGGAGTTGGATCGCATCGCGGACCGCCCGGAAGTGGGCGATGATCTCCTTCTGCCCTGGACGGATGTAGAACGGAGCGGTGACCACCAGGCCGTCCACGCCAGCCTTCGCGGCCACCCGCGCTTGCGCGATGACTCGTTCCGTGGAGGTGTCAATCACGCCGGCCAGGACCGGGACCTTTCCGGCGACGGTCCGCACGCCGACTGAGATCACCGTCTCCCGCTGTTCGTCGGTCAGGATCGCTCCCTCGCTCGTAGAGCCGAGGAGGAAGATCCCATGGACTCCGGCGTCGAGCATGAACGTGATCAGGCGCTCCAGCGACGGCACATCGACTTCGTACGACTCGGTGAGCGGCGTGCAGACCGGCGGCACGATGCCGTGCAGCCGGGATGCGAGCGATGTCACGGATCCTCCTCTCCTCTGACCTGATGGGCCTCAAATCTTCATGCGGGGATCGAGCGCGTCCCGCAAGCCATCGCCGATGAAGTTGACGGCGAGCACCGTCAGCACGATCGCAGCGCCAGCCGGCATCCACTGCCAGGGGTACTGCTCGAGGATGCTGACATTGCGCGCGGGATTGAGCATGTTCCCCCAGCTTGGCGTCGGTGGCTGCACGCCGAGCCCGAGGAAGCTGAGACCGGCCTCGAGCAGGATCGCCGTCGCGATTCCCAAGCTCGCGTAGACGATCAGCACGTCAATCACGTTCGGGAAGGCATGCAGGCCAATGATCCGCCGGCGCGGGGCTCCCAGAGCGCGGGCCGCGACGACGAATTCCATTTCCCGGATCGCCAAGAACTTCGCCCGCACCAGGCGGCAGGGAATCGGCCAGTTGAGCAACCCGATCACCAGCATCGTGTTCCGCACGCCGGGCCCCGCCAGCGCCGCCACGGTCAGGATGATGACGATCGGCGGGAAGGTCATGATCACGTCGGTGAAGCGCATGATCAGGCTGTCCACCCAGCCGCCGAAGAACCCGGCCACTGCCCCGAGAATCGAGCCGATCGCGACGGAGATGGCGACGGCAACGACGCCGACCGCGAGCGAGACGCGGCCCGCGTAGATGGTGCGCGCGAACGTGTCCCGGCCGGTCCGGTCGGTGCCGAACCAGTGTTCGGCCGAGGGCCCCTGGTTGCGGGCGCGCAGATCAATCGTGTTCGGGCCGTGCTCCGTCACGAGCGGCGCGAAGATGGAGAGCAGGACGATCAGCGTGGCGATGACCAGGCCGACCACCGCCAGGCGGTGGCGCAGAAAGCGCCGGATCGTCTGGCGCGCCGGGCTGACGACCCGCGCCTGCTTCTCGAAAGCAGCCGCGGCGGCACTGAGCGTCCTCGAGCCGCTGGCGGCAGTTTGCGTCGGTGTCGCGTCAGTCATACCGAATCCGTGGGTCAACGATCGCGTACGCGATATCGGTCAGCAGATTCGCGGTCAGGATGACGATCGCCAAGATCAACGTCATTCCCATGATGAGCGGATAGTCGCGCGATTCGACACCGTCGAGGAAGAGTCGGCCCATGCCAGGCCAGGAGAAGATGGACTCGATGAAGACGGCGCCGCCGAGGAGATTCGGGATATAAGCGCCGATGATGGTCACGACCGGAAGTAGCGCGTTTCGCAGCGCGTGAACGCCGATGACGAGCTTCTCATTGAGCCCTTTGGCGCGGGCGGTGCGGACGTAGTCCTGTCCGAGGACCTCCAGCATCGCCGACCGGGTGTAGCGCATCGTCGAGGCCACGTAGTTGATGGCGATGATCGAGGCGGGCAGGATGAGATGGTGCAGCCTATCCAACACGGAGAAGGGTTCGCCGGGTGTCTGGAACCCGCCTGAGGGGAACCAGCTGACCCGCAGGGAGAAGATGTACAAGCCGAGCAACCCGGCGAGGTAGACCGGCAGGGAGACACCGAGGAAGGCGAGAACCGTCAGCACGGTGTCCAAGATCGAGTACTGCTTGACGGCGGCCAGCACGCCGAGACTGACACCGACCGTGATGCCGATCACCATCGCCGTGCCCATGAGGAGCAACGTGGGGCCGATTCGGTGAGCGATCGCATCCGTCACGGGCTCGAACGTCTTGGCCCGGTACCCCAGGTTGCCCTGCACCGTCTCCCGCAGCCAATAGAGGTAGCGGATGACGAGCGGGCGATCGAGCCCAAGCTGCCGCCGCAACGCCTCCCGCTGCTCGGCTGGCAGCGGCTGATCCGGCGGGACATAGGAGTCGAGCGGATCGCCGGGCGTTAGCTGGAGCAGCAGGAAGATCAAGACCGTGATCGCGAGCAGAATCGGTATCGCGATCGCAATACGCCGCTGGATATAGCGTCCCATCGTGCGTGCCGGCCCTCTCGGCCCTCATCCCGGCCGGCCTCCCCCGCGCTTGCCCCGAATCTGGGAAGGAGGAGGCTCAGCCGGGCATCGTATCAGCAGAGCATGCGCGCTCCGCCTCTCCCTCCCCACTCCCGGCGAGGGGAGCGAGGAGGGGACGAGGCGGTAGCGTACTACTGGCTGATCGTCCAGGTCTCGGCAGCGTCATAGTAGCGACCGCCGCCGGGAGCAGGCGTCCAGATGAAGTTCTCGACGTTGTTCGTGACGCCGCCGAAGCGCGTGGTCACCCACATCGGCGCCCAGTAGACCTGCTCGTTCATGATCGTGCAGATCTGCTGGTAGATCTCAGCGCGAGCCGTCGGATCCGTCGCGCGCCGCCCCTCGATGAAGAGGCGATCCAGCTCAGCATCCTTGATGTTCGAGCGGTTGAGCGCGGTCGGGTTCTGCTCCTTCGACTCGAAGTGCGTCGCCATCACGTCCGGATCTGGGCCATTGGCCGCGCCGGCGAAGGTGACGTCCCAGTCATCCGGCCCGCTCATGATCTGGTTGTAGGTCGGGACATCGACCGCGCGCAGCTCGAGGGTGATCCCGACATCGGCCAGCATCTGCTGAATCGTCACGAGGACATCGGTCGAGAGCTGATCGGTGTAGTAGGTGACTTCCTGCACCGGCTGGCTGGTGTCGAAGCCCGCCTCCTCCAGCAGCGCCTTTGCGCGCTCCGGGTCATAAGCGTAGTCGTTCGACTCGGCCGGCAAGTACTGCTCCAAGCCATAGGCACAGGGAACGATCGTCGCCGTGCCCTGGTAGAGCTGCTCGACGATCGCCTCGCGATCGATCGCGTACATGAACGCCTGGCGGACGCGAGCATCCTGGAAGCGCGGATCGGTCAGATCGAAACCGAGATAGTTCACGACCTGCGACGGGCCGGAGAGGATCGTGATGTTCTGCTCGCCCTCGAGCGCCAGCGCCTCGTCGGTCGTCAGGTAGGTGAACTGGATGTCACCGGAGCGCAGCGCGATGACCGAGCTGCCCGCCTCCGGGAAGAAGCGGTTGATGATCTTGTCCAATTTCGGGCGACCGCGCCAGTAGCCGTCGTACGCGACCAGCTCGACGAACTCACCGGGCCGGTACTGGCTCCACTTGAACGGCCCCGTGCCAATCGGGTTCGTCCGCCACCAATCGGATTGGACCAGATCCGCCGGAGCAATGTTCTCCAGCTCGTGCTTCGGCAGCATCACGAGGAACGTCAGCGCATCGAGGATCGCCGCGTTCGGCTCGCTCAGCTTCAGCACGACCGTGAGGTCATCTGGAGTCTCGATGGATTCGACGCCGGTGAACTTCGCGCCGATATAGCTGGCGCTGTCAGGGTGCTTGGCCAGCTCGATCGTGAACTTGACGTCAGCGGAGGTGAAGGGCTGACCGTCGTGCCAGGTCACGCCGGAGCGGAGCTTGAACGTGTACTCCGTCCCGTCCTCGGAGACCTCCCACGACTCTGCCAGCTCGCCTTGCAGCTGGGAGAACGTGACATCGTAGAGGAGCAGCTTGGAGTAGTACTTCTCGAGCCAGGTGAAGCCAGCCGTTGCCTGCAACGGGTTGAAGCACTCCGGACAGCCGCCGGGTCCGACATCGAACGCGCCGACGAGTGTTCCGCCTCCCGCATCCTGGCGCGCGGCGACGCTCGACACCCCACTCAGTGCCACAGTGAGCAGCAACACCGCTGAGAGGAGGATGCGAGCGTGACGGCAGTTCGCTGACACCACGGTCTGTCTCCTTTCCGTAACCCCTGACAGTCTCCGGAACTCCCTCATCCTTGCTGCCGCTTTCCTCCTTTCTCTTGCCACGAGCGTCGCTTCCCCGTCGTACCCCGTCGTGCCGGGTCGCGGGACCTCGTTTCCTTCTCAGTTGGCGGATCGCTGCGCTCATTGTCGCCTGAAGACGGCGGCGATGCGGGATCTCGCAAGCGCCGTTGCACGCCGTCGAAGTGCGCGGTCAGCGCCGCCACGGCTCCGGCCGCGTCACCCGCCGCCAATGCCTCGACGATGCGGCGATGATTCTCCGCGGTGATGGTGGGCGGCACGTCCTCGAACTGGAGATCGTCGCGCACCAGCATGATCACGTCCCAGAACGCTTGGAGCAGCTGGACGACGAGCGTGTTGCCGATCGGCCGGTAGAGCACCTCATGGAAGGCGCGATCTTCCTCCGGGAATTCCTCCCCCTTGGCGGCGCGCGCATCCATTGCCGCGACGATCCGCCGCAGCTCGTCCAAGTGCTCGGGCTGGCACTTGCCGGCAAGCCGCGCCACCAGCGCGCTCTCCAGGATCATGCGGATCTCGAGAAGCTCCCGGACGGTCTGCACGTTTTGGCGCAGGTCGATCCGGATTCCGAAGGCCAAGCCGTCAACCAGCGGCTCGAACGAGAAGCGGCCGACGAAGGTCCCCCGGCCGTGGACCGTCGCGACGACGCCGAGCGTCTGGAGCACCTTCATCGCCTCGCGCAGGGAGGACCGGCTGACACCGAGCGCTTTCGCTAGCTCAGCCTCTCCAGGCAAGGGATCGCCCGGCCGGCAGCCGCGCTCGATGATGTAGCGCATGATCCGGCTCTGCACGATATCCGGTAGCGCTTCCCGGCGGATTGCGATTGAGGATGAAGCAACCATCCAAGTGTCGCCCTGGCACGCACAACATGTCAGACATCCGATGAGTAGACCGCAGTGTACGGTACGAGTGGCGGTCAAGCAAGTGGTTCCCGCTGAGGTGAAATTGACGCTCCCCTACATACGTGGTCCAGCGTAGGGTCACGTCGCTGCCATTCTGACGACGAATACGGCAAACAGCCGATGCCGAAGGGGGCGCCTCCGGCGAAGATTGCGACAACGAGCAACCGCTCCACGCTCGAGCGGCAACGGCTTGGCGCCGGCGCACGGCTAGGGAGGAGACATCATGGTGAGGATGCAGCGGGCGGCAATCGCTGTGCTCTTCGCTATCGGACTGTTGGCGATTGGCGGCGCAAGGGCAACCGCGCAGGAGAATGCGGGCGCCGGCGCGAGCACGATCGTGACGCGCGTCTTCGTCTGCCCCGTCGCCTATACCGGATCAGACTTTGCCGGGGATTGCGAGCCGGAGTCCGGCATCGGCATTACCGTGGCGCTCGACGAGACGGAGTTTGCCGTCTCCGATACGACCGGCGCCGATGGGACAATCGGATTCCAGGGGCTCGGCGAAGGCGCCTACACGATCACGGTGGACATTCCCGGCGACTTCGCTGACTTCGTGACCTACTGCGGCGCGCCGGGGGAGATAGAGCCTCGTCCGCTTCGAGGAGCGAACACGAATCAGATCGGTGTTGACGTACGCGCCGACGAGGAGTTGACGTGCAGCTTCTACGTCATCCCGGTCGACGCCCGCGGTGAGCCCACGGCCGAACCGGAGTTGCCGGGGACAGGCGTGCCGGGCGCGCCAGCCGACGGCCTCGCGGACGAATGGCTCATCCTCGGCCTGCTCACCGCGATCGCCTCGGTGGTGACCGGAATCCTGTTGCTCACCCGGCGCCAGCTCTCGTAAGCGGACTTCGCCACGCCTGCCATTGAGAGCCGGCGCCGGAGCCTTCTGTGATTGCGATGCTCGGGATTAGGGGCGCTATCCCTCGCCACGGACCTCGGCCAGAGCGTTGGCGGCGCCCTTCAGGATCAAGCCGACATCGCTGGAAAAGGTGATGAACCGGAAGCCCTGGGCGGCGAGCCGGCGCCCCTGCTCCGGGCTGGAACCCGCGTAGCCCGGAATCTTCCCGGTATTGCGGCAGGCAGTGAGGACCTTTTCCACGGCAGCGGCGATCTGGTCGGCCGCCGCCGGATCGCCCGGGCGGAGGCCCATGGAGAGCGCGAGATCGCTCGGCCCAATCCAGCAGCCGTCCACGCCCGGCGTGGCCAAGATCGCTTCCGCGTTCTCGACGGCCTGCGCGCTTTCGATCTGCACCGCGCAGAAGATCTCATCGTTGACCGCCTGCGCGTAGTCGCTGCCGTAGGCGGAGGCACGGCCCCAGCCATAGGAGCGGGTGCCAACCGGCGGGAAGCGACAGGCATCGGCCGCGGCCTTCGCATCCTCGGCGGTGTGCACCATCGGCACGATGATCCCGAGCGCGCCTTCATCGAGCAGGCGGCCAATCAGCGTGTAGTCGTTGCGCGCGACGCGCGCCATCGGCGTCGCGGTCCCTGCCGCCATCGCCATCAGCGTCTGGATCGTCGAGTCTGGGCCAAACGAGCCATGCTGCGTGTCCAGGAGCAGGAAATCCGCGCCGGAGTGCGACAAGATCTCCGCCGCGATCGGCGAGCCGAGCCCGAGCCCGAACCCGAACGCCGGCTTTCCCTCCAACATCAGGCGTTTGGCAGTATTGACCTTGCGCATGCTCCCCCAATCCTCCCCTTCCAGTCAGGCGTCGCGCTCGTCGAGCGCGGCTACCACCCGCGCGTGCAGCCGAGGCACCTCCGCCAGGTGCTCCGGCTTCATCAAGACACTCCGGAGCACGGTCACCGCCGCCTCGTCCCAAATCAAGTCCGTATGCGACGAGAGGAGCGGCGGCTTCGCGACGAGCTTGGCCAGGTAGCACGGCTGGTCACAGCGCATCCCCGCCGCGAAGATCCGCTGCGTGTGTCGAGAGATCGTTGAGACGCGCCGGTCGCCATCCGGCGGCAGCGGGTAGAAGGCGATGATGTCGAGCGACGGCTCGGTCACGAGTCGCAGTCGATCGCACGCGGCGATCAGCGCGGCCCACGCTCGGGCGGCTTCGCGCGTCTTGCGCAGGATGGGACCGAATCCCCGGTCCGGCAGGAGCGGGAAGCAGCGGAGCGTCGCCCAGAGCGCGGCCGCGGCCGCGCCGGCCCGCGAGCATTCGAGGCTGATCTCCCCGAGGTGAAGCTCGTTTGAGGTGAAGTAGGTGTACGGGGAGTCGTGCTGGTAGAAGCGGCCGACCGTGGCGTCGCGGAAAATGACCGAGCCGCAGCCGTAAGGTTGCAATCCGTGCTTGTGCGGATCAACGACGACGCTGTCGCACTCGGCGATCGCTTGGAAGGCAGCCGCGTCTTCGGCGGCCAGGACACCCGGCTCCGTCGCCAGAAGCCGGAAGAACCCGCCATACGCGGCATCGACGTGGACACGGCAACCGTGGGCGCGCGCGAGCGGGAGAATCTCGTGAATCGGATCCACGGCGCCGATCGCGGTCGTGCCGGCGGTGGCGACGACCGTGCCGATCCCTCCGGAGCGCAGGTGGTCCCGGAGATCATCGAGATCCATTCGTCCATGCTCGTCAGCTCGGATCTCAACCGCCCGAGCGCCGATGACTTCGCACATCCGGCGGTGCGTGTAGTGCGCCTCGCTGGAGAACGCGATCGCGCGGTCGGGATGCAGCGAGCGAGCGACCCAGAGCGCCTCCAGGTTGGCGATCGTCCCGCTGGAGGTGAGATGGCCGAGACTCGTCGCGGGGTCGTATCCAACCAGCCGCGCCAGCTCGGCGATGACCTCGCGCTCCATCGCGGCAGTAGCCGGTCCGCCATCGAGCGCGTGGTTGTTCGGGTTGATCTGCTGCGCTAGGAAATAGGCGACGGTGGCGATCGGGTGCGGCGGCTTGAGCATCTGTCCCGCGTAGCCTGGATGGAAGAAGGGATAGTTGTCGGTCAACCGCTCGGTAAGCTCGGCGATGACCGCTTCCGCGACGCCGGGCTCAATGTACAGCGTGGGATCTATCTCGAAAGCCGGCCAGCGCGCTTCCCAGCGGCGGAGCGCGGCAAGACCATCGCCAAGTAGGGCGAGTAAGGATGATTCGTCCCGCACCATACCTCACCTACCGCCGCTGGTCGCATCGGCGGGCACCGCCTGCCCGCCCGGCGCTGGGGCCTGCCGCGCCGTCAGCTCGCGAATCCGCTCCTCGGTCGGAAGAAGCCACGCGAGGATGATCGTGCCGGCGGCGACGATCGCCTGGAAGCGCATGGCGTTTTGAATGCCAGTGGCGTCGGCGATCGCGCCCATGACCGGGATGCCGATCGCACCCATGACGAAGCCGATGCCGAGGATCAGGCCAGAGGCCATTCCCGCCCGACCAGCCATCAGTTGCTGAGCGATGACGAGCAGAAGCGGCCCGGTCGAGGCGGCGAGGAAGCCGATCATCGCGGCGGAGATAAAGCCGGGCCAGCCGGGGAACTGGGCGAAGAGGAGGATGCTCGGCACGCTCAGCACCGAGGAGATGATGAGGAGCACGCGCCGACCGTGCTTGTCGGCCAGAGAGCCAGAGCCGACCGTTCCCAGCGCGCTGGTCAGGAGAAGCGTCGTGGCCAGCGGGCTGTAGAAGGAGGCGCTGTAGCCTAGCTCCTCGTACCAGGTCGGGATGAACGCCTGGATGCCGAACTGCGTCCAGGAGCGCAGCATCATCAGCCCGATCACCACCGCTATCGGACCAATCGGCACGGGTGGCAAGGCGACCGCGCCGTGCCGGGGCCGGCGCTGAATCCGCTGCGAGATCGTCCGCATCTCGAAGAGCATCCAGACGGAGAAGGCGACGCCGGGTATGACCAGCAACGCGGTGCCGGGCAGGTCAAACAGAGCGAAAGCGGCAGCGCCAACGAGGGGGCCGACAGCGACGCCGAGCGTCCCGCCCGTCACGTAGACGGACATGGCGGTGTTGCGCTGCCGCTCGGGGATGACGGCGGCGGCATTGAGCGCGCCCATCGGGTGATAGGCGCCGGAGCCGATGCCGGACAGCGCCGCGAGCAGGAGGAGCACCGGGAACGAGGGGGCAAATCCCATGACCGCGAAGGTTCCCGCCGTCCACATCAGCGCCAGGCCGATCAGGCGGGTGCCATAGCGGTCCGCGATCCAACCGAAGAGCGGTTGGGAGATCGACGACATGCCGCTGTAGGCGAGCGAAATCAAGCCAACCGTCTTGAGCGACAGATCGTACTTCTCGGTGACCAGCGGATAGAGCAGCGGCAGCACGCCGACGTACATGTCGACAGTGAAATGCCCGCCCATCAAGGTCATCAGCGGGCGATTGCGGATCACCTCGATGAGGCGTGGCGCTTGTTTCGGAGCAGGTGCGCTTTCGTGCGGCTTGGACAGCGTTGCGCTTGGCGTGGCCATCAGCGCCTCGACAGGGCGCAAGGCGCCATTCTTGATGAATTCACGAATCTTCCCTCGGTACCCAGCCGCGGAAGCTCGACCGCGGCGATTTCACTGGCGGGATGCTAGCAGTCTGGACCGCTGTCCACAACCGGGATCCGCCTAACAAGTCCGCGAGCAAACCCCGCTCAGGGTGTGCTCGGCGCCATGCGGCATCGGTTCCGGATTCCGCTCTGCTCGGGTATCCTGCCGCCTGATAGTTCTGCAGTCCCGGACACAGTCGCATTCGAATCCACAGGTTGCCAGGAGCAGTCCCATGACCCTCGGATTCCCAGTCGCAACGACGACCGATTCCTCGTCGGCGTGGTCGCGGCGCCGCGAGCATCCGGCCTTCTCCATGCGCGGCATGGTCGCGACGGCTCACCCGCTGGCGACGGCCGCCGGCCTGCGCGTCCTGCATGAAGGCGGGAACGCGGTCGACGCTGCAGTCGCCGCCGCGCTCGCCAGCACGGTCGTTCTCCCCGCGATGTGCGGCATCGGCGGCGATCTCTTCGCCGTCGTCTACCGTTCGAGCGATGGCTGCGGTCCCGGCGAGTTGCAGGCAATTCACGGCAGCGGGATCGGCCCGCGTGGCGTGACGATCGACTTCTTCCGCGAGCGCGGCGAGGCCGGTGGGCGCCTCATGCCACGGTTCGGCCCGCTCTCGGTCTCCGTGCCGGGACTCGTGGATGCCTGCTTCACGCTGCTCCAGCGGTTCGGGACGCGCTCGTTCGCCGAAGTCGCGGCGGACGCGATCGACTACGCCGAGCGCGGTTTCCCGCTCTCCGCTTACGGCGCCCGCCGCATCGCCGAGGCGGCGGATCTACTCGGGCGCTACCCGACTTCCGCCGCGATCTTCCTCCCCGACGGCAAACCGCCCGCGCCGGGAACCATCCTCCGGCAGCGCGATCTGGCCCGCACGATCCAGCAGATCGCCGAGGGTGGCCCGGATGTCTTCTATCGGGGCGACATCGCTCGGCGGATCGGTGAGTTCATGGCGGCCAACGGTGGCGCCCTCTCAGCCGACGACTTCGCCGACCACCAGACCGTCGTCTCGGCGCCGCTCTCCACGACGTATCGCGGCTATCGCATCTTCGAGACCAGCCTCCCGACGCAAGGCTTCCTCGTACTGGAAACGCTGAACATCGTCGAAGAGGATGACCTCTCCGCGATTGGCAACACCTCTGCTGACGGCGTCCATCTCCTCGCCGAGGCGATGAAGCTCGCCTTCGCCGACCGCAATCGCTACGCGGGCGATCCGGCCTTCGTCCAAACACCGCTCGCGACGCTGATCGGCAAGCCGTGGGCTCGGGAGCGCCGCCAGCAGATCGATCCACAACGCGCCGCGGATGATGTCACCGCCGGCTCGGTCCGCGCGGGCGATACAACGTACCTCTGCGCGGCGGACGCGAGCGGCACGATGGTCTCCCTCATCCTCTCCCTGTCTTCCGGCTTCGGGAGCGGCGTGGTAGCGGGCGATACGGGAATCGTCCTCAACAACCGGGCCGGCGACTGCTTCTCGCTCGAAGAGGGGCACCCGAACGCCTTCGCGCCCGGCAAGAAGCCGATGCATACCCTTAACTGCTATCTCATCGCCGCGCCCGATGGCACGCCGCTCCTCGTCGGCGGCACGCCCGGTGGCGATAGCCAGCCGCAATGGAACCTGCAGGTCATCACCGGGCTGATTGACGGCGGCTTGGATGTCCAGGCCGCGGCGGAGCAACCGCGCTGGTCGGTCTGGCCGGGGACGTACCCCCACGACCTGGGGCACCCGTTCGAGCTGCGCATCGAAGACCGGTTCGGCGAGGAAACGCTCGCCGACCTCGCGCGGCGCGGACACCGGATGGTTCGTGTCGGGCCGTGGGGGAGCGGCGGTGCGGTCCAGCTCATCGCGCGAGATCCCGAGACGGGCGCGTTAGCAGGCGGCTCCGATCCGCGCCAGGAGGGTCTCGCGGTCGGGCTGTGAGGCGCCGGCGCGCGGGAAGCCGACGGTCACAAATTTTGCCCCGATCGATTCGGGTGACCAGCACAACCTCGCCTCGCACGCGCATGACGCGCGGCGTCGCCGATCGTGATAGGATGCACCAAACCCACGGTGAGGATGTCACGCGGCAGGTTGCAGGTGAGAGGAGGCCCCATGTCACGGCATACACCGATCGACTGGAGTGTCTTGAGTGGTCCCCGCGTGTCCCGTCGCACCCTGATGAAGCTGGCCACGGCGACCGGCGCCTTTGGGTTCGCGCAGCGCTTCGCTGCGATGGACGCCCATGCGGCGCGGGGCGCGCGGTCCACGCGCACGCGCGGCAGAGCGCAGGAGCCGAAGCAAGGAGGGACCCTCCGCGTCGGCTTCCAGATCAGCCAGATCGTGACGCTGGACCCCGGCCAGGTTTCGCAAGGCTTGGTAGCCGGCTCCGTGCTGCCAGTTCTCTTCTCCAGCCTCGTACAATTCGATGAGGAGCTCGGCCTGATCCCCGATCTCGCCGAGAATTGGCAAGTCTCGCCCGATGGGCTCGAGTACACCTTCACGCTGCGCGAGGGGCTGACGTTCCACAACGGCGATCCCCTCACCTCCGCTGACCTGCGCTACACCTACGAGCGAACGACTGATCCAGCATTCGCTTCTCCTCACGCGAACAAGCTCGAGCTGATCACCTCCTTCGAGACGCCGGATGATCGCACCGTCAAGATCACGCTGGGCCAGCCGTTCGCGCCGTTCCTCGCCGTCGCCTGCAGCCGGGGACCGGGCCGCGCCCTGACACCCATTTCCCGCCGCGCCATCGAAGAGATGGGGGATCAGCAGTTCGGGATGACGCCCGTTGGCACCGGGCCGTTCATGATCGTGCCGGAAACGGCGGAGATCGGGCGAGGTTTCGATCTCGTGCCGTTCGAGGGCTGGTACGGCGGGCGGCCGTACGTCGACAAGATCGAGCTGCGCATGGTGCCGGAGCCGTCGAGCGCGGTCAGCGGTCTGGAGGCGGGCGACCTCGATGTCATCGACCCGATGCCGGCAACTGCCGCCCAGCAACTGCAGGGCAATCCCGACGTCGTCATCGTGCAAGCGCCGGGAACGAACTGGCGCGGCGTCGCGATGAACATGAATCGGCCGCCGTGGGACAACATTGAGGCCCGTATGGCGGTGGCTAAGGCGCTCGACCGTGAGGATTTCGTCAAGCGGGCATTCTTCGGCCTCGCCGATCCCGCAATCGGGCCAATCGCGCCGGCATTCGGTTGGGTCTATGTCCCGCCGGATCAAGCACCGCCGAGCCCACAAGCTTACAACCTGGAGGAAGCGAAGGCACTGGCCGAGAAGGCCGGCCTCGTTGGCCTCAAGCAGGTAATCATCTCGTCGGAGGAGATTGGGCTGCGGCCGACAGAGGTCTTGCGGTCGGTGCTTCAGGAAATCGGCATCGACGCGCAGATCGACTTCCAGCAAGGCGCGGTCTTCACCGAGCGCTGGCAGACCGGTGACTTCGATATGTTCCTCCACGGCAGCCAAGTGGATGCCGATCCGGACGACGGTCACTGGAACTTCTTCCACTCCACCGGGCCGTGGAACACCTACGGTTACAAGAGCGAGAAGGCGGACGAACTCCTCGAGGCGACGCGCAACACCGCCGATCCCGAAGAGCGGACTCGGATCTATCAGGAGCTACAAGCGCATCTCCAGACCGACGTCGCGATGGCGTTCGCCTACCACGTCTATGACCTGCTCGCGCTCCATAAGGACATCCAAGGCTATGTCCCGGTGCCGGAACAGCGGTACTGGGAAACGGTCTGGTTGGATCGCTAAGCGCGCAGACTCCCAGCCCCTCTTCCGAAAATGGGAGAGGGGCTTCGCTCAGCGATAGGGAGGAAGCGCTGTCGGCTCGGAACGACTATGACCGAGTACGTTGTTCGCCGGCTGATCCATTCCGTCTTCATCGTCTGGGGATGTGCCACGCTCGTCTTCTTCCTGCTGCGCATGGTGCCAGGTGATCCGGTCGTGCGAATGCTCGGGCCGGAGTACACGCCGGAGGCGGCCGAGGCGCTGCGGAGGAAGCTCGGGCTTGATGAGCCGATCTACGTCCAGTATGCGCGCTGGTTCGGCAACGTCCTGACAGGTGATCTCGGCGCTTCGGTCGCCTCCGGCGAGACGGTGACCGGCGCGATCAAGAGCGGCCTGCCGAAGACGCTCAGCATCACCCTGGTCGCGTTCGTCTTCGCCACCGTCATCGCCTTGCCGACCGGAATCATCGCCGCCCTCCGGCGCAATAGCTGGCTGGACTACGGCGCTAGCTTCATCGCCTTCTTCTGGGTCAGCATGCCCAGCTTCTGGTTCGGCATCGTGCTGATCCTGCTCTTCTCCGTGAAGCTGCAATGGCTGCCGGCGATTGGTTATGTCGAGCTATCCAAGGAGGGATTCTGGCCCTGGCTCCAGCGCCTGATCTTGCCTGGCCTGGCGGTCGGGGCGGGCTACGCGGCGATCTTGATGCGCTTCGTCCGGGCCGGGCTGCTCGAAGTGCTCGGCAGCGACTACATCCGCACGGCGCGAGCAAAGGGCCTGCATGAGCGCTCGGTCATCCTGCGGCATGCCCTTCGCAACGCGCTGATTCCGGTCGTGACCGTGGCCGGCATCCAGCTCGCGCTGCTCCTGAGCGGGGCAGTCGTCACGGAGACGGTGTTTTCCATCCGTGGCCTGGGCCGCATCTTGGTCGGGGCCATTTTCGATCGCGACTACCCGATGGTGCAGGGGATCATCCTGCTGATCGCGATCATCTTCGTCCTTGCGAACCTCATCGTCGACATCATCTACACGATGCTCGACCCGCGGATTCACTATGGCTAGCGTGGGCGGAAAGAAGGTGAGCGGCGAGGCGACGAGCCTGCCACACGGCAGCGGCGGGGACGCGGCGACTGCCACGCTCCCGCCTGTCTCGGGTCACACTAGCCAGCTCGCGGCCCTCCTCGCAGAGCCGCGCCGACCGAGCGAGGATCGCTTCTGGCGGCGTGTCCGGCGAGAGCGGAAGATCCTAATCGGCATCATCTTCCTAGCGGTCCTCGTCCTGTTGACAATCTTTGGGCCGCTCATCGCTCCGCACGACCCGGACAACGATGATTTCGAGCTGCTGCAATCGCCGAGCTGGTCACACCCGCTCGGCACCGACTCGTTCGGGCGCGATCTCCTGAGCCGGATGATCGTCGGCACGCGGGTCTCGTTCACCGTCGGGCTCTTGTCCGCCGTCATCGCGCTGGCGGTGGGAGGCACGCTCGGACTCCTGGCCGGGTACTACGGCGGCCGGGTGGATAGCCTCATCATGCGCTTCATTGATCTCCTCTGGGCGTTCCCGGTCATCATCCTGGCCGTGGCCATCGTCGCGGTCTTCGGCGCGGGCTTCCTCAACGTCATCGTCGCGATCGCGGTCGCCTACTTCGACGACTTCGCGCGGATCATCCGCGCCAAGGTGCTGAGCCTGCGCGAGGAGGACTTCACGACCGCGGCACGCGCGCTGGGCGCGACCGACGCCCGCGTGATGGCGCGACACCTGCTGCCGAACATGGTCGCGCCGATCGTCGTCCAGCTCACGTTCGCCGTCGGCCTCGGCATCCTCTCCGAGTCGACGCTGACGTTCCTCGGGCTCGGCGTCAATCCCTCGACGCCGACGTGGGGATTGGCGCTGAACGAAGGGCGGGATTTCATTCGTCAGGCGTGGTGGATCAGTGTCTTTCCTGGGCTCGCGATCGCGCTGACCGTCCTCGGCTTCAACCTCTTCGGCGACGGCTTGCGCGACGCGCTCGACGTCCGCTCGGTCGGGGACGCGGCATAACAGCGGCGCGTAGGTCCGCTGCTCCTACGCGCCACCCCATTCGCAATTACGGCTGCTGCCGGAGAGTGGCCATCTTCGCGTATCGCACGGCGACGCGAACGACGCCGCGAACCTCTTCCTGAATCTCGGCGGGGATGGCCGGATCGGCGAGCACCTCGACAAGCTCGGCGACGAGCGGGTCGTCCCACGCTTCGGAGCGGTAACCGACAGCCGCGAAGAGCCGCTCCCGGTCGATCAGTGGCAAGGCCATCGCATCGGCCAGGCTTCCCACCGTCTGTCGCTCCGGGATGCGCTGGCCGCTCTCTAACCGGGAAACGGCGCTCGGATCGAGCCCGGCGCGCTCAGCAAGCTGCGCTTTCGTCCAGCCGCGCGCCGTCCGGAATTGTTGTAGAAGTCGACCGAATTCGTTGTCCCCGGCGGACATCCGTCCTCCCTCGTCCCGTCCACATCACCCGCGCAGATGGTATCAGCCATCGCGGGTGACGGACTTCGGGAAGACGGCATAGGCGGTGACGTCGCAGCCGGGGATGCGAGCCGCTTGGCCGATCCGGACATCGGCCCGCGCGCTCGCGAGCAAGAACGCTTCCGTGCGGGTGAGATCGAATTGTCGGCTGAGCAGCGCGACCAGGCCCTCGACGGCCTCGGTCACCGCGTCTTCGAGGCTCGCGCCCTGTCCGGTCGTGATCCAATTCTCCGGCGTCTCCAGCCATGGCCGGGCGGGAGCAGCGCCTTTCAGTAGGTTGACGCGCGCGGTGACTTCCGCCTCGATCTCGATCCCGGTGCCGCTGATCTCCCCTTCACCCATCGCCGCGTGAACGTCGCCGATCGCCAGGAGCGCGCCGGGAACATGGACCGGGAGAAAAACCGTCGCGCCAACGCCGATCGGGTTGACATCGAGGTTGCTTCCCTGCGGTCCAGGGTGCGCGGTGTAGACAGTGCCGCTCGCCGGAGCGGTTCCGATCACGCCGACCATCGGGCGCGCCTTGAAGCGCAGCGGGCCACTCGCCGCCTCGAAGACCAAATCATCTCCCTCGACGCGGACCATCACGATCGCGTTCTCGGTGATCTCGTCCTGCAGGACGCCGGCGCCGCTCAGCGCCCGCACCCAGCCGACCGGCCCAAGTTCGATGTTTAGGATCGTAACAGCCAGCGCATCGCCCGGCTCCGCGCCCTCGATGAAGATCGGCCCGGCCGCCGGGTTGACCTTCTTCGGATCGCGAACGCGGATGAATTCAGGGACATCCTCCGGCTTGCGGATGCGCCCGGTTGAGGTGTCGTAGGTCTCGACGACGACGGTCTCCCCAGGACGCAGCGTCGCGACGGGCGGCGTCGAGGCATCGAAGGCGTAGGTCAATTGATCGCGCGAGATGCGCAGCATTCAGTGCTTCCCTCCTTCTTGGCGCTGGATTGTACCGGGGATTACCGGGGCACAGGACGGGCTGGCGTGAGCACCGCGTCTCGGGGTTTAGAATGCCGGCGGCGGAGGGGAGCGCGGCATGGATGCGAATCAGGCTGCCGAGACGATACGGGCGGCGCTGCTAACGGCGATGGACGCCGAGGAATTCGATGTGACGGTCGGGGATGCCGGCGAGATCGACATCTCGACCGACGACTGGACGCTCCATTTCGATAACTGGCCGGACGGGCCCGGCTGGCTGGCGATCGATGAGGAGCCGGAGGACCCGGCGGCCTACGCCGAAGCGCGACGCGCGGTAATGAGCGCCGATGTCGAGCGGGCGCTGGCCGCCGCCGATCGCGATCTCAATGGGACGCTCTCCCGAGCACTGGCTGCCTCAGACGACCCGTTCACGCTCGATCTCATCGAGGCCATGCGAAGCGCTGCCGCCGGCGACTAGGCGTCTATACTCCCGGACAGCGCGCCCGCAAGGGGCAGCGCGGGACGGACACGACGATGTGGCGTGGAGGATTGGACGACAATGACGGCGACGGCTGGCGCTTCCCTGACTTCACTGACCGAATGGCGCGCGCTCGCCGAGCACTACGAGCAAGTCAAAGATCTCCATCTCCGGCAACTCTTCGCCGACGATCCGAAGCGCGGAGAGCGCCTGACGGTCGAGGCGGCTGGCCTCTATCTCGACTACTCCAAAAACCGGATCACCGATGAGACGCTGCGGCTCTTGATCGCGCTCGCCGAGGCGCGCGGTCTGCCCTCCCGAATCGAGGCGATGTTCCGTGGCGAGAAAATCAACGTCACGGAGAATCGCGCCGTGCTCCACGTGGCGCTGCGCGCGCCGCGCGACGCGGTGATCACCGTTGACGGCGAGAACGTCGTGCCGGCGGTTCACGCCGTACTCGACAAGATGAGCGACTTCGCGGAGCGCGTTCGCGGCGGCGCGTGGACCGGCTACACCGGCAAGCGCATCCGCAACATCATCAACATCGGGATCGGCGGCTCCGACCTCGGGCCGGTCATGGCCTACGAGGCGCTGCGGCACTACAGCGCGCGCGATCTGACGGTCCGCTTCGTCTCGAACATTGACGGCACTGACTTCGCAGAGGCGACGCACGATCTCGATCCGGCAGAAACGCTCTTCATCGTCTCCTCGAAGACCTTCACGACGCTCGAAACGATGACGAACGCGCGGACGGCCCGTGCCTGGACGCTGCGCGCGCTCGGGGACGAGGCGGCAATCGCGAAACACTTCGTGGCGGTCTCGACCAACGCGAAGGAAGTCGCCCGCTTCGGCATCGACACGGCCAACATGTTCGAGTTCTGGGATTGGGTCGGCGGCCGCTACTCGTACGACGGGGCAATCGGCCTCTCGCTGATGATCGCGATCGGGCCGGATCGCTTCCGGGAGATGCTCGCCGGCTTCCACGCGATGGACGAGCACTTCCGGACAGCTCCCCTCGGGCAGAACATGCCCGTCATTCTGGGACTGCTCGGAGTCTGGTACATCAACTTCTTCGGCGCGGAGACGCACGCGGTCCTCCCCTACGACCAGTACCTGAAGCGGTTCCCCGCCTACCTCCAGCAACTCGACATGGAGAGCAACGGCAAGTCGGTCACGCTCGACGGCTCAGCGGTCGGGTACCAGACCGGGCCGGTCGTCTGGGGCGAGCCGGGGACGAACGGGCAGCACGCCTTCTTCCAGCTGCTCCACCAGGGGACGAAGCTCGTTCCCTGCGACTTCATCGGCTTCTGCCGGTCGCTCAACCCGCTCGGCGAGCATCACGATCTGCTGATGGCCAATCTCTTCGCCCAGACCGAGGCGCTGGCGTTCGGTAAGACACCGGAGGAAGTGCGGGCCGAGGGGGTCGCCGAGCCGCTGGTGCCGCACCGGACCTTCCCCGGCAATCGGCCATCCAACACGATCCTGGCCGACGAGCTGACGCCGGCAACGCTCGGGGCGCTCGTCGCGCTCTATGAGCACAAGGTCTTCGTCCAGGGGACGATCTGGGGCATCAACTCGTTCGATCAATGGGGCGTCGAGCTGGGCAAGGCGCTCGCTCAGCGGATCATCCCCGAGCTGACGGCGGAGCAGGAGCCGCTGCTGCAGCATGACAGCTCGACGAACGAGCTGATCCGGCGCTATCGCGCCCGGCGCGCATAATCGCGAAGCGGAGGACACGAGTGAGCGGGGGAGGGAAGGTGCGCGCGGCGGTCGCGATGACCCGAATTCTGCGCGACCGTGGCGTACGCTACGCGTTCGGCGTGCCGGGGGAGAGCTTCCTCGGCTTGCTCGACGCGATCTATGAGACGCCGGAGATTCGGCTGGTGCCGACGCGGCACGAGGGAGGCGCCGCCTTCATGGCGGACGCGGTCGGCAAGCTCACCGGGCAGCCCGCCATCTGCATGGGCACGCGCGGCGTCGGCTCCGCGAATCTGGCCGTCGGCATCCACACCGCGTACCAGGATTCAACGCCGCTGATCGCCCTCGTCGGCCAGGTGCAGACATCCTTTCGCCACCGAGAAGCGCTGCAGGAAGTCGAGCTCGCGTCCTTCCTCGGCCAGATCACGAAGTGGTCCATCGAAGCGCCGGCGGCCTCCGAGCTGCCACGGCTGACCCACGAGGCGTACCGCCGCAGCGTCGCCGGACGACCGGGTCCGGTCGCCATCGCGCTGCGCCGCGATCTCCTGGATGAGGAGGTCCCGGCCGAGCTACCACCGCCAACGGCGATTGCCGTTCCGGCCGCGAGCGTCGAGTCCGTCCGGGAAGCGCTGCGGCTGCTGCAACAAGCGGAGCGGCCGCTGATCCTCGCCGGGGGTGGCGTGCTGCGGAGCGGGGCGACGGCCGACCTCGTCGCGTTCGCCGAGCGAACCGGCTCCCTGGTCATGTCCACCTTCCGCCGGCCGGACGCATTCCCGAACGATCACCCGCTCTATCTCGGAAACCTCTCGTTCGGCATGGCGCCGGTTTCGTACGAGCGCGCGCGCGCGGCTGACGTCGTCCTCGCGATCGGCACGCGCTTGGGTGAGCTGACGACGCGGGGATATGCGATTCCGGCGCCCGGCGCGACGCTGATCCACATCGACATCAGCCCGGAGGAGACGGGCCGCACCTTCCCAGCCCGGCTCGCGATCGCCGCCGACGCGCGAGCGGCACTGGCGATGCTGAACGAGGAAGCGGAGACGCTCTCCTGGCCGGACCGCTCCGCCGAAAATGCCCGGCTGCGAACGCAATTCGAGGCGGAGACGACGCCTCCAGACCCGCCAGCCGTGCAATCACTCGTCGATCCGGCGGTCGTCATCGGTGAGCTCGAGCGCCAGCTACCCGCCGACGCGATCCTCGCGACCGACGCGGGGAACTTCTTCGGCTGGGTCGCGCGGTACTACCACTTCCGCCAGCCGGGCACCTTCCTGGGCCCCACCTCCGGCGCGATGGGCTACGCCGTGCCGGCGGCGGTCGCGGCGGCACTGGTGCGCGACAACGCGGTGCCAGTCGTCGCGCTCGTTGGCGACGGCGGCTTCCTGATGACTGGGAGCGAGCTAGCGGTCGCGGCGCAATTCGGCCTGCGGCTCGTCTGCGTTGTCTTCGATAACGCGCTCTACGGCACCATTCGCCAGCATCAGGAGCGGGTCTATCCCGGCCGCGTCGCCGGCACCGAGCTTTGGAGCCCGGATTTCGTCCGCTACGTTGAAGCCTTTGGCGGGCTCGGCATCCGGGTCGAAAGCAACGACGACGTGCCGGCGGCTGTGCAGCGCGCGCTCGCGCATCCGGGCATCTCGCTCATCTCAGTCGCTGTGGCGCGGGAGACGATCGCCGTCGGTCAATTCCTGCCCTCATGATCCGCGCCGCTTCCCTTATGCTCCATTCGCGCACCGCTGAAAGGAACGACACCGAACGATGCCTGATTCGAGGCTCGAGGTCGGTCAGACCGCGACCGGCCCGCTGACGCCGGAGGAAATTGCCGACCGGTTGGTCCCGAAAGATCCTCGCCTTTCCCCGGATGGGCGAGACGTGGCGTTCGTCGTCGCGACCCAAAGCAAGAAAGGGGAGCACCCGGAGCAGGCGCTCTGGCTCTCCCGCGACGGAAAACCCGCCGAGCCGTTCACCGCTGGCTCGGCCTGCGACGATGAGCCGCGCTGGTCGCCGGACGGCAGCCGATTGCTCTTCCTCTCCGATCGCGCCGAACGCGGGACGAATCGCATCTATCTCATCCGACGAGACGGCGGAGAAGCGCGACCACTCGGCAATCTGGCTGGGGATCTCCGCTCCCCAGAGTGGTCGCCGGACGGGACACGCATCGCGGTGCTGCGGAAAGACCAGGAGTCCGAAGCGGAAAAGGCGCGCAAGGAGTCACGAGACGACGCCATCGTCGTTGACGCCGACCCGCGACGGACGCGCCTTTGGGTCGTTGACGTGGAGACCGGCACGGCGCGGCAGCTGACCTACGGCACGCGCGAGGTTTGGTCGTTCGCCTGGTCGCCGGACGGTGACCGCTTCGCCATCATCACGACGGACGAGGCGGGAGTTGACGCGCGGTTCGGCCCCTGCGACCTCTGGCTGATCCCGGCAACCGGCGGTCTCCCGAAGCACCTTGCCCACTTCCCGAGCCGCGCAGACTATCCCATTTTCGTCGAGACGCCGGACGGAGAGGCGGTCGCCGTCCGCGCGAACTGGCACCGGGAAGATCCGGTCGATTCGGTCTGGGTCGTTCCCACCCAGGGCGGCGAGCCCCGGAACCTCCTGCCGAACCTTGCCGGGAATGTTGAGGAGCTCCGGCCGCTGCCCGGCGCCAGGGGGAGCGTGGCGTTGCGCATCGCCGAAGGGACACACGTCAGCGTCTACGCCCTCGATCTGGCAACCGCCGAACTGCGGCCACTGACGCCCGCCGGTCTCCACCGGGAAGGGGCCGCGCTTTACGGACCGAGCCTCTCCGCCGGCGGCGAGACGATCGCGGTCGTTTGGGCAGACGGCGATGTCCCGCAGGAGGTCTATGTCGGTCAGCCAGGGCAAGCACTCACGGCGGTGACGTCGCTCGGAAAGGCGTTCGCCGGCCGGTTGCAGCCGGTCGAGCACGTCACCTGGGAGAGCGACGGCGTCGAGATCGAGGGCTTGCTGACGCTGCCGGCCGGTTACGAGCCGGGACGGCGTTACCCGCTCATCGTTGAGGTGCACGGTGGCCCGACCGCGCTCTGGAAGGACATGTGCTTCCTCGACTGGCACGACTGGGCGCAATACCTGGCGAGTCACGGCTTCGCGGTGCTAGCCCCGAACCCGCGCGGCAGCACCGGGCGTGGCGCGGCCTTCCAGAAGCTGCTGCAGGATGACGTCGGCGGCGGCGAATCGCGCGACCTCATCGCCGGCGCCCGCGCGATGGTCGAGCGCGGTATCGCCGATCCGGAGCGCCTCGGCATCGGCGGCTGGAGCTGGGGCGGCTATCTGACGGCGATCACGATTACGCAAACGGACCTGTTCAAGGCCGCCGTCATGGGCGCGGGGCTATCCAACCTGCTCTCGGACCACGGCCAGAACGACATCCCTTCGGCCAATCTGCTCTACTTCCCTGGCCTTCCCTACCATCACCCGGACGCGTACTTGCGCGCCTCGGCGATCTCTTCCATCACGAATTGCAAGACGCCGACGCTCATCCTCCATGGCGACAACGACGCCCGTGTCCATCCGGCGCAGGGAATGGAGATGTACCGCGCGCTGAAGAGCCTCGGCGTGCCCACCGAATTCGTCCGCTACCCGCGCGAGGGGCACAGCATTCGAGAGCGCGCGCATCAGATTGATGTGATGCGGCGCGTGCTCGAGTGGTTCGAGCGCTGGCTAAAGGCGTGACCGGGCCGAGCTATTCGCTCAGGCCCAGCAGGCGGCCGATCGTCTCGACGTAGACCTTCGCCTGGATCACGAGATCGTTGATGAAGACCGCCTCGTTGGCGCCGTGCGCGTACTCGCCACCCGGCCCGAACCCGACGGTATCAATCCCCGCCTGGCGGTAGAAGCGGCCATCGGTCGCTCCCGCCCAGGCGACGAAGTACTGGGGCTCGTTGCCGGTGACCGCGCGGACGCTGTCCTGAACGGCGCGAACGAGCGGCGACGACTCCTCGGTGATGTTCGCCGGGATGTAGTCGTGATTGGGGTCCTCGTTGATCTCGTAGCGGAAATCGGGATCTTCCGCCGCGATCGCGTCGAGGGCGGCGCGCACCTCGGCGATGGCCGTCTCCCGCGTCTCGCCTGGGACAAGCCGGCGATCGACGGTGATGGTGCATTCGCCGGGAACAACGTTACGGGCGACACCAGCGCGGATCGTGTTCACGCTGATGACCGGCTTGCCGACCGCCGGGTGGAACCGGTCAATGTCCCGCTCCAGCGCGAGGACGCCCTTCGCCGCCTTGGCGATGGCGTTGATCCCCGTCGCGCGGGCCGCGGCGGTATGCGAGGCGCGGCCGTAGAAGGTGATGTCGAAGTTGAAGATTCCGCGCTCCGCGTTGCGCACCTTGAGATCGCTCTTCTCGCCGATCAAGCAATAGTCTGGCCGGGGCAGCCGTCCAGCCGCGATCTCATCGAGGACGTGGATCGTGCCGAAGGCGCCGCTCGTCTCCTCATCGCTGACAACGTGGGTCTGGAGACGGCCACGGAGCGGCGCGTCCTTGAGCAGATCCATCAGGTAGAGCATGACCGCGACGGAGGACTTCATATCGACCGCGCCACGGCCAAAGAGGCGGACCCCATCCTCGCTGACGACCGGCTCGAAGGGGCCAGTGCGCCAGGCGTCGGGGTCGGAGACCGGCACCGTATCGAGGTGTCCATTCATCGCGATCGTCGGCCCGGCGCTACCGTCGCCGATGGAGACGATGACGTTGGGCCGCGCGGGGTCCTTCGCGACGATCGTATAGTCGAGCCCTCGCTCGGCGCACCAGCCGGCGACGAACTCCATGATCTCGCGCTCTTGTCCGCTGGGGCTTGGGATTGCGATCAGGCGGCTGGCAAGCTGGACGATCGCGTCGCGGTCAACGGCCTCGGTCCATTTGCTCACGGGCACGGGCATCCTCCATCACGCGGTGGGGATCGCCGAGGACGGATCGTGCCGCAACGCGCGAGCCAACCCGCGCACGGGTCTCGGCGACCGGCTCATAACCGCTCGAATCGCGAGACATTGGCGACGAACACGACCGCGCCGCCAACTTCAACCTCGAAGTTCTCGGGCATGTAAAGCAGGCCGGGTTCCAACGCCGGCGAGTATGGAACCGCGATCTGCGTCCGGCGACGGCAGGTGCGACGCAGGATCGCCATGACGTTCGGAACCTCTTCGTCTTCCAGGCCGATCAGAAAGCTGGTGTTGCCGGTGCGCAGGAACGACCCAGTCGTGCTGATCTTGGTGAAACGGTAACCAGCGTCGATAAGTGCCTGCGTCAACCCGTCCACATCTTCATCTTGGACGATTGCGATGACCAGCTTCATCGTCGAAGCTCCTTTCGTCGCAGCCGTGGACGGCACCCCCTCACCGGCACCGACGCTTCCCGGCACGCTGTCGCAAGGGCCTCATTGCCCGCGGGGCCGGTCGGAGTCTACCAAATTGCCCACGGAATCGGACCCGCAATGGGCAGGAGTTCAAAGCCGGCGGCGTTCCTCCCTGCCGATGCGGATGAGACCGCGCTCCAACAGGGATGCGGCGATGGATACCGCGGCGCTCAGCGAAAGTCCGGCCGCGGCTGCGGCTACCCCGAGCGAGCGTTCCCCATCGAGGTGATTCAACAGGGCCCACTCCTGGGGTGCGATCTCAAACGACTCATCTGCTTCGATCGGCGGGCGCAAGACGAGATCGAGCACCGCCGACTCGTCCAGGCCGTGCGCAGGCACGCTCGGCGTTCGCGCGCCGTAGCGCTGGCTCTCGGCCGCCAGCGACTCGGCGAGTGTCAGCGCCGCCTGCTCCAGCGCGGTCGCGTACCGATCGAGCTCATCCGGCCGCGCGACGTCGACCGCCTCGATCACGGCGACGACGACATCGTCGCTGATAACAGGTACACCAAGATAGGACCGAATGCCGAGCGCTTCGAGGCGCGGCAGGGCAGGGTCGCGCGCCCGGTCGCGGGCGAGGAGCACAGGCCGCTTCTGTTGGGCGGCGATCATCGGGAAGAGGAGTTGGCTGGGCGCGATCAGGCCGTAATAGTAGTCGCCATCCTCGAAGACGGTTGTGACGTGCCAGCGCTCTCCGCGCGGAATCGGCCGGAGCAGGGAGACGTAGCGCGCGCCGGTCGTTTCCAGCGCGTGCTGGATCAGCATGGCGACTTGCCGGTCCACGTCGCCGGCGCTGCTCTCGGCGCCAAGCTCGGCCGTGACCTGCTCCTGAGCGCGGCGTCTCAGCTGCGCGGTGTAGCGCCGCCGCTCTTCGCGGACGCGCTCCTCGCGCTCGTTGCGCAGGACGTCATCGCCGTTGTTCCCGATGGCGTTCGGCCGAATCATCACCCGTAGTTGGTCCATCTCCACGCGAAGCGGTCACATGACGGATCAGCCGATCGCCAAAAGGGTAACCGTATTGATCACGCCCGGCGTTCGCTGAATCGTGCCCATCACGATCTCGCCAAGCGCCTTCGGGTCCTCAGCCTCGACGACGGCAACCAAATCGTACGTTCCGGCGACCGCGTCAACGTGCTGGATCCCGGCAGCACGTAACGCATCCTGAATCGCCGGCGACTTGCCGACCTCCGCGGTGATGAGGACATACGCTTTCATGCCTGCCCTCCGGCTCCGTCATTCGCGCGCGGCGACCGGCGCCCCGACGTGACTGCCGATGACGTCCATCATCGCGCCATGGATCAAGCCATTGCTGGCGATGACCTCTCGACTGTACGGATTGAACGGTCCGCCGTTGTACGTCGTCGCGCGACCGCCCGCTTCGAGCACCATCAAGCCGCCGGCCGCGAGATCCCAGGGCTGGAGCGGCCGCTCCCAGAACCCGTCCAACCGCCCGGCGGCGACATAGCACAAGTTGAGCGCGGCCGATCCGTCACGCCGCGTGCCCTGGGAGATGTTGAGAAATGCGTCCCAGAGCGCGGCGTTCTCCTCCCGGTCCGCCAGGTTGTAGGGGAAGCCGGTGGCGAGCAACGCGCGAATCAGACGATCGACGCTCGAGACGTGGATCGGCGTTCCGTTGAGCGTGGCGCCCTGGCCCCGTTCGGCGACGAAAAGCTCGTCCAGCATCGGGTCATAGACGACGCCGAGGAGCACTTCCCCCGACCGCTCGAGCGCGATCGACACGGCGAAGTGGGGATACCCGTGCGCGTAGTTCGTCGTCCCATCGAGCGGATCGATCACCCACCCGTATTGGTCGCGGTCGTTCGCGTTTTCGCCGACCTCGCCGCTCTCTTCACCCAGCACCCGATGATCCGGAAAGGCTTCCCGAATCCGGGAAACGATGAGCGCCTCCGACGCTTGGTCGGCGTCCGTAACGAGGTCGACTTCCCCTTTGTAGTTGATCGCCCGAGCCGTCGCGAGGCGCTCCCGTAGGAGACGGCCCGCGTCGCGCGCGGCGGCGATCGCCACCTCACGCGCTTCGGCTGGCAATACGGCAGTCATCGGCTATCGTCCAATCACCCGAATCTCACGAGATCCCATGTTGAGCGCGGTCACGCAAGTCCGTCGCACCGCGCCGCTCGCATAGTAGCAGGCAGAACGGCTCAGGCCCTAGCCTCGGAGATGCCACCTTCGTCCGGTACCAGAGGAAGGCGCGGGCGAGCATCGACCTCCCAGCCCGCCAATTCGCCATACCGGAGCCGGTAGTACGCCGCGCCAGCGACCATCGCCGCGTTGTCCGTGCAGAGCGAGATCGGCGGGAAGCGCACGGGGATCGGCTCGGGCAGCGAAGCCACTTCCTGCTCGATCCTGCGACGCAGCGCGGTGTTCGCGGCGACGCCGCCGGCTAGGAGGAGCGTCTTCGCGCCGAATTCGCGAGCGGCGCGGACCGCCTTGACCGCCAGCACCTCGACAACCGCCTCCTGGTACGCCGCGGCGAGATCGTTCACGGGCAGATCTGGCGAGTACCGAGGCGGCCGGTGCTCCGGGAAGGGACCGGACGACGCCGCGGCCGGCTCGGCGTCCGGCAGGCGGTACGGCTCAACGATCCGCAGCAGCGCGGTCTTCAAGCCGGAGAAGCTGAAGTCATAGCTCTCGCCGAGCCAGGCGCGGGGAAGCTCGAAGCGTGTCGGGTCGCCGTTCGCGGCGGCGCGCTGAATGGCCGGGCCGCCCGGATAGCCAAGCCCGAGCAGCCGCGCCCCCTTGTCGAACGCCTCGCCGGCCGCGTCATCCAGCGTTCGTCCGAGATGCTGATAAGCTCCATGACCGCGCATCAGGATCAGTTCGGTATGTCCGCCGGAGACGAGGAGGCAAACCAGCGGAAACTCCGGGGGTGGCGGCGGCTCTTCGCCGGGCAGTCCCAGCCAATTCGCGTAGATGTGGGCCTCGAGATGATTGACGGGCACGAGCGGCCGGTCGAGGACATAGGCCAGCGCCTTGGCGACGTTCACCCCGACCAGGAGCGACCCGGCGAGCCCCGGCCCCTGCGTGACCGCAATGGCATCTATCTGATCGCGCGCCACGCCGGCTTCCGCTAGCGCGACCTCGACGACCGGGATGATGGCCGTGATGTGGCCGCGCGCCGCGAGCTCGGGGACGACTCCGCCATGTGTCTGATGCAGCGCGAATTGCGACGAGACAATATTCGAGAGAACGCGCGATCCATCGCGGACAACGGCGGCAGCCGTCTCGTCACAGGATGTCTCGATTCCGAGGACGTTCACGACGCCCGGTCTCCACGATCGGCGAAATCAAGGGGATCTAACAGCGGATGCTCGATTGGCGGCGGGACTTCGGCGACCGGCCCGAGCCGCCGGGCGAGCTCGGCCCGCAGTTCGTTGACCATCGCCAGGTAGCCGGGATCTCGCAGCGAGCGCGACCACATGATGTAGGCGTCCTCGCCATTGTCGCTGTAGTACCGCCGCCGCGTGCCCTGGACCTCGAAGCCATACTTGCGATACAGCCGCTGCGCGACCTCGTTCGAGACGCGCACCTCGAGGGTCAGCCAGTTGGCCTCCCGCCGGATCGCCTCATCGAAGAGCCCGATCAGCAGCAGCTCGCCAAAGCCACGGCCGCGATAGATGGGATCGACGCCGATCGTCGTGATGTGCGCCTCATCGAACGCGGTCCACATGCCGGCGAACCCGGCGATGTGCGGCGCGTCCGGCGATTGCGTCGGGCGGCGCGGCAGGAGCGAGAGACGCGGCAGGCCGAGGATGCCGTCGGCGGACCGCTGCCCACCGTGATCCGAGGCGCCATCGCGCGAATTCGTAACGGTCCCATCCGCTCCCGCGTTGGGTATCGCGCGGAGCACGAAGTAGGCATTTTGCGTGGGATTCCGCAGCTCCCGCCGGTAAGCGGACGCGGGCCATGGTGTGCTGAAGCAGCGGCGCTCGACGCGGCTGACTTCTGGCACGTCGTCTTGCGTCATTCGATCGAGTCGGAAAATCGTGGTCGGGATCAGGGGTGTCTTTCCTCATCACTCGCGCGGTATGACCGGCCACACTCCATGCTGTCACGTTAGCACGGCCACAGCCGCGGGACAACTAACACGAACTCACTATTTGGGATTACGAATGACAGCCCTTTAGCGATGTACGCTGGCCGCCCCGCTCATGACATTGCCTTTGCGCCGGTGTCACTCAGGTTGGCCCCGTGGCAGCTCTAAAACCTACCGGCCGCTCCCGGACGACGCGCCGACTGGGCGCGACGGACCATGGAGATACGTCGGCTCGAGGGTGACGGGATCATCAACGTCGCCGGCCTCGAGCCGGGTCCGGGCAATCTCCGCGAGCGCGAGCGCCCGCCGCAGCCGCGCCGACGGCGGCGGGACGATCGCCGACGCTTCCGCGCGAAGGGCTTGCTCCTGCTCGGGAATCAGCTCACCCGTCACGATCGTCGGCGCGCCAAGCTCGCGGACCACCGTGACGAGCTCGGCCAGCACGCCGTTGTAGGCCGGGCGCACCAGCCGCGGACTTTCACTCCCGCCCTCGTAGACGGCCCAAACGAGACGGCCGCGGCCAGCGGCGACGACAGCGACGATATGACCGGGGAAGCGAGCATACGGGTATGCGACCACATCAAGCGTCGGCACACCGATCAGCGACAGGTCGAGACCGAGGACGAAGCCTTTGGCGATGCTCAAGCCGACCCGCAAGCCGTTGAACATCCCCGGCCCGGTTGTCACCGCGACGGCGGACAAGTCCATCACCTCGATGCCGACGAGGCGGCGCAGGCAATCAATCTCATTCAGCACCGTCGCCGTCTGGTCGCGGCCAGCCGACCAGACCGTTTCGGCAACGTGGGAACCCGCCGCCAGCGCGATCCCTGCCTGTTCGGACGAGGTATCAATGGCAAGGATCCATGTTTGGCGGGGAGCCGACGAATTTGTTAGCATCCTGGTAGACCTATCGCTGACGAACACGACCGGAGACGAGGAAGCAGCCAGCTCGCATTTGCAGCCCGGGAGAGTTTAACGCCTCTTTCACCTACGCCAGCCAATTACCCGCGACCATGGAGGTCGCAGGCAACCCGACGGAGGGAGGATGCTGGGCGAGGAGATGCAGAGCGGTTCGACAGTCCCGCTCGTTGCCGGAGAGCGAGCCGGCGCCACCGTGCGCGGCGCCACCCGAGCAAAGCCGCGAAAGTGGCCGCTACGAGAGTGGCTACTGTTCCTTCTCTTCATTGGGCCGAACGTCATCCTCTTCGGCATCTTCTCCTACTGGCCCATGATCTACAGCGCGTACCTCAGTACGCGCCGGTGGGACATGATCTCACCGGTCAAAGTAGACGTCGGCCTCGATAACTACCGCTACCTCCTTAGCGACGACACGTTCCAGAAAGTCCTTTGGAACTCGCTGTACTTCGCGGTCGGCGCCGTCGGCGGCTCGCTCATCCTCGGGCTGGCAGCGGCGCTGCTCCTGAACCAGCGCTTGCGCGGACGCGACGGCGCCCGCGCGGTCATCTTCATGCCAACGCTGCTCAGCGGCGCGGCGATCGGCATCGTCTGGGCCTATATCTTCGATCCCCGCTATGGCCTGCTCCGTACTGTCCTGAACGTCTTCCGCATCCCATCACCCGACTGGCTAGGCGATCCCACTTGGGCGATGCCCGCGGTCATCATCGTCTACATCTGGAAGAACGTCGGTTTCACGACGGTTATCTATCTCGCCGGACTGCAAGCGATCCCGCGTGATCTCTACGAAGCGGCGCGCGTGGACGGAGCCGGACCGTTCTGGCGCTTCCGTTCCGTGACGCTGCCGATGCTCTCGCCGATCACGTTCTTCCTGGTCGTCACCTCCATCCTGAGCTCGTTCCAGGCGTTCGACATCATCAACGTGATGACGAGAGGCGGCCCGGTCGATGCCACGAACAACCTGATCTACTACGTCTATCAGCAGGGATTCGTGGCATTCAACGCCGGCCGGGCGGCAGCGGCATCTATCGTCCTCTTCGTCGCCATGCTCATCGTCACGCTTCTACAGCTCCGCTACTCGGAGCGGCGAGTGCACTATGGCTAGCGCGCAACGGGTTTGGGTCTCGCACCGGACACGCGACTCCTTCTGGCGCTTGCTCGGCTACCTGGGCTTGGTGCTCATCATCGTCGTGGTCGGCGCGCCGATCTTCTGGATGCTGACTGGCTCGATCAAGACGAACCAGGAGATCTACACGTTCCCGCCTATCTGGTGGCCGGAAGACCCGGTCTGGGAGAACTACAAGACCGCGTGGAACGCCGCCCCGTTCGACCGGTTCTATCTCAACACCCTGATCACGACGGTCGGCGGCGTTGGGTTGGAGCTGCTGAACGCGACCCTCTCCGCCTATGCCCTGGTCTTCTTGCGCTTCCCGAAGAAGAACCTCATCTTCATCCTGCTGCTGGCGGCATTGATGATTCCGACGCAGGTGACGATCCTGCCGAACTACATCACCCTCTCAGATTTCTTCGGCCAGAGCTGGATCAACACCTATCAGGGAATCATCCTGCCGGGAGCTTCGACGGCGTTCGGCACCTTCCTCCTGCGGCAGGCGTTCCTCAGCCTGCCCCATGAGGTGCTCGACGCGGCCAAGGTTGATGGCTGCGGCCATCTGCGCCTGCTGTGGGATGTCGTGCTGCCGATGGCCCGGCCGGTGCTCGTCACCTTCGGCCTGATCTCGCTCGTCGCCAAGTGGAACGACTACCTGTGGCCGCTGGTGGTGACGAACCAGGACCGGATGCGGACGCTAGCGGTCGGTATCTCGTATCTCTACAACCCGGAGACGATCACTCGCTGGGGGCCAGTGATGGCCGCCACCTTCTTCGTGATTGCGCCGTTGATCGCCATCTACATCTGGGCGCAGCGCCACATCATCGAGGGCATCACCGCCGGCGCGACCAAGGGATGATGGCGAACGCCGCGCTGGAAGCGGCGCCAAGTTGGGGGTCAAACGGCGTGGGAGGCGGCTCCCGCGCTGCGATGACGCGACTGGGCGCAGTGGAGCGCCCGAAGGCAATCACAGGAGGATTGGAGCAATGGCGACCCGGCTTTCACGGCGTTCAGTGCTGAAAGGAGCAGCTGGCCTCGCCGCCGCTGTCCCGGCGGTGAAGCGAAGCTCAGTCTTCGCGGCGCCCGCGGTGCTGCAGGAGACTGGGTCGAAGGTCAAGATCACGTACTGGGGCTCCTTCACCGACGCTCTGGGTGAAGCCGAGCGCGGGCTCGTCCAGCGATTCAACGAATCGCAAGACGAGGTGGAGGTGGAGTACCAGTACCAGGGAACCTACGAGGAGACCGCGCAGAAGCTGACCGCGGCGCTGGCGGCGAAGCAGACGCCCGACGTCTCCCTCCTCTCTGACGTCTGGTGGTTCAAGTTCTACCTGAACCGGGCGATCGCTCCGTTGAACGATCTCATCTCGAAGTACAACGTCGACACCAGCGACTATGTCGACTCCCTCTGGATCGAGGGCATCCGGGACGATGTCCAGTACTGGATCCCGATGGCGCGCTCGACGCCGCTCTTCTACTACAACAAGGAAATGTTCCGCGAAGTCGGCCTGGAAAGCGCGCCGAAGACCTGGGCGGAGCTGGAGGCGGTCGCGCCCGATCTGACGCGCAAGGACGGCGACACGATCACCCGTGCCGCGTTTGCCCACCCGTCGGCCGGCTCGTACATCGCCTGGCTGTTCCAGTGCGTAGTCTGGCAGCACGGCGGCCGCTACTCTGACGAGAACTTCAACATCATGATGACGTCGGAGGAGACGATCACGGCCGGCGAGCTGTACCGTCGCTCCGTCGTCGACGGCTGGGCGACGACGCCGCAGGACGTCAACACCGACTTCCTCAATGGTCTGACGGCCTCGATGATGGCCTCGACCGGCGGCCTGGCCGGCATCGAGCGGGACGCGACGTTCGAGGTCGGCACCGCGTTCCTGCCGGAGGGACCGGCGGGCTTCGGCTGCTGCACCGGCGGCTCCGGCCTGGCGATCCTGGCGGACAAGCCGGCGGAGAAGCAGGAAGCGGCGTTCAAGTTCGTGATGTACGCCTCCTCGCCGGAAGGAACCGCGTGGTGGTCGCAGAACACGGGCTACATGCCGGTGCGCAAGTCGGCCATCCAGAGCGAGGAGATGCAGGCGTTCTTCGCGGAGCACCCGAACTTCAAGACTGCCGTCGATCAGCTCGAGAAGACCCGGCCGCAGGACGCCGCTCGCGTCTTCATCCCGAACGGCGACCAGATCATCGGCAAGGGCCTGGAAGAGATCACGATCACGAAGTCCGAAGTGCGGCCGGCGTTCGAGAGCGTCCAGAAGATCCTGGAGGAAGAGGCGAAGCCGGTGCTTGAGGCGATCGAGGCACTGCGCTCCTGATCCTTGCGCCGGGTTGGCGCTCGGGGCAGCGCGTCCCGGGCGTCAACCCGCCGTCGCCGCCGCGATCTCCTCAACCACGGGCGCCAGATCTCCCGCGGCCGGGACGGCCTCAATCGTGATGCGCCGCCGATCCGGACCGGCAATCTCCAGCCGGACGAGCAGGTACGCGTCCGGAAGCCAATCCCCAGCCCGCTCCGGCCACTCGATCACGGACACGCCGTCCGTTGGCGCAAGGTACTGCCCGTAGCCGAACGACTCCAGCTCCGCCTCGTCGGTCAGCCGGTAGAGATCGAGGTGGTAGAGCTGAATCGGCGCTCCTGACGCTGCCCGTCCAGCGTGCTCGGCAACGAGGGTGAAGGTCGGACTCTGGACGTACTCGTTCACGCCGAGCCCGGCCGCGATCCCCTGGGTCAGCGTCGTCTTCCCCGCGCCGAGATCGCCATGCAGGAGTACGACATCGCCGGGACGCAGTCGCCGGCCGATGGCAGCACCGAGCGCGCGCGTCTGCTCCGGGCTCTCGGTCTCCAGCGTCAGCCTCACGTTGTCTCCTCACGTGGGAAGGTGAGCACCGCGCCGCGGACGGAGACAAAGACGCGGTCGCCGGGCCGGATGCCGCCGTATGTACCGAGGCGGGCCTTGAGCGTCCGCCCGGTATCCAGACGCACCGTCATCAGCTGATCGTGCCCGTAGAAGAGCCGCGTCAGCACCGTCGCGTTCGGCTCCTGGTCCTCGGTTGCCGGGATCAGGCGGAGGCCCTCCGGCCGGAGCATGACGTCAACCGGCCCTTGCGCCGTCCCGTGGACCGGGAGGTCGCCAAGCTCAGTCGCGACCCGCCGCCCTCTGGCCTCGCCCGGGATGAACTGCGCATCGCCGACGAAGACAGCAATCTCCCGGCTGACCGGCCGATGATAGAGCTCCTCCGGCGAGGCCTGCTGGACGATGCGCCCCTGCCACATGACGGCGACTCGATCCGAGATGCTGAGCGCCTCTTCCTGATCGTGGGTGACGAGGATCGCGGTCGCTCGCGCCTCGGCGAGGATCTGGCGCACCTCGGCACGAACGCTGGCGCGTAGCTCGGCATCTAGGCTGGAGAACGGCTCGTCGAGCAGGATCACCTCCGGGGTGGGTGCCAAAGCCCGGGCGAGCGCGACTCGCTGCTGCTGGCCGCCGGAGAGCTCGTACGGCATGCGCTCCTCGTAGCCAGCCAATCCGACCAGCTCTAGCGCGGCGCGCACCTTTTCATCGCGGCCATTCCCGCGCGGCAACCCGAACGCAACGTTCTTGAAGACGGACAGGTGCGGGAAGAGCGCGCCGTCCTGGAAGACCATGCCGACGCGCCGCCGCTCAGGAGGCTCGCACCAATCAGCGGTGGCGACGAGACGGCCGCCGATCTCGATCGTCCCCTCGTCCAGGTCCTCGAACCCGGCGATCAGGCGCAGCGTCGTCGTCTTGCCGCACCCGCTCGGTCCGAGAAGCGCGACGATCTCGCCACGCTCGGCGGTCAGATCCACTCCCGCCACCGCCGTGATCGGCCCGAACCGCTTGACCAGGCCGGTACAGCGCAGAGCCGGCGCCTCCTCGCTCGCGTCCGCTGCCGCGCGATCGGTAACGGGGAGACCGACGCGATCACTCTTCGGCTGCACTGAGGTGTCCGCCACGAGCCGCTGAGCAACGGCGCTGAACGGACCGGCCATCACTCATCCCCCCGGGGCGTCTGCCCCCCGTGCCGCCCGGCCAGCAGCAAGGTCGGGATGGCGGAGATGAGGACCAAGATGAGCGCCGGCGCGGCCGCCTCGCCATATGAGCCACTGCCAGCGGAGGTCCACACGCTCGTGGCCAGCGTCTTGTACCCCGTTGGACTGAGGAGGAGCGTGATCGGCAGCTCCTTCATCACCGTAAGGAAGACCAGCGCGGCGCCCGCGCCGATGCCCGGCCAGGCGAGCGGCAGCGTCACGCTCCGGATCGCACCGAAAGGAGAGCGCCCGAGATTGCGCGCCGCTTCCTCCAAGCGAGGATTGACCTGCAGGAGCGAGCCGCGCGCGGCGGCGACCGCCTGCGGCAGGAAGCGGACCAGGTAGGCAATGATGAGCAGTGGCAAGGTCTGGTACAGCGGCGTCAGGTATCGCGCGCCGATAAAGACGAAGGCCAGCGCGACGACGATGCCCGGCAAGCCGTAGCCGGCGTAGCTGACGCGCTCGACCCACCGCCCGATCCGCGTCCGGTAGCGCACGACGAGGAGCGCGACCGGCAACGCCGCGAGCGTCGTTACAGCGGCGGCAGCGGCGCCGACGGTGATTGAGTGCTGCGCCGCGATCAGCAATCCTTCCGGCGCCTCATCCCGCCGCAAGGTGCGGATCAGCCAATACCCGAGCACGCCCAACGGCAAACCGAGCGAGAGCGCGACGATGACCAAGCAGAACGCGAGCGCCGGGTAGCGCCAGACTCCGAGCGGCACGAGCCGGGCTCGCCGCGCGGCGCCAGATCCCAACCGGTGGTAGGCCGCCCGCCCCCGCATGCGCGCCTCGAAGGCGAGCAGGAGGATCGCGAACGCCACCAGCAGGAGGGCCAGCGCCGCCGCCAGCGTCCGATCGAACGAGGCGCGATATTGGACGTAGATCTCACGCGTGAAGGCGTCGTAGCGGAGCAGCGTGACGACGCCGAAATCACTGATCGTGTAGAGCGCGGCGAGCAGCGCGCCAGCGATGACGGCCGGTCGCAGCTGCGGCAGCGTCGTCAAGAAGAAAGTGCGCCATGCCCCATGACCGAGGCAGCGCGCCGCCTCTTCGAGAGAGGGATCGAGCCCGCGCAAGGCAGCCCGCACGCTGAGGAAGACGTACGGGTAGGTGAAGAGCGTCAGCGTGAGCCAGGCGCCCCAGAAGCCGTAAATCTCCGGCAGCCGCTCGACGCCGAACGGACCCTCCAGCGCCTCCTGGAGGAAGCCACGCGGGCCGAGCGCGGCGACGATGGTCAACGCCCCAACGAACGACGGGATAACCAGTGGGAGCGGGGCGATCGTCGCCCAGAACCGCCGTCCTGGCAGATCGGTGCGCAAGGTGAGCCAGGCGAGCGGCACCGCGATCGCCGACGAGGCCGCCGCGACCGTCACCGCCAGGATGGCGGTATTGATCAACACCTGGGCCGTGCGCTCTCGCCACAGCAGGCGCCAGAGATCGCTGCCACCCTCGGAGGCGCGAATCAACAGATACGCGACCGGTACCAGGGTCAGGCCGGCGACCAGCAGCGCCGGCAGGAGCACGATCCAAGGCGGGCGGCTCACGCTCCGTCGTCGCGGGATGGCGGAGCGGCGCTGCCCTGCCTCAATGCTCGAATCAGGGCGCGCTACAACCGCGATCCGCGCCGCGCGGGGACGGAGCGTGAGCACAGCTATCCTTTCATCGTTAGAGCACGCCGACCTCGGTCAGAAGCTGCAACGTGCCCTGTAGATCCGCGAGATCACCAAGATCGATTTCAGGACCCTTGATCTCGTCGAGCGGCACCAACTCAGCTCCGGGCTCGATCCCCTCGACCAGCGGATACTCGAAGGTGCGCTCGGCGAAATACGTTTGCCCGTCCTGCCCGAGCAGGTATTCGACAAAGCGCTGTGCCTGCTCGGCATTGCTTGCGGTCCGAAGGATACCAACTCCGGCGACGTTCACGAGGTTGCCCACGTCGCCAGCGGCGAAGAAGTGGTTCGCGGCCGGGAAGTCCTCGCCCTCTTCCTCCCTGATCTCGTACAGGTAGTAATGGTTGACGAGGCCAACGGCGATCTCGCCAGCGCCGACGGCACGGACGATCGCGGAATTGCCCTCGAAAACGACCGGATCGTTGGCGAGAATGCCTTCCAGCCACTCGCGCGCGCCGTCCTCGCCCTGCACGACGCGCAGCGCGGTCACGAACGACTGGAACGAGGCGTTGGTCGGCGCCCAGCCGATCTTGCCCTTCCACTTGGAATCGACGAGATCGAGCACCGAGGTGGGCAGGTCAGCCTCGGTCAACTGCTCAGTGTTGTAGACGAGCACGCGTGCACGACCGGACGTGCCAACCCAGACGCCCTGGGAAGAGCGGAACCGGGTATCGACCAGGTCGAGGACGGAATCCGGGAGCGTGACCAGGCGCTCCTCCTTGGCCAGCGCGCCGAGCGCGCCCGCATCCTGCGCCCAGAAGAGATCAGCCGGGCTGTTGTCCCCCTCTTCGAGGATGGTCGCCGCGAGCTCGGCGGTGTCGCCGTACCGAACCTCGGCATCAATGCCGGTCGCCTGCTCGAACTGCGTGACCAGATCGCCGATCAAGTTCTCGTTGCGCCCGGAGTAGATCGTGACCTTCCCGGCGGAGCCGACCGGTGTTCCGCCAGCCGGAGGCGTCGCTTGCGCCGCCGTGGTCGCCCGCCGCAGAGCGACATTGCCCGCCAGCGCCAGGCCAGCGGCGCCAGACAAGCGCATGAATTGCCGACGACTGACGCCCATCGGCCGCTCAGGCCGCGATCCACCGAGGGAGAACTGCTCAGCCATCATACCCCCTTCTAGCTCCCGCTACCGGTGGTCAGGTCATCCCACGCCGTGGCAATCGTCCCCATCCCCGGCGTCCCTCACCCACCACCGCACCTAATCCCGACTACATTAGTCGGAGTTCGGCTATACACTAGTCGCTTTGACTATCAGGCGTCAAGAGGCAGAACCCGGCGTTATGAGGCTCTCCCGCCGGCCCCATTCGGCTCGAAGGCCGGGAGGGCGATCACGACCGGGCAATCGTGGGAAGGATGTCGCGTGACCGTGACGCGGCACGCGAAGACTTCGCTGAGCAAGGACTCCGTCAGCGTCTCCCATGGGGGGCCATCGGCGACGAGCTGGCCGTTGCAGAGGACGCCGATGCGGCTGGCATAGGCCGCGGCAAGATTGAGGTCGTGCAGGATGACGATGACGACGCCGCCCGCGTCCGCGATCTCGCGAGCGATGCGCATGACGAGCTGCTGGTGCCGCAGGTCGAGCGCCGACGTCGGCTCATCGAGGAGGAGGATCGGTGTCTCCTGGGCGAGGACGCGCGCGAGCGTGACGCGGGCTTGCTCGCCGCCGGAGAGGGAGGGATAGACGCGATGGGCGAGGTGGTCCACCTCCGCGCGCTCCAAACTCTCTCTCACGATCTCTTCATCGTTGGGAGCCCCGCGCCGCGGCCCGCGCCCGAGCTCGACGACCTCTTTCGCGGTGAAGGCAAACTGGAGGACCGTTTGCTGGGGGAGCACTGCCCGCCGCAGCGCGAGGTCGCGCGGCCGGTAGGAGCTGACCGGGCGGCCGTCGAGGAGCACCTGACCGCTCGTCGGCGCCACATCGCCAGCGAGCAGCCGGAGCAAGGTGGACTTGCCGGCGCCATTCGGACCGACGAGCGCGATGACCTCTCCCGTTCCGACGTTTAGCGAGATGTCCCGCACCAACCAGCGGGACCCAACCTGGAGCCCGACTCGCTCAGCCTGGAGGACTGGCGCCGCCTCGGTCATCCCCAACCGCCCTGCGCTCTCCGCGTGCGCAGCATCAGCACGAGCAGGAACGGGCCGCCGATCAAGGCGGTGACGACGCCCAGCGGCAGCTCGGCCGGGGAGACGATCGTGCGCGCCACCAGATCGGCGATGAGCAGCAGCGCCGCGCCGCCCAGCGCGCTCGCCGGGAGAAGCAATCGGTGATCCGGCCCGGCGACCAGACGGATCAGGTGCGGCACGATCAGGCCGACGAACCCGACGACGCCAGCAACCGCGACGGCGGCGCCGGTCATGAGCGCGGTCACGAAGATCAGCTCGAGCCGGACGCGCTCCGTGTCGAGTCCGAGATGGTGCGCTTCCCGCTCGCCGAGCACGAAGAGATTGAGCGCCCGGCCCCAGCGGGGCAGCACCGCCAGGCCAAAGAGCACGAACGGCGCCGTGACGACGACCCCTTGCCAGGTCGCGCTGCCGAGACTGCCAAGGGACCAGAAGACGACGGCGCGGATTTGCTGGTCGCTCGCGACGTAGGTGAGCAACCCGGTCCCCGCGCCAGCAAAGGTGTTGAGCGCGATGCCGGTCAGAACGAGCGTGACGATCTCCGTCCGCCCGTTGTGCCGTGCGAGGAGATAGACGACGACGGCGGTCGCCATCCCGCCCAAGAACGCGCAGACCGACATCGTCGCCACGCCGAACCAGCCGATCCCGAGCGCCACCGACGTGACGGCGCCGAGCGCCGCCCCTGAAGAGACGCCGATCAAGCCGGGATCGGCGAGCGGATTGCGAAACATCCCTTGCAGTGCCGCTCCGGACGCGGCCAAGGCGCTGCCGACGAGGACTGCCGTGATGACGCGGGGAAGGCGAATCGCCCAGACGATCGAGTCTTGCTGGTGCGTGTACGCCACGTCCAGCTCGACACCGGCGTGATGGAGGATGATCGCCAACACCTGCTGCGGCGCGATCCGGACGGCACCGATGCCGACGCCGGCGATGAAGGCAACGATCAGCAGAATGGCGAGCCCCGGCAACAGCACGGCCGCTGGGATCCGCATCACCTCAACGGAGGAGCGGAATCCGCGCGTCCATCGTCGTGCTGCTGCCGGGGCAGAGATCATGCTGTCGTCCTAATCGCCACTGGGACCTAGGCGACCTCCGGAGAGGCGACAGGAGTCGCGTCTACCAGCTCCGGATGCAGCGCCTCGACCAGCTCCTGCAGCATCTTGCCCGTCCGCGGCGTCATGCCGAGGAACTCGAGGTCATCGTAAACGAGGATGCGTCCCTGCTCCCCGGCCGGCGTCTGCGCAACGCCCGGAATCTCCAGCAGGCCCTGCATGCCGCCGAGCGAGCCGACGCCCGAGCCCGGAACGATGATCACATCCGGCTGGGCAGCAGCGATGGCCTCGGCCGTGACCGGGACGAACCCTTGCAGCCCCGTCTCGGACCCGGCATCGATCGCGCCAGCGCCTTCGATCATCGCGGCGGAAACGGTGCCGGCCCCGCCGATGAGCTGAGTCCCGCCACCGCGGACATAGAGGAAGAGCACCCGCGGCTTGGACGTTGCCTGAGCGGCCAGCTCCCGCGCGGCGTCGATCTCCGACTGAACGCGATTCGCCAGCTCCTCGCCAGCGTCAGCAACACCGAGCGCCTCAGCGACGGCGCGGATCTTCTCCGCCGGCGCATCGAGCGTCTGCGGTTCCGCGAGGATCACAACCGGGACACCAGCAGCCCGCACCTGATCGAGCGCGGCCGCCGGGCCAGCCTGCTCCTTGCCGATCACGACCGTGGGATTCAAGGCGAGGATACCCTCGGCCGAGAGCTGGCGCTCGAACCCGATCTTTGGCAGCTGCTGCAGCTCCGCCGGATAGACGGCGCTCACATCCACGCCGACGATGTTCGCGCCAAGCCCGAGCGTCCAGATGATCTCCGCGATGTCACCGCTGAGCGGGACGATCCGGCTGACATCCTCGACGGTAACGGTGTTGCCCTGAACATCAGTAACGGTAACCGGCAGCTGCGGCGTTGGCGGAGGCACGGGCGTTGCCGGCCCTTCTTCCGCCTCCGGCGTGGCCGGCTGCTGGGCGGCAAGGGTTGGCAGAGCGGGAAGCGCCAGGAACGCCGACAAGAGGAGGAACACCCCCAGACGTACCATACGCTGCATCACGACGATCGAACCTCGCTTGCGGAGCGTCGTGGCATCCGGCTCGTGCTCAATCCGTTGCCACGACCCTGCCGCGTCGGCCCCAGTGGCGGGGCGGCGGATTCCAGCCGACAGGCAGTGAAATGGCGACCGGGCACGCCGCGACTGGCATGCCCAGGCTACGCCGGGGTGGCCACCCTGTCACGGACTATACCACCAAGATTCACGGTGAAATGCGAGATTTACCAAGATTTCTCGATAAGATTTTCGGAAGTGGTTCGCGATTTGCGCCCCGCCGGGCTCACTCCCAGCCGCGCCAGGTCGTGATCTCCTCGGCCGGCGTGTATGAGGCGCGCTGCGGAGCGGCCTCGGGATAGCCCACGTAGATGAAGCCGAGCAGATGAGCATTCGGCGAAAAGCCGAGCCACTCCTTGACCGCCGGGTCATACGCCGGAGCGCCGGTCCGCCACATCGTCGCCAGGCCGAGCGCGTGCGCGGCGAGGAGCATGTTCTGGATTGCCGCGGCGCCCGCCGCGATCTCTTCGACCTCGATCGCCTTGGGATGATCGGACGGCTCGACACCCGCGACGATGATGACCGGAGCCCGCAGCGGCTTGGCGCGCTCTCGCTCCACCTCAGCGCGGACCGCCTCGTCAGAGAGATCGCGGCCGGCGGCCTTGCTCCGCGCCATGATCTCGCCAAGCGCTTCTCGGGCCTTCCCCGCCAGAACGACGAAGCGCCAGGGATCGGTGCGATGGTGGCACGGCGCCCAGGTGGCGGCTTCCAACACCTGCTCGATCAGCTCTCGCGGCGGACGCTCCGGGGAAACCTTGCCGATACTCCGGCGACCGCGAATGGCATCGAGCACGGACACCGGCCGTGCCGCGCTCGGTGACCGCTCCGCGGCCGGACGCTCACTCAGCGTTGACGTTGTCATATCACTCCAGTGGAACCGTAGCCCCTACTCCGCCGGCTTGAGGACGATGACGAGGACACCGCCAGACTCAGCGGAGCGCGAAACGAAGGTCGCGGTCCCGATGTACCCCTCGTACGGGCCAGCGGTCGCCTCGATCTGCATCACGAGCGTACCAGGCCGCTCGCCCGGCTCGTCATTGAAGTAGAGCCAGCGGAAGACGGACGCGGGATCGTCCTCGTAGACAGGATAGGCGTCGAAGACCGATTCGCCGAGGGTGATGCGCGGCAATCCGTCGTTGTCCGGATCCTCGAAGTCGGCGCGGCCGGTCAGCGCGCGATCGTCTTGGTTGTTCGGTCCGGCAACCAGGAACTGATTCGTATCGAGCGGCCCGATCGTCAGGAAGTCCCCGGATTCATCAGGCGCATACCAAGCGACGAGGGTCACGAGCCGCTCGCGGGAAGGCTGATCCTCCGCGCTTGGCGTGGCATCGGCTTCTTCCTGGAGACGCGCGCTTGCGAATCGCGGGCCAGCCAGGCTGACCGTAACGCTCAGGAGAAGGAGGAACGCGAGACTGGCCGCTCGACCGATGAACCGTGCACGCATGATATGCCCTCCGCTCTCCGCGCCGGGCTCCGGGCAACGATCTACCGCTCCGGCGCTCGCTGCTACGATCCCCTGTGCCAGGTGAAATTGTCAAGCCAACCCTGTGGATCTGAGCGTGATTCGTGAGACGAGCGCGGGGCCGGCATACCGGCGAGGAGTGCGAGCCGGTCCTCGCATACCTGCACTTCCAGCATCATGTGAGATATTGACTCCACGTCAGATCCTGGTGAGAATGTCGCGCCTCAGTTCTGGGGTAGGCAACGTAGCCGTGACGTTTCCCGGAACGGCGTCATGGTCGTCAACGAGAGGAGTGGTGTGCCATGTCTTCGGATCGCTTTAGCTCGCTCGTCAGCCGCCGCCGGCTCTTCGCTTCCGGGGCGGCAGCCACCGGCGCCGCGGTCGCGGCTGCTGGCCTCCCCGGTCATCGCGCGCTGGCGTTGGACAGCGTCGATGACAGCCGGCTCAAGACCGTCCTCGATCGCGGCAAGCTGGTTGTCGGAACCGGCGCCGCCAACCCGCCCTGGCACTTCGAGGATGAGTCCGGCAACCTGATCGGCATGGACATTGACATGGCGAAGCACATCGCCGGCGGGTTGTTCGGCCTGTCCCTGGAAGAGCGCCGCACCGACAAGCCGCTCGAGTACGTCGAGTTCGTCGTGCAGGAGGCGAACCAGCGGATTCCGAACCTGCTGACGGACAAGGTCGACGTCGTCATCCAATTCATGACGGTGAATCCGGCGCGCGCGTCACAGGTCGAGTTCACCATCCCCTACTACCGCGAGGCGGTGACGGTCCTTCTCCTGACGGACTCGCCGTACAACTCCCTCGCCGACCTGCAGGGCAAGAACCTGAAGATCGCGATCCTCCAGAACGTCGGCGCGGATGAGCTTGTCTGGGCCGGCATACCGGACGCGGAGGTCATCCAGGTGCCGTCGGTTGCCGACTCGGTGGCCGCGCTCGATGCCGGCCGCGTCGACGCCACGGCGATTGATCTCTCGACCGGCCAGTGGTTCAGCGCGCAGAACCCGGACAAGTACAAGTACACGCCAGAGTCGTGGTGGCCGCAGACCTACGCCGCGGCGGTCAAGCCGGGCGATCAGATCTGGCTGAACTTCCTCAACGCCGCGATCCACGAGCTGCTGGTTGGTGTCGACTTCAGCTTGTACCAGGCCTCGTTCAAGCAGTGGTTCGGCGCGGACCTGCCGTATCCGGCCGCTGGATTCCCGGTCGAGTTCAAGTAGCCTCTCTGCGCTGAAACGCGTGCCGCCCCGCCCACGGGCGGCACGCGCACGTCTGAACCTTCCGGCTTGAGGATCTCCGCATGATTCCCGACCACCTGAACCTCGTTCCCCCGCCGCTGATCTGGGGCATCCGGCTGCCCTATCAGCTGCGCTGGGAATACGTGCTCAACAACAAGGACTGGTTCATCGACGGGCTCTTGCTCGCGCTGGAGATGGCGCTGATAGGCCTGGCGTTCGGGTCAGTGATCGGGCTGATCTGCGCCTTCCTGCACTCCTCTGGGAATCGCGTCGCCGTCGCCGTCGTCACGACGTACGTCGAGCTGATCCGCAATGTTCCGCTCCTGCTCCTCGTCTTCATCTTCCATTTCGGGCTGCCGCAGGCGTTCCCGCGCCGCTCGACCGGGCAGGAGCTCGTCCTCGATCTCTTGCCCACGCCGGAACGGACCTTCATGGTCGTGCTCTCGATCTACGCCGGCGCGTATCTCACCGAGATTTTCCGGGCCGGCATCCTGTCGGTCGGCCGGCGATACCTCGATGCTGGCCGCTCGCTCGGGCTGACGCGCATGCAGATCGCCCGCTCGATCACGCTGCCGATCATGCTCCGCACCGTCCTGCCGTCACTGAGCAACACCTTCATCTCGCTCTTCAAGGACACCGGCATCGCCTTCTTCATCGGCGTGCGGGAGCTGAGCTTCGCCGCGAATCGGGTCAACACCGACTTCTTCCGCCCCATCGAGGGCTGGGCGGCGGCTGGCTTGCTCTACCTAGTGACCGCATGGTTCCTCGCGTTCGGTCTGCGCTTCCTCGAAGGGCGGATCAAATGGACGGTCTGAGCCGCGGCCTGTGGGTGATGGGGGTATAAGCGGTGGAAGTCGTTTGGGAAAGCCGAGAGCTATTGTGGCAGGGTCTTGAATACACCCTGCGGCTCTTTGCGGTGGTGATCGTCCTGGGAACCGCGATCGGCATTCTCGGTGGCGTCGGCCTGCTCTATGGTCACGCGATCATTCGCGCGCTGCTGCGAGCCTACGTTGACATCATCCGCGGCATGCCGCTGATCGTCACGATCTTCATCCTCTTCTACGGCCCGGTCGCCTACGGCATCAATCTCAGCTCGTTTCAATCCATCGCCCTCGCGCTGGCGATCTTTGCCGGGGCGCATATGTCGGAGATCGTTCGGGGAGCGATCGCGACGATCCCGCGCGGCCAGATCGACGCCGCCAAGTCGCTCGGGTTGACCTTCTGGCCGCGACTGTTCTCGATCGTGCTGCCGCAGGCGCTGCCGCTGATGATCCCGCCCTGGACGAACCTGGCGGTGGATATCTTCAAGGGGACATCGCTCGCCGTGCTCGTCAGCCAGGCCGACTTTCTCTTCTCCGTGCAGAAGCGGGCGAGCGCCAGAGGTCACTACCTCGCCTTTTACATGTCCGCAATGGTCGTCTATTTTGTCTGCTGCTTCGCCATTTCCCGCGCTGGCGCCTGGCTGAGCCGGCGAACGCGGATTGGGCTAGCCTAAGTGAGCGGTGATCTCATGCCGCAGCACGTCCGGAACAGACCGGCAAGGAGCGCTCGATGAGCGATAGCCGACAGGCAGTCGCCCCTGCCACGACCGCAGCGACCGCCACGATGCCGATGGTGCGGATCGCCGGGGTCCACAAGCGGTACGGTGACCTGCACGTCCTGCGGGGCGTGGATCTCGATGTCCAGACCGGCGAGGTCGTCTGCATCATCGGGCCGAGCGGCTCGGGCAAGACGACACTCCTCCGCTGCATCAATTTCCTGGAAACGTATCAGGAAGGGCGGATTTGGGTAGACGGTCAGCTCGTCGGCTACCGCGAGCGCAACGGCAAGCTCGTGCCGGCCTCGGAGAAGGAGATCGCCCGGCTGCGGACCGAGACCGCCATGGTCTTCCAGCAGTTCAACCTCTTCCCGCACATGACCGCGCTCCAGAACGTCACCTTCGGCCCGATCAAGGTGCGCAAGGTGCCGAAGGATGTCGCCCGGCAACGGGGGATGGAGCTGCTAGCGCGGGTCGGGTTGGCAAACAAGGCAGACAGCTACCCGGCGCATCTCTCCGGCGGACAGCAGCAGCGGGTGGCGATCGCCCGCGCGCTCGCGATGGAGCCGAAGGTGATGCTCTTCGACGAGGTCACCTCGGCGCTGGACCCTGAGCTGGTCGGCGAGGTGCTGGCCGTGATGCAGGATCTGGCGGCCAGTCACGGCGTGACGATGATCGTCGTCACTCACGAGATGCTCTTTGCTCGCGAAGCCGCCGACCGGATCGTCTTCATGGATCAGGGCATCGTCATCGAGCAGGGCCCGCCCGCGCAGGTTCTGGACGATCCGCAAAGCGAGCGGCTGCGCGCGTTTCTGAGCCGGTTCCGCTCGGCGTAGCCTGCCCGTCTTCACCAAGTCCCACCGCCGCGACCACCAACTCCGGTCATACCGCCATGCCGCGCTGAATCCGACATCGGCGCGGCGGCGTGCTATCATCGGCCGGTTTTTCGTCCAAGCGCAGCATATAAGCCGCGCTTGAATAGATCGATTGGATCACGATACGCGCCGGAGATAGGGATGACAGACCGGGAGCTGCTCGAGGGGAACGTCGCGCTGGTCTTCCCTGGACAGGGGAGCCAGTTCGTTGGCATGGGGTTGGAGCTGGCCGCTCTCTCGCCAGTCGCCAAGCAGGTGCTGAACCAGGCCGACGAGATCCTCGGATTCCCGCTCACCGAGCTGATGTTCCATGGCCCAGCGGAGACGCTCGAAGACACGATCAACGCGCAGCCGGCGATTCTCGCCGTCAGCGTCGCCGCTCTCGCCGCCGTCCGCGACAGGCTGGCGGAGCAGGGCAAGACGCTCACGCCGGCGATGGTGGCCGGGCATTCCCTCGGTGAGTTCACGGCGCTGGTCGCGGCCGGTTCGCTGGACTACCCGGCGGCGCTGCGGCTCGTTCGCGAGCGGGGCCGCTTGATGAAGGAAGCCGGGGAAGAGGCGCCGGGCGGGATGGCTGCCGTGCTCGGCCTGGACGACGCGGTGCTCGCCGAGGTCTGCAAAGAGGCGAGCGCGGAGGGCATCGTCGTCCTGGCGAACGCCAATTGTCCCGGTCAGACGGTGATCTCCGGCGAGGTGCGCGCGCTGGAGCGAGCGATGGAGCTGGCCAAGGAACGCGGTGCGAAGCGCGTCGCGCGACTTGGCGTCAGCATCGCCTCGCACTCGCCGCTGATGGCCAGCGCCGCCGAGCGATTCTCCCAGGTTATCGCGGAGACGCCGCTGCGCGAGCCGGAGGTGCCAATCGTCGCGAACGTCACGGCTGAGCCGCTGACGACGGTTGACGCGATCCGCGAGGAGCTTTCCCGCCAAGTCGCGAGTCCGGTCAACTGGACCGGCTCCATTCGCCGGATGATCGAGGCTGGCGTGACGACGTTCATCGAGATCGGTCCCGGCCAGGTGCTGACGGGGCTGATCCGCCGGATCGATCGCGAGGCAAAGGTCGTCGGCATCGGCGATCTCGGACTCGGGCTGCCGCCGATCATCGCCCGCTAAGCCGGCGACGCCCCGGTCGACTAAGGGCGGCAACCGAGCCGATACCAGTTCGTGATGGTAGTAGCCTTCGTCCCGTACACTTCGTGCAGCATGTAACCGATCGCGTGGGCACTATGCGCTCGCTCGATCGTCAGGAATAGGGCGCCAGAGGGCGGCCATGCCAGGGAGGAGATCCAGTCGGTGAGACGGGTGGTGGTGACCGGGGTGGGTGCGATCACCCCGCTCGGGATCGGCGCGAAGGCGTTCTGGGAAGGAATGGTGGCCGGTCGCTCCGGCATCGGCCGGATCCAAGCCTGGGACCCCTCTGGACTCGATGTCCAAATCGCCGGTGAGGTCCGGGGCTTCGATCCGAAGGACCACATGGACCCGAAGGCCGCGAAGCGCATGGACCGGTTCGCGCAATTCGCGGTGGCTGCCGCTCGCGAGGCGATCGAAGGCGCCTGCCTGACGATCAACGATCAGAACCGCGAGATGATCGGCGCCGTCATCAACACTGGCGGCGGCGGCATCCCAACGATCGAAGTCGAAGTTCTGAACATGTACAACAAGGGGCAGAAGGCGGTCAGCCCGTTCCTGATCCCGATCTTTGCCCCGAACATGGCAAGCTGCCAGGTCTCGATCGCCTTTGGCCTGCGCGGCCCGTCCATCACCGCGGCGGCGGCCTGCGCCTCGGGGATTCAGGCGTTCGTGGACGCGGTCCACATGATCCGGCGGGGCGAGGTGGACGTGGCGATCACCGGCGGCACCGAGGCAGGCATCACGCCCGTCGCCGTGGCTGGCCTCTCCAACATGCGGGCGCTTTCCAAGCGGAACGATGACCCGGCCGGCGCGAGCCGCCCCTTCGACCTGGGCCGCGACGGTTTCGTCTTCTCCGAAGGCGCGGCAGTCATCGTTCTGGAGGCGGAGGAGCACGCGCTGAATCGCGGCGCTCCGATTATCTGCGAAGCGCTCGGTGGCGCCTACACCTCGGACGCCTACCACATCACCGCGCCCGATCCGACGGGGAGCGGGGCAGCGCTCGCCATGACCCGCGCGGTCAAGTGGGCCGGCCTCGAGCCGACCGACGTGGATTACATCGCCGCTCACGCCACCGCGACATCAATTGGCGACATCGCGGAGACGGACGCCATCAAGAAGGCGTTCGGCGATCACGCGTACAAGCTGGCCGTCTCGGCCAACAAGTCCATGCTCGGGCATCTGCTCGGCGCGGCCGGCGCGGTCTCCGCGCTCACGTGCGTCCTCGCCATCCGCGACCAGATCGCGCCGCCGACGATCAATCTGACCGATCCCGACCCGAAGTGCGACCTTGACTACGTGCCGAACACCGCGCGGAAGATGAAGATCGACGTCGCCCTGGCCAACGGCTTCGGCTTCGGTGGGCAGAACGCGGTCGCCGTCTTCCGCCGCTACGAGCCGCGCTAGCGCGAACGGCAGAGCGAAGCTTCGCCGCTCCCGTGCCCGAGGCAGGGAGACCCGCTCGCGTCCAACGCGGCCCGACAACGGATTTCGGGAGTGGGGCTCCACACGCACGGGAGGGGCAAGATGACCGCGGGCTCGCCGTCTCTTCTCGATCGTCTGACGTGGCGCAGCATCGGCCCCACCCGTGGCGGGCGGAGCGTCGCCGTCGCCGGTGATCCCACCGACCCGAATGTCTTCTACTTCGGCTCCACCGGCGGCGGCGTCTGGAAAACCGTCGACGCCGGGGCCTACTGGCGCAACGTCTCCGATCGCTTCTTCCGGCGAGCGTCGGTCGGCGCCATCGCCGTCGCCCACTCCGATCCGAACGTCATCTACGTCGGCATGGGCGAGACGACGATTCGCGGCAACGTCTCCCACGGCGATGGCGTTTACAAATCGACCGATGGCGGCCAGACGTGGACGCACCTTGGCCTCGCCGAGACACGCAATATCGGGAAGGTCCGCATCGATCCGCGCGATCCCGATCGTGTCTACGTCGCCGCCCTCGGCCACGCCCACGGCCCAAACCCGGAGCGTGGGCTCTATCGCTCGACCGATGGCGGCCGGAATTGGGAGCGCGTCCTCTACGTCAGCGACAAGGCGGGCGCCGTTGATTGCTCACTCGACCCCAATAATCCACGCATCCTCTACGCGACCATCTGGGAAGCGCATCGCGGCCCGCACTATCTGACCAGCGGCGGCGAGGACTGCGGCCTTTGGCGCTCGACCGACGGCGGCGACACCTGGGTCTCGCTGAACGACCGGCCTGGGTTGCCGACCGGACTGAAGGGAAAGATCGGCGTCGCGGTCTCGCCCGCTCGCTCCGGCCGCGTCTGGGCGATCGTCGAAGCCAAGGACGGCGGCATCTTCCGGTCCGATGACGGCGGCGAAACCTGGGAGAAGCTGACCAACGACCACCGTCTCCGCCAGCGCCCCTGGTACTACTCCCACATCGTCGCCGACCCGCGCGATCCGGAAACGGTCTGGGTGCTGAACGTCGAGCTCTTCAAGAGCGTTGACGGCGGCAAGACCTTCAACGTCGTCACCGCGCCCCACGGCGACAACCACGACCTCTGGATCGATCCCGCCAACCCGCTGCGGATGATCCTCGGCAACGACGGCGGCGCGACGATCTCCCTCAACGGCGGCGTCTCGTGGACGTCACAATACGGCCAGCCGACCGCCGAGATGTACCACGTCACCGTTGACACCCGAACGCCCTATCGCGTCTACGGCTCCCAGCAGGACAACACGTCCATCAGCGTGCCGAGCCGCTCCGATCACGGGGCGATCACCCGCAGCGAGTGGTACGAGGTCGGCGGCGGCGAAGCCGGCTATATCGCCGTCAATCCGGAGAACCCGGACATCGTCTACGCCGGCGAGTACATGGGGATCCTGACGCGCTACGACCGCTCCACCGGTCACGCCCGCCTGATCTCGGTCTGGCCCGAGGAGTACTCCGGGCACGGCGCGAAGGATTACAAGTACCGCTTCCAGTGGACGTACCCGATCGTCATCTCGCCGCACGATCCCCGCATCCTCTACGTCGGCGGCAACCATGTCTTCAAGAGCGCCGACGAGGGGGAGCACTGGGAGCCGATCTCCCCGGACCTCTCTTGGAACGACCCCGCGACGCAGGGGCCATCCGGAGGCCCGATCACGAAAGACAACACCGGCGCCGAGGTCTACGGCACCGTCTTCACCCTCGCCGAGTCGCCGAAGCAGCCGGGGCTCATCTGGGCCGGGACCGACGACGGCCGACTGCACGTAACGAGGGATGGCGGCGAGACCTGGACCGAGGTGACGCCCCCGGATCTGCCGGAGCGAGCGCTGATGAGCATCGTCGAGCCCTCGCCGCACGATCCGGCCGTCGCCTACCTAGCGGCCACGCGCTACAAGTTCGACGACTTCCGACCCTATCTCTACAAGACGACCGACTACGGCCAAACCTGGACGAAGATCACCGGCGGCATCCCGGAAGATGACTTCACGCGGGTGATCCGGGAGGATCCGCAGCGCCGCGGCCTGCTCTTCGCCGGCACGGAGACCGGCATCTACGTCTCGTTCGACGACGGCGTCAATTGGCAACGCCTCGGCGGCGACCTGCCGGCCGTCCCAATCCACGATTTCGTCATCGCGGGGACAGATCTCGTCGTCGCTACCCACGGCCGCTCGTTCTGGATCCTGGACGACATCACCCTGCTGCGCCAGGTCGCCGAGCAGCACGAGCTCGACGGCGCGCTGCGGCTCTTCACCCCGCGAGAGACGATCCGATGGGGCGGGCTGCCGGCCTTTGGCTTCGCGCCGGTCAAAGGACTCAACTACGCGTTCGCCGCGACGCAGCACCCGGCGTACGACTTCGAGAAGTTGCCGGACGGCGAGGTCAAGATCCGTTGGCTCGACGCCGGCGCCAATCCGCCGGACGGCGCCATCATCCACTACGAGCTCGCCGCCGAGGTGGACGAGATCGTCCTAGAGATCCTCGACGCCGGCGGCGCCGTCCTGCGCACGGTCAAGAGCACGAAAGAGAAACCCGCCGCCGAAGACGAGGAGAAGGAGTTCCCGGCCCCGGTCGAGGAGTCGTTGACCGAGGTCGAGGAGCAGCCGTATCTGAGCCGGAAAGCCGGGCTCAACCGCTTCATCTGGAACCTGCGGCCGGACGACGCGACAAAGATCGAGGGCAAGGGGGGCGACAAGCCCGGCCGCTCCGGCCCGCGCGTCCCGCCCGGCGAGTATCAGGTCCGCATTACCGCCTCCGGCGAGACGCGGACAGCGAGTTTCCGCCTCGTCAAGGATCCGCGCGTTGCGACCACTCAGGAACAGTTCGAGGAGCAGTACGCGCTCTGCATGCGGCTCCACCGCAAGCATTCCGAGATCAACCAGGCGGTCAACCGGATCCGGGCGCTGCGTCGCCAGGCCGAGGACTGGGCGCGGCGCGTCAAAGGGAGCGAGGGGAGCGAGCCGATCATCGAAGCCGCGAAGGCGCTCAAGGAGAAGCTGGACGCGATCGAGGGAGAGCTGATCCAGGTCAAGATCGAGTCGCCGCAGGACAGCCTGAACTACTCGGTCAAGCTGAACACCAAGATCGCGGCGCTGCTCGGCGGGATTGACATGGCCGAAGCCGCGCCGACGCCCGCTCAGCGCGAGCTTGCCGACGAGTTGATCGCGAAGACCGATACCCACCTGGCGGCGCTGGCGAAGCTGCTGGAGGAGGACGTCGCCGCCTTCAACGCGCTCGTCGCGAAATCAGGCATCCCGGCGCTGGCGCCGCCGCCTGCAGATCCGGAAGCGCAAGAGAGCCGCTCCAAGCCGAAAACGTAGCGCCCACCAGACACCCAATCATCGGCCGACACATCCAGCCCGGACCGGAGATCACGATCGGCGACTGGTCCGGCAGTCTTGCCTTGTTGCGGATTCGTTGCACCCAATACGACCGAACACATACTCCCGGCATGCCGGCGGCCATAGAAGAGACGCATCGAAGATGAGCCAGGCTTGATCGAATCGGGCCGCTTGCTCTCATCGCGGAGGTGCGTCATGGACGGCAAAGCGCGCGGTCAGTACATCGTCCTTCGCTTGGCGCTCGTTGTCGCCATTGCGCTCCCGCTCTTCCTCGTCAACGCGGCAAACCCCGCCCCGGCCGGTGCCGTCGCGCTCCCCAACGTCCGTGGCGTCGTCAACGCGCCGGCCGGGCTCCAACTCCGCTCCGGAGCATCCACGAAATATCGCGTCATCGCCACGCTGCCGCACGGCACCAATCTGACGATCATCGGCACCTCGAGCGACTGGTTCAAGGTGAAGGCTCTCGGCAAGACCGGGTACGTCAACTCGTGGTACGTCAAGCTCAGCGGCCCATCGTCGAAGGCAATCTACCGCGGGAACACCAACCGGAAGATGATCGCGCTCACCTTCGACTGCGGTGCGGACCTCGGGCACGCCGAGCGCATCCTATCGATCCTGGACGAGTACGGAGTCAAAGCCAGTTTCGGGCTCTGCGGCTCGTGGATCAAGAAGTACCCCGGCTACGCCAAATGGGTCGTTGGCAGTGGGCATCAGGTGATCAACCACACCCTGAATCATCCCTCCTACACCGGCTACTCGACCGGTGGCGGCGCATTGAGCCCGGCCAAGCGTCTCAGTCAGATCGTGGCCAATGAGACGCTGATCCAATCGACCACCGGCGTCTCCAGCAAGCCCTACTGGCGCCCACCCTATGGCGATATCGATTCCGGGGTGCTGCGGGACGTGGGCTCCGCCGGCTGGAGCCGGACGGTGCTCTGGACGGTCGACACGATGGGGTGGGCCGGCGCCACGCCAGACCAGATCTACCGCAAGGTCGTCGACAACGCCGGCAACGGGGTGATTGTGCTGATGCACGTCGGCGGCGCCTCGCGCGATGTCGACGCATTGGAGCGGATCATCCGCACACTGCGCAACCGCGGCTACGCATTCGGGACCGTCGCCCAGGTGATCGCACCCTAGTCACCAGCACGCCGAACGCGCCAGGCGGAACATCGAAACAGGAACGACAGAGGCGGAGCAATCTGAACTCCGCCTCTGCCTCCAGCCCCTCCCCTGTCAGGCTGCGACAAGCGTTATCAGCGGGCGACCAAGCCGCCGTCCACCGGCAGAGCAACGCCGGTGACGAACGACGCGGCATCCGAGCAAAGCCAGACGACTGCCGCGGCGATCTCCTCAGGCGTTCCAAACCGCCCGACCGGCTCCATCGCCACCATTTCCTCTGCCGCTTCCTTCGCTCCGCCAGTGAAGCGGTCGATCATCGGCGTCTGGATGACGCCGGGGCAGACGGCGTTGATCCGGATACCGGCCGTGGCGTACTCCAGCGCCGCCGTCTTCGTTAGCCCGACGATGCCATGCTTGCTGGCGACGTATGGCCCGATGCCGGGGAAGCCGACCAGGCCGGCGACGGACGCGCAGTTGACGATCGCGCCACCGCCGGACTCGAGCATCGCCGGCAGCTCGTGCTTCATGCAGAGCCAGACGCCCTTGAGGTTGATGTCAATGACCCGGTCCCAGTTCTCCTCCGTGGCATCGGCGGTTGGGGCGCTTTCTCCCTCGATGCCCGCGTTGTTGAACGCATAGTCGAGTCGCCCGAACGTGCCGACCGCCGTGGCGATCAGCTCCCGCACCTCGGCGGTCCGCGAGACATCGGCGCGGACGAAGATCGCCTCGCCCCCGCATTCCCGAATCATCCGGACGGTCGCCTCGCCGCCCTCGGCGTCGACATCGGAGACGACGACCCGCGCGCCCTCCTTCGCGAACGCGAGCGCGGTGGCGCGGCCAATCCCTGACGCCGCCCCGGTTACGACTGCCACTTTACCTTGCATTGCAGCGTTCATCGCGCACCTCCTGCGTATGTCGCCCAGAGGTTAGGGCGGCAGCCGCGACAGATACGCCACGGCGCCGCGGGCGCTGCAACGGGCGCGCAACAACTCTGCATGACGCGAGGCTCCGGACCAATCTCGGCTGCGACGGCTTTGTCACAGCTCGCCGGCCGCCGCAGATACGCGTGTGACGCATTGACCAATACCCTCGTCCTTAGAGATCCGCTCCGCGCGGCCACCGGTGAGTGCCGTTCGCGGAGCCAACAGGAGCGCAAAGGAAAGGAGCGCGCGATGCAAAGGCGATGGGTGTCCCTCTTTCGTGAGGGAAGAGCCGAGCAACGTGATCTCCTGGGCGGCAAGGGAGCGAACCTGGCCGAGATGACCCGGCTTGGCTTGCCGGTGCCGCCAGGTTTCACGATCACGACGGACGCCTGCCGGGCCTACCTCGCCTCGGGAGGCCAACCGCCGGAAGGGATGTGGCCCGAGGTTCAGGAGGCGGTACGCGACATCGAGGAGCAAATGGGACGCCGTTTCGGCGATTCGTCGTTTCCGCTCCTCCTCTCGGTTCGGTCCGGCGCGAAGTTCTCGATGCCCGGCATGATGGATACCGTCCTGAACATCGGGCTGAACGACTCGCTGGTCGAAGGGCTGGCGGCGCAAACCGATCCCCGCTTCGCCTACGACGCCTACCGGCGGCTCATCCAGATGTACGGCAAGGTCGTGCTCGATGTCGACGCCGACCTTTTCGAGGCCGCGCTCTCCGAGGCGAAGCAACGCGCCGGGGTGAAGTTCGATCACGAGCTGTCGGCCGAAGCGCTTCGCGCGTTGGTGACGCGCTTCAAGGGGATCATCGCCGAGTACGGCCGCGTGTTCCCGGAGGAGCCGTGGGATCAGCTTCGGGGCGCGATCCTCGCCGTTTTCCAGTCGTGGAATACGCCACGGGCACAGGCATACCGCCGCGCCAACAAGATCTCCGACGACTTGGGCACGGCGGCGAACGTCCAGGCGATGGTCTTCGGCAACCTGGGACCGGATAGCGCCTCCGGAGTCGCCTTCACCCGCAACCCGAGCACGGGTGAGAAGGTGCTCTTCGGCGAGTACCTCGTCAGCGCGCAGGGCGAAGACGTCGTCAGCGGGGTGCGCACGCCGCGTCACGTCGCGGAGATGGCGGACGATCCCGCCTTCGCCAGCGCGTACCAGGAACTCCGCGAACTCGCGGGCCGGCTCGAGGCGCACTACAAGGACATGCAGGACATCGAGTTCACGGTCGAGCGCGGTAAGCTCTGGATGCTTCAGACGCGAACGGGGAAGCGGACCGCGCCGGCAGCAGTCCGCATCGCGGTGGAGATGACCGAGGAAGGGCTGATCGACCGCCGGACAGCAGTTCTGCGCGTCCTACCGTCGCAGCTCGAGCAGCTCCTGCACCCACGGATCGATGAGTCGCAGCCGCTGAAGGTGATCGCGACCGGCTTGCCGGCCAGCCCTGGCGCGGCAAGCGGGACGGTGGTCTTCGATCCGCTCGAAGCACGCGCGCTCGGCGAAGCCGGCAACGACGTGATCCTCGTTCGCCCCGAGACCTCGGCGGACGACTTTCCGGGAATGGAGAAGGCTCGCGGCATCCTCACTGCCCGTGGCGGCATGACCTCCCACGCGGCTGTCGTCGCGCGTGGCATGGGCAAGCCAGCGGTCACCGGCTGCTCCGCGCTGATGATCGACCTCGACGCGGGAGTCATCCAGGCGAACGGTGTCGTCGTTCGCGAGGGCGACTATCTGACGATCGACGGCAGCACCGGGCGAGTGATCCTCGGGCGGGCGCCAACGATTGCACCGAGCCTCGGAGGCGGCATCGAGACGCTGCTGCGCTGGGCCGACGAGTTCCGGAAGCTCCGGGTCCGGGCGAATGCCGACACGCCTGAAGACGCGCGGCGCGCTCGCGAGTACGGCGCGGAGGGGATCGGCCTCTGCCGCACCGAGCACATGTTCTTCGGTGAGGGCCGGATCGACGCGATGCGGGAGATGATCCTGGCGGAGAATGACGAGGCCCGCCAGGCGGCACTCGCGAAGCTGGAGCCGCTGCAGACGCAAGATTTCGTCGAGATCTTCCGCGTCATGGACGGCCTACCGGTCAAGATCCGGCTCCTCGATCCGCCGCTGCACGAGTTCCTGCCGCGCAGCGCTGAGGAGATCGCACGGCTCGCGGCGGACCTCGGCATCAGCGTCGAGCGGGTCCAGGCAGCGATCGAGTCGCACCGGGAAGCGAATCCGATGCTTGGCCTGCGCGGCTGCCGCGTGGGGCTGACCTACCCGGCCATCACCCGGATGCAGGCGCGCGCCATCCTCGCCGCCGCCGTTCAGGTGGCGGCCGAAGGGGTGCGGGTCGAGCCGGAGATCATGGTCCCGCTGGTCAACGATCCGGCAGAGCTACGCGACCAGCGCGAGCTGATCACCGCGACGGCGGAGGAAGTCTTCGCCCAGCTCGGTCGCCGCGTCGATTACCACGTCGGGACGATGATCGAGCTGCCGCGCGCCTGCCTGCTCGCCGCTGGGATCGCCGCGCATGCCGATTTCTTCAGCTTCGGCACCAACGACCTCACCCAAACCACGCTGGGCATGAGCCGCGACGATGCGGAGCTCTTCTTGCCCGGCTACGTCGAGCGCGGCATCTACCCGGACAATCCGTTCCAGGTCCTTGATCGGAAGGGTGTTGGCGAGCTGATGCGGATCGCGACCGAGCGGGGCCGGGCGGCTCGGCCCGACCTCACGGTCAGCATCTGCGGCGAGCACGGCGGGGAGCCGTCGTCCATCGAGTTCTGCCACGAGATCGGCTTGGACTACGTGAGCTGCTCGCCGTTCCGGGTGCCGGTCGCGCGGCTCGCTGCAGCCCATGCCGCGCTCGGCGAGATCAGCCGCGACGTCTGAGCAGACAGTCGCGCGACCGCGCTCATCATCCGTCATGCCGTCGCCGGCCCGGTGTCTAAGCCAGGCCGGCGACGACGTTCATGAGATGGACTCTCCCGTTAGCACCGAATGGTGGAATGCTTCGCGCTGCCGAAGGTGGTGGTCCAGTACCACTTGTAGGTTGATTTGCTGTTGTACGCCCGGCCGATCCCGATCGCCGTGTACTTGCTGCTGAGCATGTTCGCGCGGTGACCAGACGAGTTCACCCACTGGTTGAAGGTGGCAGACGCGCTCGAATTGCCCGCGGCGATGTTCTCCGCCCGGTAGGTGTTGGTCGGGTAGCCGTGGTTGGTGATGTTTTGCGACCAGGAGATGCCGCCGCGCAACGTGTGGCTGAAGTAATTCTTGGATGCCATGTCGCGAGAGTGATGCTCGGCCGCCGCGCCGAGCGTTCGGCTGAGCGAGAGTGGCTTTCTGCCACGCGCTTTGCGGTAGGCGTTGATCTTCGCCAGCATCGCGCACTCCTGGGCATCGGGCGAGTACTGCGACGCGGAGATGGCCACGGCGTCCATGGAGACCGGTGGCGCGCCGGGCGCGGCTGCCGTCGGCACGACCGGAGCGAGCAGGCCCACCACGGCCAAGAAACCGACGATCCGGGCAAGACTTGACTTGCGCATGGGACCCCCTTCCCTCTTGCGCGGCCGCTCCTCGAAGAGCGACCCAACGTGGAACGGCGACTCGCCGCGCGGGACCCATATGGCCCTGTCCGCTGCAACGAACGGGACCGGATTCCGCGCCTGTCGCAATGTATAGAGGCTAGCACATATATACCTAATCGGGAGTGGTAGGAACGACGGGGGTGCCGTCGCTGACGACACCCCCAACCCCTTCCCGCGCTCGGAGTTAGCTGAGCACGAGCGAATTGCGTTTGCAGCTGGGATCTAGGCCGAGCCTCCCGCGGCGCCTGAAGCCGGCGTCAGCACCACCCGGCCAGCCGGCGACGACGGCGCGGAGCGCAACCGTACCTGCCGGCAGGCATCGGCAACGCAGATGAAGAAGAGCGCCATCAGGCCAGCATGAGCGAGCGTCGTCCACAGCTCGAGGCGAGTCAGGACAACGAAGCCACCGGCCAGCGCCTGCAGCAGCAGGAGAATCAGCGCCGCGAGATTGACGCGGAACAACTCCGGCTGCGTCTCCCGGTGCCGATAGGCAACGTACGTGAGCCCGGCCACGAGGACGACGAGCGCCGCGGCCGCCAACCGGTGCCCGAGCGCGATGCCGACCGGCCCGCTCAGCGTGGGGATGAACCCATCACGCGTGCACTGCGGCCACTCGTAGCAGGCCAGTTCCGCCTTGCCGTGCCGCATGTACGCCCCGAGATAGGCGACGCCGAGCGCGCCAATCAGCGCCAACCAGGTGGCGCGACGGAACCAGGGAGACATGCTCACCGCGCTCGGGGTTGGGCGACTATTCCCGCCTGACGTTTGGTAGAGCAGGCGAGTCAGGAGGAACACGCTGGCGAAGCAGACGAGGGAGATACCGAAGTGGACCGCCATGATCGCTGGCCGCTGTGGCCAGAGGACGGCCGATGCGCCCAGACCGGACTGGAGCAGCAGCGTCCCGACCATCAGGCCGACGTAGATCTTCGTCTCCAGGTGGCCGCGCCGCAGCCGCAGCGCGCCGATGGCGACGGCCGCGATGAAGAAGCCCTCGATGGCCGTCACGACGCGGTGACTGAACTCAATGGCCGTTTCGAGGGCATACGACGGAATGAATTCCCCATGGCAAAGCGGCCAAGACCGGCCGCATCCTTCGGCCGAGCCGGTGTTCGTCACCGTGGCTCCCAAGAAGAGCACCAAGAACATCCCGACCGTCGCAACGACCGCCAATCGCTTGACCCAAGTTTCCATGGGGCGCTCCGCGAATTCGATGAGGCACGACTGCGAACTGAGCCCGAGCCAAGACGGGGTTGCGGCTCGCATAAAGACTCGTCCTGATCGTACCATCGGTTGGGGGAGTACGTCGCGGCCACTCCTTTGAAAATTCTGTGCAACCGTGCCGCGCTGCACAATTCGCGCATTCGTGGTGACGGAGATCGCAACGGTCACGGGTTGGATGGGGATCGGCAGGTTATGGAGCGGAAAGGGTTACCAGCGCAGCAAGGCAGAACTGGGGCAGGACTTTCCTGGTCCTTCGTCGTCGTCGTCGCGGCCTTCATCGCCTGCCTCATCACCGCGAACATCATCTCGGTCAAGCTGATCACCGTGCTGCGATGGACGGTTCCCGCCGGCGTCATCATCTTTCCCATCGCCTACATCGTCGGCGACGTCCTGACCGAGGTCTACGGCTACGCGTCGGCACGGCGCGTCATCTGGCTCGGCTTTGCCTGCAACGCGCTTGTCGTTGCCGCGGTCGCCATCGCCGGCGAGCTACCGGCGCCTGACTTCTGGGATGGGCAGGCCGCCTATGACCGCATCCTCGGCTATACCTGGCGGCTGCTCGCGGCTTCGTTCGCCGCGTATCTCGTCGGGGAGTTTGCCAATGCGATCGTGCTGGCCCGGCTCAAGGTCATGACCGGCGGCCGCTTCCTCTGGCTGCGGACGATCTCCTCGACGGTGATCGGGCAGGGACTCGACTCCCTGGTCTTCATCACTATCGCCTTCGCCGGCACGGCGGGCATGGACCTGGACGGCCTGCGCCGCACGATCGTGACGCAATGGCTGATCAAGACGGCCTACGAGGTCATCGCCACGCCGCTGACCTACCTCGTCGTCTCGACGCTGAAACGGATCGAAGGGCAAGACGCCTACGATTACGACGCGGATTTCAATCCCTTCGCGCTCACGCAACCAGCGCGCTCGGCCACCGAGTCGCGATGACGCAGCGCGAGCGACGAACAGAGGAGGACACACCATGACCGAGCAGAACCAGCCCCCTGCCCTTTACGGCACGCGGGCCATCGTTGAGGCCGCCGACCCGTCGCGGTGGGAGATTTGGCCGGCGCCGGAGCACTATCCCGAGGTGCTCTACCAGCAATTCCCGGAATTCACCTGCCTTTGCCCCCGCTCGGGATATCCCGACTTCGCGACGGTCCATCTGATCACCGTGCCGAACCGCAAAGTCGTCGAGCTCAAGCACCTCAAGCTGTGGCTCAACTCGTTCCGCGAGCGCAACATCTCGCATGAGCTTGCGACGGCAGAGATCATCGACACGCTCGCCAAGGTGCTGGATCTGCACGCCGGCTTCATCCTGATGGAGTACACGCCGCGCGGGAACCTGACGACCTTCCCGATGATCGAGTATCGCCATCCCCGCGTCCGAAACCTGGCGCCAGACGATCCCTTGCAGCTCGCGCTGAACAACGCCGAATTGGTCAAGCGCCGATTGATCGAGCGGGTGATCGGCTAGAGGCGGCGCGGCTCGGCCAGCGTTTGACGCCGGGGAACGGCGCCCGGTATACTGTGCCTGTTGCGCCGGGAGTTTCCCGGCGTCTTTTGCGCTTGCCGCGGTTGCAACGTGCCAACGCGACACCGCGGCGTTCTTGGGGACGATCCGCGCCCCGCGCTGGGTCGCCCACTGCCAGCATGCTGGCACTCGATACGACGATGGACCTTCACAACGAGACCGCGGTCAACGTCGCGGCCCTGCTCAAGGGCGCGGTCGGGACGACGCGCCTCTACGCGCTGCGGCTCGATGCGCTCGCGCTCGACACCGAATTGACGGCGACTGACGTGAGCGGCGACGTCAAGCTGACGCGCCTCTCCGACGCCGTCATGGCCTCGATCGAGGTTCGCGGGGACACGGTTCTCCAGTGCCTCCGCTGCCTCCAGCACTACGAGCAGGCGTTCTCGGTGTCATTCAGCGAGGAATTCCGGATCGCGCACGACGTCCGCACCGGATACGGCATCGAGGCGAGCCCGGACGACGAGCGCTTCACGATCAGCCCGACGCACGAGCTCGACTTCGGGGAGGCGCTGCGACAAGAGATCATTCTCGCCCTGCCGATGCGGCCAACATGTGGCGATGCCTGCCCAGGGCCAGACGTGACCGAGGTTGGACCAACGGATGAAGAGCCGGCGGATGCCCGCTTCGCCGCGCTCGCCAAGCTACTCGATGCTCAAGCGGGCGACGAGGAGTAATCGAAAGCAGGCTAACGGGTCGCGGCGTGGGCGCGCCGCCCCCACGGCAGAGAGAGGAGAACACGGATGGGCGCCCTTCCCAAGCAACGAATTAGCCGCCACCGGCAGGGCAATCGCCGACGGCACATCTTCCTGAAGCCGCCGACCCTCGTGGAGTGCAAGAACTGCCACGAGATGAAGCGGGCTCATCACGTCTGCCCGAACTGCGGTTACTATCGCGGCCGGCAGGTGATCGTGATCGAGGAGCGGACGCGCCGCCAGGCGTAGTTCCTAACTTCACTCGCAGCTGACCGGGGCGAGGGCGATGTTGCGCTCTTGCCCCGTTTCGCGTCACACTGCGTGTATCACCCGGCGGTCCACAGCGGGCTGCGCAGGATCACCGGTTCCATCGCGCCCTCACCAGATTCGATCGGGTGAACCGGCTGGCCACCAAGGGCACGATGCGGCGTTCGGCTCTCGGAAGATGAGATAGCGATGCGGTACGCGGCGATCACCGGTTGGGGCATGGCGGTCCCGGAGCGCGTCCTGACCAACGCCGATTTCGAGCGGATGGTCGAGACGAGCGACGAGTGGATCGTGACCCGCACCGGCATTCGAGAACGCCGCGTGGTCGGCCCGAACGATTCGACGACCTCGCTTTCCGTCGCCGCCGCCCGCCAGGCGCTCGATCGCGCTGGCCTCACCGCCGAAGACATTGACCTCATCATCGTCGGCACGTGCACCCCAGACCAATTCCTCGTCTCGCAGGCGTGCCTCGTCCAGGCGGAGCTGGGCGGCAACGCCGGCGCGTTCGATCTGGGCGCGGCCTGCTCCGGGTTCGTCTACGCGCTCTCCGTCGGCACGCAGTTCATCCAGACCGGGACCTACGACCGCATCCTCGTCATCGGCGCCGATACCCTGACGCGGTTCGTTGATTACACCGACCGCACTACTTGCATCCTCTTCGGCGATGGCGCGGGCGCGGTCGTCATCGAGGCGACCGAGGAGCCGCGCGGTCTCCTTTCGACGGTGCTCGGCGCGGACGGCGCGGGCTACAAGCATCTTTACATCCCCGGCTGGGGCGCGTTCGTCCCGGAATCCGCCGGGATCTTCCCGGAGTACCGCCCGTACCTGCTGATGAACGGCAACGAGGTCTTCAAGTTCGCCGTGCGGATGATGGGCGACGCCGCCGCGGAAGCGGTCGAGAAGGCCGGCCTGAGCTTCTCCGAGATCGACATGCTCATCCCGCACCAGGCCAACGTCCGGATCATTGATGCCGCGGCCCGCCGGCTCGATCTCCCGCGCGAAAAGGTCTGGGTCAACATCGATCGGTACGGCAACACCTCCGCCGCCTCCATCCCCATCGCGCTCTGCGAGGCGGAGGCCGCCGGGCAGTTCAAGGAAGGGGACAATCTCGTCTTCGTCGCCTTCGGTGGCGGCTTGACCTGGGCGGCCGGCGTGGTCCGATGGGGAACGGCCGGCGTCTGCCGCGATCCCTCGTGCAGATCGCCGCGGTCCCAGCAGGTCAGCGGAGCGACAGCTGTCACCGGCGCGACGACTGGTTCTCCGAACGGGAGGTAAGGGGTGGCAGAGGAAGGCGCTGCGGCGACCAGCAAGGTCGCCGTCATCACGGGTGGCACGCGTGGCATCGGATTGGCGATCGCCCGGCGGCTCGCGCGCGACGGCTTCGATCTCGTCATCTCCTACCGGGGAGACGACGCCACGGCCGAGCAGGCACGCGCTGAGCTCGAGCAATCCGGGTGCCGCATCGAGGTGATGGCAGCCGACATCTCGACCGCCGATGGCGCGGGCTCGGTGATCGAAGCGGCCATGCAGCACTTCGGGCGCATTGATGCGCTGGTCAACAACGCCGGCATCACCCGCGATACGCTCCTGATGCGGATGAGCGAAGAAGACTGGGACGCGGTGCTGACGACAAACCTGAAGGGCGCGTTCCTGTGCTCCAAAGCCGCCATCCGCCCAATGATCCGCCAGCGGTCTGGTCGGATCGTGAATGTCTCCTCCGTCGTCGGCCAGGTCGGGAACGTCGGCCAGGCGAATTACGCGGCGGCGAAGGCGGGCATCATCGGCTTCACGAAGGCGTTGGCGAAGGAGGTCGGCTCGCGCAACATCACTGTCAACGCGGTCGCTCCCGGCTTCATCCAGACGCGCATGACCGACAGCCTGCCGCAAGAGATCAAGGACATGCTGCTGAAGAACACGCCGCTCGGCCGCTTCGGCACGCCAGAGGACGTTGCCGGCGCGGTGGCGTTCCTGGTCTCGGACGACGCGTCCTTCATCACCGGCCACGTGCTGACAGTGGACGGTGGCCTCTTCATGGCCTAACGAGCCGGGAGCCGAGATGACCTCCGATCCCAGCCCATCCCCGACTGACGAAGGGGAGGAGCGCCAGGCCGAGCGGCCCGTCACCGGAGCGTCCGCGGGTCGCTCGCGCATGTCTCCGTCGCCCAGCGCGCGGCGCGGGGTGATGCGACGCGGCGGGACGAGAGTCAGCTCGACGGACAGCTATCGGCGATGTTCCGAAAAGTCCTGATCGCAAACCGGGGAGAGATCGCGCTGCGCATCCTGCGCGCCTGCCGCGATCTCGGCATCCCGGCGGTCGTCGCCTACAGCGAGGCCGACCGCGATTCGCTGGCCGTGCGGCTCGCGGACGAGGCGGTCTGCATCGGCCCGGCCCCGGCAGCCAAGTCCTACACGAACATCCCGGCGGTCATCAGCGCGGCGCTCGTCACCGGCTGCGACGCGCTTCATCCCGGCTATGGCTTCCTGGCCGAGAACGCCTACCTGGCCGACGTCTGTCAGCAAGTCGGCATCACCTTCATCGGCCCGCCGGCCGAGGTGATCGCCAAGATGGGCGACAAGGCCGAAGCGCGCAAGCTGATGCGCGAGGCGGGCGTGCCGCTCCTGCCCGGCACGGAAGGAGCCATCCAGACCCTGGGCGAGGCGCGGCAGGCGGCGCGCCGGATCGGCTTCCCGGTCATGATCAAGGCCGTCGCAGGCGGCGGCGGACGCGGCATGCGCGTGGCGCGCAGCGACGCGGAGCTGACGCGCCTCCTCCCGCTGGCGCAAGCCGAGGCCGAGGCGGCCTTCGGTAACGGCGCCGTCTACCTCGAGCGGTTCCTCGATCGGCCGCGCCACGTCGAGGTCCAAGTGCTCGCCGATCACCACGGGCATGTCTATGCCATCGGCGAGCGCGACTGCTCGCTGCAGCGGCGACATCAGAAGGTCATCGAGGAAGCGCCAGCGCCGAACCTGCCCCGCAAGGTGCGCGAGAACCTGTTGCGGGCAGCGGTGAAAGGCGCCAAGGCCGCTGGCTACCGCAACGCGGGGACGCTCGAGTTTCTCCTCGACCGGGATGGGCACTTCTATTTCATGGAGATGAACACCCGCATCCAGGTCGAGCACCCGGTCACGGAAGAGACGACCGGGCTCGATCTGGTCGCCTGGCAGATCCGGATCGCCGCCGGCGAATCGCTCCATCTCGACAATCGCGAGATCGAGCCGGATGGCCACGCGATCGAATGCCGCATCACCGCCGAAGACGCCGCCCACGACTTCACGCCGAACGTCGGCACCATCGAAACCGTGATCGGCCCCGGCGGACCGGGAATCCGCTTCGACTCTCATCTCTACCCTGGCTACACCGTCCCGTCCCATTACGATTCGCTCCTTGGTAAGCTGATTGCATGGGGACGAACGCGTGACGAGGCGATCGCCCGAATGGAGCGAGCGTTGAGCGAAACGGTGATCGCCGGGATCACGCATACGGCAGCGTTCCTACGGGAGCTTGTGGCAGACCCAGCCTTCAAGCGAGGCGACGTTCACACCGGCTTCATCGAGGAATTTCTCGAGCGCCGGGGCGCCTCGGCCACCGCCGGCCACAGCGACCGGAGCCGCGAGTCGGACCACTGAGGGTCCGCGACTGGATCGGCACAGACAGCGCGCATTATCACGAGCGGGCAGACGTCGGATCGAAACGGTACGACGGGACGATGAGCTTGTCCCAATGATCGCGGGCAGAAGCCTGGCGCCGACAACACCCGCGTCAACGGCGATGGAGAGGAGAGCGAGCGATGACTGATGGCGACGCACGCGCACGACGAGAGCGCCGGTCGTCTTCCCCATCGCGCGGCAAGGCGGGGCAGGGCCGGCGCGGCGGGGCGCGTCCATCTCCGGGGACCATCCGCCATCAAGCGCGAATCCTCGCTCTGCAGATCCTGTTCGAGGTCGATCTCGCGCATCACGACGTGGAAGAGGTGCTGACGCGCACGTTAGAGGAGCAACCGGCGCCGCCCGAGACGCGCCGGTACGTCGAGCGGCTCGTGCGCGGCACACTCGCCAACCTGCCAGATATCGACAGCCGCATCGAGGCAGCGGCGCCAGCCTTCCCCGTCCCCCAGCTCGCTTCTGTCGACCGCAACGTCTTGCGGCTCGCGATCTACGAGCTCCTGCGCGAGCCGGATGTCCCGACGAAGGCGGCGATCAACGAGGCGATCGAGCTCGCCAAGCGGTTCGGCGGCGACAATTCCGGCCGGTTCGTCAATGGCGTTCTCGGCACTGTCGTCGAGACGATTCCCGAACGCGCCGCGACGGTCCGCAAGGAGCCGGCCGACGCCGAGAGCGATCAGTCGCAAAGCGCCTAATTTGGGCAGACGTAGCCCATCCCACCCGCTCTAGCCGGTGCTTTCGCAATGATCTTCGGTATCCTGGTGACCGTGTGGGCCCTCCGGCCACGCGATACGCCGACCCGCATGGCCGCCGGAGCGGCCGGGCTCACGTCGGCACACGCCGGCGACCGATGACGAGGAGAGTGGCCATGACCCTGCAGCATCGGCCGAGACTCGGCTCCCGGATCCTCCTCGGACTCCTCGTCGTGGCAATCGCCACTAGTTTCATCGCGTCACCAGTCGCCGCGCAGACACCGGAGGCGCACGGCACGCCGGAAACACGGGCCTTCCGGCTCCTGGCGCGGGTCAAATCCGACGAGTGGGCAGGGCTGGCGATGTCACAAGCGACGCCGGCGGCGGGCGAGGCGCTCGCTGGGGCGGAGCTGCTGGCAGCGCTGCGCTCCGGCGGCTTGGTCATCTTCTTCCGGCATGCCGATACCGACTTCTCCCAGCTCGACAGCGATCCGATCGATCTGTCCGACTGCGCGACGCAGCGCAATCTCTCGGAGGAAGGGCGTGCCCAGTCGCGGCAGATCGGAGAAGCGATCGCCGCGCTCGGCATCCCGATCGGCGAGGTGCTGAGCAGCGAGCTATGCCGCTGCCGGGAGACCGCTGAGCTCGCCTTCGGCCGGGCGACGCTGACACCGGATCTATCATCGTTGCGGACGACCGCGACAGAGGCAGAAGAGCAAGAGCGGATCGAGGCGCTGCGCCGCCTCCTGGCGACTCCGCCCGAGCCCGGAACGAACACGGTTCTCGTCAGCCACCTCTTCAATATCCAGGGCGCGACCGGCATCAGCCTGGACGAGGGGGAAGCGGCGATCTTCCTCCCACTCGAGACGCCAGCCGGAACCGCGACGCCCTCACGCCGACCTAGTGCCAGCGGATCAGGATGAACCAAAGCCTCTCCCCTTGCTTAGACGATCGAATGGCCCCGTCTGAGCAGGTGGTGACCCGCGTGACTCCCGCGCTCAGCCTGTTATCGTTCGTGCGTGGAAGGAGAGCGCGGCGATGACCGGCACGCGGGCAGCGCCCTGGCTCCAAGACGCGACGACGGTTGCCGCTGAGCTAGGGACTGACGTTCGGCGTGGCCTAACCCAGGCTGAGGCGGCCACGCGCTTAGCTCGCTATGGCCCGAACCAGCTCACGGCCACGGCGGCGATTCCGCCGTGGAAACGATTCCTTGCCCAGCTCGCCAGCCCTCTAATCTATCTCCTCTTCGCCGCGTTCGGGGTCTCGCTTGCCGTCTGGCTCGTCGAAGGCGGCGATGGCGTTCCCTATGAAGCGATCGTCATCATCACCATCGTTGGCCTCAACGCGGTGCTCGGCTATGTCCAGGAATCACGCGCCGAGCGGGCAGTAGCGGCGCTCCAGCGCATGGCCGCCGCGACGGCGACCGTCGTCCGCGATGGTCGCGAGGAACGCATTCCGGCGGCTGATGTGGTGCCCGGAGACATCCTCATCATCCGCGAGGGAGACGTCGTCAGCGCCGATGCCCGCCTTGTGGAAGCGGCGTCGCTCACCGTCTCCGAAGCGTCACTGACGGGAGAGAGCGAGCCGGTCCTCAAGAGCGTCGAGCCGCTGAGCGGCGAGGTTGCCGTGGGCGACCGTGTGAACATGGTCTTCAGCGGCACGGCCGTCACACGCGGATCGGGCCGCGCGGTCGTGACCGCCACCGGCATGCACACGGAGATGGGCAACGTCGCCCAGCTTCTCGAGCGCACGGAGGACGAGCGCACGCCGCTCCAGGTCGAAGTCGATCAGGTCGGTCGAGCGCTCGGCATCGCCGTCGTGGCGATCACCGTCATCGTCGTCGCCGCGATTCTGCTCACCAGCGATATCGAGACCAGATCAGATATCGTCGCGATCTTCCTCGTCGGTGTCTCGCTGGCGGTGGCGGCCGTTCCCGAGGGGCTGCCGGCGATCTTATCCGTGGTCCTCGCCCTTGGCGTCCAGCGAATGGCTCGCCGACACGCGATCGTCAAGAAACTCTCCTCGGTCGAGACGCTCGGATCGGCGTCAGTGATCTGCTCCGACAAGACGGGCACCCTGACGCGGAATGAGATGACCATTCAGAAGATCGTGACCGCCTCTGGCGAGGTCGAGGTCACCGGGGCCGGCTACCGGCCGGAAGGTGAGCTGCGCGTCAACGGTCGCCCGCTCGATGATCCCATCCTGCTCGAAGAGGTCCAGTTCGTGGTGGCGGGCGGCTGCCTGGCCAGTTCAGCTTCCCTGCGCGAGGTGAACGGCGAGTGGATCATCCACGGCGATCCGACCGACGCCGCATTCCTCGTCGCAGAGGCCAAGATCGAAGGGCTATCCGAAAAGCGAGCCGCGCGATTCGAGCAGATCGGCGAGATTCCATTCAGCTCCGAGCGCAAGCTGATGAGTACCGTTCAAGTCGATCGGGCTCGCGATGGCGCGCCCATCGTCTTCACCAAGGGAGCGCCCGATGCCCTGCTCATGCGCTGCGCGGAAGAGTGGGTGGCTGGTCAGGTTCGACCGCTGACGGAAGCGCGCCGGGCGGAGATTCTCGCAACAGTCGACCGTCTGGCCGACCTCGCCCTACGCACGCTGGCCGTCGCCTATCGCCCCGTTCCCTGCGATCCGCCGGTACCGGTAGACGAGTCGGTCGAGCGCGACCTGGTCTACCTCGGCGTGGTCGGGATCATCGATCCGCCGCGTGAGGAAGCGCGCGAGGCCATCGCGGTGGCTCACACCGCGGGCGTCCGCGTCATCATGATCACCGGCGACCATCCCCGCACCGCCATCCGCATCGCGAGCGATCTCGGCATCGCGGACCGAACGTCGCGCGTCATAACCGGCATTGAGCTCTCGCAGATCGACGACGCGACACTCGCGGAAGCTGCTCGGGACGTCTCGGTCTACGCCCGCGTCGAGCCGGAGCACAAGCTCCGCATCGTCGATGCGCTGCAGGCGAATCAGCAGATCGTCGCGATGACCGGGGACGGCGTGAATGATGCACCGGCGCTGAAATCGGCGGACATCGGCATCGCCATGGGCATCACCGGCACGGACGTGGCGAAGGAAGCCGCGGACATGATCCTCGCCGATGACAACTTCGCCACGATCGTCACCGCTATCCGCGAGGGCCGCGTCATCTTCGCCAATATCCGGAGATTCCTGCGCTTCCTGCTGTCCTCGAACATCGGCGAAGTCCTAACGATGTTCCTCGGCGTGCTCCTGGCCGGGATCATCGGTCTCGATGAAGCCGACGAAGGGCTCGCCATTCCGCTGCTCGCCACCCAGATTCTTTGGATCAATCTCCTGACCGACGCCGCTCCCGCGCTGGCGCTGGGCGTCGATCCGCCGCCGGACGACATCATGCGCCGCCCGCCTCGCCGCCTCACCGATCGCGTGATCGATCGGCAGATGTGGATCAGCATCGGTTGGATCGGTTTCGTAATGGCAGTGGCGACCCTTGCGGCGCTCGATCTCCGCCTCAACGGTGGCATCCTCGGCGGCTCCGGAGACATCACCGAGGCGCGAACCGTCGCCTTTACCACGCTCGTCCTCGCCCAGCTTTTCAACTGCTTCAATGCGCGCTCGGATCGGGTTAGCGCCTTCTCTCACCTGTTCACGAACGCGGCCCTGTGGCTCGCCATCGCTGTTTCGTTCGCTCTCCAGATCGCTGTCGTGCAGTTGCCGTTTCTCAACGACGCCTTCGGCACGACGCCGCTCTCGCTGGACGATTGGCTCCTCTGCGCCGCGCTCGCGAGCGCCGTGCTGTGGGCAGACGAAGCCAAGAAGCTGGTCGAGCGATGGCTGGTCCGGTAGCCTGCCGATGCTGGAGCGACTCGGCTCCAGCAAGGGGCACGTGAGCGACTCACGATGGAGGCGCCTTCATGAGATCAAGATCGGAGCCGATCGCTGAAGGACCTCGGTCATCTGGGACGAGGGAACAGCCTAAGAGCACCTCGGGCGCCGCACCCCGTTGGGGCATCGCCATAGACGGCGTAGATCTTCCCGCCAGTCTCACCACCGATCCGACATGGGTCTTGGTCGAGGAGGGATTCACCCTCCCCCGCGAACACGAAGTGGAGTCGCGATTCGCCGTATCCAACGGCTACGTGGGCGTTCGCGGCTCCCTTCCGGAGGGCTCGCGCCTCTCCGCGCCCGCGACGTACGTGGCCGGCGTGTTCGACACCGTCTCGAACGGGAATCCCACGAACAGCGTCCCTGAGCTGGTCATCGCGCCGGATTGGACCTGCCTCCGGATCTCGGTGGAAGGCAGTCCACTGACGCTCGAAGCTGGCCACATCGTCGAGCACCGCCGCGTGCTGGATCTGCGGCAGGGAATCTTCTGGCGCGAGTGGCGGCACCGCGACGAGAACGGGCGGATCACCCAGCTTCACTTCCTGCGCCTCGCCTCCCTCGCCGACCGCCATGCGCTGGCACAATCCCTGACTATCACGCCGGTGAATTACAGCGGCACGCTATGCGTCGAGGCCGTCATCGAGTCGAACGCGGGCGCCTCTCGCTCGCCAAGCGATCCGGCCATGGTTGTGTGGCGCACGGCGAGATCGAATGTCTCAATCGCGCTGGTCACGAGCGGCATTCTACGAGCCGGAAGCGACGATCCGATCTCGCCTATCACCGTCGAAGACGACGGCCAGATCGTGCATCGGTGGGAATGGGAGGCGACGCTCGGCTCCACGTACCGCCTCGACCGGATAGCGACGATCTACACCTCGCGCAACAGCAAGCAGCCGGACGAGGACGCGGCTGCGCATATGCTGCGACTGCGAGATGAGGGCGTAGATCGCCTGGTGGCGGCGCACGTCGAGGCGTGGCAGCAGCGCTGGCAGGCGGCGGATGTGGTGATCGAGGGCGATCCATTGGCCCAGATCGCGCTTCGCTTCGCTATCTACCACCTGACCAGCGCCGCGAACCCGGAGAATCAGGCAGTCTCGATCGGCGCGCGAGCGCTCACGGGCCCCGGCTACAAAGGCCACGTCTTCTGGGACACCGAGATCTACCTCTTGCCGTTCTTTACCTACACCTGGCCGGCCGCAGCGCGGGCGATGCTCTGCTACCGGTACAGGACGCTGCCAGCCGCGCGGGAGCGGGCTCGCCAGATGGGGTATCGAGGGGCGCTCTACGCCTGGGAGTCGGCAGACACTGGCGAGGACGTGACTCCATCCATGGTCCTCTCTCCGACGGGCGAAGTCATTCGCATTCTCACCGGCGAGTTGGAGCACCACATCTCCGCCGACGTCGCCTATGCGGTCTGGCAATACTGGGAAGCCACGGGCGACGACGATTTTTTCCGCGACGCCGGCGCGGAAATCATCTTGGAGACAGCTCGATTCTGGGCTAGCCGCGGCCAATTGGAGTCGGACGGGCGCTATCACATCCGCCAGGTAATCGGCCCGGATGAGTATCACGAGGACGTCGACGACAACGCGTTCACCAACGGCATGGCTCAGTGGAATCTGGAGCGCGGCGCGGAGACCGCCCGGATTCTGGCGGAACGCTGGCCGGAGCGCTGGCAAGACCTCGCCAGGCGCCTCGACCTCTCCGACGAGGAGATTCGTCGTTGGGAAGAGCTGGCGAACGCCATGTACTTCGATGTGGATCCGGACACCGGACTCATCGAGCAATTCGATGGCTTCTTCGACCTCGAATACATCGATCTCAACGAGTTTGCCGGCCGCCAATTGCCGATGGACGTCATTCTGGGGCGGGAGCGCATCCAGCGCAGCCAGGTCATCAAGCAGCCAGATGTCGTGCTACTGCTGTACCTACTCTGGGACCGCTTCTTGCCACGGACGCGCGAGGCGTGCTTCCGGTACTATGATCCACGAACCGGACATGGCAGCTCGCTTAGCCCGGCGATCCACGCATTGATGGCCGCTCGCCTGGGCGACACGACGTTGGCCCTTCGCTACCTCCAGCAGGCGGCCGAGATCGATTTGGGCAACACAATGGGCAACACTGCCGGAGGCGTGCACATCGCCATGCTCGGCGGACTCTGGCAAGCGGTAGTCTTTGGCTTTGCGGGGGTGCATTGGGAACCCGATTGCCTCGTGCTCGACCCGCATCTACCGCCCAGATGGCGCAGGCTGGCCTTCCCGCTCCAGTGGAGGCAGCGCAAGCTTCGCCTCGACGTTACAGCTGAGCCAGAGGCGATCGCGATCTCCTTGGAAGGCGAGCCGATGCACGTCCGTCTCGCCGATGGGCCGGCGACGACGCTGATCCCAGGGAAACGGCTCCAGATTCGCCGGACAAGCGGGCGATGGGAAGAGTGGCAGGAGGTGCCAGAATGAAATCGGTCCTCGTTCCTCTGGACGGCTCGACCCACGCCATGGCGGCGCTGCCCGTGGCCCGCGCCCTGGCAAAGCAGCATGACGCCTCTCTGCGTGTCCTGCACGTCGGCGCGACTCAGCTGCCGCTGCAGTCGCTGGTCACCACGCTTGGGCTCACGCCCGACGACGTTCAAGGCATCGTCTTGGAGCAGACGACCGGCGACCCGGCCGAGCGCATTGTCCAGGCCGCGCGCGACTGGCAGAGCGAGCTGATCGTGATGTGCACCCGCACCCATCTCGGGCATCCGCGGGGGCGCTTGGGCGACGTCGCCGAGCATGTGCTGCTCCATGCGCCATGCCCCGTGGTGCTCGTCCGGCCGGAACGCGGGCGCGTGCCCTGGGATCTGCGACGAATCGTCGTGCCGCATGACGGCACGCCGGGGACCGCCGCGGCGCTGCACTCCGCGATCGAACTCGCCGAGCGCTCCCAAGCCGACTTGGACATGCTTCACGTGCCGACGCTGGATCTGCCAGACGCGCCCGACACCGTGACCGCGCCGCTTTACGTGGACCAACCCCAGCACGAGTGGCCGATGTGGGCGCGCGAATTCGTGGAGCGGACACAGGGGCTGTGCGGCCACACGTTCTCGATCCGCCCGCGCATCTTCCTGCGACGAGGGACACCAGAGTCCGAGATCTTGCGGTTCACCAGCGAGCGCGAGGGCGATTTGCTCGTCTTGGCTTGGCACGGACATCTGGGACCGAACCGGGCCAAAGTCCTCAAGCGAGCCTTCGAGGAGGCTCCGTGCCCGATCTTGGTCCTCCGGGTCGAGCAATCAGATAGCGACGAGACAAACGCGACGAGGAGTGAAAGCGATCGCGTCTCATTGGATCCCGCGTCGCCTGAGATCTTGTTCGACGGGGGACTGATACCCTAAGGTCGGCTCCTCGCTCCCCTCAGCGCGATGCACGCTCGCCTCACGCTCGTTGTTGCCGCCGGATGCGCTCTTCCGCCAGCTCCTTGGCACTCGTCTCGATTCCGACGCCCATTTTTCCGGGCGCCCGGCCAGGCGGCGGCTCGACTGGCGGCGGTTCCGGCGCCGGCGGACACTCGTGGATATGCGGCTCCCCCACGGCGAGCGTGATTGGCGTCCCAAAGTGGAGCACCTCGAGCGACTCGCCCGAGATCAGCTCGTAGCGAGCGCGGCCGGGTTGGATATCGACACCGAGTTTGCGGCCCCGATAGTTGAGCCTGAACCGCAGGCGACTGAGCGCCGCGGGCAAGCGTGGCGCGAAGGAGAGTGTCTCGCCATAGTCACGCATGCCGCCGAAGCCGGCAACGGCAACGAGCCAGGCCCCGGCCAGCGAGGCGAGATGCAAACCGTCCGCGGTATTGCCCGCCCGATCGAGCAGGTCTACGAGCGCCGTCTCGCGGAAGTACTCGTAGGTAAGGTCGAGGTGGCCGACTTCGGCGGCGACGATCCCCTGGATCGAGGCCGAGAGGGACGAATCGCGCACGGTGATGGCCTCGTAGTACGCGAAGTCGCGCCGCTTCTGCTCCAAGCTGAAGCAGTCTCCGCAGACATATAGCGCGAACACCAAATCGGCCTGCTTCACGACCTGACTCGAGTAGAGCAGGTAGTAGGGATAGTGGAGGAGGAGCGGGTATTCGTCGTCGCGTGTCGCCTCGAAGTCCCAGCGGCGGTAGCGCGTGAACCCTTCCGACTGCGCGGTCACGCCAAGCTCCTCATCGAAGGGGATGACCATCGCATCTGCCGCCCGGAGCCAAGCCGCGACCTCGTGCTTTTCGACGCCTAGCTCCGCCGCTCGCTCCGGGTAGGCGCGGACCGCGTCCGCCGCGGCGCGGAGATTACGCGCCGCCATCACGTTCGTGAAGACATTGTTGTCGACCAGCGCGGTGTACTCATCCGGTCCGGTAACCCCGTCGATGCGGAAGCGGCCAGCGGCGTCGTGATGCCCCAATGACTGCCACAGCCGGGCCGTCTCGACGAGGAGATCCACGCCCGGCCCGCGCGCAAATTCGGTGTCCTCGGTCGCGGCGATGTACCGACGTGCCGCCTCGGCGATATCGGCGTTGACGTGGAACGCCGCGGTGCCGGCTGGCCAATAGCCGGAGCACTCCTCGCCGCGGATCGTGCGCCACGGGAAGGCGGCCCCCCGCAGCCGCAGCTCCCGCGCTCGTGCCCGCGCCAGATCGAGCGTCGAGTGCCGCCACAAGAGGACATCGCGCGCGGCGTTGGGAGCGGTGTAGGTCAGGACGGGCAGGACGTAGGCCTCCGTGTCCCAGAAGGCATGCCCGTTGTAGCCGCGGCCGGTGAGCCCCTTGGCCGGAATCGCTCGCCGCTCGGCTCTGGCAGCGGCCTGCACGACCTGAAAGATCGCGTAGCGCACCGCCTGCTGCAGCTGCGGGTCGCCCTCGATCTCGACGTCGGCGCATTCCCAGAAGTCATCTAGGAAGGCGCGCTGCCCGGCCAACAGGCCGTCCCAGCCAGTGTGCTTGGCTGCCGCCACCGACGCGTCAACCTGATCGCGCAGCGCGGGCATCGACCGCGAGCTCGACCAGCCATACGCCAGCAGCTTGACGACCGTCAGACGCTCGCCGGGCGCCAGCTCGGTGCTGATCGTGACGCGGGCCAGGTCCGGCTCGCTATCCGACGTCGTGACCGTCGTCGGCGGGCCGATGACGATGTGATCCATCGCCGCTGCCATTCGCAGCCGGCTGCGCCGCGTTTGGTGACCGAGCGCGGCCTTCAGGTCATGATGCGTGTGGAACTCACTGATCAGCGGCGCGCGCAACGCGGCGGCCGCGCGGGGATCGTCGGTCTGCTCCGGCACCGGCTCATTAGCGACCAGCGCGGACTGCACCACGATGCGCGCCGGCTCATCCACGGCCTCGACCTCGAAGCGGAACGCGGCCACAGAGCGCTGGACGAACGAGACGAGCCGGGTCGAGTGGATGCGAACCGCCTGGCCGGCCGGGGAGATCCACTCGACGTCGCGCCGCAAGGCGCCATTGCGCAGATCGAGCAGGCGCTGATGGCGACACAGTGTGCCGTAGCGCACGTCGAACGGCTCATCGTCGACGAGCAGGCGGATCAGCTTGCCGTTCGTGACGTCGATCAGCGTCTGCCCCTCGTCGGGATAGCCGTACCCCGCTTCGGCATAGGGGAGTGGCACCGACTCGAAGAACCCATTCAGGTATGAGCCGGGGATGGCGTGCGGCTCGCCCTCGTCGAGGTTGCCGCGCAGACCGATATGCCCGTTCGACAAGGCGAAGATCGCCTCGGTTTGCGCCAAGAGATCGAGCCGCAGCTGTGGCTCCGCAATCGTCCAGGGATCGACGGTAAAGACGCCTGGCTCGATCACCGCTCCTCCAGCAACTCACTCAGATCGCGAACGACGATATCGGCGCCGTGACCGCGTAGCGCCTCCGCCTGTCCCACGCGGTCGACGCCGACGACCCATCCAAACGCGCCAGCGCGCCCTGCCTCCACCCCGGCGATGGCGTCCTCGAACACGGCGCAATTCGCCGGCTCGACGCCGAGCGCATCGGCCGCGGCGAGGAACGTGTCGGGCGCGGGCTTCCCGCGCAGCCCCTTCTCCGCGGCCACGGTGCCGTCTACGCGCACCTCAAAGAGATCCTCGAGACCAGCCGCGGCCAACACCGCCTGGCAATTCTTGCTCGCCGTCACAACCGCGCGCCGGTATCCGGCGTCGCGAACCGCCTCCAGGAAGCGCACCGAGCCCTCGTACACCTCCACGCCGCGCTCTTCAAGCAGCTGGAGAAACCGCTGGTTCTTGCGCGTTCCCAGGCCGTACACCGTGTCGGCCGTCGGCGGGTCATCGGGCGAGCCTTCCGGCAGGGCGATTCCTCTCGACGCCAGGAACGCGCGCACGCCGTCCTGCCGCAGCTTGCCGTCAACGTACCGCGTGTAATCCGTGGCGATCTCGAAGGGGCGGAACGACTCTCCCGTCTGCTCAGAGCGCTCGCGCAAGAAGGCGTCGAACATCTCCTTCCAGGCCATCGCGTGCAGGTTCGCCGTCCGCGTCAGCACGCCATCGAGATCGAAGAGACAGGCAACGATGCCCTCCGGGAGAACCGGGACAACGCGCCGTGGCTTTAGCGTCGTCCCCCTCGATGCGTCCATGTGCCTCGATTCCTGGTCAGGTGCACTCGCAAACAATTTCTCCACCGGCCCGACGGCTGATTGAGCCAGCCAATACGATCCTATATGAATCACCGAGCTTACCCCAATGAGTTCCGACCTCGTCGATATCGACAATCTCGCAGGCATTCTGCACAATACTCCCAATTGGCGGGACGCTAGACCGGAGATGCTCATCATGGGGCTAACTGAGCCGTTCGGCTTGCAACACCGAGAGTTCTCGCTACCCACCGGCATCCGGCTTCACGCGGCCGAGCGGCCAGGTAGCGGCACGCCGGTCGTCTTCATCCATGGCATTGGGGGATCATGGCGCATGTGGCTGCCGCTCTTGGCGGTTGATCCCAACATCTTCGCGGGCCATCCCCTCTACCTGGTCGATCTCCGCGGCCACGGTGGGTCCGACAAGCCGGAAACGGGCTACACCCTCAACGACTACAAGTCGGACATCATCGCGTTCATCGAGCAACTCGGCGCGCCACGCATCATCCTCCTTGGCCACTCGCTCGGCGCCCTCACGTCGATCGCCGTCGCCCGCGCCGTGCCCGACCGCATCGAGAAGCTCTCGCTGGAGGAACCGCCGCTGCCAATCCCGACCGACATGTCGAACCTGGGGCCCTTCTGGCAGTCCCTGCTCGAGTGGCTCCTGGGCATCCTGGCGCTCAAGCACCAGCCGCACGAGGTGATCGTCGCGAAGCTGCAGGAGATGGAACCCGATCTCACTCCGGAGATCGCGGACGTTCTTGCCACCCAATTGGCCGAGGTCGCGGACGGCGTGTTCAAGGCCGTGGCCGACCAGACGTTCGGCGGCTATGACCTCCTCGATCCGGAACCGACGGTGTCGATTCCGACGCTGCTCTTCCAGGGCGCGATTCCGGACCAACGCGGCCTCGCGGATTCTGGCGTCGAGGGCTTGCGCAAGATCTTCACGCAGCTGACGCTGGTGGTCATCCCGGAGACTGGGCACTCAATCCACGAGAAAGCGCCAGTGGAGTACCGCCGCGCGCTCGCCGAGGTGCTCGGCGGCTAGGGCGAATCTGCTCGCATGCCAATTTACGATTTCCAGGGATTGCGCGGCAGGACCAGAGCGAGCACAATGGACTCGGTCCACCATCCGGTTCAGACCGAATGGCGTATACCATTGCAACCGTCCGACCTAGTACGGTCGTGCGGCCCCGCGAATCGGCGCGGCGATTCAAAATCCGGTCTCGACTTGAGAGGGTGGTGACCGGAGCGCCGGGTGGGAACTTCCAAGTCGCCGGCGGAGGAATGCAATGCGAACGCGAGCCGTGCTTGTCGCTCAATCGCCCGTATTGCGGATTGGCATCCAAGGCGTGCTCGAGTCCACCGGCGATTACGCCGTCGTAGCCGAAGCTGAGAACTGCCTGCAGGCCACGTCCGCGGCGATCGCTCACCAGCCGGACGTCGTGCTGATTCAAGACGCGCTGCGTGGCGTGGCCGGCATCATCGCGGCGCGCGCCGTGCGTGAGTTCGCGCCGCGCGCTGCCATCCTCGTGCTGACCGAAGATTTCAGCGATCGTCGCGTCGAGGCGGCGTTGCGACACGGCGTCGACGCGCTGTTGCCGGCCGAGATCGAAGGCTCGGCGCTGATCGCCGCCATCCGAAGAACGATCGCCGGCGCGCGCCCGTTGCTAGAGCTTGCCCGCCTCCGACCCAGCGTGGTCGAACGCATCCGCGACACGGCTCAAGCCTCCGAGCCGGTGGCCGAGGCGGAGAACGGCAATAAGCATCCCCTCCTCTCCGGGTATGAGATCGCAATACTCGATGGCCTGATTCGCGGCATCCCCAGCCACGAGATCGCCGCGCACCTTCGCCTCGTCGAGCAGGCGATCGCCGAGCACGGCAAGTCGCTCCTGCGGAAGCTACGCGCGGCCGATCGCGAAGAGGCGGTCGCCTCCGCGGCGCGGACCGGCATGATGGACATCAGCGCGCAGCTCCCGACAGTCCCCAGCGGCGCGACCTCGCTCGCCTGAACTATCTTGCCCAACCGCCCGCTTGCAGGAAGGGGCGGCCTGCTGTACACCATCCATAAAGATGCGCTGCGCTGAGACAGACGTAGCTGACTGCAACGCCAGCAACCTTGCCGGCGGGCGCTCGTGTAGCCGGCGCGGCACAGGAGTACGCTAGACGTGGAACCTCAGAGCTTTGATCCGGCCGGCGACACCGCGCCAATCATCCTGACCGATCCCCTCGACGAGCGCGAGCCACGCCGAAGCGCTTCACCGATGCGGCACGTTCGGAACGGCGTCGCAGAGATCATCAAGACGCTGCTCGTCGTGGTGATCGTGCTCGCGATTGCTCGAGTCTTTCTCCTTCCCTTCGAGGTCGAAGGCGCGAGCATGTCGCCGAATCTCCACGACCAGGACCGCGTGCTCGTCAATCGCAGTGTCTATTTCCACTTCGACCTGAACCGGCTGCTGAATCTCCTGCCTGGCGTGGAGCGCGAGGGAGAATTGATCGTCTTCCCGTTCCACATGCCACAACGCGGCGATGTCGTCGTGCTTCACCCGCCGTTCCCGTCTAGCCAGCCCTACATCAAGCGCGTCATCGGCTTGCCTGGCGAGACGATCACCTTCCGGAACGGTTATGTCTATGTGGACGGGGTGCGTCTCGACGAGCCCTACATCAACGGGGCGATCACGCGGTGCGATCGCGGCCGCACCTGTTACGAGGGGACGGTGCCGCCCGGCCATGTCTACGTGCTCGGCGATAACCGGGGGAACAGCACCGACTCCCGCTCCTTCGGACCAGTGCCGATCGACAACATCATCGGCGAGGCGTGGTTCACCAACTGGCCGCTCGACGCGATCGGCTTCTTGCCCAACTACGACTACGGCGAGCTTTCGCGCGACACATAAAGGGCCGGAACAACCGGCCCTTTACGATGATGTTTCACGCGTTTTGCACTTGCGACGCGATCGAGCGCGCCGCCGAAACGGCCGCGTGTCAGTCAGCGACCGCGTTCATCTCGCCGGCCCGAAGAAGGGCTTCGAGAATCGGGCGACGAGTCGCCGATTTGCTCTTCTCCTCCGGTATCGCCGCGATCGCGGCCCGCTCGACAAGCTGCTGCCAGACTTCCCAAGGCACATCGCGCTGGGCGACGTACCGGTTGCCGGACCCAGCGACCTGACCCGCAATCGCCCGGAAGGGGCCGCGCGCTGGGTTGTTGAGATCGAGGTAGACACCATACGGCTCGAGCAGAGTCCCGGGCTCGAGAACCGGCAAGCACAGGGTATCGCCGCTGGCTTGTTGCCGACTCATCGGTTCATCGATGGTCGGCCTTGACGTGTGCCAGGAGACTACACTGTCCATGGCACTCCTCCTTTTCGCTCTCTAGGACGCCGGCCAGTGACTCCAAAGCGAGTCATGATCCGGCGTCTCGCTGCTTCGCGCTCCCTGCGTCGTCGTAAGCCACCGAACGTCACGCTCGGCGCGCGACTCAGGAAACACGGCGGGGCGACTTCTCGCGGGGAAGCAGCAGGCAGCCGTAGTACCGTACCACAGCCGCGTGCCCCGTAGCAGCGAAAGAGGGGGACGTTCGTATATAGAATTCAGCACGATCGGTCCCCCAAGGCCACCAAAGGCGCTACGATGCGGTGCAAGCCTCGTAGCATCAGAAAAGACTGAGTGGCCAGTCTTGACCGATCGTTCGCCAGGGGCCATTGTAGCGTTTCAGGCGGCCAAGCTCCCATCAACACCCCTCGATCGCGTCAAATCGCCGTCCAGCCGCCATCGACCGCGAGCGCGTGTCCGGTGATCATCGTCGCGCCCGGACCGGCGAGAAAGACGACCGCGGAGGCGACCTCTTCCGGCGTCGCCAACCGGCCTAGGAGCGTGCGATTGAGGATGTCCTGCAGCATCGCCGGCTCCCGCTCGAACAGCGGTCGCGTCAATGGCGTGTCGACGAAGGTGGGGCAAACCGCGTTGACGCGAATGCCGTACTGCGCCCACTCGATCGCCAGCACTCGCGTCAGATTGACCACGCCCGCCTTGCTGGCGCAGTAGGCCGCCCGCTGGTAATAGCCGGTCAGCCCCATGATGCTCGCCATGTTGATGATGCAGCCGCCAGCGGGCTGCTGATCGCGCATCACGCGGCCGACCGCTTGCGCGACGAAGAAGACCCCTTTCAGGTTGACATCGAGTACGGCGTCCCAATCTTCCTCGCTGACATCGAACGCCATGCGCCGGACGTTGACGCCCGCGTTGTTGACGAGCACGTCAATCCGGCCAGCCCGCGCGACCGCCTCCTCGACACAGCGCGTGATGCCTGGGAGGTCGCGGACATCGAGAGATAAGGCATCGCCCTCGCCGCCAGCCGCGCGGATCCGCGCCACTGTCTCTTCAGCACGCTCCAGCCGATCCGGCAACTCGGTGACGAAGACGCGAGCGCCCTCCTTGGCCAGCGCCAGCGCGCTCGCCTGCCCAAGCCCGGAGCCAGCGCCCGTGACGAGCGCCACCCGTCCTGACAGCGACCCACTCGTTTCCCGCTGCACCGGCTGCTCTCTCCTTCTTCCCTGAGACGCCGCCCACGCTGGATCGCCGCCCGGTGGCTACGCCGGGCGCGGCGCGGGCGAGCGCATTCCGAGCCAATCACATTCCTTCACCGGCAGCAGCCTACCACGGGCACGCGGCCGGCGAATTCCCGATGAGTACGCCTTGAGAACAGCTTAGCGGGCCGAACGCTCCACCGCCGGCTCGCTTATCCCCGTGCGAGCGCCTTGCGGTGATCCACCCGGCCAGTTCGCCAGCACGAGCCCGGTCGCGACGAGCGCGAACCCGACGCCGAACCAGGGCGTGAGCCGCTCCTCGAGGAGGAGCGCGCCGAGCGCGGTGGCAACGACAGGGTTGACGTTGATGTAGGCGGTAGCCTGGGTCGGCGTCAGGTGAGAGAGGGAGTACGTCATCAGCGCGTAGCCGATGGCGCCGCCGACGACGCCGAGGTAGAGCACTTGCAGCGCGGTCGAGCGGTCCATGGTTACGACGGCGTTCGGCAGCCCTTCGATCAGCGCGATGGGGAGGAGGATCGCCGATCCAGCGAGCATGGCGTAGGCCGTGACCGGCATCGCCGAGTGGCGGGCGAGGACCGGCTTCGCGAGCACGCCATACAGCGCGCCGATGATGGCGGTGGCGGCGAGCATGAGATTGCCGATGAGCGCGCGGGAGCCGCCCTCCAGGCTGAAGCTCTCGGCCATCACAGCGACGACGCCCGCCATCGAGATGGCGACTCCTGCAAGCTGGCGCACGGTGAGCGATTCCCGGCCAGCACGCCGCGCCAGGATCGCGCTCCAGAGCGGCATCGTGGCGAGGACGACCGCGCCGCGCGAGGCGGTCGTGAGGCGCAAAGCGCCGTTGAATCCAAGCGGGAACAGCCCGTAAAGGAGGAAGCCCAGCACGGCGATGCGCCGCAGATCGGCGCGTCCGATCCGAAGATCCTCCCTGCGGAACAACGCGAGCGCCGCGAAAAGAATGATGCCGCCCTGGCCGAAGCGGAGGACCGCCAGGCTGAAGGGCGGCACATGGTCCCCGGCGGCGCGCGTCGCCACGACGGACGCGCCGAAAAACGCCGAGGCGATCAGCCCCGCCGCGTTGCCGCGCAGGACGCCGGAACTCACGGCGCCATGTCCCGCGCGTCCGGCGAGCCATCCACGTACGGCTTCAACGCGGCATAGATGACTCGGTTACAGGGCGTGTCCACACCCGACTCCCGGCCGAGTCGGACGACCGTGCCATTCAACGTCTCTAACTCCAAACGGCGTCCGGCCATCAAATCGTAGGCGAGGGAGCCGCGCTCCGGCAGGGCGGGCATTCGCTCCAGGTTCTCCATCATCCGATCCGCTGCCGACTCCGGCAGATCGACGCCACGCGCGCGGGCGACGGCCGTGACCTCCGCCATGACATCGCGGTAGAGCGCGCGACTTTCTGGGCAGTCGAAGATTTGGCGCAGCGTGAGCCGAGTCAGCGCCGAGACGCCGCTCATCGCGCAGATCGCCATGAACTTCTCCCACAGCGGTCGGCGCATATCCTCGTGCAGCTCGTTCGCCACGCCGATGCGGTCGAACAACGCCTTCAGCTCCGCCAACCGGGACATCGGCACGCCCGCGTACGGGCCAAACTGGACCAGGCCAGGACCGCCCACCTGCGCGATGACGCCCGGCTCCTCGACGGTCGCCGAGACGTAGACCGCGCCGCTGGCGATCCCATCCGGCCCGATGATCCGCGCCAGCCGCTCTTCGGCGTCCACGCCGTTCTGGACGGACAAGACGAGCGTTTCTGGCCCAACCAGCGGACGAATCCGCTCCGCCGCATCCTCCAAGTCGTACGCCTTGACGGCGAAGAAGATGAGATCCGGCGGCTCGGCTCCCGCCGGGTCATCCAAGACCGTGACCGGAATGGTGAAATCGCCCGCTAGCTTGGAGCGGACCGTCAGACCGCGCGTGCGCAGCGCCTCGGCCGTCTTCCCTCGCGCGAGGAAGCTCACCTCCTCGCCAGCGCGCGCCATGAGGCCACCATAGAAGCCGCCGAGTGCCCCGGCCCCCACGATCACGATTCGCATTGCGCACCGTCCTCGTTTGTCCATGCCGGTGTCTGGCCAGCACCGCCTAACTCCGGCGCGACATGATGCATGACGGGTGAGTATGGCGAGTCAGCCATACTCGGACAAGGGCCGCGAACGCTCAGGCATCAGGCTGCGCGGCGACGAGGAAGCGCCGCCAGGGCAGCACAAGTCGCTCCAGCACGGCAACGAGGGAGAAAAGGCAGACGGCGAGCGCGGCAAGAATGGCGACGCAAGCGAAGACGCGATCGGTCCGCAGATTGGCAGCGGAAAGCGTCAGCAGATGGCCCAAGCCAGCCTCCGCGCCGACAAGCTCGCCGAAGACCGCGCCGATCACGGCGACAGCGATACCGATCCGAGCGCCTGAGAAAAGATAGGGCAGCGCTGTCGGGAAGGTGACGAGCCGGAACCGCGCCCAGCGTCCGGCGCCGAGAGCGCGCAGGAGATTGAGCAATTCCCGGTCAGCCGAGCGGAGACCGTCAACGACATTGACGGTGATCGGGAAGAACGCGACGAGCGCCGTAACGATGATCTTCGGCGTCAGCCCGTGCCCGAACCAGATTAGGAGAAGCGGCGCCAGCGCGACGATCGGGATCGCCTGGCTGGCGACGAGGATTGGGTAGAGCGCCCGCTCCAAGAGCCGCGAGGCGTGAATCGCGATGGCGCTGGACACGCCCGCGACGAGAGCGACGACGAAGCCCAGCAGAATCTCCCGCAGCGTCACCCAGGCGTTTTCCGCGAGCAACGCTCGGTCATTGACCAGCGTTCGGGCGATGACGCTCGGCGGCGGCAGGAACCAGCGCGGCGTATTGTCCCACCGCACCCAGATTTCCCAGACCGCGAGCACGGCGATGAGCAGCACGACTGGCGCGAGCCGCTGCCGGACCAACGCCAAGCGCGACGGGGCGGGGAGGACACGCAGCGGCCGGTCCTGATCGGTCTCCAGGGGAGGCAGCTCGGTCGTCACCGGTCACCCCCGCCGTCGTCGAGAAACCCGAGAGCAGCCAGGATGCGCGCCTTATGCGCAACGAACTCCGGGCTCGTCAGGAAGGGGCGGTGGCGCGGGCGGGGCGTCGTTACCGGCTCGACGTGCGCGATGCGCGCGGGACGCGGCGTGAGGACGACCACCCGGTCCGCGAGATAGATCGCCTCGTCTACATCGTGCGTGACGAGCAGCACGGTCCGCCGCTCACGCTCCAGCAACTCAACGAGCCAGTCCTGAATCGCCACGCGGGTCAGGGCGTCGAGCGCGCCGAAGGGCTCGTCGAGCAGCAGCAGCGGCCGTCCGGCGAGGACGGTCCGGAGAAAGGCGACGCGCTGGCGCATGCCCCCGGAGAGCTGCGCCGGGTAGGCGTCGGCGAACGCTTCGAGACCGAACTCCGGCAGGCGAGCGCGCGCCCTCTCCCGCGCCTCGCGACGCGGCACGCCGGCCACCTCCAGCGCCAGCGCGGCATTGTCGAGCGCCGTCCGCCACGGCAGCAGCAGGTCGCGCTGCCGCATGTAGGCGGACCGGCCGAGACGATCCTGCTCCGCCAGCGGCTGGCCATCGAGGCGGATCTCGCCGCTCTCCGGCGCGATGAGGCCAGCGATGACATCGAGGAGCGTGCTCTTGCCGGAGCCGGACGGCCCAACGACCGCGACGAACTCGCCTTCCTCCACCGCTAGCGAGATGCCGCCGAGCACGGGTAAGACGCGCCGCCCCTCGACATAGCTGGCGACGACATCGCGGATCTCCAGCGCTGGAGGCCGCTCCCCCTGGCGCCGCGCTTCTGAGAGTCCAATCTGACTCGATGCCGGCATGCGCTACCCCGTCTCACGTCGCCGGCGCGTCCACCGCCCGGCGGCGCTTCGGCAGGATTGTAGCTACCGGCAGAGAAAACACTACGAAGTGGCCCGGGCCTCCGGAGCGGCAAGCTCGGCTAGGCGCTGTGCCGGCGCGCCCTCGTCGGCCACCTCCGGCGGGGGCACTCCCTCCGTGCCGCGCACGAGGAGGACATACATCGTCGAGAGGATCGGGAGATGACCGATCAGCTCTTGCGGCGGGAGGAAGGCGATGCCCAGATTGAATGGGATCCAGAGCGCCAGGATCACGAGCCGCGGGAGAATCCCGCAAATGAGCGCGATTCCGGAAATCACCTCGACGATGCCGACCAGCATGACGAAGCGATAGTCCGTGAACCACTCCAATCCCAGCTCCCGCGCCACGTTGAAGCGCGGGTATTCGCGCAGGAACGCCTCGCCCAGCTCAGGATTGAGCAACTTCTCCGTCAGGCCAAGGACGAGGACCGAGATACCCGCCGTGACCCGGAGGATCGTCAGGGCAGGCAGCAGCAGCCGATCGGTCAAAGCCGAGCGATCCTCCGTATCGCCACGATCGTAGCGCACCACGCCGCGCCCCACCGCGACGAGGTAGATAGCGATCCCGACGAAGATCACCTGCTCGATGACCTGCTCCCAGGGCGCATAGGCAAACGCGAGCAGCCAAAGAGCGATGATGGCGAGGGCGCCGAGCCGCGTGAGGACGCCAGTGATGAACGAGAACGCGCCCACGACGGCGACCGCGGCGAGCGTAACGCCGAAGGCATTGCGGGGCAATTCGATGTTCGGGACGAAGAGATGCAGCCGGCTCGCCTCGAAGATCAGCGTGACCGCCGCCTGCACGCCCAGAATCGCCGGTGCGGCCGTCTCGAGCCGCTGCAGGAACGGCGGGCGCGGCCAAAGCGGATCGCCAAGCATCCGCTGCAAGACGAGGAGCAGGATGATCACGCCCGCGCCGGAGACGACCGCCAGGAGCATGGGAAGCGACCAGAGCCGGCTCCAATCGGTCGCGGGCTGAGCGCGCTCATCCACAAACCAGCGGGCATGGGCGGCGACGGCCATCGGCAGGAGGGCCAGGCCAATCGCGAGCGTCATCGCGAGCCACCGGCGGGGCAGAGCCTGTCCGCGAGCATCGAGTCGAGCGGCAAATCGTCTGAGCATGATCGTCCAATCCAGCACCGTAGCAGCGATCCGCGACCATCGCGCGACAGCCGCTTGGTCAGTACTCGTGCATGAAAAGTGCCCACCCGGCATGCCGTCCCGGCACGCTCGCCCATCCTCCCGATCAGAGCCTGAGACGTATGAGGGAGCGCCTGATCCGCGTTAGACTGGCAGCAGCAGACGGCCACGCGGCAGGCGCCTGAGTGCCGCCTGCTGATAGTTGAGAGGGCGATGACACAGACGGCGACTTCTTCTCTCTTGGAGGCGCTGCCGCCACGGGAAGCGGCAGTCGTGGGGCGGCTCGGACGCGTGTTCGCTGAGGAAGGGCACGAGCTGGTTCTCGTCGGCGGCATCGTCCGCGATGCGCTCCTGGGGCGGCCGCTCCCATCGGATCTCGACTTCGCGACGGACGCGCTGCCGGACCGAACGCAAGCGCTGGGCGAAGCTGCTGGCGCCAGCTCCGTCTACCTCGTCGGGGCGAAGTTCGGCACGGTCGGGCTCGTCTTTGCCAATGTGGACGACGAAGGCGAGGGCCCGCCGATCCAGGTCGAGATCACGACCTACCGCAGCGAGCATTATCCGGACGAGAGCCGCAAACCCGAGGTCGCGTTCGGCACGAGCCTAGTTGACGACTTGGCGCGGCGCGACTTCACCATCAACGCGATGGCGGCCGACGCCGTGACCGGGCAGATCATCGATCCGTTCGATGGTCAGGCCGATCTGGCGCGCGGCATCATCCGGGCGGTCGGCAACCCCGACGAGCGGTTCCAAGAGGATCCCCTCCGCCTGCTGCGCGCCGCGCGCTTCGTGGCGCAGCTTGGCTTCCTGATCGAGCCGGAAACGAAGGAAGCAATGGCGCGGCAGGCTCAAAGCCTGGGGCGGATCAGCAAGGAGCGGATCTACTCGGAGCTAACCCGGCTGCTAACAGGCGAGTACGCCTCGCATGGCCTCCAGGCCTTACTGGAGACGGGACTGCTCGTCGTGGCGATGCCGGAGCTCGCTCCCTTGGCGGCAGAGGCAGAGAGCGGCGCGTGGCCACGCCGGGCGCACCGCGAGAAGGATGTTTGGGACCATACGCTCAAGGTGGTCGATCGCACGCCGCCTCGCCCAATTGTGCGATGGGCAGCGCTGCTGCACGACGCGGCCAAGCCACTGACGCGCACGGTCGATGCGACGGGCGCCGTCCACTTCTTCGGCCACGAACGCGAGGGCGCGGCGCTCGCCAGCCGGCTGCTCGGTCGGCTGAAGGCCGACAAGGCGACGCAGACCGCGGTCGCGCGGCTGGTCGAGCTGCACCTGCGCCCGGCTGCCTACGAGCCGGACTGGACCGACAGCGCGGTCCGACGCCTGATGCTGGAAGCGGGCGATCTCCTCGAGGACTTGCTCGATCTGGCGGCCGCGGACGTAACCTCGGCCCGAGCGCACAAGCAGCGGACTGCCGCAATGCGCATCGAGTCGCTGCGAGAGCGCGTCCGCCGGCTGGAGGAGGAGCAGGCACTCGCCCAGCTGAAGAGCCCGCTCGACGGCGACGAGTTGATGGCGCTGTTCGGCCGGCCGCCTGGACGCTGGATCGCGATTATCAAGGATCACCTACGGGAGCTGGTGATCGACGGGGAACTCGCGCCGGATGACAAGGAGACGGCGACACGGATCGCCCGCGAGATGATCGAGCGCGGAGAGGCCTGAGCGCGATCACGTTCCGGCCGGCGAAGATCAGCGCAACGCGAAGGAGGCGAACGAGTGAGCACGCAAACACGGCAGCAAGAAGGGCCATCGCCAGAAGAACTGCTGCGCAAGGAGGTCTACACGCCGGAGGAACTCGCAACCCTCCTCGACATGGACCTGAACGCTATCCGGCAGGCTGCCTTCGCCGGGCGGCTCAAGGCCAAGATCATCGAGCACGACATTATCAGCATCCGGCGGGAGGACGCCATCGCCTGGCTCCGCGACCAGGAATAGCAGGTCTCCGTACAACCGGTCGCGCCGCGCAGTCGTATCTATGCGTATCGAACGCTCCTTCACCACCACGGAGGAGCGCGGTGGATCGCGGCCACGCAACATCAAAACGGAAGGAGGGTGCGATGGAGATCCAGGCACGGATCGGCCGCACCTTGGAAGACCTGCTGCACCAAGACCACTACACGCCGGAGGAACTGGCCGCACTTCTCGACATGGATGTCAACGCGATCCGCGCGGAGATCTTCCACCGACACTTGAAAGCCTTCATCGTCGACCATCACATCATGTGCATTCGGCGCGAGGACGTGCTGCGCTGGCTCAGCGGTTCGGACGAGGAGCCGCGAGCGTGACGCGGCAACCGGTGACCGACGCCACACGCTGATATCAGCGCAAGATCAACAGGCGGGTGCCTTTACCGGACGACGCGCCGCTCAGCCCGCGAAGCCGACGATCAAATAGACGATTAGCCAGTGAGCGGCCGCGGCCGGCAGTGCCCCGCCCGGCCAGCGCCGGATCGCCCGCGCGAGCAGCGCCACTCCGAGACCAGCGACGAACCCACCAGCGAAAGCCAGCGGCAGCGAGGCAGCATCCGGCCCGAGCGCGGCGAGCGCCATATCTCGTAGGCCCCAGGAGACCGCGAAGAGCAGCGTCGCGACGGCGGTCCCATAGGCGGGATCGCGATACGAGCGGACGACGACGCCGAAGTGGATGAGGTGGTACGCCGCCACGTCCGCGAGGCCGAAGACAATCAGCTTCGCCACCGGCTCCTGAGGCCCGACCGCTAAGCGCGCGACGGCGACCATCAGCGGGACGCCAACGAGGAAAAGCCGCGCCTGCTCGGCGAGCCTGGACGTGGCCTCGCTTCGGGGTGGCGCCGGTGACGCGGCATCACCTTGCTCCAGGGGACGCTGCCGCAGATAGAGCCAGGCTAGGAGTGCGGCAGCGAGCGGTGCGCCGAGCCGCGCCAGGTACCAGGGGAACGGCGTCCGAGCGACTGACCACGCTGGCGCATCGAACACGAGGATCAGGAGCGGCCAGATCCCCTGGTGGATCAGCGTCAGGTTCAACCAGCGATAGAGCCGGCGGAACGTGGCCAGGCGCTCGCTCAGCACGAGTTGACCGCTGGCCGTCGTGGCTGGCATCGGGGCGTCAGGGAATCGGGAGCGGCGGCGCATCGGGCGGCATCGTAGCCGATCTTCGCCGAGCGTGACGACCGGCACGGCTGGCCAGAAATCTCATGCAAACAAAGACGCCGGTGATCGGGCCGAGCCCCAACCCACCGGCGCCTTTTCGTTCGATGACGTTACTGGCGCGGCCAGTTTACGACAGCGCGAGCAGCATCGGGTTCTGCAGGTAGCGCTTGACCGCCTGAAGGAACCGAGCCGCCTCGGCGCCGTCCGAGATGCGGTGATCGCACGAGAGCGTCAGCTTCATGCGATGACCGACCGTGACCCGGCCGTCCTTGACGACTGGCGTCTCGGTGATCGAGCCAATCGCCAGGATCGCCGCCTGCGGCGGATTGATGATCGCGACGAACTCCTCGACGTCGTACATGCCGAGATTGCTCGTCGTGAAGGTGCCGCCCTGGTACTCATGCGGCTGCAAGCCGCCCTCGCGCGCCCGCCGGATCAGGTCCTTCGCCGTCCGCGCGATGGTACCCAGGCTCTTCTGGTCGGCGTCCGGGATGAACGGCGCGATCAGCCCGCCCTCGATCGCGACGGCAATATTGATGTCGATATTGGAGTGCTCGTAGAGCGTGTCCCCTTCCATCGTGGTGTTGAGGTTGGGGAACTCGCGCAGGGCCAGCGCCGCCGCCTTGACGATCAGATCGTTGAACGAGACCTTGCTTTCGTCGTCCTGCACTTGGGCGTTGACCTGCTCGCGGAAGGCGATCGCGGCATCCATATCGACTTCTGAGGTGACGTAGAAGTGCGGGATGACCGCCTTGCTCTCCGCCATCCGCTTGCCGGTCGTCTTCCGGATCCTGCTCAGCTCGCGCGGCTGACCAGCGGGCCGGCCAGAAGGCGCCGCGACCTGCGGAGCGGGTGCTGCCTCGGGCGCGGCCGCCGGGGCAGCCACGGTCTCCGGCGCGGCGGCTGGAGCGGCGGGCAGCGTCTTGGCGCCGGTGATGTAGGGCATCACATCGTCTTTGACGATCCGGCCGCCCGGCCCAGTTCCTGCGATTAGCTCCAGATTGAGGCCGTGCTCGGCGGCGAGGCGCTTCACCAGCGGGGACGCCCGCAGGCGCTCACCGGGCGCCCGCGTGACGGCAGCCGGCTCGGCCGGAGCCGCCGGCGCTGGCACGGGCGCTCGCTCCTGACCATTCGCGGGGGGCGCCGCGGCCGGAGCGGAAGCGACCGCTGTCGTCTCTGCCTCCGCGCTCACTTCTGGCTGGGCCGGGACGTTGCCATTCTCCGGAGCCGCCGCGGCCGGCGCGGGCGCTTCGACCGCCTCACCGGGCGCTCCGATGACGGCGATCGGCGTGCCGATCGGCACCGACTGCCCCTCCGCGACCAGCGTCTGCGTGAGGACGCCCGACTCCGTCGCCTCGATCTCGAGCGTCACCTTATCCGTCTCGATCTCAGCGATCGGATCGCCCTCGGAGACTTCCTCCCCGACATTCTTCAGCCAGCGGAGGAGCGTTCCCTCCTCCATGGCATCGCCCATTTTGGGCATGATCACGGTTGACATTCCTACGCCCCCCGCGCGCGATAGGTGACACGCCGGACTGCCTCGATGACCTGTTGCTCGCTCGGGAAAGCGGCCTGCTCCAGATTGCGGGCGTACGGCGCCGGGACTTCCGCGCCGCTCACTCGCTCGACCGGCGCGTCCAGATAATCGAAAGCTTGCTCCTGGAGGATCGCCGCCACTTCGCTGGCGACGCTGAACCAGCGCCACTGTTCCTGGACGACGACCGCGCGATTCGTCTTCTTGACCGACTCGACGATCGTTTTCTCATCGAAGGGGCGGATCGAGCGAAGATCGATTACTTCCGCTTCGATCTTCTCCTCGTTCGCCAGCCGCTCCGCGACTCGCAGCAGGAGGTTCACCTGCCGCCCATAGGCGATCAAGGTGACGTCGGTGCCTTCGCGCGCGATCCGCGCCTGGCCGAAGGGCACGGTGTACTCGCCTTCCGGCACCTCTCCCTTCGTGCCATACAACGCGCCGGCCTCAAGGAAGATCACCGGATTCGGATCGCGGATCGCGGCGATCATCATCCCCTTCGCGTCGTGCGGCGTGACCGGGGAGACGACCTTCAGGCCAGGGAAATGGCCATAGAACCCTTCGAGGCTATGCGTGTGCTGGGCGGAGAGCTGGACGCCGCCGCCGTTCGGGCCGCGGATGACCAGCGGCACCGAGGCCTGACCGCCGGAGAAATAGTGGATCTTGGCGGCGTTCTGGATGATCTGGTCGGCGGCCTGGAAGGAGAAGTTCCAGGTCATCATCTCGACGATCGGGCGCATGCCCATCATCGCCATGCCGATCGCCGCGCCGGTGAACCCACCTTCCGAGATCGGCGTATCGATCACGCGCTTCGGGCCGAACCGTTCGAGCAACCCATCGGTGACGAGGTGGGTGCCGCCATAGACACCGATATCCTCGCCGATGAGGACCACCGACTCGTCGCGCTCCATCTCCTCCGCCATCGCAGACCGGAGCGCCTCGCGATAGGTCGTTACGGGCATGGACGTCCTTTCTCTGAGCCACGCGCGGCCCGCCGCCAGGCATCCTCAGCAAAGAGGATCGCCGGCGCTTGCCTCCCGTGCATTCCTGGCTAACGCCGAGCGGCGCTGGCCTCGCGGCTCGCGTCTACCGACTCCTCCGCATAGACATCGGTGTAGAGCTCTTCGAGCGGCGGCTCTGGGCTTTCGTCGGCGAAGCGGACCGCGTCGTCCACGACCTCCTTCGCCTCGGCGCGGATCGCCTCGAGCCGCTCTTCTTCCACGCCGTAGTCAATCAGCTTGCGCTCGAGCAGGCCGATCGGATCGCGCTCTCGCCACTTGCGCACTTCTTCCTTGGTGCGATAGCGCTCCAGGAAGTCGGCAGCGCCGTGGGGAGCGATGCGGTAGGTGATCGCCTCGACCGCATACGGCTTACCGGTCTCGCGGACGCGGGCCGCGACGCGGTGGGCGCACTCCATCACCGCCTCGAGATCCATCCCATCGACTTTCTCGTGCTCGATGCCGTAGGAGTCGAACTTGCGCGCGAGATCGGTCATCGCCGTCGCCCGCTCGACGCTCGTGCCCATACCGTACTGGTTGTTTTCGACGATGAATAGGCACGGATTCATGCCGTCGCGGCCCCAGAGACCGGCAAGGTTCGCGGCCTCATGGAACGCGCCGTTGTTGATCGCCCCGTCGCCCAGGTAGAGCTGGACGATGTTGTCTGTCCCCTGATAGCGAAGAGCGTAGGCCATGCCGACGCCAAGCGGGATGTGGCCGCCGACGATGCCATAGCCGCCCATCATGTCGTTCTTGACGTCGAAGAGGTGCATCGAGCCGCCCTTGCCCTTGACAAGGCCCGTCGCCTTGCCGAAGAGCTCCGCCATCACCTCTCGCGGCGTGGAGCCCAAGAGGAGCGCGTGGGCATGATCGCGATAGGCGGTGATCACCTTATCGCCAGGCCGGTGAGCATCGAGAAATCCGGTAGCGACCGCTTCTTGACCGATATAGACGTGGAGATAACCGCCGACTTTTCCTTGGCGAAAGGCGCGCTGGGAGGCTTCTTCGAAGAGGCGGATGATCACCATCTGCCGGTAGTAGCCAACCAGCTTTTCTGTGTCACGGCGCTCGAGTACGGGTACGCCGTCCGGATTCGTGTCACCTGGCCCATCGGCGCGCCGCTTCTTCGCTGAGCCCCGTGTGGTTGCCATGAGCGAGCCTCCGACGCCCCGGCGCGTCGTCACTGACCGCCGAGCGCTCATTGGTGCGAACGAGGAGAACCTGCCACGGCGGACTCCCGACCAGCCAGTATCGGCGCCGGCCGTGGCGACGGGCACACTGCCCGCCGGGTTCCGGCGAATTGTACCCGACCCTCTCCCTGCCGTCCGCTCCGACTATCCCAAACCTGGCGAGCGGCGATTAGGCCGAAAGCACGACATCGCCGCTCGAATCGTCCTACTTCGTTTCCGCCGCCAACGCCGGCGTTTCCTCCGCTCCAGGCAGCGCGGGCGGGACCGGCGACACTCCCTGATCGAGCGCGAAGTAGGGAGTGGGCTCCAGCGGCGGTGTCTGCCAGGGATACGCCTTGCGCCGCTCCTCGAACGCGGCGGTCGCCTGCTCGAACTCCGCCGGCTCCGCCTCCTCGTCCGGCTTCGGGAACACGCCCCAGAGTTCTTGCGCCGTCCCATATTGGGTGAGTGGCCGCAGAATCGGCCGCCGCGCGGGCGGCACGCTCACGCCGCGGAATCCCGGCACGCTCGAGCGATCCGGCACCTCCCCTGGCCGATGAGGCGCCCTGACCGCACCCGGCGCGGGCGGCGGCACGGGCGCGTCAATCCGGCGCTGGTCCGCGCGCACCGGCTCTTGCTGGGTCATTTGGCTGGTCTGTTGGTCCGTCACGCTTCGTCTCCTGCTGGCTGCAAATGCACAGCCCTTTTTCTGGCGCAATCCTACCGCACGACCGGCGGTCGCGCGACCACGAGGCGGAAAACGCCAAACAAGCGCCGACGTTCCGATTCGATCGTAAACCCAAGACGCTCCGCCGTTTCCACGGTGGTCCGCAGAAGATCGCAGCCCATCGCGCGCTCCTGAGCGGGAGCCAACAGGCGCTGCACCATCGTGACCGGCCAAACGGGCGAGCGGACATGCTCCAGCAGGATGACTCTCCCCTCCGGGCGGCAGACACGCGCCGCCTCTCTCAGCGCGGCGACAGGATCGGGTACGGTGCAGAGGGTGAGTGAGAAGGCAACGGTGTCGAAGCTGCCATCGCGGAAGCCAAGACGCTCGGCGTCCATCTGTGCCACCGCCAACGGCAGCCCCAGTGTCACTGCCCGCTCTTGCGCCACGCGCAGCATGCCGAGCGAAAGATCGATGCCGACGGCGCGATGCACATTCCGCGAGTAGTACGGCAGGTTGAGCCCGCTGCCGATGCCGATCTCCAGCGTCTCCCCGCGCAGCTCCGCGCCAAACGCGCGACGTAGATCGCCGAGCAGCAACCGCTCGCCACGCCCAACCGTCCGGTCGTAGTCGGGCGCGATTCGGTCATAGATTTCTTGGATTCGGTCTCGGCTCGTCGGCATCGCTCCGCACCGCACCTAGACAAGCGAGCGACTATCAACGGCCAGTGTATCCTCTCCGCCAACGGGTTCCGAATCCGGGCGAGCAAGGACAGCGCTCCACGGCCTCGCGACCACCGGCTGGAACCCCGTTCGGGCATGAATCGCGGGCCAAGACGTCAAGCGAAGGCGCGGAAAGCAAAGGGCGAGAACGGGTGGGTATGTGGCGTGGGCTGATGGCGCGATTGCGCGGCGACACGAGCGAATGAGCGCACCTCCTCGCGCCGCCCGTCGCGCGGTCGTGGCGATCTTCGCCATCAACGGCATCGCCCTCTCGTCCTGGTACCCGCACATTCCGGCGGTTCAGCGCAAGCTCGAGCTGAGCGATGGCACGCTCGGCCTCGCGCTGCTCGGCGTGCCGGTTGGTGCGCTCGGCGCGATGGCGATCTGCGGCTGGTTGCTCGCGCGCTTCGGTAGCGAGCACGTTACCCGCGTCGCCGCGCTGGTCCTCTGCGCCACGTTGCCGTTGCCGGGCTTGGCGCCGAACCTCTTCCTGCTCACTCTCGTGCTCGCCCTCCTCGGAATGGCGAACGGCACGCTCGACGTGGCGATGAACGCGCAAGCGGTGGAGATCGAGCGGCGCTACCACCGGCCGATCTTGTCCTCCTTCCACGCCGCGTTCAGTCTCGGCGGGCTGGCCAGCGCCGGTCTCGCGATCGTGATCATCGGTCAGGGCGTCGGCACGGTTGCCCACCTGACCGGCGCGGCCGTGATCCTCGGCGTCTCCGCCTTGGTAGTCTCCCGCTGGCTCCTTCCCGTCGAGCCGGAAGCGAAAGGCGGTCCGGCGTTCGCTCGGCCGACACGCGGCATCCTCTGGCTGGGCGTGATCGCCTTTTGCGTCCTGCTCGGCGAAGGCGCGATGGCCGACTGGAGCGCCGTCTACTTGCGCAACACGCTGGAGACGAGCGCCGGCTTCGCCGCTGCCGGCTACGCTGCCTTCTCCGCGACGATGGCCATTGGCCGCCTCACCGGCGATCGGCTGACCGCGCATCTCGGCCCCGTGCGCCTGATTCAAGGCGGGGGATTGGTGATCGCGATCGGTCTTGGCCTCGGCGTGGTGATCGCCCATCCCGTCACGGCGCTGATCGGCTTTGCCGGCGTCGGCGCGGGGATGGCGACTCTCTTCCCCGTGCTGCTGAGCGTCGCCGCTCGCGTCCGCGATATACCGACCGGCCCGGCCCTCGCAGCGGTGACCGCCATCGGCTACACCGGCTTCTTGGCTGGTCCGCCCTTGATCGGCCTGCTCGCGGAGGGCATCTCGCTACGCTGGGCGCTCGGCGTCGTGGCGATGCTCGGCGTGGTGATCGCCGCACTCGCGCCGACGGCGAGCGGCGCCAGCTCTGCCGTGACGGAAGCCGAGCGCGTGCAAACAGCCTGACCGTGCGCGCTGATCGCCCCCGATCTGTTCCGCGTGCCTCAGCAGGTTACCACGCCCTGGCAACAACGCTCAGTCATGACCTCCCTGCGCCGCCGGCAGGGATTTGGTCTGGGATCGCGGCAGCGTCCCGATGAAAATCGCACCGCCCTCGACGCGGTTGCGCGCGATGAGGTCGCCGCCGTGGGCGCGCAGAATCCGACGAGCCGTCGTCAAACCGAGGCCAGCGCCGCCGGTGCGCCGGTTCCGGGAGGTCTCTCCCCGGAAGAGCGGCGAGAAGATATGGGGCAGGTCCTGCTCGGGGATGCCCGGACCCGTGTCCGCGACCGCGAAGCGGACCCCTTCCGCGCTAGGACGGCAAGCGACCTCGACCCGGCCCCCGCTCGGCGTGAAACGCAGCGCGTTATCGAGGAGATTCTCCACCGCGCGCGTCAGCAGGTGCGCATCGCCCTCGACGGTACACCCACCGGCGGACGTATCGATCTCGATCTGGACACCCTTCGTATCCGCCTGGGGCCGCAGCCCTTCGACCAGCCGGTTCATGAGCGCCCCGAGATCAATTGGCTCGCGGCTCGGCGTCTGGTTGAGGTACTCCATGCGCGTGTAGGCGAAGAGATCGGCGATTAGCCGCTCGAGCGCGTCCGCCTTCTCCTGAGCGACGGCAAGGTAGTGGGCGCGCTTCTCCGGCGTGTCAGCAATCCCCCGCTGGAGCCCTTCCAGGTAGCCGCGCAGGGCGAAGAGCGGAGTTCGCAGATCGTGCGCGACCGCGCCGACGAAAAGACGCCGCTCCTGCTCCAGCGTGGCCTGTTGTTGGAGGGAGGTGCGCAACGCGCCGCTCATTGCCTCGAAGGCCGCGTTCACATCGGCAACCTCCCGTACCCGCGACGAGGGAAGCTCGACGTCCAGATTGCCGCTGGCGACCTGGAGCGCCGCCGCACTGGTGGCAGCCAGCGGCATGACCACCGTCCTCCCCAGGAACCAGGCGATGCCTACGAGGGTCAGGATCAGGGTAGAGAGCCCGACGGCCGGTACCAGCCACGTCCGAACCGCTTCCGGCGGCCCGATGATCTCGTCCCCGACGATATAGGCCGTCCGCGGCGGGTCGGAGTCGGCGATCGTGACGCGCTCCACCCGCTTCGATGCATCCCCGGCGGCAAGCGGATCGGCGACGCTGCGGTAAATCTCCCGGTCCCCCTCGACGAGGATGAAGTCAAGGCCCTCCGAGGCCAGCGTTGTCGTCGTCTGAGCTTGCCAGGCAGGATCGCTCCATCGGTCGACATCACGACGGAGAAGCGCGACCGCCCGATCGATGTCGTCAACATCCGGCGAGTGCCCCGCCAAATGAAAGACGACCGTGCCCGTGGCGAGGATCGGCAGGATGACGATGGTCACCAGCGCGATCGCGAGCCAGCGACGCAGCGGCAGCGTCCGGCCAGGCAGCGATCCGGTCATCGTTGCCGCTCCCCTTCGAAGCGATAGCCGACGCCCCAGACAGTCGTGATGTAGCGGGGGTGGGCCGGGTCCTCCTCGATCTTCTCCCGCAGTCGACCGATGTGAACCGTCAGCGTGTGGCGGTCGCCATACGGTCCCCAAAGGCGCTCGAACAGCTGGTCCCGCGTGAAGACCTGGCGCGGGTGCTCGGCGAGCAGATGCAGCAGGTCGAACTCACGGGCGGTGAGGGAGACGGGTTGCCCATCAACGCGTACCTCCCGCGCGCGCACGTCAATCACGAGGCGGCCGAAGTCGAGGACCGCCGACGGCGCCGCCTCGCCACGCCGGACGCGCCGCAGAACGGCCTTGATGCGCGCGACGACCTCAGCCGGCGTGGCCGACTTGACGATGTAGTCATCCGCGCCGAGACCGAGCCCGCGTATCTTGTCGCTGTCTTCGTGGCGGGCGCTGAGGAAGAGGACCGGCACGTCGCCCATCTCGCGGATCGCGCGCAGCACCTCGAAACCGGATTGGCCAGGCATCATTACGTCGAGCAGGACGCAATCGACCGGCTTCGATTCCAGCACGGCGAGGGCAGTGGAGCCGTCGGCGGCCGTTTCCACCGCATATCCCTCCGCTTCCAGGAAATCGCGCATCAACGCGACGATGTCCGGCTCGTCGTCCACTACCAAAATCGTCGTTTGTCCGTCCATCGCCGAGGTCCTCCGCGGCCATTATTGTCGACCTCACTCGCACAATCCATGCTCAGCGGCCCGTTGGAGAAAGACGTGAGCGGCTGTTGACCAATTGTTGAGATTGTCCCCATCTCTCCGTTGACCTCTCTCCCCTAGCCTGGAATCAGCGCGCCTGGATGGCGCTACGACCTGAAATCGCCGTCGCGCGTTCGGCGGCTGAAGAAGCAGCCCGATGAGCGGGCGATACGCGATAGGGAGGTATCCGAATGACTGTCTTGAACGGCGTCGCGCTGACCTTGGCGCACGTGGGTCCCGGCGGACGAGACGCCGAGGGCTGGTGGTGGATTGGAGGACCGCTGGTGTTCTTCGCATTGTGGCTGACCGTCTTTGCACTGTTCTGGTTCGTTGTGCTTCGCCGGCGCGGTCCACGAGAGCGCAGCGGCATTGAGCGGGCGCGCGACGTGCTGGCCGAGCGCTACGCCCGTGGCGAGATCACGACCGACGAGTACCGCGAGCGGCTGCAGCAGCTCGTCTAGGCAGGGCGGCATCCGCTCAGCAATTGCCGCGCGGTGACGAAGGGAGATGAAGGATGAACGCAGTGAGAGAGCGAAACGTGAACGCCGCGGCACCAGAGAACGGCCGCGACCGGGAGCGCCGCGCCCCAGCCTACGATGCTTATGTCGATGAGATGGATGGCGACACCCTCGTGATCGAGACTCGCGGGCTGACGAAGCGCTATGACGAGCGGACTGCCGTCGATCACGTCGACCTGCGCGTGCGGCGCGGCGAGGTCTACGGCTTCCTCGGGCCGAATGGCGCCGGCAAGACGACGACGCTGCGAATGCTCCTCGGGCTCGTCCGTCCGACCGCTGGCGACGCCCGCGTGGTCGGCGCGCCGGCGGGCTCGCCAGCGGGGCTCGCCAAGATCGGCGCGATGATCGAGGCTCCAGCGTTCTACCCCTTCCTCTCGGGCCGAGACAACCTCCGCGTGCTCGCCAAGCATGCCGGCGTGCCGGAGGCGCGAATCGAGACCGTCTTGGAGGAAGTCGGACTGGCCGCGCGAGCCGGCGACCGATTCAGCGCCTACTCACAGGGAATGAAACAGCGCCTGGGCATCGCCGCCGCGCTGCTGAAGGATCCCGAGCTGCTGATCCTGGATGAGCCGACGAACGGGCTCGATCCGGAAGGCATGCTGGAGATCCGGGAGCTGATCCGCTCCCTCGGCCAAGGACGACGCACGGTGCTCCTCTCCAGCCACCTGCTCGGCGAGGTCGAGCAGATCTGCGACCGGGTCGGGATCATCCGCGCCGGGAAGCTGGTCGCGGAGGGCACGGTGGACGAGCTACGGGGGCGAGACTGGCTGCGGATCAGCGCGGAGCCGCTGGAGCAGGCGCAGTCGGTCATCAGACGGGTGCCGGGCGTCGAGCAGGTCTCCCGGAATGGCCGCGCGCTGCACGTCACCGCCGATCCGAGCCACGCCGCGGAGATCAACCGCGCGCTCGTGTCGGCAGGGATCGCGGTCCACGAGCTGCGCCGGGAGCGGCCGGGGCTGGAAGCGATCTTCCTGGACCTGGTGCGAGATCACGAGACGGAGGTGCACGCATGACTGGCAGCATTGCAGCGGAGCTGATGATCGTCCGCAAGCGCGCGGCGACCTGGATCTTGCTCGGTATTTGGATCGCGCTGGCAATGTTCTTTGGCTACATCCTGCCGTACGTCAGCGCGCCGGACGGTCCGGAGGCGGTACGGCAGGCGGAGATCGCCGACCTTCTGCCGGGCCAGCTCGTAAGCGCCGTTCTCGAAGGCGTGCCGTTCTTCGGGGGCGTCCTGGTCCTCATCCTCGGCGTGCTGATCATGGGAGGAGAGTACGGCTGGGGCACGCTGAAGACGCTGTTCACGCAGCGATCCAGCCGCACCCTGATCGTGGGCGCCAAGCTCGTCGCGCTCGGCATCGTTCTGCTGGGCTTCGCAATGGCCACGTTCGCCACATCGGCTCTCGCCAGCTTGGTAATCGCGTGGCTGGAGGATGCGCCGGTGACCTGGCCCTCGGCATCGCTCGTGCTGCGAGGCATCGGAGCAACCTGGCTGATCTTCGCGGTCTGGGCGGCGCTCGGTGTGCTCCTCGCCGCGATCTCGCGGGGCACGGCGCTGGCGATCGGCATCGGCATCCTCTACGGGTTGGTCATTGAAGGGCTGATGGCCGCGCTGTTCGATCAGATCAGCCTGGTTCAGCCGCTCGTCGAGGGCCTGCTGCGCGCGAATGGCTACTCGCTTGCGGCCACGCTCGGCGTGTCGACCGCGGCCACGCAGGAGAACGGCCCCGGCATGTTCTCCGGCCCCTTCGTCAGCGGACTTCAGGCGACGCTGGCGATGGCTGCCTACCTGATCGCGTTCGTGGCGATCACGGTCGGACTGATCCGCCGCCGGGACATCGCCTGAGCCATACGGCGACCACCCTTTCTCCCCGCTCCTACCCGCGCTGGCGGACGATCAGTCTCATCCGGTTACGTGGTGAGGCACGGTCGTTCGCCGGCGCGCTCGGCAGATATCCGCAACCTTCCTGATGCGTTTGACAACTGAACGTGCGATGATGCCGGCATCGGGGATGCGACCGCGCCGGTGATCGCCGCTCTCCGCCGCTGGTCACGCTCTGTGGCCTGCGGCGGAGGTGGGTTTTCTGGCCCTTCGCCGCCCCGCCGTCCACGGAGTCGGGTGCCGACCAAGGAGGTTGCCATGCGTCCCCTGCTTTCGGTCATCTCGTTGCTCCTTGCCGTCACGCTCTCCTTCCCGCTGACACGAACTACTCCGGTGCGCGCTCAGGCAGACGAGGTCGCGATCGAGATCGTGGATTTCGCCTTCTCGCCAGCCACGATCGAGATTCCCGCCGGCACCGTCGTCACCTGGACGAACAACGACTCGGCGCCGCACACCGTCACCGCTGACGACGGCTCTTTCGACTCCGGCACCATCGAATCCGGAGCGAGCTTCAGCCTCCCGTTCAATGAGCCAGGCACCTACACCTACCATTGCGAGTTCCACCCGAACATGACGGCGACGATCGTCGTGACCGAGGCAGAAGAGGAGGCCGAAGACACGCCGACGAGCGAGCCGGAAGAGACACCAGAGCCGGAAACGACTCCCACAGTGCCAGCCGGACCGGCCGAAATCGTTGGCGCGCCGACCGACGGCAGCAATGCCTTGGAGTACATCGGAAGGATCGATCAGCGCGGCGCCACCTTTACCGTCTATGGTTATGTCACGTACATCGCGGGCATGGAGCCTGCCGAGCTGTTCACCGACCCCAATCCAACGAACTGGAGCGAGGCGACCGCGCGCTTCACCTACTTCGGCTCCGCCACGCTCACATCCCGCGCGATCGTTGATAACCGGCTCTTCGTTGTCACGGCCGAAGGGACGGCGCAGGTCTACTTCAATCCCAACGCAGGGGCTTCGTTCGATGTCCCGGAGTCCTTCTTCAGCGGCACGGCGGTCAGCGAGTCGGAGATCTCGATTCGCAACGCCCTCTCGGTCGTCGCGCCCGACACCGGCGTCACGAACGGAAGCGGCGCGATGACGTTCACCAGCGCCACCCCATTCGACCTGAACGGCACGACGTATCAGATCGGCGAGCCGGACACCCGGCTGCGCGTCTCCTTCACCGGCGTCGGCGTGCGACTCGAGCCGACGGAGCCGCGCGCGGTGGTCGCCATCGCCGCCTCGGCTGTCCCCGTGGCTCCTGTCTCCGCGCCGGAGACGTCAGGAGCGGAGGTGACGATCGAGCTCGGCGAGCTCAACGACTCGGGCATCTCCGGCACGGCAACGCTGCGCGAGACCGGCGGCGCGACGGAGGTCACGATCTCCATCACCGGCGCGGCCGGCAATCATCCGGCGCACATCCACGCCGGGACTTGTGACTCGCTCGATCCCAATCCCGCCTTCCCGCTGACATCGGTCGATGCCGAGGGGTCGAGCGTGACGACCGTGGACACCAGCCTGGAAGACCTGACGAGCGAGCCCTTCGCGATCAACGTCCACCTCTCGCCCGAGCAGATCGGCGTCTACGTCGCCTGCGGCGATATCACGGCAGAGACATAGCCTCATAGCTCGCTCCCCTACCCCTCGCGGCGCCGGCGGGCTGGGGAGCGCCCCGCCATTCGCTGATGACAGACGAGACGCCTGACCTCTCACTGCTCGACTCCGGCGTGGCGCCTCGCTCTCCGAGCGGCTATCTTCCCCGGCGCGGCTGACGAGAAGCGCTCGCCAGATGGCAGGGGGATCGGTGCTCGCTACGTTACGCCATCGAGACTTCGCGCTGCTCTGGGTGGCTGGTCTGATCTCAGTCGCGGGCGACTATGCCTTGATGGTCGCCCTCCCGCTCCACGCCTATGAGCTCACCGGCTCCGCCATCGCGACCGGAGGCGTATTCGCGGCCACCCTGCTGCCCCGCGTCTTGCTCGGCTCCGTGATTGGCGTCTTCGTCGATCGCTGGGACCGCAAGCGGACGATGGTCGGCGCCGATCTGCTGCGGGCGCTCGCGCTGCTGCCGATGCTCGCCGTCACCTCGGCCGATCTCATCTGGATCCTCTATGCCGTGCGAGCACTGACCGGGACACTGGCGCTCTTCTTCGACCCGGCGGAGAACGCGCTGCTTCCGCGGCTCGTTGGCGAGGAGCGGCTGGTGGCCGCAAACGCGCTCAACGCCCTCAACAACAACCTCGGCCGGCTAGGCGGTCCGGCGGCGGGCGGCGCGCTCTACGCGTGGGGAGAGTTGTCGGCGGTGGCGATCGCCGATGCCGCGACGTTCGTCGTCTCCGCGATCCTGATCCTGGCGATTCGGGCCAACACCCGGCCGGAACCGAGCAGCAAACGCCCGGCGGCCGCTTCGAAATTCGAGCAGATGGTCAGTGAGTGGTGGGCGGGACTGCGGCTGATCCGGCGGGAGCGCGCCATCGCCACCGTTTTCATCGCCTTCGGCATCGGCATGGTCGGGGAAGGCACCTTCAGTGTCGGGTTCGCGCCGTTGGTCGTGGACGTTCTCGACGGCGGGGCGAGCGGGGCGGGCGTGCTGGTATCGGCTCAAGCCATCGGCGGGTTGGCGGCTGGCGCGCTGGTCGCACGCGCCGGCGCGAGGATGGCGCAGCATCTCCTCTTCGCGGGCGGCATGGTCGGGCTCGGGCTCACCGATCTCGCCGTGGCCAACGCCGCAACGGTGGTCACGCCCGGCAGACCAGCAATCGCGCTCGCCGCTGGAGTCATGGTCCTGGCCGGCTTCCCGGTCGTCGCAATGCACGCCGCCGGCATGGGACTTCTACAAGCGCAGGCGGAGGACGCGTACCGCGGGCGGGTCTTCGGCGCGTTCGACGCGGTAGCAGCGGTGACGATGCTGATCGGGCTCGGGGTTGGCGGCGTGGCGATAGATGCGCTCGGCGTCGTGCCGGTCGTCAGCGTCGGCGCGGCAATGTGGTTCATCGGCGGCGCGATCGCCGCGACACGGCTCCCGAGGCACCTGCAAACGGCCTCAGCGGTGGATTCGCGCTCGCTCGTCTCGTGACGACCATCAGAACAGCTCACGCAGCGAGCCGCCGGACAAGATGCGCCGGATGGCCTCGGCGAGCAGCGGCGCGACCGATGCGACCCGCACCGGCGGCCGATCCCAGGCCGGTGGCGGCACCGTGTCGGCAACGACGATCTCGCGCACGGCCGGGTGAGACAGCTTTTCGCGGGCGGAGCCCACGAACAAGCCGTGCGTCGCCGCGACGACCATCTCTGGCCGGGCGCCAGCCTCCAGAAGCGCCTCGACACTCCCGGCGATCGTGCCGCCGGTCGAGATCATGTCGTCAACGATCAAGCACGGGCGGTCGGCGACGTCGCCGACGACGTGCGTCACATGCGTTTCGGTGCCGCTTTCGCGCCGCTTGTGGAGGACGACGAGCGGAATCCCGAGCCGGTTCGCGTAGTCGGTCGCCAATTGCACGCGGCCGGCATCGGGCGCGACGACGACGGCTCCCTCCGGCAGCCGACCAGCCAGGGCGCGGCAAAGCGTGGGCACGGCGGTGAGGCTGTCAACTGGGCCGCAGAAAAAGCCTTCGAGTTGTGGCGTGTGCGGATCAACGAAGATCAGGTGATGGACGCCGGAAGCCGCGAGCACGTCGGCGACGACCCGCGCCATGATCGGCTCGCGCCGGCCGACGCGCTTGTCGGCGCGGCTATAGCCGAAATAGGGGATGATCGCGGTGATGCGCGCCGCGGCCGCGCGACGGCAGGCGTCAGCAAACGCCAGCAATTCGACCAAATGCTCGTCGACTGGCGGCGACGTCGATTGCAACAGAAAGACTTCCTTGCCGCGCACCGGCGTGGCGAGGCGGACCGTCACCTCCCCATCGGGGAAGCGCTCCACCTCGCACTTGCCGAGCGGCATCCCCGCCTCGCGCGAGACAGCCTCGGCCAGGGCAGGGTTGGCCGTGCCGGAGAACACCACGAACGACTCGACGATGGCCCTACCTCCTCAGGCTACCGCCGGACGACGCTGGCGCCGCCTCAACACCTGTTCAGGTTAGCCGCGCTGGTAGCGACCGATCAGCCGTCCTTCAGCAATGATGTGTCCATCCATCGCGTCGAAGAGTTGCCGTCTCGTCGCTCCTGGCGGCAAATCCAGAGGCGCATCAAGAGCATAGACGGTGAAGACGTAGCGGTGCGAGCCGCTGGGTGGGCAGGGGCCGCCATAGCCGATCCGGCCGAAGTCATTTCGGCCTTGTCGTCCCCCGCCGTCCACGGTCTCCTGCTGAGGCACGCCTTCTGGGAGTCCTGTCGCTCCCGGCGGCAGGTCATAGACGAGCCAGTGGGTGAAGAGACCAGAAGGCGCATCCGGATCGTCAACGACGAGCGCCAGGGTCTGAGCCTCGGCCGGGACACCCGACCAGCGCAACGGCGGCGAGATGTTCCGGCCGTCGCAGGTGTAGATTGAGGGAATCTGCTGATCCTCGGCGAAGGCATCGCTCATCACCTGCAAGGCCATCGCGCACCTCTCTCTCCGCCCGGTGTCTCAGATCATCGCCGGCAATCTCCAGTACGCGCCTCGCGCGACCCGAGGGTCACATCGGCAGCGGCGGCGATTCCTCCGGCATCGTCTCCATTGGCGGCATGCTCAGCCATTCGCGCATCGCCTGGTCGCCAGGGCGATCCACGTGGACCTGGTCATCGACCGCTGTCACCCAGCTCATCGGGATCCAGTGGTGCTGTCCGCGATCGTCCTTGGTCAGCTTGATGAACTCGCCCTCGACCCGATCGACCGTGCCGAACTGCTTGTTGTTCGAGCAGACGACCGGCATGTGCTCCCGGATTCGATCGCGATCGCCCATCGTCGTTGCCATGGTCCAACCTCCCTTCGTTCCTTCGGCCATGGCGGCCCGACGACCTTGCGCGCAACGTCCGTGCCAGGAAGCCGCGCGCGGGACAACGCGACGCCTGGCGCGGACGCCCATGAGACCGCCGAACCCGCTCGGGAATCTTCGAAGAGATTTAGAAGATTCGCTGGAGAAGCTCGATGAATTTGAACGAGATCCAACCGAGGATCACGCAGGCCGGAATCGTCACCACCCAGGCGGAGACGATGCGGCCAGCAATGCCCCATCGCACGGCCGACAGGCTCTTGGTCGCGCCGACGCCAAGGATTGCCGAGGAGATGACATGCGTCGTCGAGACCGGGATGCCAAGCCGGCTCGCCGTCTCGATCACCGTCGCGGCCGCGGTCTCCGCCGCGAAACCGTCAATCGGCCGTAGCTCGACCACCTTCAAGCCCATTGTCCGGACGATCCGCCAGCCGCCGACGGCCGTCCCGGTCCCCATCGCCAGCGCCGCGGCGAGGACCACCCAGAGCGGCACATCCCACTCATCACCGGACCAGCCGTAATAGCTCGCCAGGGCCATGGTGATCACGCCCATCGTCTTCTGGGCATCGTTGCTCCCGTGGCTGAACGCCATGTACGCGGCCGAGACGATCTGGAGCCGGCCGAAGAGACGGGACACCAAGCGGGGGCGCGCCTTGGCGAAGAGCCACAGCAGCCCGAAGAGGAGCAGGAGCGCTCCGACAAAGCCGATCAGCGGTGAGAAGACGAGGCCTTCCAGCACCCGCTGCACGCCGTGGAACTGAATCGTGTCCCAACCGGCCTCCGCCACTCCCGCGCCGACGATCGAGAAGATCAGCGCGTGGCTGGAGCTCGACGGGATGCCGTACCACCACGTGACGAGGTCCCAGGCAATTGCTGAGAGCAGGGCCGCGATAACCAAGGTCTGCGTCGCCGCTTCTGGCGGCACGATGCCCTTGCCCACGGTCCCGGCCACCGCCGTTCCGGACAGCGCCCCGGCCACGTTGAGCACCGCCGCCATCAGCACCGCGCGCCCCGGAGTCAGGACTCGCGTCGCCACCGATGTCGCAATGGCGTTTGCCGTATCGTGGAATCCGTTGATGAAGTCAAAAGCGATGCCGAGGATGACGACGATGATGAGCGTGAGCAGCGCTGACTCAACCATGCTTCAGCACGATCCCTTCGAGCGTATTGGCGACAGCCTCTGCCCGATCAGTCGCGTCCTCAAGCAGGTGATGGAGCTCGCCCCAGCGGATGGCTTGAATGAGCGCGGGGATGTCCTCCACGCCGTCGAATTGAGCCGCCAGCGCTTGATCCAGCGCGTCGTCCGCCTCGTTCTCGAGCCGGTGGATTTCGACGATGTGGCGCCGCATCTCTTCGGTGTACCGGCCGTTCTCTAGCAAGGGCATCGCCTGCTCGAGTACTTGCGCTTGCTCACGGATGATCCGCGCTAGGAGCTCCGCCGACTCCGGGGCTGGCCCGCAGCGGAAGAGCCACCAGCGCCGCCCGATCTCCTCAACATAGTCGACGAAGTCGTCGAGCTCGCTCGCGAGGGATTGGATGTCTTCCCGGTCCAGCGGCGTGACAAACGTGCTGTTCAGCGCGTTGAAGATCCGGTGCGTCAGCTCGTCGCCGCGATGCTCCAAGTCGCGCAGCCGGCGCACCTTTCGCTCGACTTCCGGCGGTTCCTTCAGGACTTCATACAAGAGTGTCGCGACCTCGGTCGCGTTGCGCGCGGCGTCAGCAAACAACTGAAAGAACTGCTCATCGCGTGGGAGGAACCGCGCCAATACCATGTCCTCATCCCCTTCTGCCGGCATGAATGTGCCACGCCCCCGGCCAGGCGTGAAATTGGTAGCACAAGAAGGCTATCCGGAGAAAGTCGGCAGCTTGCCAGGAGAGGCTTGAGTGCCGGGTCCATTTGCGGAGTGCAGTCAAGCGAGCGCCGGTGTATGCTGCCGTCATCCACATGCTGCGCCGGTTGGGTGGATTGCGCAGCCACGAAAGGACACGATGCACAGCGGAGCGGTGCGCTGGTCTCAGGGCCGGTTGGCGCTTGTCGCCTTTGCCAGCACGCAGCCGCTGGCGGAGAGCGACGAGACGCTCGCCTCCGGGGCGCGCGCAAGTGAGACAGCGCCGATCCAGCCGCGGGAATCTCCGCCGAAGGAGCGTGGACCATCGCCCTGGCTGACCGGCGGTGTGCCGGCGCTCGTCGCGGTCGCGTCGCTCTTCCTCTCCATTTACACCCTCATCGTCAGTAACCGTCCGCCCGATGTGACGCTGAGCGTGCCGGATCGCGTGCGATTGGCCCAGGGACAGGATGGCGCCTGGCTCTATCTCCAGCCGCGCTTCGTCAGCAGCGGCCATACGGAGCGGGTCGAAGTCATCACCGGTATCCGCGTGTTGGTGACGCGGGGCGAGGAGGAGAATCCGGTCGCGTTCATCTGGAGCGAGCAGGGCGAATGGGCTTACGACTTGGAGACGAACTCGTTGAGCTGGACGTATGTGGGCGATCCCGCGCCACTCGTCGTCGGGCCAGCTAGCCCGCAGCTGCCAATTGGTCTCTTCACTGCCCCGACCGCCTCGTACTGGGAAGCTGGAGACTACCGGCTGACCATCGTCGCGGACCGCGCCATCGAGCAGGCGCCGCTCTCCGAGTCGTTCGCGCTGCACGTCTCCCCAGAGATCGTGGCGCAGCTCGACGCGCGGCGCGGCGAGATCTTCCTGACCTTACCGACCGAACCGTTGGATGATTGACGCGGAGGAGCGCGTCAGCCCTTCACCGCGATCAGCCGTATCCTAACGCCGCCACCGAGCGCGGTACGCGGATGCCAGGATCCATGATCGGGATTGACGCGGGACCGGCAAGCGCCTAGCTGTGTGTCAAGAGAGAGGGAGAGACCGTGACGAACGATCTCGTGCTCCTTCCACCGCCGGAGCAACTCCTGCTCCAGGACGGCGCATTCACGCCAAACGCCGCGACACGGATTCAGATCGCGGCGACCCCGACCGCGGAGACGGTCCACACCGCCCGCTCACTCCAATCGGCGCTGGACCGGGAGCTTGGCCTGCGCCTGGAGATCGTACCGACCGCCGCGCCCGCGACCGACAACGCGATCTCCCTCATCCTCACTGGCAGGGACGAGGGCCTGTTCCCTGTCTCAGACTTCGGCTGGCAATCGCCGGACGATTTGGGCCCGCAGGGATACACGCTGCGGCTGACCAACAACGGCGCGGTCATCGCCTCGGCCGGCGGGGCTGGGCTCTTCTATGGCGTCCAGACATTGATTCAGATCGCGACACTCACTGGCCGCCACTGGCCCGCCATGACGATCGCCGACCGGCCAGCGCTCCCGGTTCGCGGCGTGATGCTGGACGTCAGCCGTGGCAAGGTGCCGACGCGGGAGTCGCTGACGCGCCTTGTGCAGACGCTGGCGCATTACAAGATCAACCAGTTCCAGCTCTACATCGAGCACACCTTCGCCTTTCCCCGCCATCCGGAGATCGGCGCCGGCTGCGACCCGCTGACACCGGACGATATCGCCGCGCTCGATGCCATCTGCCACGCCAACCACGTCCAACTGGTCCCGTGCTTGCAGTCGCTCGGCCATCACCGCCGGCTGCTGAGCCTCCCGCGCTACGCCCATCTTGCGGAGACACCCTGGCGATGGTCGTTCGCGACCGCGAATGAGGAGACCTTCGCGCTGTTCGACGAGCTCTACGAGGATTTCCTCGCGCCGTTCTCTTCACGCTGGCTCAACATCGGCGCGGACGAGCCGTGGGATTTGGGACGCGGGCAATCGGCCTCGCTGGCGGAGCAATTGGGAATCGGTGGCGTCTACCTGGAGCACCTGCGGCGGCTGCACGCCCTCGCCGCCAAGCATGGCCGGCGCGCGATGGTCTGGGCCGACATGCTCAAGCATCACCCGGAGCTGCTCGATGCGCTGCCGGATGACATGCTCCTTCTCGACTGGTGGTACGAGGCGCGGCCTCGCTACGAGACGCTCGACGCCCTGTCCGCCGCCGGCCGCCCCTTTTATGTCTGTCCCGGCACATCGAGCTGGACAGCTCTCTTCCCTCGCTTAGAGAACGCGATCGCCAATATCCGCGACTACGTGCGACAGGGAGTTGCCGCTGGCGCGCAGGGCATGCTCCTGACCGACTGGGGAGATGGCGGGCACTATCAATGCACCTCACACTCCTGGTATCCCTTCCTCTGGGGCGCGGCGTGCGCCTGGACCGGCGGCAAGATGGAAAGCGAAGCGTTCGACGCGGCCTTCGGCGCGCTCTTCCTCCGCGATGGCAGCGGGCGCCTGGTTGCCGCGCTGCGCTGGCTCGGCGCGACGACGCAGACGGATCCCACCTGGCTCACCACCTGGAACACGGCGATGGCGCTCTACGAAGAGCCGCTCGCTGGCCGGCTCTGGCGGTCGACGCCGCCGGAGACCGTCGCGGAGACTCGCGCAGCCGCCCTCGCGCTGTCACCGCTGCTGGGGACGCTCGCCGACGCCGACATCCGCCGCGACCTCGGTTTCACGGTGGCGCTGATCGACTTCGCCTGCCAGAAGGTCGAGACGACCCGCGCCATTCGCGCCACGTTGAGCGAGCTGGCCGCGCGGCCCGAGCCGCGAGACACGGGTCTGGCGCGGCTCGACGCGCTGCTGGACACGATGCGCGAGTTGCGCGCGCGGCTTCCGGCGCTGGTGCGGGAGTTCGAGGCGCGCTGGTTCGCCTGGTCACGGCGCGCCGAGATCCAGATCAATCTCGACCGCTTCGCGGCGCTGATCGCGCAGTTCGACCATGCCATCGACTGGCTCGAGGGACAGCGAGCCGCCTATGCGCGAGGCGAAGCCGTTGATGCGGCGCTCAGCAGCTACGACCGCAAGGGCTACGCGGTGATCTACGAGGACTCCTACCGCTGGATTCAGCAGCTGGCCGACCTAATCGGCCGCGAGGCGCTGCCGCCGGATATCCAGACCTGGCTACGCGACGCGGAGGCGGCACTGGCCGCCTCATAGCCATGTTCGGCTAGACAAACCTTTGTGCTTTGTGCACATGTGCTTAATCGAATCTGTATCTCGCTGCACGATGACGCTGCTGAAAGCGCCCACTACGATTGCCTGACGGGACTGCACGGTTTCGGAGATGCGCTCGTGTCCGGGCGAGACGCCGAACGTCACCGGCAGATTGCCCACAGTCAGTGGATCGGCCACGGCGGAGCCCGATCCGCGTATCGCCGGCCATGAGGTTGGGCCGTGTTGCGGTGCGCAGCATCGTGTTGCCTTCGTGGCGGGGAGTGAGCGACGGTATGGTACTGCAGGAGATCAGTCGGGAAACGATCCTAGGCCCATCGCCAAGCAAGGACGAGATCCTCGCCCGTGTCGAGGCCGAGGGCATCCAGTTCATCAACCTCCAGTTCACCGACGTGATGGGTATTGTCAAGAGCGTGACCATCCCGTCGAGCATCTTCGAGCACGTCATCGACGGTGGGCAGTGGATTGACGGCTCCTCGATCGCCGGCTTCACCCGCATCGCGGAGTCGGACATGTTCCTCATGCCCGACCTCTCCACCTTCGCGGTCATTCCCTGGGAGCGCGATGAGTTCCCGACCGCGCGCGTCATCTGTTGGGTCTACAACCCGAACGGCGATCCCTTTCCAGGCGACCCGCGCGGAGTCCTCTACCGCCAGCTCGAGCGCCTAGCGAAGCTGGGCTACACCTACAAGACGGGTCCGGAGCTGGAGTTCTTCCTCTTCTCCCGGAACGGCGAGGGGATCTCCCCGGTTCCGCATGACAAGGGCGGCTACTTCGACTACACGACCGACCTCGCCTACACGGTTCGCAAGGACATGGTCCGCGCGCTGGAGCAGATGGGGATCGAGGTCGAGGCGAGCCACCACGAGGTTGCACTCGGTCAGCACGAGATCGACTTCGAGTACGGCGATGCCATCGCCACCGCTGACCGTGCGGTGACCTTCAAGTACGTGCTGAAGGCGATCGCGCAGAAGCACGGTCTCCACGCGACCTTCATGCCGAAGCCGCTGGAAGGCATCAATGGCTCCGGCATGCACTGCCACCAGAGCTTCGCCTTCATCGACACGGGCAAGAACGCATTCGTCGACACGAACGATCCCTATGGCCTGTCCGATGTCGCCAAGCGCGTCATCGCCGGTCAGCTGTACCACGCTCGCGGCATCTGCGGCGTGATCGCTCCGTTGGTCAACTCGTACCGCCGCCTGGTGCCCGGCTTCGAGGCTCCGGTCTACGTCTCCTGGGCGCGGACGAACCGCTCGGCGCTCATCCGCGTTCCGGCGATCCGCGGTGGCCACACCGCCGCGACCCGGATCGAGCTGCGCTGCCCGGATCCGTCCTGCAACCCGTACCTGGCGTTCGCGGTCATGCTCGCGGCCGGTATCGATGGCATCGAGCGCAACCTGCCGCTGCCGGAGCCGGTCGAGGAGAACCTGTACCACTTCACCGACGAGGACCTGAAGCGCCGCGAGATCCCGACGCTGCCGGCCACGCTCGGCGAGGCGATCGAGGAGATGGAGAAGGACGAGGTCGTCCGCGAGGCGCTGGGCGATCACGTCTTCGAGCGGCTGCTCGAGGCTCAGCGAGCCGAGTGGGGAGCGTTCCGCCTCCACGTCTCCCAGTGGGAGCTTGATCGCTACCTCGAAGTTTACTAGTTACCTCCTCATCTCCCGCCCAACCTTCACCCGGGCATGGATCGAGAGCGGCGCCCAATCCGCTCTCGATCCATTTCTACGCGGCCGCGCCTACCCCTAGCGAGCGCCACGCGACAAGCTAGCGTCTCTCTTCACAGCGCCTAACGTGGCCGGTGATCAGCCGGTTACCCCTGCACGCGCGGCGGGTCAATAGGTGCTCGACACCACCACCGAGCGGCGGGGCGCGGTATGCTGGCATCTATCGCCGGCCAGAACCGGGCCGGATTCTCCTCGATCAGAAAGGAGGCGTATGCCGCTCGATACACTCTCGCGGGAATACGTCGCGCTCGCGTTCAGGATCGAGCGCCTCTTTCCTGGCTTTGTGGACGCCTATTTCGGTCCTCCGGAGCTGAAAGAGGAGGCGGAGCGGGAAGAGGCGCCATCTCCAGAGTCGTTGCTGGAGCGTGCCCAGGCGCTCGCTGAAGCCATCGAGACCGCCGACCTGATCGAAACCCGCAAGGACTTTCTCGCCGCCCAAGTGCGGGCCATGATCACCGTCTGCCGCAAGCTCCGCGGCGAGACGCTCGATTACCGCGACGAAGTGCGCGGCATGTTCGACATCGAGGCGGATAAGACTCCCGAGGCCGTGTTCGAAGGAGCCATCGCTGAGATCGACGAGCTGCTGCCCGGGGATGGGGATGTCCGGGAACGGATGCTCGCCTGGCGATCCAGCTACGTCGTCCCGGTCGAGACGGCTCGCACCCTCATCGACACGATCGCCGAGGAGGCGCGGAAGCGGACTCAAAGCTTCGTCGAGCTTCCCCCCGGTGAGGAGGTGGAGTTCGCGTTCGTCTCCGACAAGCCGTGGAGCGGGTACAACTGGTATCTGGGCAACTACCGATCGCGAGTGGAGATCAACACCGACCTCCCGATCCACGCGCATGAGCTAACGGGGCTGATCGCTCACGAGGCCTACCCAGGACATCACACCGAGCACAGCCTCAAGGAGCGCCTGCTCTACCGGGAGCAAGGCTACGGCGAACACACCATCCAGCTGATCAATACCCCGCAATGCGTCATTTCCGAGGGGATCGCGACGCTGGCCGAGACGATCATCTTCCCCGGCGACAGCGGTCCGCAGTGGCAGGCGGAGCAGCTCTACCCGCTCGCCGGGCTGACCGGCGATCCAGAGCGGGAGGCGCGCATCGCCCGGGCGCGACGGGCGCTACAGGCAGTCAGCGCAAACGCGGCGCTGATGCTCCACGTCGAAGGAAAGTCGGAATCGGAAGTGCTGGCCTATCTCCAGCAGTACGGCCTGCGCAGCGAGGAGCAAGCACGCCACAACTTCCGCTTCATCAGCGATCCGTTCTGGCGCGCCTATATCTTCACGTATCACGCGGGCCGCGATTTGCTCGGACGTTGGCTGGAGGCCGTTCCCGTGATCGATCGCCCAGGCCGGTTCCGCCTGCTGCTGGTCGGCCAGCTCACGCCATCGGCGATCCGCTCCTGGCTCGCCGACGAACAGGCGGTGCCGTAACGCCTCCGCACTCGAAGCCACGGCATGAGATGCATGCTGAAGCGCGCTAGGCGTTATGCCGGCGCGGCTGGCCCACGAGTGGGGATGGGTCCTCACCGGAGCCAGCGCGGGAGCGATAGCGTGCAAGAACCAGGCGACCGTGCGTGACCTCGTCGTGGCCCAGGCAGCCAACATCGTCGTCTTGCCCGATCCGGCGGGCGCGGCGATGAGTGCGAGCGGGCGACACGCATGTTCTTGGAGCCGATCAGCGGCGCGCGGCCTGCCATTCCTCTGCCAGCAGATCGAATAGCAGGGAACCGACGAACTCTCCGTCCTTGAGACCGGACCACGAGAGTCGACCGGCATCGCGGTATCCCTGCCTGCGCAGCGCCGCGGCTGACCGCGTGTTCGGCTCCCACACGTAGGAATAGACCATATGGAGTCCGAGGCGCTCGAAGGCATAGGCAAGCAGGAGGTGCTTCGCCTCCGTCCCATACCCGCTGCCTCTGTATTCGGGCCGGGGGATCTCCGTCTCCGTCTCCGCCGCCTGGTGCACCCAGTCAATATTGGCAATGCCGTTGAAGCCAATCAGCTCATCGTTCTCACGGAGGCAGATCGCGAAGCGGATCCAGTTCGGCGGATTGGCCTCCGCCAGCTTCCGGTGGAAGTGGGCGGCGGCGATCGGGCTGCGGATCGGACGCCCGTTGTCGAAGAAGGTCTCGGTCTCCTGCCGCGACCAGCGCGCCAGCAGGTCCATATCCTCCGTCCGAACGGCGCGCAGGTAGACGCGCTCTCCGACGATGACGGCGCCCTCCGGCGGCGTATCGCCCGCATCCGGGAACGTCCGCGGCGCCGGCACGCGAACTTCCCGCTGCACCGGCCCCTCCTCCGCGGTTGGCGGCATCCCGAGGCGGCTCACCCAAGCCGGATGGAGCGCCTCGTAGCCAACGAGATCGCGCCGTTGCCCACCGACTTGGAGCGCCTGCCGCAGCCGATAGGCCCGCCGCATGCCGACCTCAGTCGCCGCGGCCTCAATCGCCGGCTCATTCCCTTCGGCGATCAGCTCGACGGTCATCAGGTCGCGCTCCATCACGAGGTAGGGGACGATGAGCCCGACAAGCTCCGCCCGGATCGCGGCGCGTCGTTCCTCGGTGAGCGCCGGGTCGGCGTGTACTTTCGTCCAGCCGATGCGCCAGCCCTCAACGCCGTAGGTCACCGAGCCGACCGGCCGGTCATCGGATTTCCGGCAGGCGACCAGCCGAAACTCGTGATTGTCCTCTCCGTCGCTCGGTACCTCTTTGCGGAGGCGCTCGAGTGCCACGTCTGGCGGCAAGGGGAAGGGATTGGGATGCCACGAACAGACGGTTCGCGCGTCCCCTTCCTCGATTCCACGAAGGTAGAGCGTCGGCCCGACGAGAAAGGTCTGACCTTCGCTTCCCCGGCCTGCGCCTCTCTCATCAGCCATCGGCGATAGCCTCCCAACGTACCCGGGCCGTGCATCGCGGCGAGACAATGCCAGCATCAAGGGAATCTTTCGCGCGCCCGTTCCGGCCGTTCCCGCTCACCCCAGCGCCACGGCCCGATCGAAGCAAGGAGCCGGGCCGCGTTCCCTGGACGAGGATAGCAGACGAATGCGCCCCCGCTGATGACTGCCCTCTGTCCAAGGCAGATGCGCCTTCGTTTCAGGGACTCGCTGCCGCCAGTCTCGCCGCCCCGAGCGACACCCTCGGCCCCCACACCGGCACAGCGAGTGCCAAGGCCGATCAGCCCGACAAAGCGCCCACCGGCACCCCTGCTGGGGAAACCGACGTCCCCGGCACGATGCGCTGAGAAATGAGTGCCGCGGTGCCTGCTATCCCGGCTGGGCGCCCGGCGCGAGGTGCGGAGTCGGGCGCGGCCGCTCGCCGGTGCTCGGCTCGCCAAGCTCGCCCTCGACCCGCTTCAGCAACACCGCGTTCGAGGCGACGATGATCGAGGAGAGGCTCATCAGCAGCGCCGACCACTCCGGTCGCAACTGGATGCCATAGGCTGGATACAGGACGCCGGCGGCGACAGGGATGGCGAGGATGTTGTAGACGCTCGCCCAGCCGAGGTTTTGCTTCATCTTGCGGACGGTAGCTCGGCTCAGGCGAATGGCTCGCACAATGTCGTAAGGATCGGAGCGCAGCAGGACGACGCGAGCCGTCTCGATCGCCACGTCGGTGCCAGCGCCGATCGCGATGCCCACGTCTGCCTGCGCGAGCGCCGGTGCGTCGTTGATGCCATCGCCAACCATGGCCACGACCTTCCCCTCGCCTTGCAGCGCGGCGACGTGCTTCGCCTTGTCGGCTGGCAGCACCTCGGCAAAGACGCGCTCGATGCCAAGCTGCGCCGCGATTGCGCGCGCGGTTCGCTCGTTGTCCCCAGTGATCATCACCGGCTCGATCCCGAACTCACGGAGCACGCGGATCGTCTCCCGCGAGGTCGGCCGCACCGTATCGGCGACGGCGATCAGCCCCGCCAGCCGGCCATTGATCGCGACGTACATAGGTGTCTTGCCCGCCTCGGCCAGATCGGCGGTGAGCGATTGCAGCGAGTCAATGGCAATCTCGCGCTCGGACATCAGGGTCGCGTTCCCGACCTGGATCGCGTGCCCCTCGACTGTCGCCTCCAAGCCTCTTCCGGATAGCGCCTGAAACTCGGTCGCCTCCGGCAGGTCCAGTCCGCGATCTCGTGCCCCTTCGACGATCGCCCGCGCCAGCGGGTGCTCGGAAGGTTGCTCGGCCGAGGCAACGAGGCGAAGCAGATCGTTCTCAGCCAGATCGCCGGCCGAGCGTACGTCGGTGAGGCGCGGGCGTCCCTCGGTCAGCGTGCCGGTCTTGTCGAGGACGATCGCGTTCACCTGCGAGATGCGCTCGAGCGTGGCCGCGTCTTTGATCAGGATTTGGTGGCGAGCGCCGATACCGGTCCCGACGGCGACAGCGGTCGGCGTGGCCAAGCCGAGGGCGTCCGGGCAGGCGATGACGACGGCAGAGATCGCGAAGGTCAGCGCCTCGGCCACCCGCACGTCGCCGAAGAGCAGCCAGGCGAGGAAGGTCACGACGCCGGAGCCGACGGCGAGGATCACGAGATACTGCGCGGCCTGGTCGGCAAGACGCTGCCCCGGAGCCTTGGACGACTGCGCCGTCTCTACCAGCTTCACGATCTGGGCGAGGGTCGAGTCGGCGCCGACCCGCGTCGCGCGCATGGTGACGGCCCCGGAGCGATTGATGCTCCCGCCGACAACCGGATCGCCCGGCCCCTTATCCACGGGGATCGACTCCCCGGTGACGAGCGATTCGTCAATGCTCGTCTGACCGCGGACGATCTCGCCATCAACGGGGATGCGGTCCCCTGGCCGGATCACGACCAGATCGCCAGGCACGATCTCCGCCGTCGGCACCTCGACCTCTTGACCATTCCGGACGACCCTCGCCGTCGGTGGCACGAGGTCGAGGAGAGCGCGGAGGGCATCAGTCGTGCCGCGCCGGCTCTTCATCTCCATCCAGTGGCCGAAGAGGACGAAGGTGACGAGCATCGCCGCGGCTTCGAAGAACGTGTCATCCCGATCCTCGTAGCCCGCCACCGTCACGCCGGCGCTATAGAGCCAGGCCGCCATCACGCCGACCGCGATCAGCACGCTCATGTTCAGCATGCGGTGTCGCAGCGACGTCACCGCGCCGCCGATGAAGATCCAGCCGCTCCAATAGACGACGGGAATCGAGAGGGCCAGCATCGGCCAGTTCGTGGAAAGGCCGAACGGCCGCCAGTCGCCAATGCCGAAGAGCGTCCGGCCGAGCGCCGAAAGGAGGATGATCGGAATGGTCAGGACGAGGGCGACGAAGAAGCGGTTGCGCATGTCTCGCTCCATCGCCGCGGCGACTGTTGGATCCGAGATCAGTGCTCCGTGATCGTGATGGGCATGGGATTCTCCGTGGGTATCCGAGGGCTGGTGAATGCCGTGCTGATGCTGCTGGTGGGCATGGGAGGCCGCCGTGTGCGGCGCTTCGTATTGCATCCGGTCATGCTTCGTGCCCATCGAGACCGGAGCCATCGCCACCCGGTGCGACAGGTGCTTCGCCGCGGCGCGCGGCCCTGGCTGAACGGGGTGATGCCCCTCATGCTCCGGCGTGCATCCGCAGCCAAATCCAGCGATCAGCGACTCCACCGCCTCCAGGTTGCGCCGCCCCGGCCGATACGTCAGGTGCACGGCGTTCTCGCGGTAATCAACGTGGGCGCGCTCGACATCCGGAAGCGTCTCCAGGTGCCGCTGCAGCGCCTCCGCGCACTCGACGCAATGGAGGGATTCGATCCGGAGGGTGTCGTGACGCTGATCGGCCACCTCCTGGTGACCGGCGTGATGGTCGTGGGTCACGGAGGCATCCTTTCCAGTCGGGGAAGCGCCGGGTCAGCGGCGAGACTCCTTCACCTTCCATTATGCCCCCGCAGGGTATCTCTGCATTGTGCAAGAAGTAGCAAGATAGGGCTGATGGTTTCGTATGCCCGGATACGAATGCTATTTCCCCTATCGAGAAATGGGATCTTCCGCGTTGCCTGGAGCTCAGCGAGAACAGGGGACATTGACCGCTGGACAGCAGGCGCCGGGAGACGAGCGATGCGTCGTGGCTACCGCTGACGCTCCTCTCCCATGCTCGCGTTTAGAGGTGATCGGTAGGGGGGAAGTCGGCCATCGGCCAGGTCGGCCAGATGACCGACACGTACCTCAAAGAGCCACACGCGCCGAAGCGGCGTGAGGATGCTTGCGGATACGGCTAGATTGTCGAAAGCAAGAGCGAGAAGTCTGGCGTCCGGCGCCGCACGTCACCGCGACACCGCGGCCTCCTCGTGCCACCGCCGGCTCTCGTCCCGGATCTCGGCGGTGATGCGGTCAGCTTCTCGCTCCAATCCCTCTACCAGCGCGCCATCGAAAGGCTTGCGAAACTCATCAATGACGGCCACGCGCGCGGCAAGCTCCCGCTCCAGCCGCTCCAGCCGCTCGAGATCATCCAGCGAGACGATTGCCGCCACCGGGATCCCGCTCTTCTCCACCACGACTCGCATCTCTTTGCGGTAGATCCGATTGACCAGGGTGTTGAGGTTGGCGCGGGCCTCGGAGATCTTCATCGTCTCGGTCCTCGGCGACATAGGACTCATCCTTCATCCTCCATGAGGAACGTGTAACGTCGCGCTCTAAACGCACGGGTGAGCGCACTTCGGGGTTGTGTCCGTTTCGCGGATTCCCTCCTCCTATGCGTGAGCGTCACGACGAGCGGGAGCAAGCGCGCTCCTCTCTCACTGTTGCCACGGCGCATCCTCTCCGCCCCAGACACTCTCGGGCAGGAAGGCCAGGGTGATTTGGCTGAGACGCTCGTAGATGTACTGGGCTCGATCCGGGGAGAGATAGAGAGGCCCTGGACCGGCGGGCTGATCGCTTTCCACGACGACCGCCGCCAGCGTGGGAGGCTGCCCCTCGCGCTCGATGGTGATTGGCCAGACCGAGGCTCCGCAGACATCGGGCTCACGGCCACGCTGTCCACGCGAAGGGTTCGCGCTCACACCGGAAGCAGCGTCGCCGCTTCCGCGCTGTTGCGGAATGTAGGCGGCGATGATCTGGGCAAGGCGATGGAGAACGTAGAGCGCCTGGTCGGGCAGGAGGTGGACGAAGCTGCGCCCATCCGCGTGGTCACTGGCAAGGATGACCTTCTCGAGAATTGGCAGTCCACCGGCGTCTTCTTTACTGACCGGCCACACTTCCGCTCGATGTGTGCCGAGCATTGTCATTGCTTCTCCCAAGACCGGCGCGTGGAGCAGGGCGATTTCCGCGGACTCGACAACGCCGGCCTCATTGCCTAACGTAGATGACACTACCGCCATCAAGTCACAGAGATGACTCTTGCCGGGGCCGGAATGTGACACGCGCGTAACAATTGCCGCCCACCGGACCGCGACGCGTCCGGTCCACCGCGGGTCATGCCCGGTGTCGCTTGGGTGTTTCCCCCCTCGTGCCTATATCAGCAAGCGCTCACGTATCATGAAGCGAAACGTGGCGGATGGCTCTGGTTCAGCGCTGGCGGCGCGCGCTGATCTTCGGATGAGCGGCCGGCGCTAGCGAAGGCGGACAGCGGAGAGGAGGGTCAGCGTGAAGATCACCGCTCTGCGGCTGCGGGAGCTAACGGGAACGTTCGAGCACGAGGGAGAGTTCTGGGAGGAGCGGCTATCGCGTCCGCTCGACATCTACCCGGAGTACCGCGCCGAGCCGCCTGCCGCCGGTTTCTGGTTGCCCGCCAAGCTCGAGGAAGGGCGGTACCAGATCCGAACCGTTTTCCTGCAGATCGAGACAGACGAAGGCGTGACGGGCATCGCCGGCCCGGTCCCACACGACATCGCCTTCATCATCGGCCAGCAGTTCCGTCGTCTCCTCATCGGGCAGGACCCGCTGGCGACCGAGCGCCTCTGGGACACGATGTACCGGGAGGCCGTTCACGGCCGCAAGGGCCCGACGATGATCGCGATCAGCGCGATCGACTGCGCACTCTGGGATCTCAAGGGACGCTGGCTCGATCAGCCGGTCCATCGTCTGCTCGGCGGTCCCGTGCGCGATACGCTGCCCGCCTACGCTAGCATGCTCGGCTACTCCCTCGATCTCGACCTGGTCAAGCGCCGCGCGCAGGAGGCTGTGACCCAAGGCTACACCGCGATGAAGTGGTTCCCACGCTGGGGGCCGGGCGACGGGCGAGAAGGGATCGCCCGGACAGTCGCCCTCATGCGGGCGCTGCGCGAGACGGTCGGTCCGGACGTCGACATCATGCTTGATGCCTGGATGAGCTGGAATATCCCGTACACGCTCCAGGTTGCGGAGCGCATCGCGGAGTACGCGCCGCGCTGGATCGAGGAGCCGGTCCTGCCGGACAAGATCGCCTCCTGTGCTGAGATTCGCCGCTGCTCACCTGTCCCGATCGCGACCGGCGAGCACGAGTACACCCGCTGGGGGATCAAGCAGCTCCTCGACGCGGGCGCGTCCGATGTCCTGCAGCCGGATACCTACTGGGCCGGCGGCATCACGGAGATGATCAAGATCTGCGCTCTCGCTTCGGTTTACGACATTCCCGTCATCCCGCACGGTCACTCGGTGCCAGCGAACGTCCAGCTCAGCGCCGCCCTCCCGATCGATGCCGTGCCTTATGTTGAGTATCTGGTCCGGTGGAACGACCTCTTGCAGTACTTCTGGAAAGAGCCGGTCAAGCCGGTCAACGGGATGGTGACGGTGCCCAAGGGTCCAGGGATGGGCGTGGAGCTGGATCCAGCGAAGATCGAGTCCGAGCGCGATCTCGACTGGTCATCCTAGCCAGGAGCCGCCGCTCGTCCCACGTGACTACCGCCCGCAACGGACGCTCGCCATGGCCGCTCACCTCGCTGGTGACGGCAAATCGGCATGCATGCGAAGATAACGCAGTCGAAATGGTTGAACGCTTTCGGGGAAGGGTGCATCCATGCGCGCGAATCACGTCAAGCGGCGGCTGGCGGCCGGCGAGCCGTCCGTAGGAACTTGGCTTGCCCTGCCAAGCCCGGAAGCCGCGGAGTACGTCTCCGGTCTGGGATTCGATTGGCTCGTCGTCGACACGGAGCACAATCCGATCGACATCCGGACCCTCTCCCTCATGTTCGGCGCCATCGCTCCGAGTGGCGTCGCGCCGATGGTCCGCATCCCGTGGAACACGCCGGAGAACTTCAAGCGGGTGCTCGACGCCGGCGCATGGGGCATCGTCGTGCCGATGGTCAACAGCCGCGAGGAAGCTGAACGGGCGGTGGAAGCGACGCGCTTCCCGCCACGAGGCGCCCGGTCGGTCGGCGGCAGCCTCTCGGCGATGCGCTTCGGCACCTCCGGCGCGGACTACTACCGGAACGCCGACGAGGAAATCCTGCTCGTCTTGCAGATCGAGCACATCAAGGGCGTCGAGCGCTGCGACGAGATCCTGAGCGTTCCCGGCGTGGATGCCTGCTTCATCGGCCCGAACGATATGGCCGCCTCGATGGGTATCGGCCTCGGCGTGCCGCTGGAGAGCGATCACCCGCAGCTAGTCGAAGCGATCGCGCACGTGCGGGAGACGGCCAAGCGGCTGGGCGTGGCCCCCGGCATTCACTGCTCCGGCCCGGAGGGCGTGAATCAGCGCATCGCGGAGGGTTTCCAGTTCCTGGCGATGGCGAGCGAGGTCCGCTTCCTCTTGGCGAGCCTGCGTGACGCCCTCGCCCACCTCAATTGGACTGCCTCGCCGCGCGAGCAGGTCCCCGCTCGACAGGTCGGGGCAGAGGCGGTTCGGTATTAGCGCGTGACGATGAGGAGACGCGAATGAAGCTGCTGATCGCCTCGACGGAAGGTGAGGCGTTCTTCGATCTGTTGCGCGATGTGCCGGATCTGGAGATCGTGATCGCGACCAAGCCGGAGGATGCGCTACGCCACGCCGCCGACGCCGACGTCATTTATGGCAAGCCGACCGCCGAACTGCTCGCCGTGACGAAGGCGCGCTGGATCCAGTCGCCGAGCGCCGGCGTCGACTTCCTGCTCGGCCTTCCCCAGCTTGTCGAGAGCGACATCATCCTGACGAACACGCGAGGGGCGCATGGGCCATCGATCGCGGAGCACGTCTTCGCGCTGCTCCTGACGATGACCCGCTGCATCCCTATGTGCCTGGATTGGCAGAAGCGCCGCTACTGGGGCCGGGACGAGGGGTACCGCCTGCCGAGGGAAGTGAAAGGCTCGACGATGGGCATCATCGGGTACGGAGCGATCGGCCGCTCCGTCGCCCAGCGAGCCAGTGCGTTCGAGATGACGATTCTCGCGGTGGATGCGAACCCGGGCAGCGGCGAGCCGTACTGCCGTGAGGTTTGGCCGACCGATCGCCTCCACGATCTCCTCCGGGCCTCGGATGTCGTCGTCGTCGCAGCGCCCTACACCCGTGAAACGCACCATCTGATCGGCGAGGCCGAGATCGCGGCGATGAAGCCGGATGCGTACCTGATCGTCGTCTCTCGCGGCGGCATCATCGACGAGGCGGCTTTGGCCAAGGCGATGCAGGCGGGGCACCTGGCTGGCGCGGGACTCGACGTGACCGAGCGAGAGCCGTTGCCGGCGGAAAGTCCGCTCTGGGACCTGCCGAACGTAATCATCACGCCGCATCTCGCGGGTTCGTCGGCACAGAAGGAGCGCCGCTGTGTCGAGATCTTGCGGGAGAATCTGCTGCGGTATCAGCGCGGCGAACCGTTGATCAACGTCGTCGACAAGCGCGCGGGGTATTGATTGCGAGTCGATAGCCGCCAGCCGGTAGGTCCCTCACCCTTTTCTCCGCACGTCCCTACTTGGACTACCGGGAGCGGCGCTTGGGCAGGCAGCGCCCCGGTGCAGGATGCGCGCATCCCCGGACTATCCCTTACCCTGACATCGGGACGTGGGTTCCCATTCCGGCGCACGTATTCCTATCGGCTTGGGTAGGAAGATGACGCAAGAACTCGACATCGAGCAGCCGGCTGCGCTGATTGACTATCTCCGAGCCAGCGGGCGGATCGGCGCGGACGAGGAGCCCAAGGTAACCGTCCTCACGGGCGGCGTCTCCAACCGGACGGTCCTCGTCGAGCGGCCGAACGGCGAGGCGTGGGTGATCAAGCAAGCCCTGCCGAAGCTGCGCGTCCAAGTCGACTGGTTCAGCCCACCAGAGCGCGTCCACCGGGAGGCGCTCGGCCTGCGCTGGCTGGCCAAGATGGCGCCACTCGGCACGATCACGCCGCTCGTCTTCGAGGATCACACTCACCACTTGATCGCGATGGAAGCCGTGCCCCGGCCGCACGCGAATTGGAAGACGATGCTGCTGGCCGGGCAGCTCGAGCGCGATCACGTCGAGCAATTCGCCCACCTGCTCGGCCTCATCCATCGTCGCGGCCATGAGCGGCGACGCGAGACCGAGCCCGTCTTCCGCGACCGCAGCTACTTCGAATCGCTCCGGCTCGAGCCGTACTACGGCTACACCGCGACGCAGGTGCCGGATGCCGCATCGTTCTTGACCGAGCTGATCGCGGCGACCTTGGCCCGACAGGACACCATCGTCCACGGGGACTACAGCCCGAAGAATGTCCTGATCCACAGTGGGCGCTTGGTGCTCCTCGACCACGAGGTGATCCACTTCGGCGATCCGGGCTTCGATCTCGGTTTCTCCATGACGCACCTGCTGAGCAAGGCTCATCACTTGCCCGCCCACCGGTCCGCCTTCGCCGAGGCGACCAAGCTCTACTGGACGACCTATCGCACGACCATCGGCGATGCCGAGTGGACAGCGGACATCGAGCCGCGCGCGGTCCGTCATACGCTCGGCTGCCTGCTGGCGCGAGTGCGCGGCCGCTCGCAACTCGAATATATGAGCGAGGAGGAGCGGACTCGGCAGGCGGAGACAGTGGTGCGTCTGATGAGCGCCCTGCCGGAATCAGTTCCTGAATTAGTCGATCGCTTCATCGAGACGTTGGAGAAAAACTCATGCCGGTGATTGCGCGTCTGTCCGCGCTGGAGATCCTGGACAGCCGGGGACGCCCCACGGTCCGCGCGTCCTGCGAGCTGGCGAGCGGCGCGAGGGGCACGGTGTCGGTGCCATCCGGCGCCTCGACCGGAGCCGCCGAGGCGTTGGAGCTACGCGACGGCGACCCGTCGCGGTATGGCGGGCTCGGCTGCCGGACGGCTGTCGCCAATATCACCGGTCCGATCGCGGAGGCGGTGCGCAATCGCGAGTGGGCATCGCAGGAAGCGCTCGACCGGGCGCTGATCGAGCTCGACGGCACGCCCAACAAGTCCCGACTCGGCGCCAACGCGCTGCTGGCCGTGTCGCTGGCGTTCGCCCGCGCGGTCACCGCCGAGCGGAAGCTGCCGCTGTACCGCCTCTTCGCGGAGATCCTCGCGCCAGGGCAGGAGCCACGCACGCTGCCGCGTCCCACGATCAACCTCTTCAGCGGCGGCAAGCACGCCGGCGGCCAAGTCGAAATCCAGGACGTGCTCGTCGTCGTCCCCGCGGCCACAACGGCCGATGAAGCGCTGGCGGCGACGTTCGCGGTCTACCGGGCAGCCACCGAAATCTGCCGGTCGCGGTACGGGATGCGGCCGCTGGTCGCGGACGAGGGCGGTCTAGCGCCCGACTTCCCCTCGGTGGAGCAGATGCTGGAGGATGCGGTCTCGGCGATTCGCCGGGCTGGCTACGAGCCCGGGCGAGATGTTGCCCTCTGCGTCGATGTGGCCTCGAGCCACTTCTTCACCGACGGCCACTACCGGATCGGCAACGAGAGCCTGCCGAGCACCGGGATGATCGAGCGGGTCGCGTCTTGGGTCACCCAGTACCCAATCGTCAGCATCGAGGATGGGCTAGCGGAGGACGACTGGGAGCATTGGCCAGCGCTGCGGCAGCGGCTCGAGGGCCATGCGCTGGCGCTCGGCGACGATCTGTTGACCACGAATCCGGCACGCATCCGCCGGGCCATCGAGCTGGGCGCCGCCAATGCGCTGCTGCTGAAGGTGAACCAGATCGGGACTTTGACCGAGGCAGCGGAGGCCTGCCGCCTCGCGCGCGAAGCCGGCTGGCGCGTCGTCGTCAGCGCCCGCAGCGGGGAGACGGAGGACGACTGGCTGACGGATCTCGCCGTCGGCTGGGGCGGCGAGGCGCTGAAAGTCGGGTCCATCACCCGGTCGGAGCGCCTCGCGAAGTGGAACCGGCTGCTGGAGATCGAGGCGGAGACGGGGCTGCCGCTGCATCCGTGGCCGAACGTCGCGGGCTGATCCGGGAGCTTGGGTTCGGCACGGCCAGGCGCCAGAAGCCGCCAAGAATCGCCGTCTTACGAAAATCCAGGTGCCAACGCGCTGCCCGCCTCGGTGAGGTGAGCCGGTCACCGGTCGCCTATGAACCGGTGGCCGGCTCCTTGATCTCGATCGTCCGCACCTCGCCGCGGTCGAGGTCGGCGGCACGGATTGCGTGGTTGTTCGTGTCGGCAATGTAGAGGGTGCGGCCGGCGATGCTGAGTCCACTTGGCTCCCAGAACTCGGCTGTCGCCGCGTCGCCATCAACGTGCCCGTGGCCGTCCCCTCCGAGGACCGTCGTCACTTCGCGCGTCTCCGGGACGAGCCGCTTGATCTTGTCGTTGTAGGTATCGGCCAGATAGACGACCGGCGCGCCATCCTCGACCGTCGCCGCCACGCCCTGAACGTGCTGGAGGCGGACGCTGTCTCCCCGAGCGTCAATGTCGCCAAAGTCGAAGAGCCCGCGACCGACGAGCCGCCGTACCCGGTCAGCGACAGGATCGACGCGGCGAATGGCGCTCGACTCACTGTCGGCAACGTAGAGGATGCCGTCCTGCACCGTGATCCCTTGCGGCTGCGCGAACGTCGCCTCGGCAAGCGGCCCGTCGTGGATGGACTCGACGCCAGTCCCGGCGGCCGGCCGCACCGTTTCCGTGGCCGGATCGTAGGTCCAAAGCTGGTGCATGCCAGCCATCGCGATCCAGAGCAGCCCGTCGCGGAAGACGAGATCCCAGGGGGAGGCAAGCGCCGTCTGCCGGCCCGGCCCGCCGGGCCCAATCCTGCCGCGGGCTCCCGTCCCGGCGACCGTGCGGACCGTCCCGGCATTGAGATCGGCCGCGCGGAGGGCGTGATTCTCCTGATCCGCGATGTAGAGCGTTTGCCGGTCGGGCGAGAGCGCGAGACCCAAGGGGAATGCGAACGTCGCCTCGGCGAAACTCCCGTCGGTGAAACCACGCGTGCCGGCGCCGATCGTCTGGAGCACCGTGCCATCGGTGCGCACGACGAGGACGCGGCGATGACCTGAGTCGGCGACGAAGAGCCGATCTTCCTCCGGATCGGCCAGGATCTTGCCGGGGAAGCGCAGGGGCCGATCCTCATCGGTGAGCGGCTCCAGCGGGAGCGGCGTGCGGTCGATCAGTCCCTCCGCGTCGTAGTCGGCGATCATGTCGCGCAGCAGCTCCCGCACCGGCTGGAGCGGGAACTCGCCCTCGTGCTTAGCGTAGACGTAGCCCCGTGGGTCAATGAACATCAGCGTCGGCCAGGCGCGGACGCCATAGCTTTGCCAGACGGCGTACTCGTTGTCGTTGACAACGGGGTGCGTCAGCCCATGGCGAAGGATCGCCGCGCGGAGGTTCTCGGGGCGGCGCTCGGCGGTGAATTTCGGGGAGTGCACGCCGATGACGACGAGCTCCCGCTCGAATTCATGCTCCAGATCCCGCAACTGCGGGATGATCTGCAAGCAGTTGATTCAGCAGAAGGTCCAGAAATCGAGAATAACCAGCTTGCCGCGCAATTGAGCCATCGTCAGCGGCTCGCTGTTGAACCATTCCAGACCGGCGGGAAATTCAGGAGCGCGAACGGTGCCCGCGTAGCGACTCGGCATAGCGTTGACCTCGACCAAGGCTACTGACCCACCGGCGCCGCCCATTTTCGGCGGCCGGCAAGCCGAACGGCACAGGGCAGACAGTCTAGCGCAGCGAGCATGCACGTCGCATGCCGGCTGGCAAATCTCGACCGCAGCTTCCAGGCGCTGCATCTGCCCGCAAATGGCGAGACCAGTCGTGATTCAATGCACCGATGGCCGTGCGCTTACCGCGTTCGTTTAGTGCATCAAGCAAGCTAGAATTGCGCAGGCGGAAGCGACCGCCATAGTTTCACGCTCCGCCGTCACACCGCGCTGCTTCGCGTGCCAGCCGACTCCGACTGCTGAGGGTACACGGAATGACGAGACTCGTTCGCCTGGCGATGCTTTCCGCCGCAAGCGCTTTTCTCCTGATCGTCCTCGGCGGGGCCGTCCACATCCAGAGCGCTGGCGAAGCCCGTCTGGCTGGTTCAGGCTGCGGCGGTGACTGGCCGCTTTGCCACGGGCGGCTTCTTCCGCCCGCGGAGACGGCGGCGCTCATCGAATACGCGCACCGGCTGACCGCGGCCCTGGTCGGGGTGCTTGCCCTCGCCGTCATGATCGGCGTCGTGCGGACGGGCGCGACGAGCCGACGGACTCGGCTGTCAGCCGCGGGCGCTTTCGCGCTGGTCGCGATCCAGGGCGCGATCGGAAAGGCAACCGTCGGCGCGGAGCCGCCTGCAGTCGCCCTCAGCGCTCACCTCGGCTTGGGACTTCTCTACTTCTTCACGACGCTGTTGATCGTCTACTTCCTCGCACTCGACCGCGATGAGGCGACCTGGCTCGTCAATTCGTCGGGCACGGCCGATCGTCCGTTCCTCGGGATCGCGGTTGCCGGCGCGACCGGCATCACGCTGATGACGGCCAGCGGCGAAGTGGTGACGTCGCTGGGCGCGCTCGCGGTCGGTGGTATCAGCGCGGTGGTGCTCCTGGCGGCGCTCCTGCGACAGACGTCCCCGGCGGCGTGGCGGCTGGCAACCATCGCGGCGAGCATTGCCACGCTCCACGTCACGCTCAGCAGCGGTTATCTGCTCGATCTCGACGCCTGGCACAGCACAGCGCAGCGCGCGACCGCGACGCTCGTCTGGGCGGCGACCGTCGGCGTCGTGCTGGTCTCATGGCCGGCGGCGCGGGCGACGGTGAGACGCTCGGTGACCGGCCGCACTGCCTCGCCCGTTGCTGCACAGGCGGCGTGGACCTACGGCCAGGCCGAGCAGCATGGTCTCGCGGGCAGCTACGCGGCGCCGACGCTTGCCTTCGCCGCGCCTGGCTTAGCCCTTCCCACGCATGAGATCCGGCGCGCCAAGGAGATCGCCGCCGCGTACCTGGCGCTGATGAAGCCAGGCATTCTGACGCTGCTCCTGATTACGACGCTCGGGGCCATGCTGATCGCGGCGGCCGAGCTGCCATCGTTCGGGCTCATCTTGGCGACGCTGATCGGCGGCACCCTCGCGGCGGGCGGCGCGAACGTTCTCAATTGCTATATCGACCGCGATATCGACGCACTCATGCACCGAACGAAGAAGCGCGGCACGGTGACCGGTCTGGTCTCGCCGCGCGGCGCGCTGATCTTCGGTCTGACGCTCTCGGCGCTCGCGGTCATCGAGCTCGGCCTACTGGTCAACTGGGTGGCGGCCGGCCTGGCGCTGGCTGGCAATCTCTACTACGTGCTCATCTACACACGGCTGCTGAAGCGCCGCACGCCTCAGAACATCGTCATCGGCGGCGCTGCGGGCGCCATGCCGCCGCTCGTCGGCTGGGCAGCGATCACGGGGAACGTTTCGATCGCGGCGGTTCTCCTCTTCGCGCTGATCTACTACTGGACGCCACCGCACTTCTGGTCGTTGGCGCTCCTCAAGCAGGGTGAGTACGGGCGAGCAGCGGTGCCGATGCTGCCGGTCGTGGCCGGGGAAGAGGAAACGCGGCGGCAGATTCTGCTCTACTCGATCTTGATGGCGGCCGTCTCCCTCATGCTCGTTCCGTTCGGCTTCAGCTGGCTCTACGTGATCTCCGCGGTGGTGATCAACGGGTTGTTCGTCGGGCTGGCCATTGATCTCTACCGGCGACCGAGCAAGCGGCTCGCCCGGAAGGTCTTCTTCTTCTCGCTGTGGTACCTCGCCCTGATCTTCGGCGCGATGGTGCTGGACCGGCTGCTC
>ERZ777003.116-NODE-116-length-159032-cov-14.932154_pt1 | contig 159032 bp, 134 predicted proteins | sample MGYA00374956_ERZ777003 | MGnify/ENA primary metagenome ERZ777003 (study PRJEB29302, sample SAMN06268252) | bioreactor metagenome | isolation source: Joint BioEnergy Institute, California, USA | place: USA:Joint BioEnergy Institute, California, USA | collected... | reverse complement strand
GCTGCGCTGGTGGTCGGAGTCGCGTTTCGTCTCCGAAGCGATCGCGTCGCGCGAGCCCGCGCATCGCGAGGGCGGCGCCGTGGCGACCCGGGACATCGCCGTGCTCGGCTTCGAAGGCTGGGACTCCCTCCGCGCCTTCGGCTGGGGCGGCAACTATCGCGAGGTCACGCTCTGGCGACCGAAAGAGGAGCTACGCGCCATCAAGCACCTGCTCTGCGCGCATGCCGCGGGGGTGCGTGCATGAAGCGCCTCGTGTCACGACGCTCACCGCTCGGGCGGTGGTCTTCGAATCCATCTTCGAGGGCCACGCGAGGCCGAAACGAGGCTCGACGAAGCCATGATGCAACTTGTCGTCCAAGCGCCTCCTCGCAAGTCGTGTTCACGCAAGTGAGCGACGGCCCCGTCAAGTAGAGTCGCAAAGTCCATGCAACCGTTCCACGTACCGCCGCAAGCACCGCCTCAACCCCCGGCTCGCAAGTCGTCGACGCTCGCGTTGATCGCGCTCGCGCTGGCGATCGCGGGGACCGTGGTCTTCCCGCTCCTCGCGCTGATCATCACACTCGGCTTGAAGGGCAACCGCACCTTCGGGATCGAGCTCACGGGCGCCGTGGGGTCGCTCGCGCTCGGGGCGATCAGCATCATCGCGTCGGCGGTCTTGGCGATCGTCTCCCTCGTGCAGAAGCGAAACGGAGCCTGGGCCGCGATCGTCTCGCTCGTCCTCGGAGTCCTGAGCATTCCGATCGGCCTCGTCTCCGGCTTCTTCTCGTTCCTCTTCATGGCGGAGCCTCTCCACGGGCGTCCGGTGCGCGTGGGTAACGTGACGCGCCGGACGCCGACGGCGCGCGGACGGGGGTGGGCGGCGGACGGCCCTTCACCGGCGGTGGAGGATCTCCCGTGGCCTCTCAGGCGAGAGCTCGCGGAGGCATGGCGTGCGGATGCAGCGCTCGAGCACGCGTCGATCGCGGCGTTCGGAACGCTGGCGCTGGACCTCGTCGCGCTCGGCGCGCCGCCGGCGCTCTTGCAGCGGACGCACGAGGCGGCGCTCGACGAGGTGGCGCATGCGCGCGACTGCTTCGCGCTGGCGAGCGCGTACGGAGGCGAGCCGGTGACGGCGGCTCCGTTCCCGGAGGTGGCCATGCCGAGGATGCGCGAGTCGAAGTCGGCGCGGCTGCGGCGCGTGGCGATCGAGTCGGCGATCGACGGATGCCTCGGAGAGGGGACGGCGGCGGACGCCGCGCGCGTGGCGAGCCAGTGCGCGGAGGATCCCGCGGTCGCGGAGGTGCTGGGGAGGATCGCGCGTGACGAGCAGCGGCACGCGGATCTCGCTTGGGACATCCTGGCGTGGTGCCTCGAGCAGGACCCTGCGCTCTTGGAGCCGGTGCGCGAGGCCGTCGCTCGATCGCGCGCGCCCCGCGTCGAGCGCGATCTCCCGAAGCACGGACGGGTAGGCAGCGACGTTTGGGCGGCGTCCCACGAACGCGTCCGCCGCGCGCTCGAGGCGCGCCTCGACACCGTGGAGTCGTCAGCCGATGCAGCCGTTCCAGCCGTCGTTCCGGTACACGCCGCAACCTCCGCCCCGCAAGTCGTCGACGCTCGCGATCCTCGCGCTCGTCCTGGCGATCGTCGGGATCGGCCCGTGTCCGTTCCTCGCGCTCGTGGTCATGATCGTCGCGAAGCGACAGCCCGACGCGGCGCTGGTAGGCCTCGTGGCCGCGCTCGGCGTCGGGGGCCTCTGCATTCTCGGCTCGGCGATCCTCGCGATCGTCTCCCTCGTACAGCAGCGCGGTGGGGCCTGGGCCGCGATCACCTCGCTCGTTCTCTCGGGCATCGCTTCGATCCTCTCCCTTGCTCTCTTGACGTCCGGCGGTCCCGTTCACGGGCGCCCGATACGCGTCGCCAAGGTCCCGCGCCGGACGCCGACGGCGCGCGGACGGGGCTGGTCGGCGGACGGCCCTGCACCGGCGGTGGAGGATCTCCCGTGGTCTCTCAGGCGAGAGCTCGCGGAGGCATGGCGTACCGACGCAGCGCTCGAGCACGCGTCGATCGCGGCGTTCGGAGCGCTGGCGCTGGACCTCGTCGCGCTCGGCGCGCCGCCTTCGCTGCTCGAGCGGACGCACGAGGCGGCGCTGGACGAGGTGGCGCACGCGCGCGACTGCTTCGCGCTGGCGAGCGCGTACGGAGGGGAGCCGGTGACGGCGGCGCCGTTCCCGGAGGTGGCGGCGCCGAGAATGCGCGAGTCGAAATCGGCGCGGCTCCGGCGCGTGGCGATCGAGTCGGCGATCGACGGATGCCTCGGGGAGGGGACGGCGGCGGACGCCGCGCGCGTGGCGAGCGAGCGCGCAGAGGATCCCGCGGTGGCGGAGGTGCTGAGGAAGATCGCGCGGGACGAGCAGCGGCACGCGGATCTCGCTTGGGACATCCTCGCGTGGTGCCTCGAGCAAAATCCTGCGCTCTTGGAGCCGGTGAAGGAGGCGCTCGGTCGAGCGCGCGCGCCGCGGGTCGGGCGTGATTTGTCGAAGCACGGGCGGGTCGGGGACGAGGTGTGGGCGGCGTCCCACGAACGCGTCCGCCGCGCGCTCGAGGAGCGTCTCGCGTGAGGTGAACCGTGAGCCCCGTCGCGCGTACGGATGCGTTGCTCTCGCGGATCGGCCGCCACGTCGCGTCGATCCAGATCACGCGGTTCAAGAAGACGACGGCCGGTACCGTCGCGCACAACATCGTCGAGATGTTCGCGGACGGCGAGGGGCCGGACGCTCCCGACCACCGCGTGCCCGCGGCGAGCATCCTGCTCACGACCTTCGACGGTCGGGTGGTCGAGCAATGCGAGGTGTGCCCGATCGCCAGCGACGTCATGATGGTGCTGTTCGACCGCTGCCTCCGAGCGGCGTGGCACTGGCGGCTCCCGCTCGCCGTGAACGACGAGCGACAGCGGACCGAGTCGTGGGACCCGAGGTACCCGTTCGGGACGGACCCGAGCACCATCCACGTGCCTTGGGCGCGGGACGTGCTGCATCGCGCAGGGTGGGCGGTGAGGCCCGAGGGCGAGCGGCTCACGATCGCTCACGAGCAGACGATCGCGGCGGGCGCCATCGGCGCCGCGTTGAACGCGCGAGGCGCCGCGATCGCGGGGATCAAGGAGGCCGGGTTCTCGCTCTCCGCCCTGAAGGAGAAGGTCCGGAGCGCACATGCCGAGGCGAAGAAGGGCCAGCGCATCACGACCATGATCGCGCTCGATCCCGCCGAGCTTCGCTGGTCGACCGAGTCGCGTCCCGTCTCGGACGACATCGCCGCGCACGCCCAAGTGAGTCGCGACGAACAGGTCTTGGCGACTCGGGAGATCGCGGCCCTCGGCTTCGAAGCGTGGGGCGTCCTCACGGCCTTCGGTTGGGGCGGCTACCGCGAAATCAAGCTCGATCGCCCGCGAGACGAGCTCCGCGCGATCAAACATCTCCTTTGCGCGCACGCCGTCTGGGGGCGCGTATGAGACGCACTTGGCTGCGCGTACTTTTCGCGGTCTTGCTCCTGTCGGGTTGCGAGCGCACCTCGACCCGTCGCGACTTGCTGGGCGACGTCGACGGGCCCGTCTCCGTGAAGGTCGTCGAGACGAAGGAGACCGGACCGGACCTCTTCGGGCCGCCCGACCGAGACAAGCCTCTCGTCCGGACGAAGCGTTCCTACGAGCTCCGGCTCGGGACGGAGCCGGAGACGCCCGTCCACTTGAACTTCTGCACGCTCGGGCGAGTGGACGTCAGCGTGTCGCCGGAGCGCGATCGCGTGGCGTATCGCTGCGTCCCCCCCGGCACGAAGCGCGAAAGCGTCGCCCGATGGACGGTCGTCTACCTGGACCGAGAACCATCCGGCGCCGTCACGAGGAACCATCACTACTGGTACGAGGGCGCAGGACCGGACGACGGGATGGTCGTCGGGGGCAAGATCGCGTGGTCCAAGGTGCCGGGTTTCGTCGAGGCGGCGCCGAAGCTCCTGATGTCCGAGCCACGCTGGAGCTCCGCGAAGTCCATCTTCGACGACGTGGAGCGACGCGCTGGCCCCGGCGCGGTCGAGGCGCTCCTACCCGAGGTCGCGAGCATGTCGCCCACGATCGGCACGTACTCCCGGCCGGACGAGCGTGACGAATGGATCGTGAGGTGGGAGCGAGCCTCGGCGGAGGGGCGGAAGCGGGCGCTCGAGGCGTTGCGCATGGCGATCCGGAAGGCCAAGGCGTCGGAAGGAGCGATTCTGCGCGCCGCGCTGTTGCTCGACGCGTTGGGGCTGGACCAGACGCCGGAGGTCCTGGGCCAGCGTTTGCTCGAGATGGAGGCCGTGCGGATGGAGCGCAAGACGGAGACGTCGTACGTGCAGCGTCGCGCGCTCGCGGCGCTCGCCCTGCGCGCGCCCGAGCATGCGGTGCCGCTCGCGTGCCGACGCCTCGAGGCCAAGGTGAAGCTCCACGATGACCTTCACGAGGCATACGCCATCGTCGCGCTCGCGCGTCGCGGGTGCGGCGGTGCGCCGAAGATCGAGCCTCTCCCGACGTGGGAGTGCAAAGTGGTGCTCCAGAAGTGCGCAGGTGACGCGCAAGCGTCCTGTACACGGAGAGCGCTCGAGGAGCGGCTGCGCGAGCACTATACGGACCGCCGAGGAAGGTGGGTTCCGATCGAGCTCGCGCACCTCGCGGCGGTGCGCGCCGATCAGGGTATCGTTGACGACGATCTCGCGGCCGTGGGCTGCACGTCATCGGGTCCGTAGCGCGCAACCGAGCGTCTTGCTCTCGGTCCGGCGAGGCTCGCGACCGGCGAGGAGATCGTCGAGCGCCTCTCGCAGATACTCCTTCGGCGTGTCGGTCAGCCGGTTCTTGTCGGAGTCGATGCCGCCGCGGTAGCGCACCCGCCCGCTTTCGTCGAGGACGACGCTGTAGGTCGCGTACTCGGCGCCGAGCGCCTCCGCGAGGCGACCGCCCGGGTCGAGCACCATCCGCGGGAGCTTCCGCTCGCGTACCGCGGCGGTGGCACGCTCCATCGTGGCGTCGACCTCGGAGTCGACGAGGATGACGTCGACGCCGCGCGGCGCGTACGCTCGATACAGGTCGCGGATGCGCCCCTCGTGGACACGGAAGCACGGGCAGCGATCGGCATAGAAGACGAGGACCGTGAGCTTCGAGCGCGCGAGATCGCCGGGCAGCGAGACGTGCGCCCCGCTCGTGTCCGCCACGGTGAGCGGCGGCACGCGGAGCGAAGGCTCGGCGGCGCAGGAAGCGAGCGCCGAGATCAGCACGATGCAACCGAACGCCGAGCGAATCCGATCGACGAAAGCTCTTCTCAGTACCATGCGTACACCGCAGTCACGGTGAGCACCGCGTTGGCGCTCTGGTTCTTGCCGAGGTGAGAGACGGGCGGCGACAGCGAAGGCCCGCCCTGGAGGCGAAAGGCGTCGGAGAAAGGCGCGACGCCGAAGAGTCCGACGGTGGGAACGCGCCGCGACGAGCCCGGCACCCGTTCACCTGCGAGCTCGGCCTCGCCTTCGACCGCGTACGACGCGGACAGCGCGACGGCGTAGTCCTGCGAAAACGTGTATGCGACGGCGAGGAGCGCCGTCCACTGCGTGCCGAGCGAGCTCGTCGCCCCGTGGATCGTGCGGGGCGCGCGCTTCGCGACGATGCCATACACGGTGACGAGCCAAGGTCCGAACGTCTGCTCGACGGCGACGCCGACGTTGCCTTGGAAGGCCCCGGTCCCGGTCGCATCCGCGGCGAGCGGCGGCGAGGCCGTCTCGGGCGGCGTGCCCGTCGGGAACGTGACGCCGGCGAGCGCGGCAATCCCCGGCAGCCACCGCGCGCGTCCCGCCTCGAAGAAGTCCCAGCGCGCGCTGACGTTCACGTCGCCGAGGCCGCCGCCGAAGTCCGACGCGCCCGCCGCCGTTCGCCACGTCTCGACGAACGGGACGAGCGCCGTCAGTTGCAAGCGGGGCGCGAACGGCAGTCGGACCGAGCCCATCAGATCCTGCGCGAGGCTCTGCTCGGACACACCGCCGCTCGAGGGCGCATATCTCGCGCGCGCGTCGAACGAGCCGAAGACATGCGTCGCACGGAGCTGGAGGCCGACGAGCGCGTCCTCGTGCAGCCCGAGGCGGCCCGGCGTCACCGCCCCGGCGCCTGCGCAGCAGGCTTGCGCCCACGCCGTCCTCGGCGCGGTCAGGAGGATCGAGACGAGGACGGTGAAGAGCGCGCACCACGCTCCACGCCGCTTCGGCCGCTCACGGGACATCGATCGCGACGACGGCCTCGTCGTCCTCCCCGTGCGCGGCGCGCAACTCGAGGCGCAGCTCCCATCGTCCGGACATGAACAGGACGAGGTCACGGACGACGAACCGGTCCCCGGCGCGCTCGATGGCCGGCGGAGGGCTTCCGTGACCATGCGCGGCCATGAACGCCGAGGCCGCCCTGAGATGCGCGCTCTGCCCGGGGAAGCTCACGTTCAACGTGTTCTTGCCCACGTGGATGGGCGCTTCGGCGCGGATCTCGACCTCGACGTCGTCGCGCGACCGTACGCGCGTCGTGCCCTCGCTCGCGAGCAGGGGGATCTCGGTCTCGTCGCTCGTCGACGATCCGCAGCCGAGGAGCGTGACCGCGGCCGAGAGGGCGACGAAAAATGGCCTGCGCCGAGACAGGCGCTTCGACGCGAAAAGAACGGGGCTGGCGTTCGGATCGATGCACGTGTCGTTCATGTCGAGGCTCGTTCGTCTCGACGTGCCTTCTAACGAACGCGCGCGCTCACGGGGGCGCGTCAAATCGTCGCTCGGCGCGATTCGTTTCCCCGCGAGCGCGCACCGACGAGCTCTTCCGTAGGCGCGACGATTCGCCACGCCCCCACGAGACGAGTCTCGCGCTAACCTCGCGCCGCCCGATGCCGCATGCGGGCCTCGGGGTGAAGCTTCGCTGTCGCCGACGATGGCTCGACACGTATTGACGGGCAGGCCGGATCACCCGCCGCGCATCGACTCCGCTCCGACGATCGGGCTCGCGTGGCTGGTCCGGCTCCGTTGGGCGTTCGTCGCGGTCGAGATCCTCGTGGCCGCCGGCGCCACGTGGTTCCTCGGAGCCGGTGTGGACGCCGCCGTCGTGGCCGTCGCCGTGGCGGCGACGGCGCTCACGAACGTCGGGCTCCTCTGGCGATCGAAGCGAGGACGCCCGGCCTCGCAGCTCCTCCTCGCCGCCGTGCTCGTGCTCGACGGTATGCTCCTCACGCTCGTCCTGCGTGCCTCCGGCGGCGCGATGAATCCCTTCTCCGTCCTCTATCTCGTCCACGTCGCGCTCGCCGCGCTCTTGCTCGACGGACGCGCGACCTGGATCGTCGCGGGGACGACCTGCCTCGGTTTCGGCACGCTCTTCCTCGGGGCGACGCCGCACGCCGGACACGCTCATGCCGGGCACGACTCGTTCGATCTCCACCTCCGCGGCATGCTCGCGGCGTACGCGCTCGCGGCCGGCTTCGTCGGCTACTTCGTGTATCGCGTCGCTCGCTCTCTCGAGCGCCGCGAGCGGGAGATGCGCGCGCTCGGCGACTGGGCGGCGCGCACGGAGAAGATCGCCTCGCTGTCGACGCTCGCCGCCGGAGCCGCGCACGAGCTCGGGACGCCGCTCGGGACGATCGCCGTCGTGGCGAAGGAGATCGAGCGCGTCGCAGGCGCGGACGGCGCGCTCGACAGAGCCTCGCTGAAGAACGACGCACAGCTCATCCGCGAGGAGGCGGAGCGCTGTCGCCGGATCATCGCCAAGATGGCGTCCAACGCCGGCGCCCTTCAAGGCGCTCCGCCGCGCAAGACGGCCGTCGAGGACGTGGTCGATCGCGTCCGCGCGGCGCTCGACAAGGAGCGCTCCTCGGAGCTCGAGGTCGTCTCGCCCTTCGGCTCGGCCTTCGTGAACGTGCCGGACGAGCCGCTCGTGCAGGTGCTCGTCAATCTCGTGTCGAACGCGTTCGATGCGTGCTCGGGCGCGCCGCGGGTGGTGATGGGCGTCGAGGTCGTCGGCGACCGCGTCGCGTTCTCGGTCGAGGACCGAGGCTGCGGGATGACGGACGACGTGCTCGGCCGGCTCGGCGAGCCGTTCTTCACGATGAAAGACGGCCGAGGTATGGGGCTCGGGCTCTTCCTCGCGCGCAGCTTCGCCGAGCGCGTCGGCGGATCGTTGACGGTCGAGAGTCGGGTCGGCGTCGGCAGCACGTTCGTCCTCGAGGTCCCGGGAGGTAGGTCATGAGCGCTTCTCCGCCACGTTCGATACTCGTCGTCGACGACGACGACCGATTCCGAGACCGGCTGGTGCGTGCGCTCGCCGACCGAGGCCACGAGGCTCGAGGTGCGCGGAACGTCGAGGAGGCTCGGCGTCTCGCTCAGTCCGACAGCCCGGAGTGGGCCATCGTCGATCTACGCATGCCCGGCGCCTCCGGCATGGAGCTCGTGCGCGATCTGCTCGCGATCGACCCGACCACGCGGGTCGTCGTGCTCACCGGCTACGGATCCATCGCCACCGCGGTCGAGGCGGTGAAGCTCGGTGCGGTCGACTACCTGACGAAGCCGGCGGACGCCGACCAGATCCTCGCCGCGCTCGAAGGTACGACACGTCGCTCCGGCGACGCCTCCGAGTCGATGGAGCTCCCGAGCCTGGCCCGCGTCGAGTGGGAACACATCCAGCGAGCCCTCTCCGACTGCGGAGGGAACGTGACGCAGGCGGCGCGAGCGCTCGGCATCCACCGGCGCTCGCTGCAGCGCAAGCTCGCCAAGTTCCCCGTGCGGCGCTGAGCCGACGCTCGCGTGCGCGCATCTCCGCCCGGGGATACGATGACGGATGCTGCCCGTGGGACTTCGACGTGACTTCCGAATGCAGCCTCCGAAGCTGAGCTAAGCTCGTCGCGTCTCTTCTCCCCGGGCAGCGTCATTCTCGAACGGCGAACGATGGAGACCCGAAGCCAGCGCGTGCGGCGGGAGGACCTGCTCATGTTCGTGAACGCGTGCTTCGCGTGCACCGGACAGCGGGAGTTCTACTCGGACGGCACGGGGCAGGCCGTGTCGATCGGGTTTCTGCACCAGTACGTGCTCGGCAACTACCGCCGGCTCTACGCGCGCGTGCTCGCGTGTGGCGTCAATCACTTCAACCAGGGGCTCATCGTCACGAACCTGCTCGCGAGCGGAAGGGACGTGCGGCCGGAGGATCGCGCGGAGGAGAACGCGCTCGTGACGCGGGCGCTCGCGTCGCTGCCGGCGAACCGCGCGATGCGCGTCCTGCTCGAGCTCCGGCGGCGTCGTGTGAGCAACCGACGTACGCGCGCGATCGTGAGGAAGTACCTCATGGATGCCCCGCCGGAGGTGCGCGACTTCCGCGCCGTCAAATACCGACGCGCCTTCCGCGCCGCGGCCATCCACGCGCACGTGCCGTTCGAAGGCGAGCTCGCCGGTCTCTTCCTCCGCGGCTTTTGCGAGCGGAAGTTCTCGACTCCGTTGTTCGAGGCGTTCCGCCGTGCGCACTACGCCGAGAGCGCCATCTACGAGCTGCCGTACTCGATCGCCGAGGGCCTCGCCGCGAAGCACGGCGTACGCCGCGAGGTGTTCCTCGAGCGGATCGCGCCGCGCCTCACCCGGAACGAGCGCCTCCGCCTCCAGGACGCGAGCCTCGAGGCGCTCGGGGAGTCGTTCGACGTCGACTGGGAGCGGCTCCCGCCGACCCGCCTCGCGAGCTACGTGCTCTCGAGGCCGCTCGACGAGCGACGCCGGCGCGCCGACGAGCTGCGCGACGCGCTCGATCGTGCGGTCGCACGATCCGTCAGGCGCACGGGTGTCCGCTTCGGGCGCGTGGCGTGCGTGCTCGATCGCAGCTTCTCGAGCGCAGGGTCGCGCGAGAAGAGGAACCGACCGCTCGCCGTCGCGCTCGCGGTGTCGCGTTGGATGCGCGCGGCGGCCGCGGAGTACACGGCGTTCTGGACGGAGCCCGTCGACGACGAGATCCTCGTCACGCCCTACGGCGCGACGAACCTCGTCCGGCCCATCATCGACGCGCTGCGTACCGAGCCGGAGCTGCTCGTCGTCGTGTCCGACGGCTACGACAACGATCCGCCGACGGTCGCGGGCCAGGCCCTCGAGCTCGCGCCGCGGCTGTGCCCAGGCTGCTTCGTCCTGCACGTGAACCCGGTCTACGACGCCGACGGCTTCGCGCCGCGATCGCTCTCGCCCGACGTCCCGACGCTCGGCATTCGTGACGGAGAGGACATCGCGACGCTCGTCGCCTTCGCGCGCTTCGCCCGTGGTGCCGCGTCGCTCGCCGAGCTCGAGGCGCATCTCGACGCGCGCGTCCGCGCCTTCCTCGGCGGCCCAGCGGGCCCCGAGGAGCCGGCTCCGGCGAAGACGGCGGACGTGGGGGAGGCGCGATGACCTCGAAGCTCTCGCTCACGGGGCTACGGATCGGCTCCCCGCAGTCGATGGGCGCCGTGCGCCTCGTACCGATCCTGCGCGACGATCCGCCCGGCGATCTACGCATCGGGCTCCGCTCGTACGGCGAGAGCCTCGGCATCGTCGGAGTCGACACGCGGCCGCTCGAGCGCGGGACTCACTACGTCTCGTACGTTCCGCACGCGTTCGTCGTCTCGTACACGGACGGCGAGACCAGCGCCGCGCTGGGCACGCGTCTCGGCGACGAGGAGCGCGGCGGCAAATCGTTCATCCGGCTCCATCACCGCATGGTCAAGTCGGAGCTCGCCGACGACGACGGGCCGCGGCGTTTCCGACTGCTGCCGCTCCACCTCGCGATGGAGGGCTTCCTCGCGCTCCACTTCCGCGGCCCGGACGTCCTCTGGAGCGAGTACTCCGAGCACGCTCACCGCTTCGGGCTCAGCCCTCGCATGGAGCGGAGCGTGCGCGGCACGTGGATCCGAGGGCTCGAGCAGGCCGTCGCCACGTTCGAGATCCATCCTCGTCAGGTCGGCGTCCTGTGCTTCGTCGCGGAGACCCTCGCCTCCGCGTTCGTCGTCTCGCACCCGGACGACTACCGCAAGCTCCACACGAGCCTGCTCGAGGACTTCTACGGGCACCTCCTCTACCAGTACGCGCTCTTCCATCCCGAGCTGCCGCGGGCCGAGTCGCGCGTCGACGTCGACGTGGTCGCCACGCTGGCCGACCTCGAGCGCGAAGTCGAACGCGTCCGAGGAGACTGGGTGAGCTACGTCTCGTTGATGGCGAGCGGCCTCTTCGACCGGCCGATCACGGTCGAGCGCGTGCGCACCTCGGGGCCGTTCGTCCTCGAGCGCTTCCTGCCGTCGTTCGATCTCGACGAGGAGTGCCACATCGGCGAGCGCATCGTCCGAAAGGACGGCACGCTCGAGTACCTGAAGACGTTCCGCCTCTCGCAGGCGCAGATCCGCCGCGCCTACTTGCTCGAGCTCATCGCCAAGGCCGACTGGAACCTCGACACCGTCTGCGAGCGGCTCGCCTCTTCGAAGGAAGAGTTCCTGAAGCGCCTCGTCAACGCCGGCTTCGAGTACCTCCTGAAGCCGCACATCGTCCGAGGGCTCTCTCGGTGATGTCGCGCGCGCTCGAGCGTGGCGCGTGCCGGAGCGGCGCGCCGTCCGCCGTGCGCTAGTTGCGGACGGGGATGATCTGCACGCGACGATCCGGCCCTTCGCCGTGGCTCTCCGTGCGGACGCCCGGCATGTCCTTCAGGGCCATGTGCACGACGCGCCGATCGCGAGCGGACATCGGATCGAACGTGATGATCTTGCCTTCCTTCGCGACGCGCTTCGCGAGCTTCCGCGCCATCTCGGCGAGCTGATCCTCGTGACGCGCGCGGTAGCCCTCGGCGTCGACGGCGATGTGCTTGCGAGGCTCGCCCGGCTTGTGGGCGACGCGCGTCGTCAAATACTGGATGGCTTCGAGGACGGTCCCGCGCTTGCCGATGATGCGGCCGGCGTCGGGGCCCTCGATCTCGAGACGGATCTCGTCCGGGGACCCTTCGCCGTCGTCGGGGGCGATCCTGACCTCGGCGTCCATCTGCATCTTCTCGATGAGCATCTGGACGAAAGCGAGCGCGCGCCGCGCCTGCGGGTCGGTGACCTCGTCGGAGGGTGCGTCCTTCTTCGTCTCGGCCTTCCCGCTTTCGCGTTCGATCACGTCAGACACGGGCTTTCCCCTTTCCGAAACCGTCGCCAAGGGCCTTGTCGTTCTTCGCGGCTCCCTTGGGACTCTCGCCTGTTTGCTTCACCACGATCTCGTTCTTCGATCGCGGTGCGACCTGCTCGAGCACGAGCTGCTGGGCGATGCCGAGGATGCTGTTCGTCAGCATGTAGACACCGAGCGCCGCCGGAAGGAACAGCATCATCACGGTGAACATGATGGGCAGCATCCACATCAGCACCTTCTGCTGAACGGGATCCATCCCCTGCTGAGGCACGAGCCGCTGCTGCAGGATCATGAAGCCGCCGAGGAGCAGCGGGAGGATGTAGTAGGGGTCGGGCTCCGACAGGTCGGGGAACCACAGGAACTTCACGTGGTACATCTCGACCGCGGTCTGGAGCGTCGTGTACATCGCGAACCAGACCGGCATCTGGACGAGCTGCGGCAGGCACCCGCCGAACGGGTTCACGCCGTGCTTCTTCCAGAGCTCCATCATGGCGAGGTTCTTCGCCTGAGGGTCGTCCTTGAACTTCTCGTTCAAGGCGTCCACCTCCGGCTTCAGCTTCCTCATCTCGATGGTCGTCTTGATGGACTTCCACGTGAGCGGGAACAGGATGATGCGGAGGCAGATCGTCATCAGGATGATGGCGACGCCCCAGTTCCCGATCTTCGAGTGGAAGAAGACGAGGACGCCGACGAGCACGCTGGCGACTCGCCGGAAGAAGCCGAGGTTGATCGTGTCGCGCAGGTGGTCGCCGCCGCCGGCGGTGGCGAGCACGTCACGCTCCTTCGGCCCGAAGAACGCGATCGTCTCGTAGGTGGCGGACGCCCCCGGCTTCAGCTCCTGGCCGGGGTAGACGAGCTTCGCGTGGAAGATCCACGCCGCGTCGTCCGCGTCCGGCGACTGACCGGCGCCGACCCACGATTCGGCGAGCAGCTCGCAGCGCGGCAGATCCGGGACCGTCTCCGGTCCGATCTTGGGGAGCAACGCCTGCGTGAAGTAGTGGCTGTTCACCGCGGCGTAGCGATCCACGCTCGGCACCGCGAACCAGCCGGACTTGAACTCGTCCCTGTTCTTGCGGACGACGTCGCTTCCGCTCGCGCAGGCGAGCTCGGTTTGCCACGGCGACACGCGGCCGAGGCTCCCCTTCATCTCGTGGTTTCGGCGGAAGGCGTACGTGCCGATCGAGAGCTGGTGCTTCCTCGGCTCCTTCGCGAGGTTCGTGACCGTCGTCGTGACGTCGAGCTCGAAGGGCCTCGGGCTAGCGACCACCTTCTTGACGATGCGGACGTCCTCGTCCTCGTACGAGAACGTGCAGCTCTTCCCGTCCTGGGCCTCGAGCTTCCACAAGAAGCGGTCGTACTTGACCTGATCCTTGCCGTCGGGGCCGCGGAAGAGGGTGCGGAGCGATCGCCAACGCTCGTGATCGGGCGTCGTCGAGAGGTCCATCCCCTCGTACTTCCCGCCCTCGAGGTGAAAATGGGTGATCGCGGCGCCGCGCGTCGACAGGGTCACGTCGTAGCGGTTGCCGTCGATCTTGCAGAGCTCACCCTCCGGCGGCTCGTTCGGCCTGCCCTTCTCGACGGGCGGATCGAGCTTGTCCGGAACGAACCCAGGCGCGTTGACGTAGGTCTCCTCGGGCAGCGACTGCGGTTTGTCGTCCGATCCCGTGATGAGCGGGAGGCCGAACTGCCAGAAGAGCAACAGGGCTCCTGCAATGACGAGCACCCGGAGGAGACTGTTCCGATCCATTCAGCTTCTTTCGTGACTGCGAGGCGATGTGCTTGTCGTGGAACGGTGCTCTTCACGTGGCCCGTCCGAGCTCTCCGTCCTTTCGCGGAGGCGGCGGATCGAAGCCTCCGGGGTGAAACGGGTGGCACTTACACAGGCGTTTCACCGAAAGCAAGCTGCCGCGCATCGCCCCATGGGCTTGCAAGCAGGCGACCGCGTAGCGCGAACACGACGGCTCGAACCGGCAGGTTCTTCCGAGCCAGGGCGAAATCATGATCTGGTAGGCGCGCACGAGGGCGACGAGGAAGCGCGCGAGCAAGGTCATGACCAGTGCGCGCAACATGATGCCGAATCCACGCTCGCGCCAGCAGAAGCGTGAAGAAAAGGCACGGCTTCTCAGGAGCTCGGTCGCTCCTTGCCCTCGGGCCGCCCGCCGGGTGAGGGAGGTCGTCCTTTCTTCGGCCGGCCCTTCAGCGGCGGCTTCGCCGTGATGGGCCCTCTCCGGAGGACGCTCGCGCAGCGAGCGAGCAGCGCCGGGCGTGCTCGAGCCCACTCCGCTCGAACCTCGGCGAGCGACAGCTCGTGCGCGCCTTCCCTCGCGATGACGACGAGATCGATGCCGTCCGGCACGAAGCCGGGCCAGAGGCGGAAGCACTCGCGGCAGAGGCGCTTGATGCGGTTCCGCACCGTCGCGCTGCCGATCTTCCGCGTGACGACGATCCCGAGGCGCGACGGCGGAGCCGGCGCTTCCGGCGCCTCAGGCTTCGCTCGCGCCGCCACGAGGAGAACGAAATGAGGGCTCGTCGCGCGCTCGCCGTAGGTCTGAACGCGGACGAAATCGGCGCGACTACGGATGCGGCGGTCCCGCCCGAAGTCGAACGCCATGGACGCTCGCGATCGCGGCGCGGCTACTTCTTGTAGATCGTGACGGTGAGGCGCTTGCGGCCCTTGCGACGGCGGTTCGCCAGGACCTTCTGCCCACCGCGCGTCGACATACGTGCCAAGAAGCCGTGCGTGCGCAAGCGGCGCTTGTTGTGAGGCTGGTAGGTGCGTTTCGGCTTGGCCATGGAAGTTATCCGGTTGGGGGAACGCGCGCCGTGCGGAGACGGGTCCCGGCAGAAAGCGGGGCGCGAAAAGAAGCATCGAGCCCGTCACATGTCAAGCACGTATCCCCATCCGTTCCATCTCCGCGTGCTCGTTCATGATCACGGGGGCCGCTCGGTGAGGGGACGGGCCCGCACGCGCCGATTGCGCGGGGCGCGCGAACGGGGGCCCGCCCGGCGCCGCCGGCCGAGGGGCGGCTCTATATCATGTGGGATAGTCTTGTGCCGTGAGCTCCTCTTTTTTTCACGGCTCGAGCAGAGATTGCGATACGGTGGCACAGCGCAGTTTTGCTGTTCTCTTGAGGGCTTGACCCCCTCGTAGCTTCGGGACTGGGAATGGCCGAGACAACGGGTGTGCTCGATCGCAAGACCGCGATCCGCAGGGCGGTTGCGACCTTGGCAGGAGCGACGGCTTTCGCATGCGCGGGCGCCGCTTCAGCGCAGCAGAAGACCTTCCACCTCGACCGTCTCGAGATGCCGGGTGCCCCGGACGACGGTATCGCGGTGTTCCGGCCGGTCACGAACCAGCGGACGATTCTCTTCGGTCAGCTCGGGCTCGGCTACCAGCTTCGCCCGCTCCGCACGAGCACGATCACGAGCGACCAGGCCACGATCAACCGCTCGAGCTCGGGCGTCATCACGCACCAGCTCGCGATGTACGGCAACGCGGGCTTCCAGCTCCTCGATCGAGCGACGATCGCCCTCGCGTTCCCCTGGTACCCGATCCAGTCGGGCAACGTCCCCGAGTATGCCGGGGCGAGCGGCGTCCCTTCGGGCACGGCGACGCCGTCGCAGGTCTTCCGGACGGGCGGTCCCGGCGCCGGTGACACGCGGCTCGATCTCCGCGCCGTGCTCGCGCGCAGCGACGATCGCAAGAGCGCGTTCGGCGCCCAGGTCAGCGTCTTCTTCCCGACGGGCTCGACCACGAATTTCGGCGGCGACGACAAGACCGCCGCCATGTTCCTCCTCAACGGCGAGACGCAGGTGAAGTTCCTCGTCCTCGTCGGCAACCTCGGCGTCCACTTCCGCCCGCGCCACGCCATCAACAGCCCGACCAACGACAACGGGCTCGGCATCGGCAACGAGCTTCGCTGGGCCGTGGGCGCCTTCGTCCCGCTCAAGGACGGCAAGTACCGCATCGGCGGCAGCATCTTCGGCCAGACCGGCATCGAGAGCGACCGCCTCATCGGCGACACGTTCCTCAAGCTGCGCAACACGCCGATCGAGTTCAACGTCGAGGGCCGCATGCGCTTCGGGCCTGCCGAGCACTGGTGGGTCGGCGCGGGCGCAGGCACCTCGATCCTGCGCGGGTATGGTGCGCCGGATCTCCGCGTGGTCGGACTGATCGGCACGTACATCCCGATCCTCGACTCGGAGGCGAAGGCCCCCGAGCGCAGGGCGAAGATCCGCGAGAGGTGGCGTCGCGAGGCTCGCTCCGATCGCGACGGTGACGGCATCCCGGACGACATCGACGCGTGCCCGGACGAGCCGGAGGATCACCTCGGCAACGATCCGGCCGACGGATGTCCGATGCCGCCCGATCGCGACGGCGACGGCATCCCGGATCAGTACGACAAGTGCCCGGACGTGCCGGAGGACAAGGACGGCATCGACGACGGCGACGGCTGCCCCGAGGACGACGCCGACAACGACGGCGTCCCGGACACGGTCGACGCGTGTCCGAAGATGCCGGGCAAGCCGAGCCCCGATCCGAAGAGGAACGGCTGTCCGCAGTTCATCGAAGGCGACGGCACCGTGGTGCGCGTCCTCCAGCAGGTGCACTTCGCCTTCGGTACCGCGCAGATCATGCCGGACAGCTTCCCCGTCCTCCAGGAGGTCGCGGACTACTTGAAGGCCAACCCGGCCATCAAGCGCATGAGCATCGAGGGCCACACCGACAACAAGGGCTCGGCCGAGCTCAACAAGCGCCTCTCGCAGGATCGCGCGAACGCCGTCATGCGGTGGCTCATCCAGCACGGCATCGAGGCGAACCGCCTCGAGGCGCACGGCTACGGCATGGAGCGTCCCATCGAGGACAACGCGACCGCCGAGGGCCGCGCGAAGAACCGCCGCGTCGAGTTCCGCATCCTCGAGGAAGAGGACACGAACAAGGTGAAGAAGAACTGATCAGGCTCCGGGCTCCGGGCTCCAGGCTCCAGGGGGGCGCTGCCTGGAGCCTTTGCCTGGCCTGGTGGCCTCGTCGCGCTCGCCTTTCGGAGGCTCAGCGCAGGCCCGCTGCGAAGACCTCGCAGACGTACACGTCCCCGGCCTCGTCCTTCACGACGCTCAGGCCGATGTGTGTGTAATCTGCACGCAACAGGTTCATTCGGTGCGACGGGCTCGCGTAGAGGGCGCGATGCGCGAGCGCGACGGAGCGGGCGCGCGCGACGTTCTCGCCGACGGTCTTCGCGACGGCGCCCTGCTCTGCGAAGCGCACCGCGAGGTCGCCGTCACCGAGATCGTGCGCGACGGTCCGGGTCGCCCGCATCCTCTCCGCGTGGGCGCGCGCGAGCGCGTCGAGCCGCTCGTCGCGGGTGAGGGGAGGGAGGCCCTCGGACTTCCGGAGCGCGGCCGTCATGCGGGCGAGGGCGTCGGCGTCGTCTTCGCCGCCGCCTGCCTCTTCTCCGGGAGCCGCTGCGTCCTCCGTTCCGCTCGGCTCCACGTCCGCGAAGACCCGCGCCTCGAGAAGGGGCTTCGGCCCTTCCTCGAGATCGCCCACGAGCTGCACCGTGAAGGCGCCGGGACGATCGAGCGCGAAACGCGCGCGCGCGCGCCCGGAGCCGGGATCGAGCGAGGTGGGTACCGTGCGAGGCAGACCGCGAGGCCCGAGCACGACCACGGTCGCGCGGCGGGCGGGGACGTGGAGCTTCGCCGAGAGCGTGAGCCACTCGCCGGTTCGAGCCCGCACGGGCAACGGATCGAGATCCGCGAGCGCGTCGACGACGATGCCGACGAGCAGCTCCTTGCCTTGCTCCGTCGTCGCGGAGGCGACGCCGCATCGTGACCTGCGCTCGGGGCTCGCGAGCGCTTCGAGCTCGGCTCGGATGCGCTCGTCGTCGAGCGGCGCGCGGCCCGACATGACGACGACGCGCGGTCGAACGTGGGGCGCTCCTTCCCTGCGCAGGAGCGCGCTCGCGCGATCGCCGTCGGGCGCGCCGTGGCCGCGGGCGCGTTCTTCGACGAGCGCCGTTGCGACGCGCACGAGCGCCTCGTCGGGATCGCACGACGCGGATTCGGCGCGCATTCGTGCGTCCGCCGGCGTGGGCCACGGCGATCGCGTGACGTCGGCCCACCGATGGGGGCCTGCACGAGCGGGCCGGGCGCTCGCACGCGTCGGCGCCTCGAGGGGGCTTTGCGGCCGCGGCTCGGGCAGACGGGGCGCGAGCCGGTCGCTCGCGAGCGGGCCGGCGCAGCTCACGCCGGCGCAGGTGGCCGCGAGGAGCCCGAGAGCGCGGAGACTCACGCCGGGGACGTTACATGTCCCGCGCCGCGGAGGCGAACAACTCGCCGGTCAGGTCGTCGAGGCCCGCCGCTTCGCCGCCCGCCTGCGCTCGTCGCGACGCGCGAGCGCGATCCCCACGCGAACACCGAGGATGAAGCCTGCGGTGACGGCGAGGCCGATGAAGAGGCCGGACACTGCGTTTGGCCTGACGTGGCAGGCGCCGAAGGCGCCTGCTCAGTTGATGGTGAAGCTCTTCCCGACGCGGACCGGAGCGCCGCTGAACGGCGGGACGCGCGCGCCGCGGAACTTGCCCGCGATGCACCCGCCGACCGACGTGCCGGGGTAGGGGCCTCCGTCGACGACCGCGGTGGTCACGGTGCCGTCGGGCGCGAACGTGACGGTCACGTGGCCGGAGCCGGTCGGGCCGTCGGGCTTCTTGCACGACTGCACGTTGATGTTGCCGAGCGCCGCGGCCGCAGCGCCGCGATCGAACGGAGCCGTCGTCGCGCCACCACCGCCACCGCCGCCCGAGCCCGTGGCCGTCTTGCCGACCGCACCTGCCATCGCTTCGTTGAGGCTCTTCGGCTTGTCGGGAACCTTGGGCGCCGGCGGCAGGCCCGGATCCGGAGCGGGGGTGTTGGCCGCGGCCTTCGCGACGGTACCGCCGCCGCCACTGGACTTCGGCGGCGTGTTGACGACCGCGGGCTTCGACGCCTGGCCGGTGCCGGGCGGAGGCGGCGTGTCGGTCTTCTCGTCCGACGAGGGCGTCGTGGTGGCGGTGCTCGGGGTGTTGCTCGTGTCGTTCGCCGCGAGGCCACCGCTGCTCGCCGTCTCGCCCGCGGTCGCGCTGGCGGCCGTGTTCGCGGCCACCTTGTCGTCGTCGCCGCCGCGCGTGAGGACGACGGCGACGATGATCGCGATCGCGATGAACGCGCCCGCGCCGAGGATGGCGAAGACGAGCATCTTGTTCTGCTTCGGCTGCTCGGTCCCGGTCGCGGCGGCGACGTCGCCGGCCTCGAGCGGAGGAGGCGCGAGGATCGGCGCCGCGAGGGCCGCGCCGAACGCGCCGCCGCCCGTCAGGTTCATGATGTCGTCGACGCGGGTTCCGCCTTCCTTCTTCTTCTCGCTCGCGTCCAGGCTCGCGCTGAGCGCACGGATGTCGATGAGCCCGGAGCCGTCGGACGTCGCGGTCGTGCGGTTGACCGGCTCGTTCTTCTTGGCCTCGGTGAGCGCGGCCAGAGAGAAGAGGACGCTGTTCTCGTTGCGCTGACCCGTGAGCCCGCCGGTCGTGGTGGTGGCACCGCCACCGCCGCCGCTGCTCGACGACGACGTCGACGCGCTCGTCATCACGTCGTCTTCGCCGCCGGCCTTCTCGACGTTGCCGAAGAGGTCGGCGCCCTGCGCGCGACCGCCCGCACGCCGCGCGGCGGTGGGCGCGCCGTTGCCGTTCGTCTGCGCGCTGGCTGCGAAGGGGCTCTCGCCGGCAGGTGACGCGAAGAGCGCGCCTGCACCAGCTCCGGCGCCGGCCGCCGGCGCCTGCGGAGTCACCGAGATCTCCGGCGCGTTGGTGGCGGCCTTCACCGCGCTGTAGATGCTCTCGATGTCACGGAGCGGGAGCCAATCGGGCATCCCGTCCTTCCAGCAGTAGGTCTCGTCGTTGATCGTCCCCTTCTTGTACTCCTCGACGATCTCCGGGACGGTCATCGTCCGCTGATCACCGTCGGCGACGTTGACGGTCCACTGCTCGGCGGACGGATTCGCGTAGTCGTAGCCGTGCGACTCGCCTGCGCTCTCCGCGGGCGGTTGCTCGTTGCCATTGATCACGATCGTCGCGCTGCACTTCTTGCAGCGAATCTTGACGACCTTCCCCAGGACCTTCTCGTCCGCGATCGTGTACTTGGCCTGGCAGGACTGGCACTGGATCTTCATCGCGGAACCATCCTTGGATGAGCGCGTGTTCTGGGTCTTGGGAATGCGCTTGCTCCGTCGCTGGCGGAGCAAGCCTTCATGGTTGTCGTGACTCCGAGCACGCTCGCGTGCGCCCGGAAAACAGCGAGTTTTGTGATGCTCCGTGAGTATAGCGGGCGCAGATCGAAGCGATCAAGCTAGAGACCCTCGATGCGACCCCGGAGTGGCTCTCGGCCTTGGGGGCGATCGTCACGAAGCGCTGCGCGCGAGGCCGCGGCATCATCACGAGACCTTCGACGTAGCATCGCGACGAACGTTCTTCGCGTCGATCGAAAAGACGAAGCGACGACCGGCCTACACGGGAGCACCTGCGCGCGCGACAAGGCTGGGTTGTGAGGCTCCAGGCTCCAGGCTCCAGATGAGATGAGGAGCGGAGCCGTTCGCGCATCTCTGGCGGGCGCACACCGAGGCTCGAGGCCGAGGACGAAGCGGAAGCGTCCGCGCATCCGTGGCGCACACTCGCGCTTGCACGATGCTCGTGAGGCGATCTCCCCCTGGAGCCTGGAGCCCGGAGCCTGGAGCCTCTAATTCAAGAGCACGAGCTGCGTCCCGTCCTTGCCGCAGTAGTCGGCGCTGCCGTCGAAGCGTTCGCCGCAGGTCGGACAGATCTTCCCTCGTGTCGCCAGCGGACGCTGCGCCATCGCGGCGAACATCGGATGGGGAAGAAGCTCCTCGCCGTCGGTCGGGCACACGGTGATCCCCGGACCGAAGCCTTTGTTGCAGACGGGGCAGCGGCCTCCGCTCCGCGGCGGTCCTTTCGCGGCGACGAGAGGCGAGCCGTCTTGCGAGCAGAACGCCGTGCCGGGCGGCGCTTCGCGGCCGCAAGACGGGCAGACGAGGTCGGCGCGAGCGTATTCGACGCCCGCCAGGCGCGCGCGCTCGCTCGCGGCCTTCGCCGCCGCGACGCTCGCCTCGTGGGCGCGCATCTGCGCGGCGTACTCCTCCTCGCGCTTGCGACGCCGCTCGAGCACTTCGCGCACCCGCGCCTCGTGTCGCTGCTCCGCCAGCTCCGTGAGCCGTTTCGCTCGTCGCGCCCTTCGCACGAGCACGACCGCGGCGATCGCGAGGATCACGAGGACGCCGCCGATGATGGCGAGGAACGTCATCCTCCGCTCGCGTGCGCGATCCTCGACGCGCCCCTCGCCCGCACCGATCGAGGACGGCTCGATGAGGACGGTCGCCGCCTCGTCGTCCTCGCCGGCGGCGTTGAGCCCCGAGCGTGCCAAGAGCTCGTCGTAGCGCGCGGGCGAGGCGATCTCGACGGACACGCGTGCGTCGCGTCCGGCGGCGGTGGCGACGATCTCGACCGTCGCCTCCGGCGCGTCCGACGCGATCGACACGGTCCCCGCGTCGTCGACCGTCACGCCTGACGCCTCGCCGCCGACCTTCCACGTCACCGGCGTCCGGGTCTCGCAGCCTCGGGCGTCGAGCACGAGCGCGCGGAACTTGAAGCTCTCGCCCGTGCGGAGGAGCTTCTTCGAGGGACGGACCTCGAGCTTCGCCGGGGCGCCCGGCGTGCCGCACGCGCTCGGCCTCGGCGGCTCCGAAGGCTTGGTCGTCGGCACGGGCGGCGTGGTCGCGGTCGTCGTCGCCGCCGCGTTGTCCTCGTGGACGCGATCGAAGGAGCGCGTCCGCTTCACGTCGGCGATGCAGCGCCCGTTCTCGAGGGTGATCTCGTAGCGGCCGGTCTCGACGACCTCGATGTGCGAAGGCGAGGTGACGACGACGAGCGTGTTGAGGACCGTCTTGCGCGGGTCGTTCGGGGGCGTCACGCACTGCGTGCGCCACGTCTTGCCGTCGGGGGCGCGCGAGTGGCTCGCGCGCGTGAGGTTCGGCATCGGGTCGTAGCACTGGTTCGTCCGGTACACGCGCCCCGCGCCGATGAAGGCGAGCTCGTCTCCCTCCGTGCGGATCTCGACGATCTCGCCCCCGCCCGTGCTCGTGGTCCGAGGCGCCTTCCCGCAGCCGTCCTCGAGCCATTGCTGGACGGTGAACTCCTCGCGGAGGGCGCTCTGGCGCCAGCGGCCGTCGAGCTGGACCTCCGCCCGCGCGGGCGAGGCGACCGAGAGGAGCGCGGCGGTCACCGCGGCCAGCACGAAGCGTTCGATGAACCGGAACGACGTCATGGCGCCGGTGCCCCCGGGGCGGGGGACGAGCCGAGGAAAAAGGATGGATCCCGAGGGGACAGGCGTGCGCCGACCCTCGACGAACCGGCCCTTTTGCGACCACCAACGAGAAAAATCCAGAACGACGGTGAGTGTACCTATTTTCGCTCGGTGTTTCCCCACTGTGTTAGGGTCGACACCGTGCACGTGTCGAAGGCCAAGGGGTCGCTTCGCTTCACGGGAGCCAAGGACGGAGCACGGGCGGTGAGAAGCCGTCACACGCCGCTGCTCGCTCCGTTCCGCTTGTTCGCCAGCGCGCTCGTCATCGCGCTGCTCGCGCTCTTCGGTTTCGAGCGCGAGGCGACGGCGCAGGCCATCCCGGAAAACAACGGTGACGGCTTCGATACTCATCTGTTCCGGCCGGCGCTCGACTCGAAGGGGTTCTTCCACACCAACGGAACGGACATCCTCGGCCACAACGACATCAGCTTCGGCCTCGTCATCGACTACGGCCGCGGGCTCTTGCGGACGGTCGACAAGGGACAGGAGAGTCCGAACCTCATCGACCACTCGTTCCAGGGGACGTTCTCCTTCAACTACGGCATCAAGAACTTCCTCGTCGCCGGCCTCACGCTGCCGGTGAACTTGATGTCGGGTGAGGCGCAGTTCTCGAACACCCTGGCGCCGCCCGGCCCGACGCAGACGGGCCCTCTGGCCGACGGCACGAACGGTCAGCAGTGGACGCCGAACGAGTTCGACTTCCAGAACGTCAGCTTCATCGCGCTGCACGCGAAGGCGCGTCTCCTCCGCGTCGAGCGCGGCTTCGGTCTCGCCGCGGCCATCCAGGTCGGTCTGCCGATCTCGGACGCTCCCCGTAGCGCCGGCGCGGACCCGACGTTCTGGTACTGGCCGCAGCTCATCGCCGAGAAGCGGTTCGGCTCGACCGGTCAGCTCAAGATCGGCGCGAACGTCGGCTTCCGCGGGCACGGCGCGAGCAGCACGATCATGACGCTGCGCGACGGCAACTTCCGCGACGGCAACCGGCTGACGTACGGCGCGGGTGTCTCGTATCGCGTCCTGCCCGCGGTCGACATCGTCGCCGACACGTACGCGACGCTCCTCTTGTCCGACGCCGACAGCAAGCTCAAGCCCTCGAACGAGGTCACCGGCGGTCTCAAGGTCTTCGTCGAGCGCAACAGCTACCTCATGATCGGCGGCGGTACCCGCTACACGGACGGCTTCGAGGCCGCGAACCTCCGCGGCTTCATCGGCTTCGTGTTCGAGCCGTCGATCGGCGACCGCGACGGTGACGGCATCAAGGACGACGTCGACAAGTGCCCGGACGAGCCGGAGGACCACGACGGCTTCCAGGACGAGGACGGCTGCCCGGATCCGGACAACGACAACGACGGCATCCTCGACAAGGACGACCGCTGCCCGAACGAGCCCGAGGATCGCGACGGCGATCAGGACGCCGACGGCTGCCCGGAGGGCTCCGACGGCGACCGCGACGGCGACGGCATCCTCGACTCCGTCGACAAGTGCCCGGACGATCCGGAGGACCGCGACGGCTTCCAAGACAAGGACGGCTGTCCGGACCCGGACAACGACAAGGACGGCATCCCCGACAAGAAGGATCAGTGCCCGAACGATCCGGAGGACAAGGACGGCTTCCAGGATCTGGACGGCTGCCCGGATCCGGACAACGACAAGGACGGCATCCTCGACGTCGTCGACAAGTGTCCGAACGAGCCGGAGACGTTCAACGGCTTCCAGGACGAGGACGGCTGCCCCGACAAGGGCCTCGTCGTCGTCGACAAGGACAACATCCTCATCCTGAAGAAGATCAAGTTCCGCACGAACTCCGCGGAGATCCTCCCCGAGTCGCACGAGATCCTCGACGCGGTCGCGGCGACCATCAACAGCCACCCCGAGTTCACGCTCATCGAGGTCGCCGGCCACGCCGACGAGCGCGCGTCCGACGAGTACAACCTGCGCCTCACGCAGGACCGCGTGAACAGCGTCATGGCCGCGCTCATCGCCCGTAAGGTCGACCGGAGCAGGCTCCGCGCGAAGGGCTACGGTGAGTTCTGCCCGGAGGACCCGGGCCACAACGAGGAGGCCTGGGAGAAGAACCGCCGCGTCGAGTTCAAGATCGTGAAGACGAAGGACGGCCCGACCGGCGTGGAGCTCGGCTGCCCGAACGCCACGGCGAAGGGCGTGCGACCCGACCCGGTGCCGCCGTAGTCGCTGCGCGGTAGCGGATGACGAAGAGCCGGCGTCCTTTCGGGAAGCCGGCTCTTCGCATTTCAGTCCTCAGTCCTCAGTCCTCAGTCCTCAGCCTTCGGTTCTCGTTCTCCGTCAGCTTCAGGACGCTCCGGCATCCCGTCAGCGGCACACAATCCAGTCCCATTGCTTGCAGCGGTTCAGGAGCGACGGACACACTCCATTCTCGCGGAGCACCCGTCTCCCGTTGCCCTCCGGTTTAGCCCTCGTCTGGTATCGGCGTGCGAGGCGCAAGAATTCCGGAGCACCGTACGGGCGCAGGTAGCGATGGGAGCGAGATCGCGACGGCGAAGTCGGGAGGCCTCATCGCTGAGGACTGAGGACTGAGGACTGAGGACTCCTCAGAACCTCGGCAGTCGCGCCATGACCTTCTCGAGCCAGCTCCGAGGCGTGTAGGCAGCAATGAGCATCGTGCTCATCAACATCGCGAACCAGCGCACGGGCCCGAACATCAGCCCGATCATCGTGTGCATCCCCACGCCCATCGCGAGGCCGAGCAGACGCGTCTTTCGGTAGGCGAACAGGAGCGGCGCGAAGACCTCGAAGAAGAGGGTGAGGGCTTGGAGGAGCGTCCAGGCCCAGGCAGGGAGCGTGTTGGCCATCAAGACCGTGAAGCTCGTCTGGTAGCTGTCGTGCAGGTGCGTCCAGAGCACGTGCGGATGCGAGAGCCAGTCGCCGCGTACCTTCGCGATGCCCGCCGCCGAGTAGATGACGGCCAGGAGCACCTGGATGAAGCGGATCGATCCGCTCGCCGCTTCCGTCGGGAGCTTCGCCTTCGGATTCCGGCGGCGGCGCAGCCACGCGTCGACGCCGAACCGCGCGCCGCATGGAGAGAGGGCGATGGCGATCCCGATCACCGGGCCGAGCTTGCTCACGCTGAACGCCGCGAGGCGATCGCTCAATGCGACGAAGGCGGCGGTCGCGGCGAAGACGACGGCCGCGCGGCGGGCGCGGAAGCCGGCGGCGACGGCGAGCCCGGAGGCGACGAAGACGGCGGCGACGAGCCAGGCCGCCCACGACGGGAGCGCGGGGATGTAGAGCGGCTGCCGGTAGTCGGCGACGCCGAGGTCGGGCACGCGGAAGCCGCCGTCGCCGAGCAGCTCGTCGGCGTGCGCGAGGCGACCCGACATGAAGCCGAGGATCGCGAGCGGCGCGCCGATGCGGAGGATCTCGACGCGCAGGATGGGCTCGGGGGCCGACAGCCAGCGCTCGAGGCGCTCGGAGAAGAACCAGCCGGAGAACGCCTGGCTCACGGGTCGACCTCCTTGTCCTTCGCGTCCTCGGCCGACGAGGTCGCGGGCGTCGACGATCGCTCGTCGTCGTCCTTCTCCGGAGCCTCCCGCCCGGAGCTCCGAGCCTCCGTCTTCTCCTTCGCCGGCGGGCGCTCTCCGCAGCGCTCGTAGCGCTTCGACGTCGGCGTCCAGTACCAGTGGCGCCGCATCTCCTCCGGGTACTCCGACAGCGGCTTGCGGACCACGCGCTCGACCCGGTCGCCGATCTTCGGGTACGGGATGCGGAGGCTGAGGAAGCGGACGCCGCCGATCTTCGGGCGGCTGCTCGAGGCGTTGTGGTTGCGGATGACGTACTCCTCGAGCGCGCGCATCACCTTCCGCTCACGCCGGTAGAACTGGAGCGCGCGGTGGAAGCGGTTCTCCTTCGTCTCCGACTCGATGCGGAACCAAGGGCGGACGTCGATCTCGATCCACTTCTTCTCCGCGCACGACCATCCCTCGGCGCGGTAGTCGATCGACATCATCCCGGCGTACCGGAAGAGCGCCGCGACCTGCGAGAAATAGAGCCACACGCGCGGCGACAGCTTCGCCGGGAGGGTGCTGCCGATCCCCTCGAACCACACCGTGCAGAGGTAGAGGAACGCGACGACGACGAGCGCCGTCTTGAAGCGCGCCTGCGCGGGCGGGGGCGTCGCGACCCTCGACGTGGCGGCGGTCTCTGCCTTCTTCGCCGCGCTCTTCTCGGACCCCTCGGATCCGGACGGCCCGGCAGGCGCGTGCGAAGCGGAGGAAGGAGAGCGCGGGACGCCGTGTCGAGCTTTGCGCTTCGCCTTCGAGCCTGCCACGGGGCCGAGTCCTAGCCCGCGACGGCGGGCGCCGTCCACACCTGTCGACGGGCCCGAGGGCTCGCCGCTTCTCCAGCGCGCCGACGGCGCGACGGCCGAGCTCGGATCGGACGAGGTGCATCCCCGTCGCGAGCGCTCGAGCGTGTGCGCGCGCATTTTCCGCGCATGTGCATGCGCACGCGTTCACGCGAGCCGTCGGTCGGTCTCGGGATTGCACGACCCAAAAGCCATGAAAGCTCTCACGTACCGCGGGCCTTCGTGGGTGAAGGTCATGAGCAAGCCCGACCCTCGCATCGAGCACCCGGGCGACGTCGTGCTCCGCGTGGTGCGCGCGGCGATCTGCGGCTCGGACCTGCACCTCTACCACGGCCTCGTCCCGGACACGCGCGTGGGCAGCACGTTCGGTCACGAGTTCGCGGGCGTCGTCGAGGAGGTCGGTCCCGCCGTGACGACGTTGAAGCGAGGCGATCGCGTGGTCGTGCCGTTCAACATCTCGTGCGGGGCGTGCTTCTTCTGCCAGCGAGGCTTCACGAGCGTCTGCGATCGATCGAACACGGCCAACGAGATCCTCTCCGGCGTGTACGGCTACTCGCACACGACGGGCGGCTACGACGGCGGGCAGGCCGAATACGTCCGCGTCCCTTACGCCGACGTCGGTCCGATGAAGATCCCGGACGACATGGACTACGAGGACGTCCTCTTCCTCTCGGACATCCTGCCCACGGCCTATCAGGCCGCCGAGATGGGATCGATCGCGCAGGGCGATACGGTCGCGATCTTCGGCGCCGGACCCGTCGGCCTGTTCGCGGCGAAGTCGGCGTGGCTCATGGGAGCGGGGCGCGTGATCGTCATCGACAAGGAAGCGTACCGGCTCGAGTTCGCTCGCGCGTACGCGAGGGTCGAGACGATCCACTACGAGGACGCGGGCAGGCACGACGTCGTCGGTCGGCTCCGCAAGATGACGGAGAACCGCGGTCCCGACGTGTGCATCGACGCCGTCGGATGCGAGGCCTCCGGCTCGCTGCTCCACAAGCTGACGGGGCTCGCGCGGCTCCAGGCGGGCGCCGCGACGGCCCTCCTTTGGGCCGTGCAGGCCGTGCGTCGCGCCGGGCACGTCGTCGCGATCGGCGTGTACGGGCCGCCGTGGAACCTCGTCCCGCTCGGCGAGCTGATGAACAAGGGCATCACGCTCCGCGCCGCGCAGTGCAACGTGAAGCGGTACATGCCCCATCTGCTCGAGCACATTCGCGCGGGGCGCATCGACCCGAAGGCCATCATCACGCACCGCGGCCCGCTCGACGCCGCGCCGGACCTCTACCGCACGTTCGCGCGCAAACGCGACGGGTGCATCAAGCCCGTGCTCGTGCCGAACGCCGCGTGACGGGGAGCACGACCCACGAAGAGCACGCGGCGCACGAGGAGCACGCGGCGCACGAAGAGCAGGAGGAGACGACCATGCAGCACTCCGAGATCATCGGCTGGGGCGCGGACGCGTCCTTCGACGCGCGCCCCGGCGTGCCCGCGGCGCACGCGCCGCGACCGATCGTCGATGCGCGCCCGGACCGCCTTCAGCAGGTGATCGGCCGCCCGTCGGTTTGGAGCCCGCACCGCCCCATCACCCCGGTGTACGGGACGGCGATCCCGCCGCGAGGCCTCTCGGGCCTCATCAGGCGGCTCGCGTACCGCGCGCCGGACTACAAGGCCCGGCGCTACGTCCTTCTCACGATCGCCGACCAGGTCGACGTCATCGAGCACAATCCCTTGCCGATGATGGTGTTCGCGGGCGCGCTCGCCCTCGGCGTCCTGGGCGTCCGCGCCCTCGTCCGCCGATGACGCCATGGTTGCGCGCGTGCAGGTCCCTCACCGAAAAGAGCCGTAATTTCGCGACCCGAGCCCGCGCAGATCCTGCGTGGTTCGTGGACATACCGCGTTGCACAATGTCTGACATGTGGTATGCGCTCGCCCACAAGCGAGGAAGGCTTACCCATGCAGATCCGCTCTCTCGTTCCGGTCGCTCTGGTCGCTCTGGCTTCGTCCATCTCCGCCTGCTCCGCGGAGTCGCAAGAGGAGGAGCTCTTCGAGGCCGACCGCTGCACCGAGGAGGGCGTGAGCTGCCAGGCGTACGGCCGCAAGGACTACGAGAACAAGCCGCCGGCGTACGAGCTGGGGATGGGCGACAGGGCGCCTCGGCTCACGGTCGTTCACCTGACGAACCCGGCCTGGGATCCCGTCGACCTCGAGTTCAACCCGCGGAGCCCGCGCGATCTCTGGATCATCAACAAGGCGACGTCGCACGTGTCGATCGTGCGCAACGTCGGCACGTCGCAGGCGCAGGTGATCGAGCGGCGCGACGTCGCGTACGCGCACTTCTCGTACAGGCCGCCGGCGCTCGCCATGGCGGGCTCGCACCCGGAGTTCGGTCAGCTCTGGGCGACCTGCGGCGACAACAACAACGGTGGCAACTACTTCATGGGGCCGACGCTGTACTCGGCCGAGCTGCACATCTTCGGCACGAACAACCCCATCACGAACCTGGGTAGCCACCTCGACATGCTCCACTCGACCCCGTACTGCCGCGGCATCGCGTGGGCGGGCGAGGGCAACCAGTACTTCGTCTTCAACTCGTTCAACAAGGCGATCGACTTCTACGACTTCCGCCAGGACCACGGCATCGGCTGGGACGATCACTCCGACGGCATCGTCCGCCGCTTCTGGAACAACCAGGTCCTCGGCGTCGAGGGCGTCGAGAGCCACCTCTCGTGGAACCACGACGAGAAGAAGCTCTACGTCGCGGACACGGGCCACAAGCGGATCCTCGTCCTCGATCCGTCGCACGCCCGCATGACGGCGCCGATGCCGGGCATGGAGATCATCGCCGAGCGCGCGTACTACGAGTCGCCGGTGAACGTCCTCGTCGAGGGCGGCGTGCTCGAGCAGCCGAGCGGCATCGAGGCGTCCGGTGGCCTCGTGTTCGTCACCGACGCGAAGACGAGCTTCATCCACGCGTTCGACATCGCGACCGGTGACCTCGTGAAGTCGCTCGACACCGGTCTGCCCGAGGGCTCGCTCGCGGGTCTCAACTTCGGGCCGGACGGGAAAATCTATTTCGTCGATCGCAAGGGCGGGAAGGTCTACCGGGTCGATCCCTGAGATCCGGCTCCGGGCTAAAGGCTCCAGGAAAAAGACTTCGTTCGTGGCGAGACGAGCGCACGACGAGCACGGCGCGATCGACCGGGCCTGCGCTCGGGCGTACGCTCGTAGCTCGTCGTGAACCGACGAGACTTCCTCGGAGCGGCCGCCACCGTCGTCTTCGGCTCCGGCGCCTGCACGCCTCCGGTCGTGCGACGCGTGGAGGCGACGCCCATCGCGCCCGATCCCCGGGGTGGCGTGCTCGTGTTCGTCGTCGAGCGTGCCCGCTACGGGCCGGTGTTCGTGGGGACGACGGGCATCCTCGGCGCGTGCGTGACGATGACGCATTTCGTCACGCACCTTCCGCCCGGGCGCCATTTCATCGTCGCTCACGACGACGACTCGTACGACGCGTGCGAGGCCGACGTCGCGCCGGGAGCCGTCTACGCGATCTCCGTGGAGCACGGCGACGGCGAGCTCGAGCTGCGCCCGCTCGTGCCCGGGCGGGATCCGATCCGCCGGCTGCTCGACGAGACCGATCGGGTCGAGCTCGCTCGCTCACCCACTCGGAGAGACGCCGAAGAGCACGCGCGCAAGGTACGCCTCGCGCACGTCCGCTGGGCCAACGACTCCGCCTCGAAGCGCGCCGCCCGCACGCTCGGTCCTGCGCATGCATGGAGATGAAACGGGGGCGGAATACCGTCGTCAGCGTCCACCGCCGCCGCACGTCACCGTGAGCGCCTGGGCGACCGTCGCGCAGGCGGCGTCGAGCGCCTGGAGATTCCCGTTGCACGCGAGCGTGAAGTCGAAGCGATTGCACTTGTTCGGATCGTTCCTCGCGTCCTCCCAGCAATCGTTCCTTGCGGCCTCGGTCTCGCAGTCGCCGCACACCTCCCACATGCAGTCGAACCAGTCCTGTACGACGCGTCCGCACGCTTCGCTGCCGCCCGGGGCGTTCGCGTAGCACGCGCCCCAGTTGGCGAACGCGTCGGTCTTCTCTGCGTCGTAGTAGACGTAGAAGCCCCAAGTGACGTCCGTCTCGACCGAGAAGATGCAGCTCGCGCACGCCACGTTTCGGCTGCGCATCGCGGCCTCGACCGTCTGCGCCGTGGCGTCTTCGTCGTTGATGAGCCCCTCGAAGAAGCCGATGTCGCTCGTCGTGCAGGCGCTCGAAGGCGGGGGCGGCGGCTTCCATGAATAGGGACCACGGTACGTCCCCGGACAGGCTCGAGCAGGCGTGTCCACGCCGGCGTCGGTAGGTCGCTCGAAGGGGCCGGGGCCGGCGTCGATCACGGGGAGCGTGGGCTCGACGCGATCGTCTCCTCGCGGCGGAAGCGTCTCTCCCGTCGTCTTTTTCGGTCGAGGCTCCGGCGCTTCACCGTACGGCGTCGCGTTGCACCCGCTCGAGATCCGGAGCAGGGCGAGCGCGAAGGTGACGATGACCGCGCGATGGCGCATTCCGCCATGCCTCGAGCAAGGAACGAGCCACGCACGCGCGCGGCGAAGGCCGCGTGATGATTGGTGATGATAGAGAGCCGATCTCCTCGTCGCGATCCGACGGGATCGCCTGCGATCCTGGTAGGCGCGAGTGGACGAACGCCGCTTCGGATGCGCGGCAGGCGACGTCGTCACGCACGCCGTATGGCGTGGGCGATGAAGCTCACTGGAAGAAGATCGGATTCGAGACCGCGAACGGCTTCTTGCGGGGATGAAGCGGTGACAGATCGCCGTCGCCCTTCGCGTGGAACACGACCCAGTGCCGCGGGCGGCTGTCGGCCGGGGCGACGTCCACCGTCGCCTCGTAGCGCTTGCCGGGGCCGTCGCTCGGGACCGCCGTGAGCGGCAGCGTGGAGACGCTCACGCCGTCGACGATGACCTCGAGCGACGTTGCCGAGAACCAACCGGTCGCCTGGACGACGACCTTGTACTGGCCGGCGCTCGTCGTTCCGCCCGGACCGATCCCGCCCGGGCCCTCGACCGTCATGTAGAGCCCGCCGCTGATCGTCGCCGCGCCCGTCCGGAGGACGTCGCGCACGGTCTCGTTCGTCAGCTTCGTCGGATCGTCGTGCCCGAAGCGGAGGCACGTGCGCGGATAGCCGACGAACGTCCTGCGCTGATCGTGGCTGTCCGAGTTGCCGACGGCCCAGTAGGTCTTGCCCGCGTTGAGGAGCGCGAACCAATCGGCCACCGACGCGTTTCGGTTCTCGTCGAAGTCGGAGTCGTTGAACACCTCGACCGCGGAGAACGCGTCGCTCCAGAGCTCCGGATCGCCGCTGGCGGTCGCCCGATCGAAGCCCGCCGCGTCGAAGTACGCACCGAAGCCGGTGCCGCTCGGGTGGTTCACGATGAGGACGGGCTTCTCGGGCAGGTCGTTGATCAGCTGGAAGAACTCACCCGGCTTCTTGCCGACCCAGTCGACCGCGCCGTTGTTCGGCTGGTCCTCGCGCGGAAGGAGCGGGACGACGCCGAAATGGCCCCACGTGAACGTCGTGAGCTCCGACGACGGCATGCCGAACGCCCATTTCGTCAGGCCGAGGCGCTGCACGATCGGATGAAAGTCGACGACCCACTCGTGCTCGCTCGAGACCGGGATGTCGAGGCCGTCGGCGATCGCACCCTTCAGCTTTTCCTCGACCGGGTCCTGGGAGTCGGCGGAGAACCACGAGTGGACGTGGAAGTCGGCGCACATCACGCCGGTCGTGTCGACGCTTCGCTTCAACTTGGCGTCGACGACGGCGGGGGTGTCGGCATTGGCCGTCACGTCCGTCTCGACGATCTCGTACTCGTAGCCGCGCGAGACGACCACGTGGTGCTCGCCGGGCGGTACCGGCAGCTTCGCCTTGCCGGTGACGGCGAACTCCTGCCAGAGACGGCCGTCGACCTCCTCGCGCAGCCCGAACGACGGCGGCGCCGGCGCGACGGGCGACTTCGGGATCACCTGGACGCGCACCGGAAGGAGCTCGCCCGCGTCCTCGTCCGTCGCGTTCACCTCGATGTACGCGGGCTTCGGCATCACGAGGTCCGCGGTCGAGCCTTCGACGCTCGTGGGGGAGGGCAGCGCCCAACCCTTCATCGTGGGCGTGAGGAGCACCGCCCCGTCGGGGACGTGGATGACGAACTCGCCATTTTCGTTCGCGAGCGCCCGCGTGAGGTACTTGCCGTCGGGGGTCGTCGCGTGGACGAACGCGCCGCCGAGCGCCGTGCCGCTCTCGTCCTTCACCGTGCCGCGCACCTCGCGCCACGCGGGCTCGCCGAGCGCGCGACGCTTCGCCTCGAGCAGGCCGTCGATGCCCGGACCGCCCGCGATGATCTCGAGGTAGTCGACGGTCTTCGTCTCGCAGGCCTCCGCCGAGAGGCCTCCCATGCTGAAGAGCCGGAAGCCGCTGACCTCGAGCTCGGCGCGGACCGGCCCGTTCGGGCTCCGGAACGCGAACGCCGAGCCTCCGCCGTCGAAGGCGACCCACGGATTCTCTCCCTTCGGGTCCGCGTATCCGTTCGCCTCGGTGAAGACCTTGTTGCGCGCCGAGTGGAAGAAGCCGAGGCGCTGGTACTTCGAGAAGTCGACCGGCTCCTCGCTCGCGTTCGCGAGATGCAGGCGCACGAGCACCTTGTCGGAGCCGGGCTCGAGGACGTAGTCGAGCGCCGCGGGGATGTCGTACTCCGGCTGCGAGATCGCCTTGAACGTGTCGAGGAACGGGATGTTCGCGAGCACGCCCGACACGCGCACGATGGCGGCCTTGCCGTCCGACCCGTCGGCGAGGACGCTCACCTTGTCCGGCTTGATGGTCTGACGCGAGAAGGCGATGAGCGTCTCGCCATAGGCGGACGAGCCCTGAGGCTTGCCGTCCTCGCCCACCGGCTCGATGCCGGTCACGTCACCGCCGAACGGCTGGTACCCCTCGCGCCGTCCCTCGGCCTCGATGTAGACGGCGATGCGATCGTTCGCGAGGACGAAGTCGCCGACGCGCACCCTGTTGCGCGCGAGCGGTCCCTGGATGATCTGCGATGCCTCTCGGATCCTGCCCGCACGCGCCTGTCCGGCGGCCTTCGCGCCGAACGGATCCGGATGGCCGTCCGGCGATCCGTGCTCGAAGCGGAACTCGCCGAGCCCGTTGCACGGCAACGGCGGGCCGCCTTGCGCTTCCGGATCGTCGGAACAGGCGAACACCGTGACCCCCAACGCGGCCAGCACGAGCCCTCGGCACTTCATGTCGTTGGATACTAGAATCGGCAGCGCGGTTTTTCGAGCGCTGCGATCGCTCACGAGAGTGGACGCCACCAGTTCTTGATGGTGGCCCAGACGCCCAGATCCTTGCGGAGGGCACGCGCGGCCTCCGTCGCGTACGTGCGCATCGCGACCGGGTCGCCCGGTTGCACCGTGAAGCCGTAGCGCGTTCGGACGTAGATCTCGGCGGACTTCGCGAGCGCCTCCGACGCGCGCTCTTCGGGGATGCGCGAGAGGAGCTGCTCGACCGAGTCGGACGCGCTCGGGACGACGCCGGCGTCCTCGGCGGCGATGCGGACGTACTCCCAGAGGTTGTCGATGCGCTCCGAGGGCGGCGTGGGCACGATCGGCGCCTTCAGGTGCGTGAGGAGCAGCGCGCGCTTGGCAGGGCGATAGAGGAGGAGAAGAAGGAGGAGCGGCCAGAGCTTCGGGAGCACCTCCTTCGCCGCGCGCGCGACCTTCTGCAGCTCCCGCACGATCGCCTCGCCGTCGAAGCCGGGGCCGATCCGCGGCGCGCGCTCTTCGGTCGTGTCCGGGCTCCGTCGCTGACCTTCGCGATCACCTTTGCCCGTCCGCCAGAGGTAGGGCGCCAGGACGGCGGTGAGCGCGAAGAGCAGCCCGGCCACGAGCAGGATCGCGACGATGTTCTTCCGCGGGAGCGCCCCGACCGCGTTCTTCTTGCGCGCCTCCTTCTTCGCGATCCGCCGCGCTGCGGCGCCCGAGAGCGCCTGCCACAGCTCGACGCGCATCGCCTGCTTCGCCGCGAGGTAGAAGAGCCAGAGGACGAGGAAGCATGCGAGGAAGGCGAGCGGCACGGGGAGCCACGCGCTGATCTTGCTCCGTTCCCAGACGTGGACGCGGTTCTCCTCGTTGAGGATCACGAAGACGGCGCCGATCCATCCGACGGCCGGCCAGAAGGACGCCAAGAGCTCCCAGCGGTGCATGAGCGACAGGAGCCCGCACGGGAAGGCGAAGAAGAAGAAGATCAGGCACACGACGAGGTACTCGCCGCCCGGGAACGCGCGGGACGACAACGCCCAGCGGACCGCCATCGTCGACATCCAGACGGCGCCCGTGATGCACATGCCGGCGACGATGAAGACGGGGAGCGCGCGGAGACGGAGGAGCGCGAGGAACTGACCGAGCAGGACGCCGACGAAGGCGGCTCCGAGCCCGAACATCAAGAGGAGCACGTCCTTGCCGTCGCCTCGCGAGTACCACGCGACCGTCACGAGCAGCGCGAACGAGCCGAGCGCGGTGAAGACGAGGTAGGCGAGCGCGGGACGCCAAGCGAGGCGGATCGCTTCGCGGAGCGGAGGCGTCCAGCGCGGCACACGGGTGCGGCTGTTCACGGGACCTCCAGCGCGATGGCGACGCCGCGCCGGCGCACGACGTTGACGGGCGCGTTCGCGGAGCGGACGTGGTCGACGGCGAACGAGGTCGCGCGCGCGAGCTCGGCGCGGACCTTCTCCGGTGACGGCGGCTTCGGAGCGAGGAGCCGCGCGAGGTCGAGCTTGTTGTCTTCGGCGCCGACGGGGTAGTCGGAGACCACGAGCCGCCGCAGAAAGCCGAGATGGTCGCTCGGCGGATCGTTCACGACGGACGCGCCGTCGGCGATGACCCAGCTCGTCCCGGGGGCGGGGTGGACGTCGGCGATCGCGAGGCCGGCCGAGACGACGACGACGCTCGCCTTCGCGTCGCGCGGATCGATCCGCCCCATGAGCGAGCCCGGCGTGACCTCGTACTGCCACGCTGCATCCGCCCCGATCGCGCGCCACTTCCGCTCCTCGCCCCGCTTGCACTCCACTTCGCGGACGACGACGCTCTCGGACCGGTTGGGACCGGTCTCCTTCACCGCAGCGACGAGCGTCACCTTCTCGCCGCGCTTGAGCAGCGCGTGGGCGAGGCCGAGCCATCCCTCGACGAGCAGATCGAGCACGTCGTCGAGCGCATCCGGCGCACGTGCCACGGCGCGCTCGCCGTCCTCGACCCGGCGGCCGCCGGCCGTCGCGGCCACGCGCCAGCCGGGGGGCAGGTACGTGTCGAGCACGAGGCGCACGCGCGTGGGCGCGTACGGGATCGCCTCGGGGACGCGGACCATCAAGCTCCCGGTGTTGATCGACTGCTTCCAGTGGACGCGTCGGAGATCGTCGCCCTGCACGTACGCGCGCGTACGGAAGTGCTCCTCCGTCGCGATGCGTGACAGGAGGCTCAGCGGGCCTTCCGCGCGTGCGAGCGAGCGCGGCCTGCGCTCGAACACCACCGGGCGCACGCGCGGAAGCGAGCGGAGCGAGGCGGTCGCGCGGGTCGCGACGAAGACGCGCGTGAGCCCGAAGACGTCCTCGTACCAGATGTCGGCCGGGCCGAGCTTGTAGACGCCGCGGGGCGTCCGCGGCAGCGGCGCCGATACGGTGACCTCCGCGCGCGAGACGCTCCGATCGACGGCGAAGCGCGTGTCGCCTCCGAGACGGTGCGGGAGCTGCTCCTCGATGTGCAGGCGGAATCCGGGCGGGACCGGGACGCGCGCGAGGAAGAAGCGCTCCTCGACGGGATCGCCCGCGTCGACGACGGTGGGGGACATCTCGCGATCGATCGCGCCGCGCCCGCGCCGGACACGGTCGTCGAACGCGCGGACCGCGAACGCCGAGACGAGCGTGGCGCCCGTCGCCGCGATGTACATGATGCCGAGCCCGGCGACCGCGAGGACGCCGAACTGACCCCACCTCGCGGCGAGCGCGATCCCGACCATGAGCAAGGAGACGCCCGCCATGCCGATCCCGCGGCCCGTGAGCACGCGCACGTGGCGATCGACCGCGTCGACCAGCACGCGGAAACCCTGCCGTCCCTCCGCCTTCTGGATGCGGAGCTCACGACCGACCTTCACGGCGATCGCGACGAGCTGGAGCAGGAGCAGCGGGACGACGACCATCCCGAAGAAGCTCGCGAGCTCGCCCGACGTCTCGGAGACCTCGCGCACGTCGAACACCAGGCCGGCGAGCGCGCCGGTGGCCCACGGCAGCACGAAGAGGAGACACGTGTGGAACCCCGCACGGAGGAGGCGGTAGAGCGTCCTCATTCGGCTTCGCGGCGCAGGATCATGCCGTCTTCGAGGCTAGCGTGGCGTCGGTGGACCTAGAAGCCTCGCGGTCGTGTCGTCAGGCCGGCGCAGGCACGCGCTCGAGACAGTGGGCGACGAGCTCGCGGCCGACGCCCGAGTCGCTCGTCATCACGCGGTGGCCGAGCACGTCGGGGGCGAGGGCTTTGACGTCCTCGACGGTCACGAAGCCTCGGCCCGAGAACATCGCGCGTGCCTGACAGGCGCGAGCGAGCAGGAGCGTCGAGCGCGGCGACACCGAACGGAGGTTGCGATCGTCGGTGCGGATCGCCTTCAGCACCGCGACGAGATAGCGGCGCATCTCCGGCGAGACGTAGACCTTGGGGACCTCGCGCTGCCAGTGGATGACGTCCTCCTTGCCGATCACGGGCGAGAGGGCCGAGATGGCGGGCGCTTGACCGAGGTGCACCTCGAGCATCTTCGCCTCGGCCTCCTCGGGCGGATAGCCGACGGAGAGCATCATCATGAAGCGATCGAGCTGCGCGGCGGGCAGGGGATAGGTGCCCTCGTCGTCGAGCGGGTTCATCGTCGCGATCGCGATGAACGGCATCTCGAGCTTGTGCGTCGTTCCCTCGACCGTGACCTGCCGCTCCTCCATGACCTCGAGCAGCGCCGACTGCGTCTTCGGCGGCGCACGGTTGATCTCGTCGGCGAGCAGGACGTTCGTGAAGACGGGGCCGGGCTGGAACTGGAACGTCTTGCTCCGCATGTCGAAGACGTTCGAGCCGGACACGTCCATCGGGAGCAGGTCGGGCGTGAACTGAATGCGCTTGAACGTGCAGTCGACGCTCGCCGCGAACGCCTTCGCGAGCATCGTCTTGCCGACGCCGGGCACGTCGCGGAACAGGACGTGTCCCTGCGCGGCGACCGCCCAGAGGAGACGCGCGATCACCTCGTCCTTGCCGAGGATCACCTTGCGGATGTTCGCCGCGACGCGCTGGAACTGCTCCGGGATCCGAGGATCGACGGCCGAGGGGCCGGCCGCAGGCACCTGCTGCGGGACGTTCTGCATCGCGCACCAAGCTACATCGTCCGCGGCCGGCTCGCCACGAAGGCCGGAGTCGGAGTCAGTCCCTCGTCTCGCTCTCGCCCCATCGTGCCGACAGGACGAAGCGCCGGATCTTCAGCCAGAGTCCGCGCGCGAGGGACGTGTTCATGGCCTCGTAGCCCCACATCCAGAAGTCGACCTTCTCTTCGTCGACGTCCCACGCACGCGCGTACGCGTAGATGACGCGACGCTCGCTCTCGTCGGGCATCCCGTCGATCGCCGCGCTCTCGCACATGAGCTTCACGACCTCCTCGCGACGCTCCTTCGGCACGAGATGCGCGACCTCCGACGGATGGTGGACGCGCATCTCGTGCTCGGCGAGCCGCGCGAGCCCCTCGCTCTCGAGGAACCTGTCGACGAGCGCCAGCTCCTCGGGATGCACCTCGCCGTCCGCCATGATCACGCTGACGAGCGGGTAGACGATCGCGCGCGGCGGCGCCGAAGGCGGCGGCGGCTCGACCGGCTCCGCGGTGGGCGCCGTCGGCGCGAGCGGGTTCGCGTCGGCGGGATCGCCGATCACGTGCCGACCCGACTCGGTCGCGATTGCGTCGTCAGCCGTGCGAGGCGTCTCCAGCCGCCACCTCTCGTGCTCGTGCTCGCGCGAGCGAGAAGGAGCGGGAGAAGGAGAAGCGTGCGCCGGCATCGGCACCGTCTTCGCCGCCGCCTCCGTCACTCTCCGCTCGCCGCCCGCCGCCTGCCTTCCCCCGCCGGTCGTGCGGACCCCCATGGTGGCGAACGGATCGGCGAGCACCTCGATCCGCTCACCACGACGCATCGCCTCGAAGATCGCCCTCGGATCCGGGTCGACGAACGTGGCCGTGAGGAGCGCCTGGATCGACGCAAAGCCGTCTCTCTCCGCCCAAGCGCCGAGCGCGCGCTCGAGGTCGGCGAGCGCGTCGAAACGCATCGGCGGGGTCTTCTCGACGAGCGCCGCGCGCGCCCCGCAGCTCGTGCAGCGGCGTTCGTCGATCGCCGTGGGGCCGAGCTCGCCGAGACAAGCGGGGCAGCGGTTCGCCGGCACGTCGCGGAGCGGGCTCCGGGGCGTGCGGTCGAAGACGCCCTCCCACGCCGCCGAGCAGAGCTTGCAGCGCGCGCTCGCCGGCAGCCCGAACCGGCACGCGGCGACGAGCGCGTCGTAGACCTCGACGACGCCGGCCTCGAGACCGCACGCCTCGCAGTCCGCGGACAGCTCGACGGGGGTAGGGCCAGCCATCGGGGTCCGATGCTACCCCGTCGCGGGTCGCGCTCACCAGCCGAGCTCGCGCCGTACGAAGGTCGCGTACTCGTTCGCGAGGCGGAGGTGGAGCTCCGGGTTCCCGTGCGAGTCGCAGCCCGTCAGCTCCGACGGCGACGCGACGCCGGGCGAGAACGCGTGGACCCTCGCGTCACCCGCGGCCCTGCGCTCGCTCGCGATCGTGCTCGTCGTCAGCGAGATGTGCGTGCGTGCGTGGCGGCCGGCAGGATCCGTGTCCTTCACCGACGGCGACACGCTGAGGACGAGGTGCGCGTCCGGGTAGTTCGCCCGCAGCGTGTCGACGAACGCGCGATAGCCGCTGGTGAACTCGTCCGGGGAGGGCGGCCCGCCCGCGTTCTCGTCGGGCAGCCCGAGCGCGAAGTCGTTTCCTCCGGCCATGACCACGACGACGTCCGGCGTCCACGAGAAGTCCCACGACGACGACGGGTCGAGCGGGTTCGCGCGAAGGAACACCACCGGAAGCGTCTCGCGGTCCGGGCGCCAGATGTTCTTCACGATGCCCTTGCCGGAGTAGACGGTGCCGTGGACCTCGGCGTCGAGCGTGCTGCCCAGCAAGGCGCCGAACGACTTGTGGAAGTTCTGCCACTTCGCGGCGTGCTTCACGCCGGGGCACACGTTATCCGGGAAGCCCACGCCTTCCACGCCGAACGCGGCGGGCGTCGAGTCGCCGATGATCTCGATCCGACGCATGCTCGGCGGCGGCGGTGGCAGGAGCTTCCCGCCTCCGAAGTCGAACCCCAGAAAGCGCGTGTACCCGTTCTGCGCTTCGCTCCGCTTGTAGAGCTCGACCTCGTGCGGGCCGTGAGGAAGATCGACGGCGAGCGGATACGCGTGGACGCCGCGCGTCGTGACGAGCTTCGGCTGCCATACCCGATCGATCGCGACGTCCCACTCGCTCGGGGCGCCTTCCATCCACTCGGGGGCGATCTCCTCGAGCGTCACCGAGACGCTCGTGCCCTCGAAGCGCGCCAAGATGCGTGCGCCCGGCCAGCTCGCGACGGGCCCTGCGCCGTCGCGACGGTCGAAGCGTCCGACGAACCGTACGGCGGGCGACCCTTCCTCGACCGACGGTGACGTGGGCGCGCCGGCGGTGAGTGCGCCGCCGTCGGATGGTTCTCCGTTGCTCGCCGTCGTGTGGGGAGCGCCACCGTCTGCTGTGCTCGCGTCGGCGTCCGGGAGCGACGTGTCCCGAGGATCGGCCGACGAGCACGACGCGCCTGCCGCGCAGAGGAAGAGGTGGAGACCGACCAGCCCGACCGCCGCTAGCTGGTGCACGCTGCTCATGCTCACGACCTCGTGCGGAGGTCGTGAGCACGACACGTGCCGCACGACGCGACGACGCACGAGCTGCCGATGCTCGAGGCGCGCGCGCGAGCGCGCGAGCGTCGACCGTCAGCGTTCGCGGACGAACTCGAGCAAGAGCTCGTTCACGCGCTCGGGCGCGTGGTTCTGGACCCAGTGCGTCGCCTCGGGGATGTGGACGACGCGCGCGTTCGGGACGAAGCGCTTCGGCGGCTCCGCCATCCGGCTCTCGAGGAACTGATCCCGGTCGCCCCAGATCACGAGGACCGGTTGCTCGATCGGGCGCGTCCGCGGGACGCGCCCCGTCAACACGCGGCGCATGCTCGCGCGGTAGTAGTTGAGCGCGGCCGGCAGCGCTCCCGGAATGCGGAGAGCATCGATGAGACGCTCCGTCTCTTCGCCGGAGAGACCGTCGCCGCGGAACATCCGTCGCAGGTACGCGAAGTCGTCCTTCGCGAGGAAGCGCTCGGGGATGCGAGGGAGCTGGAAGAAGAAGATGTACCAGCTCTTCCGCATCTGCGACGGCCGGCGCAGGCCGCGGAGCATCACGAGCGGATGCGGCACGTTGAGGATCGCGAGCCGCTCCAGCATCTCGGGGTGCTCCTGCGCGAACGTCCACGCGACCATCGCACCCCAGTCGTGGCCGACGACGATCGCGCGCTCGCGGCCGAGCGTACGAATGAGCTCGGCCACGTCGCGGGCGAGCTTCTCGACCTCGTATGCCGAGACGCCCTCCGGCTTGTCGGACTCGTTGTACCCGCGCAGGTCCGGTGCGACGGCCCAGTAGCCGGCGCGCGCCATCGCCGTGAGCTGGTGGCGCCACGACCACCAGAACTCGGGGAACCCGTGGAGGAACACGATCAAAGGAACGTCCGCCGGCACGACGGATCCGTCGCAGCCGTCCGGGCGCGCCTCCGCGACGTGCAGCCGGACGTCTCCGGCGTGGAGCAACCGGTGGATGAAGCCGTCGGCGCGTCGATCGAGCTTCATGCCGGGGGCGGAGTGCCACGTCGAGCTGCCGTTGATCTCGCCTCGCATGTGGGGCATCTCGTCACCTTTCGACGATGCGCGCCGCCACTGCGATCTCCGTCGTCGCCGGCTCGGGCGGGGCCGCGATGGCGCCGAGCGATCGCAGCGTCTTCTCCGCTCGTGATCGCAAGAAGCTCCGCGGATCGCCCAGCATGGCCATCAGCTCGGGCACGAAGCGCTCGTCGTCCGGAGCGTTCTCGGCGACGACGGCGCGGACCTGGTGATTGTCCGAGCGCAGGCCCTCGATGAGCACGTCGTTGCCTTCGGGGCGATTGAGTCGCGCGAGCGCACGCACGAAGGCGCCGAGGTGTGGCGGTGCATCGTCGTACTCGTACGTCGATGTCGGCGGCTCTGCAAAGAGGCGCGCGGTCGCTTCGGCGAGCGGCCGGACGGCGCGCGGATCGCCGATCGCCGCGAGCCGCGTCGCGACGTTGTGGCGGAAGACGCCCAGCGGATCTCGGACGGCCTCGAGCAGGGCGTCCAGGCCGCCGCGCTCCTCCATCTCGGGCAACGCGAACGCGAAGTAACGACGCACCGCCGGGAGCGGCAGCCCCCATGCCGCGAACGCCGACTCTGCGGCTTTGCGGACGCGGTGATCGTCGCGCGTCAGGAAATACCGGATCGCGTCGTGGCCCAAGAAGAACACGCTCGGATCGATCCGCAGCGCCCGCGCGATGCCCGCGAGCTCCTCGAGCGCGCGCAGCGCCCACGTGCGGCGGCGCGAGGTCTCCTCCTGACGGAACGCCGGCTCCCAGAGCGCTCGATCGATCGCGCGGCGCAGGTCGGCGGCGCGCGGCGCGCGCTTCTCGTCGCGGACCTTCGCGAGGGCGGTGAGGCGCGTGACCTCCGCCCCCGGCTCGAGGCCGGTCACGTGCTCGAGCACGTTCGCGGCGGCTTCGCGCAAGGAAGCATGCGTCCGGCCGATCTCCCCGAGCGCCCACAGAGCCTCGCAGCTGACGGGCTGGTTCGGCGAGACGACGAGCCGCTCGAGCGCACCGAACGCGGGCGCGTGGCGCAATCGGCCGAGCGCATGCGCGGCGCTCGGGAGCACGGCTCGGTACTCCTGGCTCGTGGACTCGAGGATCTCGACGAGCAGGCTCCCCGACGACTCGTCCCTCAGCTCTCCGAGCGCGAAGACGAGCTCGCGGACGAGGACGCCGCGCTCGAGGCCTTCGCGCCAGTTCGTCATCGGGTTGTTCGCGAGCAGGGCGCGGAGGGCCGGGCTCGCCTCCTCGGCCGCGAGCGTCACGGCCATGCGCGCGATCGCCGTCTCGAGCAGGCGCGCGCGGCTCGGCCCGCCGCCGAGGAGCCGGTCGAGGTGGGGGACGAGGCTCCGATCGCCCAGCGCCGCGAGCATGTCCACGGCCGCGGCGTCACCCGACAGCGCGCGCTCGAGGAGCTCCGGCGCGACCGCGCGATCGCCGAGCTCCGAGAGCGCGAGCAGGGTCTCCTCGCGCTCGTGGAGCGCGGCGTAGGACTCCGCGTTCGGCGGCAGCTCGTCGTACCGCGCGATGATCTGGCGTGTGACCTCCGGCGACGCGCCGCTCGACCGAGCAGGCCTGGCTCGCGCGAGCGCGCGGAGCGCGACGTCACGACGTCGCGCGAGATCGCTCGCGAGCGCGCTCGGTCGTTTCGTCTTTCCCGTTCGTACGCCGAGCGCGCTCTCGAGGAGCGTGCTCGCCTCGCGTACGATCGCGTCCGGCGAGGCCGCGTGCGCTGCGAGCCTCGGCGCGAGCTCGTCGTCCTCGAGACGGAAGAACGCCTCGACCACCGGGCCGAGCGCGAGCGGCGTCGTGCGCTCGTGCGTCTTGCGCTTGCCGGTCGGATACGCGGGCGCCGGGACGTCGAGGGGCTTGAGCGCGAGCGAGCGCGCCGCCGTTCGGACCTGCGCGTCGGTGCCGTCGAGGAGCGCGGCGAGAGCTCGCGCCCGTTCGACGAGCGCGGTGACGGCGCCCGCCTCCGCGATGCCGAGCTCCTTCTTCTGCGAGGGCGGGGCTCTCTCCTTGCCCTCCTTCGAGTCGGGGGCGGCCTCTTCTTCGACGGGCGGCTCCTCCCCGAGCTCGTACGACATGCATTCCACCGCGAGCGCCGCTGCGCCGCGGCAGATCAACGTCGGCTCGAAACGGTGCGGCTCGAGCGACGCGATCAGCCCCTGCGCGGGCGCGTCGGCGAGGAAGTAGACGAGCACGTCGCCGTCCGTCGTCTCGGCGAACGGAACGCCGCCCGCCAGAAGCGCGACGAGGTGCGAGCGGCTGCGCCCTCGTGTCGAGCCGTGGGCCGAGGCGAGCAAGCGCGAGAGCTTCGGCGGAGAGGTCCGCGCGACGAGGCCCGCGATGGACGCTTTCGACAGAGCTGCGAGAAAGGAGCGCAGATCGGGCGGAAGCACGACGCCGAGATCGATCGCGCCGCGCGAGCTTCCACGGCGAGCCACGCCAGCGCGTGAGACGAATCGCGCGAAACCGCCTGTCGCGAGGAACCGCTCCGGCGCTGCGGTCGCGCGGAGCATCCACCTCGAGCTCACGAGGCCAACGAGGATTCACGCGAAGTCGTGCTCGGTCAAGCCCCGGTCCGTCTCATCGCCGGCGCATCGCTCGAGCCTCGAGCTGCCGTCCGGTCTCGGGCTCCTCTCCGCGCGCTTTCGGCGAGCTTCTGACAGAGTGCTACACACTCTCTCAGGGCTCGCGCGCCCGCGCCTCTCAGTTCTTCGCCGGGAAGAGGAAGGAGCTCGTGCGCCGGATGAACGCCTCGCGCGCCGCGCTGGCGTCGGCGTCCTCCTTCACGAACGGCGGAGGCGCCGGAGCTCGGCGGCCGATGTATGCGCTCTCGAGCCGTTGCGTCCGTACCTGAGCGCGCGCCCGGGCCCTGTCCGCGAGGGCGCGCCACTCGTCGCGAGCGCGATCGAGCTCGCCCTGCAGCGGTCCGCGCCGCCGTTGCTCGGCGACGTCGTTCGCCCAGCGGTCGTCGGCCTCTTCGTCGTACTTCTGGGCGCGGTCTCGGAGCTCGTCCGCCTTGGCGACGTCCTTCGCGGCGCGGAACCGCGAAGCCGTCACACGGCAGGCGAGGGGATCTCCGAGCTCGCAGGCCTTCATGTACAGATCCGCGGCGCGCGCCTCTTCGCGCGGCACCGACCGGTAGCCGAGGTGGTGCAGCTCGGCGAGGACGATGCACGCGGTCGGCGACGCGTCCTGGCATCCCTGCTCGAGGAGGCGCAGCCCGCGGCTCGCGTCGTCCCGCCGGAAGCGATCGAGCGCGAAGCTCCAGAGGCTGCACGCCGTCTTGTCGTCGCCGGAGCATCCGATGCGATGCAGCTCCTCGGCCCTCACCGCGTCCGTCTCCTGTATGGCGTAGCCGGCCGCCTCGCACTTCTCGGGCACGCGCGACCTCCGGCAGGCTTCTTCCTCCTTCACGAGATCCGTCGCCGAAGCGCGTCGCTGGACGGGCTTGTCGAGGGACTCCGCCTTCGTCCGGAGCTGCTTCGCCCTGGCGGGGTTCTTGGCGACGCCGCGTCCGTCGTCGGCGAACGTCGCCAGCGACCAGCAGGCGCGCGCGGCTCCTTCCTCGCAGGCGCGCTCGAAAAGCTTCGCGGCCTTGGCCACGTTCTGAGGGATCCCGCGCTCGCCCAGCTCGAGCTCGGTCGCGAGGCGGATGCAGGCGTTCGGCGCCTTGAGCTCGCAGCCTCGCTCGAGGATCTGCGCCGCACGAGGCGCGTCGCGTTTGCGGAGCGCCGAGTCGGCGTACGCCACGAGGGCCCAGCACTGATCCCGCTTCTTCGCGCATCCGGCGGCGTGCAGCTCGAGCGCGCCGTCGGGATCGGTCTTCTCGAGCACCGAAGCGGCGAGCGTGCAGCTCACCGCGTCGCCGGTCTCCCGGCAGTGGCTCTCGTCGTCGGTGATCGCGCTTCCGTTCGCGGAAGGCGCGGTCAGCGTGGTCGGTCCGTAGAAGGCCTGCTCGAGCGGGGTGAGCGGCGTGACGAGCTTGCGCGAGCTCGGGCTCTTCCGTGCGAAGCCGGCCTCCGGAATGGAGACGAGGGCCGCGTGCCATTGCCTCGCCGCCTCCGCCTCGCGTGCAGCGCGATCTCTCGCGTGCGCGGTCTGCGGCGGCGAGGCGATCTCTTTCTCGACCTCCGCGTCCTGCTGTTTCTCGAGCCGGAAGAGCGCCTCGGTGAAGAGGACGGTGGCGAGCGTCTCGAAACGCATCGCCAGCAACGCGTCGGGCTTCACGTCGATCCCCTCGGCGTAGGTCCGGGCGAGCCTGGCGCACGCCGCGGCCATGCCGTGGAAGTCACGCGCGGAGGTGTTCGGGCCGACGAGCGTGGCGCGCTGGCAGACCTGTTCGTCGAGCTTCCTCGCGCGTGCGACCCCGGCGGGCTGCTTCGCGTACACGTCCGAGAGCCGAGCGCAGCTCGGCAGGTCCCCCGAGCTGCACGCCGTCGCGAGCGCCTGCTCGTGGCGCGGCCCCGTGACTTCCGCGAGCGCGTCGCAGCTACCGGCGTGCTTGAGCGCGCAGCCTCGCGTGTGGAACGTCTCGGCACGATCCAACGAGCCGTCTTCCGCGTAGATGGCACCCGCGTGGAAGCACGCCGAGGCGTCGCCCTTGTCACAAGCGAGGCGCGCCTCCCGGAGCATGTCCCTCCGAGCCATCTCCGGCGTCTTGCACCCAGCGACCGCGACGACTGCTCCGAAGGCCACGAGCCATGACAGAGGACGCATCGTGGCGGCGAGTATCCCGACCGCTGGAGTGGGGTGTCAACGTTGCCCTTCAGGAAAGGAGGACAGCGCGCGATTTCGAATCGTCGCCAGGTCACTGCCCGTTCCCGTCCCCGAGCTGCATGGATCGAGGACGCCGACGGCCCCCCTCACGCCGGCCGCTCCGTGTATCCCGCCGGCGCAACCGCGCGATAGAGCCGCTCCACGACCGCGAGCGCCTCCCCGCGCGCGACGCTCACGAACCGACGCTCGCTGCCTGCGCGAACCCCGAGCAGAACCGCCCCATCCCCGCGGTCGTCGACGAAGAACCCGCCATAGGTCTCGGCGTATCCGAGCCTCAGCCCGTGCAACCCGACGCGGAAGAGCATGCGCGCGAGCCAGTACCGCGGCACCTCGGCGGTCGTCGCCGCGACCGTCACGGACGCGCGCCGCGCGTCGATCGCGTCCATGCGAAGCCCCGCGATCTCCAGCGGGAGCACGCCGGGCTCCGCGTCCTCGAACGCCGCGAACGCCGGCGCAGGATACGCCTGCCACGACGGCGGCGTCGGATCGGGCCCGCGCTCGCTCGACGCGAGGACGAGCGCGCGCACGATGCCGGCGCCGTCGAGCCGCGTCCCCTCGGGCACGCGGTAGAGATCGCAGGCCACGTGCGCGCTGCCCGGAGCCGCCTCGAGGACGACGACCCAGCCGCCGTGCGGAGGAGCGATCACGTCGGGCAGCTCGACGAGCGAGAGCGTCGTCCTCCCGATGGCCGCGAGCACCCCGGGCTTGCCTCGGATCGAGGCGAGCGCCATCGGCGGGGCGGGATCGACGTAAGCCTTCACGTCGCCGGTGCGGTCTTCCGGGACGGGAAGCGGACACCACGTCGCCGGCGTGGGGCGGCTCGCGCAGTACACGAGAGAGAGGCCGGCGCGTCGCATCCCTGGAGGGAAGTCGAACGGCTCGAACGGCGGCCGGAGCCTCCCGGGCCAGTGGAGGTAGCCGCTCGGGTGGAGGACGAGGTCGCCGACGCGATGGTTGTATCGGCCGACGTCCTCGCCGGTCGTCGCGTCCGACAGGAACGTGCGGAGCGGGAAGCGGTCGACGAGCTCGTCGCCGCTCGGGAGCGCGAGCGCCCACTCGTCGGACACGTTGATGTGTGCGAAATACAATGGTTCGGACGCGGCGGTGACCTCGAGCTGCACGCCGTCCACGGTCGCGCAGACGACGAGATGGTGCTCGAAGCGCTCGGGCCGCGCGGCGAGCTCGCGGAGGTTGCTCCGCTCGATGCCGGGCTGCGGCGGAGGGCGTCGCTCCGGCGGAAACGACCATCCACGCGCGGTCTCATGGCGCGCGATCGCGGACGTCTCGGCCGGCCGCGCGGAGCGCCTGGACCAACGCTTCGCGGCCTCGGCCACACGGCGTCCGAGGACCTTGGCGGTCGCGAGGTCGCCCGCCGGGACCGCGCCCGCGCCCGGGCGCGACTGGGCCATCGCGCCCAGGTGGCTGCCGAGGCGGTTCGTGTCCTCGGCCGGCGTCGAAACGCCGGCGTACGTCGGCGGCAGGCCGAGGCCCACCCAGATCATGCCGTGCTGCGCGGCGAAGATCGCGAGCTGGATCAGCGTGCCGAGCTTGTCTCCGCTCGGCGCGGCGGAGTGGGTGAAGCCGGCGGCGAGCTTGTCGCGCCATCCTTGCAGCGCCCAGATCGCGCTCGTTCCGTCCATGAACGCCTTGAACGGAGCGGACACGCTGCCCATGTACGTCGGGCAGCCGAGGACGATCGCGTCCGCAGCGGCGAGCAGCGCGTGCGTGCGCGCGGCGTCCTCCCCGACGGACAGACAATGCACGATGGTTCCGTCCACCTCGCCCGCGCCGGTGGCGACGGCCTCGGCGAGGGACTTCGTGCGGCCCGTGGCCGAGTGGTAGACGACGGCGACGATCGTCACGAGCCGACCTTCTCCTGGATCCACGGCACGACGACGTCCATGAGCCGGTCGACGTCGGGCGCCTCCTTCTCACCGGGCTCGGGCTCGAAGTAGTGGCGCGCGCGGATGGTGACCGCGCGCTTGTCCGGAGAAGCCATCGCCCGCTCGACCGCGGCGGCGTCCGAGGGGAAGACCTCGCGGTCCATGCTCGGCGTCACCATCAACGTGGGCTCACGGATGCGCGCCACGTTCCGCGCGAGGTCCGCGTACGAGGAGACCCCCGACCACGTCGAGAGCCAGGCGCGCGGCGTGACCGTCCGCGCGAGGCCGAGCGCGGCGTAGTTCATGAGGTCCGGGCGCTCGCTGAGGAGCGACCCGTACTCGCGCTCGGAGGGATCGATCCGCCGATCGACGCACGCCGGGTTCGCCATCGTGCGATACACGACCATGATCGGCTCGCACACGCGGCGCCGGAGGACGTCGCGACGCTCCGAGGCCGGGCGCGAGGCGAACGCAGGATCTTCCGACGCGCGCGCGGCTTCGTCGTGGCGTGCGATGAGCTCCCTCGCCTTCGCGTCGATGCGCCGGACGCGTTCGAGCTGCGCGGCGCGGTAGCGGGCGACGAAGTCCGGGTCGTACTCGCTCCACGCGGGCGGCTCGCGGAAGCCGTTTCGCTCGTCGTAGATGTCGAGCGTCGGATCGACCGACAAGGGGTCGGACTCGTCGACCACCGAGGCGTCGATCGCGTCGAGCAACATCTTGCCCTGACCCTTGTGCGCGGCGACGTAGACCATCGCATCCGCGGGCGTCATCGACGCGGTGTCGAAGCGCGTCGGGCTCCCGCCCGGAGAACGCGACGTGCGCTGGGCCGGCGGCAAGCTCGCCTCCGCCTGGTAGTACGCGGACAGCGAGCCTCCGCCGCTGTTTCCGAGAAGGACGACCTTCTCGATGCCGCGACGCTCCTTCATGTGACGGACGTAGGCGGCGACGTCGAGGACCATCTCCTCGTGCTCGGCCATCGTGTCGTTGTTCACGTGGCGCGTCGATCCCGCGAGCACCGCGAAGCCCGCCCGAAGGAGCCGAGGGATCGTGTAGTGATGCGAGAAATCGATGCGCGGATGGACGATGACGACGCCGACCTTGGGCGAGGGCTGTCGTTTGCTCGTCCAGTACACGGCTCGACACTGCCGTAGGTCGTGCGCGCGGAGGACGACGGACTCGCTCACGGCGTCGTCGGGCCGGCGCCGGAACCAGAACGGCATGCCTCCCCAGTACGTCTTCGACACGAGCAGCATCGAGCGTCGGCAAGCTGGCACCCGGGCACCGGCCCGTCAAACGGGCCTCGTGTCGCGCCGTTCGAGGCATGAGGTCTCACGTCGCGCCCGGTCGAGCCGAGCGATCGGTCGTCAGGCGCTCTTCGGCAATGGTCGTCGTCTCCATACGGTCGCGGTGTTGACGCGGATGATCATTCGTAGATCCTTCGAGAATGACTCAGGGACACGGTGAAAAGCGGGAGTTCCTCCACCGGGGCGATCGTGGGGAGCTGCGCTTGTCCGTCCCGGCGCCCACCGTGTTCGTGTTCGAGTACAGGGGGTACTCGGACGCGAGCTTCATTCCGTTCATCGAGGACGTCTGGGACCGGACGTTCGGATCGACGAACGACCTCGTACAGATCTTCGCGGACACCCAACACCAGACCGGCTACGCGCACGGGTTCCGCACCGGGCTCATGGCGTGGTCGAAGCGCATGGTGTCGCGCACCGACGAGTATTGCCTCCTCGTCAAGTCGAGGTGGATCGCGATGGGGATCGCGATCGTGCGCTCCACCGTCGGGCTACCCGCGGCGCACGCGGAGGTGATGACGAATCCCGAGATCTTCCGCTCGAGGCTCGAGGCGGCGGTGCGGAGGTCATGGAGCAAAGCGTCCATGACCTCCGCGCGTGTCTGAGGTTCGGACCGAAGAAGGATCAATCGTCGTCGTCGTCGCAGGGGTGACTGCCGTCGTGGCCTTTCCCTTTGCCCTTCTCGTGACCCTTTCCGCGGCAGTCGCCCGGGCCGAGCTTGTCCTCCAAGAAGTCGAGGATGCGCGTCCAGCTCTGGAGGTGATTCCGGTGGCCGTTGATGTGGTGCCCCATGTCCGTGAGGTAGTCGAGCGTGACGCTCGGCGCGTTGGGGTAGTAGCTCGGCTCGCTGGCCATGTACGCCGACGGCTGGAGCGCGTCGAAGTCGCCGTTCTGCACGAGCACGGGGACGGTCACCTGGGTGCTCCTGGTCAGCGAAGTGTTCAGGCCGTACGTGAACAGGTCGATGAACTGCGCGCGCGCCTGAACGGCGGGGCCGAGGTTCGCGTACTCGTAGTCGACGAGCGCCGGGTCCATCGACGGCACGTGGTAGAAGGCGAAGATCCAGAAGTCCTTCGAGAACGTCGTCGCCGGGATGTACGGGGTCGTCAGCGTGGCCAGGATGTCGAGCGGGTTGAACGGCAGCGGGTGCGGAGGATGCATCCATGCCGTGGTCACGAGGGCGTCTGCGTCGTGGTACGTCCCCGTGGCGTAGACCGACGTGAGCGAGCCGTTCGAGTGGCCGACGAGGCCGATCTTCTTCCACTTCTTGCCGGTGGGGTTCTGCGGCCTCCGGAGGCTCGCCAGCACCTCGTGGAGCGCGCGTGCGGTCTCGTCGAGGGTGACGAAGTCTCCGTCGGGCTGGCTGCTCGCACCCGTCCCGAGCTGATCGATCGCGAGCACGGGCCATCCGCGTCGCGCCATGTAGCGCGCGTACGAATACGACACGCCGTTGACGGTCGGGAGATCCCAATACAGGTGGTAGTGCGTGGCTCCGTGGACGGCCACCTGGATGACGCGGCCCTTCAGCGGCCCCTGGTGATAGAGGTAGCCGGCGATCCGATAGGTGTGTCCGTCGGAGAGGCGCACCGGGAAGTCGAGGCGCTCCACCTCGACGTCGTCGTGTGAGCCGTGGTGCGCCGCTGCCGTCGACGGCGTCGCGACGCCGAGTAGGGCCACGAACGCAAGACACGAATACCGCGCCAACCGATCCACAACGGACATGGCCGACCTCCTCTCGCCGGAACCCACCCTCGACACCACCCCCGCTCGGCACGGTTCGGGTCGAGGCGCGAGCGAATCAAGTTAGCATCCATACCGACGAGTTCACCGAAAATCGCGATTCCGTCTACGCTGGTGGAGTGTATGAGCGCCTCGCCTTCTGACTCGCAGTCTGGGTTCGCGCGAATCGCAATTCGAGCCCTCGCGCTCGGGGCTCGGATTTCGACTCGATCGCCACGCTCGGGGGGATCACGAGACGAAAGGCGTCGTAATCACCGATAGGCCGGTAACTGGTGTTGCCGGTCGACGTGTTGCCAGTTCCTTCGTTCGGCCCGTCTTCGAGCGCGGGCCGCGCCGACGGAATCAAGGAAGCTCGCGGTTACGCACCATGGATCGACAGCAGCGCATCCTCTCGCAGACACTGCGCGTGTCGCTCGACACGGTCGGCGCTGCGGTGCTCGTCGCGAGCGCGGGGGTGGTCGTGTTCCAGGACCGCTTCGCGGCGCTCTTCGGGCTCTCCGAGGAGGGCGTCGCCGATGCTCCGCTCGAAGCTCTGACCGAGTCGCTCCGTCACGCCGGTGCAGGGCCGGTCGCGGACGTCCTCGTCCACGGCCGCGCGGGCGGTTGCGGCGAGATCGTGCTCACGGACGGCCGCGCGTTCGCGTGGCATGCCGTCGATCTCGAGGACGCTTCCCAGCGCGTCTGGATCTTCCGAGACGTGACGACGTCGCGGCAGCTCACGCTCGCACTGCACGACGCGGGCAACTGGCTGCGTCTGCTCGAGGCACATCTGACGGACGCCGTGGTCCTCGAGCTGGACGAGGACGCGCGCATCGTCGGGCTCTGGGCGAACGCGGCGATCCTCACGGAGACGGACACGAAGCTCGAAGGCGTCACGTTCGTCGAGGTCGTCGAAGGGCAGCACGGACAGGAGCTCGACGCGCGCGTCCGGCGCGTGCTCTCGACGGGAGAGGCCGACACCTACGAGTACGTGCTCGAGCGCGACGGACGACAGAGCGTCTTCGTCGCGAGCATGATCCGACTGACGACGGCCGAGGGCGAGCGGCCCCACGCCACCGTCATGATCCGTGACGTGACCGAGCAGGCGTACATGCAGTCGCGCCTGCTCGAGACCGAGAAGCTCGCGTCCGTCGGCTTCCTCGCGGCCGGCGTCGCGCACGAGATCAACAACCCGCTCGCGTACACCTTGCTCAACCTCGAGCGCCTCCGCTCGGGCCTGCGTGCGCTCGCGCGTGGCCGGTCGTCGACGGGAGACGCGCCCGACGCCTCCACGACCGCCGACGAGCTCGTCGGCGCCGTGGAGATGTGTCTCGAAGGGTGCCGTCGCGTGCAGGCGATCGTCCAGGACCTGCGGCGATTCTCGCGCAGCGACGACGAGAGCCCGCGCGTCCCGGTCGACGTCCGCCGTGCCCTCGAGTTCGCGGTCGACATCGCGAGGCCGGAGGCGGGACGTCGCGCGAACATCGTGTGCGACTTCCGGGAGACCCCGCTGGTCCTGGCGAACGAGGTCCGTCTCGCGCAGGTCTTCTTGAACCTGATCGTCAATGCCGTGCACGCGATCCCCGAAGGCGCGCCTGCGGAGAACGAGATCCGGCTGGTCACCACGACGGACGAGGAGGGTCGCGCCGTGATCGAGGTCCGCGACACGGGCGAGGGGATGACGCCCGCGGTGATGTCGCGCATCTTCGAGCCGTTCTACACGACGAAGGCTCCCGGCCTGGGCACGGGTCTCGGCCTGTCGATCTGTCGGAGCATCACCACCTCGATGGGAGGAGAAATCTCCGTCGAGAGCCACCAGGGGCGGGGGAGTGTGTTCCGCGTGATCCTTCCCGCCGCGAACGCGGATCCCGATCCCGGCCGAGCGTGAAGCTCGCCCCGTCGGGTCACGCCCCGAGCAGCGAGCGTGCGGACGCGATGGCCTCGCGCGTGCCGGCGATCGCGAGCACGTCTCCCGCGGCGAGCTGGAAGGACGCCGAAGGGATCGCCGTCGCCTCGCTGCCGCGCGTGACCGCGAGGACGGTCGCGCCGGTCAGCCCGCGTAGGTCGAGCTCGGCGAGCGTCTTGCCGATCGCCGGGCTGTCGGGCGGGATCGTGATCGCGACGGGCTCGCCGAGCCCCTCGAGGATCGCGCCGAGCTGCACCGGCGCGACCACCGCGGCGCCCGAGGGACGGCTCTGCGCGGCGAGGGCCTCGATGATCACCTGCGCGCCGGCGCGGACGTGTCCCTCCAGGTTGGTCGTCGACCGCCAGAAGAGGATGCCGAGCACGACGAGGAGCACGATGAAGAGCTTCGCGCCTTGGAAGCCGCGGAGGAACGGCTGCGTGATCGTGAGGAGCGGCACGCCCACGAGGATGAGGAGGGCGAGACGGAGCGTGACGATGAGCGCTCTGCGTGGCGCCGCCGCGAGGTCGACGTCCTTCGCGCTCACGTGAGGGAACGCGGCGTCCGCGAGCGTCGTCCCGAGGCGGCTGCCCACGCGGATGATGCCCACCGCGAACGGCAACGCGACGAGCGCGATGGCCGCGGCGACGAGCGCCCAGGCGACCTGAGGAGAGATCCCCTGGGCGACGAGGAAGGCGACGGCGCTCTCGCGCCCGAGCGAGGCCGTGACGATGATCGCCGCGAGCGCCGAGGCGTCGATGACGAGCAGGCGCACGAGCCTCCGCACGGCCCCGTGCGAGCGCGGTCGCGCGGCGGTGAGCCGCTCGAGCCAGCTCCCGTACAGCGCCGCGAACGTCTGCAGCGGTCGCGGCAGCTTGCGATCGAACCACGTCGCCGCGGGATCGGACACGCGGATGAGCACGGGCGTCAGCAGCGTCGTGATCACCGACACGGCGACCGCGACCGGATAGAGGAAGTCGCCCGTCATCTTCAGCGAGAGGCCGAGCCCGGCGATGATGAAGGAGAACTCGCCAATCTGAGCGAGGCTCATGCCCGCGCGGATGGACGTGCGCGTGCCGTGGCCGGTGAGGAACAGGCCGAGCGAGACCGTGGTGAGCTTGCCGAGCACGACGGCGGCGGTGATCGCCACGACCGCGGGCCAGTGCTGCGCGACGAGGCCGGGGTCGAACATCATGCCGACGGACACGAAGAAGACGGCCGCGAAGACGTCGCGGACGGGCTCGACGAGCGTCGCCACGAGCTTGTCCTCGCCGGACTCCGCGACCAGCGAGCCGGCGATGAAGGCCCCGAGCGCCACGGAGTAGCCGAGCCAGTGAGCGAGCACGGACGTGACGAAGCAGAACGCCACGCTCGTCACGACGGTGGCTTCGGCGCTGTGGAAGCGCGACACGAAGCGAATGGCGCGCGGCACGATCAGCATCCCGCCCGCGATGAGGGCGACGAGGAAGATCGCGAGCCGCCCGGCCGTCTTGAAGAGGGCGAACACCGAGACGCCGACGCCGCTCGCGAACGCGGTGAAGCCGGCGAGGAGGAGGACGGCGACGACGTCCTCGACGATGAGGATGCCGACGACGATGTCGCGCAGCTTGCCTCCGATGCTCTGCTCCTCGAAGGCCTTCGCGATGATCGTCGTGCTCGAGACGGCGATGATCGCGCCGGTGAAGATCGCCTCCGGCCCCGTCCAGCCGAAGAGACGGCCGACGACGAAACCGAGCCACAAGAGGAGCGTGCACTGCATCACGGCGGTGAAGGCCACGCCCGCACCGACGCGCAGCAGCTTCTTCACGCTGAACTCGAGCCCGAGCGAGAACATGAGCATCATCACGCCGAGCTCGGCGAGCGCGTGGACGACCTCGGGATCCGCGACGAGCGGGACTGCGACGTGCGGACCCGTCAACAGGCCCGCGACGATGTAGCCCAGCACCACGGACTGACGGAGCAGGCGAGCGATCGCGCTGGTGACGGCCGAGACGCCGAGCACGACCGCGAGCGACTGGAGGAGACCGTCGTGGGCTGCCACCCGAGCGACATAAGGATTTCGACGCCCTTCGGAAAGCGGCGCCGGACCTCGAAGGGGCGATCTCGCGCGTTCGGGTGTCGTCGAGCGCGTACGGATCCGTCGCGCCTCATCGGCCGGTGCGGCGTCGCCGTACCGCTGCAGCGGCGATGGCCGCGAGGCAGAGCCCTGCCGCGAGCGGACCACGGCCGCCCGCCGCACGGCAGCCACAGCCGCCGTCGCCGTCGCTCGCGGTCGCAGACGGCGGCTGCGCGCTCGAGCCGCCGCTCGTCCCGCTCGAGCCTGCGCCGCTCGTCCCGCTCGAGCCCGAGCGGGATGCGTCGTCTCCCGCGTCCGATGGATCGGAGCCGCCGCCGCTCGACGACGCGCCGCCGTCCGGCGACGTCGGGGTACCGAGCGGCGGAGTGACGGTGGAGCAGTCGCCGAGGGAGTGTTGGAGCGCGCCGAGGTCCCATGCGCCCGTGCGGGTGCGGGCGCAGTAGTCGTCGGGCACGGCGGCGAGCATCGGCCCCTTGCCGACGAGGGGCGAGAGGTCGCCCTTCTTCCGGAGGTCGCCTACGAGCGGCGCGACGTACATCGCCTCGAACGTGTCCACGGCGATACCCGTCAGGTTGTTCGCCGCGACGTGCGTCGCGCCGTCCCGGTTGCGGATGGCTCCCGTGAGCACGTTGCCGCGCGCCTCGCCGGTCGTCGTGGCGTAGCGGAAGTCGATGCCCGTCGTGGCCACGACCGTGTTGTGCAAGAGCTTCGTGTTCTTGCCGCGACTGACGTAGATGCCGACGTCGCTGCACTGCGCGATCACGTTGTTCCGCATCACGCCGTCCTCGTGCTCCACTTCGCACGCGACGTTCGGGTCGAACGCGGGAGCGCAGAACTCCGCCGCGGTCCCTCCGCCGCCGAACGAGAGCCCGACGTGCGTGCCCGCCGTGGTCAGGTCTTTCGAGCAGATCACGAGGTTTCGCTCGAACAGACCGCGCTTGCCGCCGCCCTTCATGAAAGCTCCGTAGGTCGGCGTCCCGCTCGCGCGGTGGAAGTCGCGAATGACGTTCGCGCGGACGATCCAGTCGTCACCCGTGTCGATGTTGAGCTTGGTGACGGGCTTGGAGGTCTGCCGCGCGTGCGTGTCGAACAGCTCGCATCCCTCGACGAGGCCCTGGTGCGGGATCGCGGCGCCGCCTCCAGACGCGTTCACCTTGAGCTGGGCGTTGAAGTCGACCAGCCGGCTCCTACGGAGCACGAAGCCCGACGCTCCGCCGACGACGTGGAACGCGTGCTCGCAGTCGTCGTCCGCGGCGCACGTCCCCTTCACCTCGAGATCCTCGAAGTGCCAGTGCGCGCCCGTGACGTTGAACCCGATCGTCGCGGAGACCTCGAGCTTCGCGCCGAGCGGCGTCGCGGAACGGACGACGATCGGCGACGCGGCGGTACCGCTCGCGTTGCAGGAGATGGTCGCGGAGATGGCGTAGGTCCCCGGCGCGAGGACGATCTCGTCGCCGGCCTTCGCTTCGGCGATCGCGGTGCGCAGGCCGTTCACGTCCGAGACCTGGACGACGTTCGCGGCGAACGCCGCGCGCGGCGCGAGCGCTGCGGCGGCGACGAGGACGGGAACGATGCGCGGGCGCATGCGCGCCATCGTATCCGAGCTCGGGGGACCGGATCAGGCGGCGCGCACGTCGACCAGTCGGAAGGCGTCGACATCCATGAGCCCGCGGTCGGTGAGCTTCAAGCTGGGGATCACCGGCAGGCTCAAGAACGCGAGCTGGAGGAAGGGCTCCGGGAGCACGCACCCGATCGCGCGGCTCGCCTCGCGCAGCTCCTCGAGCGACCGCGCGATCGACTCCGGCTCGTCGAGCGACATGAGCCCTCCGAGCGGGAGGGGCAGGCGGGCGAGGACCTGGCCTCTCGCGACGACCGTGAAGCCGCCGCCCACCTCGGCCAGCGCGGCCAGCGCGACGCGCATGTCGGCCGGATCCTTGCCGACGACGATCAGGTTGTGGCTGTCGTGGCCCACGCTCGACGCGATGGCGCCGTCGATCTCGCCGAACCCGATGACGTACCCGTTCGCGGGCTTGCTGCCCTTGCCGTGGCGCTCGAGCACGCTCAGTCGCCGGACGCCCGGCGCGTCGTGTGCAAGCACGGCGCGATCCGTGAGGATGCGGCCCGGCCGTACGCCGATGACGTGCACCATGCCGGAGGGGCCGGTGAGGTCGGACACCTCCGGAAGCGACGCCCGGACCGTGTTCTCCGGTCGACCGTACGCGGGCCGCGGCAGGTCGAGCTCGCGCACGAGCCGGCCGCCGGTCACGACGTCGCGGATCGCGCACGTCTCGAGGTCGTCGAGCACGACGAGGTCGGCGCGGAACCCGGGCGCGATCGCGCCGATGCGCTCACCCGATCGCGCGGGCCCCGCCAGCCCGTAATGCCGCGCGACGCTCCACGACGCCGCGCGATAGACGACCTCGGCGGGGACGCCTTTCGCGATCGCGGAGCGCACGAGCCAGTCGAGGTGGCCCTGCTCCGCGATGTCGAGCGGGTTGCGATCGTCGGTGCAGAACCCGATGCTGGTCGAGGTCGCGAGCGTGAGGAGCGGCGCGAGCGCGTCGAGGTCCTTCGCCACGCTGCCTTCGCGGATCCACACCGCGATGCCCTTGCGTAGCTTCTCGCGCGCCTCTTCGAGCTCCGAGCTCTCGTGGCACGACGTGATGCCCGCGCATGCGTAGGCGGAGAGCGCGCGCCCTCGGACGAGCGGGGCATGGCCGTCGAGAGGGCGGCCGTCGAACAGCGCGAGCTTGTCGAGGACGAGCGGATCGCCCGACAGCACACCGGGCACGTTCATGACCTCGGCGAGGCCGAGCGTCTTCGGATGGGAGAGGAGCGGCGCGAGCGCGTTCGCGTCGAGCACGCCGGCGCCGTTCGTCTCGAACTCGGTCGCCGGCACGCACGAGCTCACCATGACGCGGAGGTCGAGCCCCGCGTGCGCGCCGTCGGCCGTGCGCGCCATGCGCTCGGCGGCGTCGAGGAAGAAGCGGATGCCGCGTACGCCGAGGACGTTCGCGAGCTCGTGCGGATCGCATATGGCCGCCGTCGTCCCGCGCGGCAGCACCGTCCGCTGGAAGCTCTCCGGCACGAGGAGGGAGCTCTCGAGGTGGACGTGCGCGTCGATGAAGCCCGGCACCACGTGCGCGCCTCGACAGTCGATCTCGCGTCGGCCTCGGAGGCCCGGCTCGACCCCCACGACGACGCCGTCCTCGATGGCGATGTCACCATGGAGGAACTCGCAGCCGAACACGTCGAGCCAGCGGACGTCCCGCAGGACGAGATCACAAGGCTCCTGCCCCTGGGCGGCGCGAAGGCGCCGGCGGATGACGTCGGTGAGCTCCATCCAACGAGGATAGCGCGTTCGTCGCTGCCGAGCGCCAGGTCCGGCGCCGACTATCCCGACCGTGGACAACGACGAGAACGTGGAATACGAAAGAGCTCAGCCACACAGGGGGGACACGACCATGACCGACCGCCGTCGCGCACATTCCGGACTGCGATCGGCTGGAGCAGACGCCATCCTCGGTTTTTCCACGCAACCGGCGCTGCGATCCGGCCGACCTCCGCGCATGCGAACTCGAACCATCGTCCTCGCATCTCTCTTGTCCGTCTTCGGCTGCGGCGTCTTCGACGGCAGCGACGCTCCTCCGCCGCCCCCCGAGGCGCCGTCGGAACCGCCGCGCCGCTCGGAGCCCGATCTGCCGCCGCCGGTGACCGGGACGCCGACCGAGAACGAGCTCACGGAGGAGTTCGGCGTGTTCGTCACGACGGCGGGTACGGCCGACGGCGAGGGGACGCGCACGAGCCCCCTCGCGAGCATCCAGGCCGGCATCGAGCGTGCGAAGGAGCAGGGCAAGCGCGTCTACGTCTGTGGCGAGACCTTCAAGGAGGCGTTGACGCTCGCGCGAGGCGTTCCGCTCATCGGGGGCTTGGATTGCTCGACGTTCGTCTGGAAGAAGGGGAACACGCGGACGCGCATCGAAGCACCTTCATCTCCTGCGCTCGATGCGAACGGGATCGACGTTCCGACGCGCATCGAGGGCTTCGACGTCGTCGCGCCCGACGGGACGGCCTCGTCGCGCACGTCGATCGGGCTCCGCGCGAAGGGATCGGGTGGGCTCGTGTTCGTCTCGAGCAGCATCACCGCGGGGCGCGGGTTCGATGGGGAATCCGGCACCGAGGGGGTTCAGCTGACGTTCTCGCAGACGGAGCCGGGGCGAGGGTCGCCCGAGTGGACGAGTAGAGATCTCTTCGTTCGGCCTCCGAACGAAGGCGGTGCGGGTGCGGTGGGATCGTGCGCGGGTGCACCCGGCTTCGCAGGTGGAACGGGTGGCAGGGGAGGCACGAGTGGTGACTTCCTCTCCGACCGTTGCCGGATCGCCGTCGTATGCGCGATAAGTTTCTACTGGTGGTATCCAGAGAAAATCGGCGGCTGGGTCGAGAACCATCCGATCATCCTAGCCGGGTCGCCTAGCACCCCCGGAGAGCCTGGTGCGGGGAACCCCGCCGCGGCGGGGGCGGACGGGCCGAGCGCAGCCAACCCGGGCACGTTCTCGGCGGATGGATTCATCCCCGCGGATGGGGTGAATGGAACGAACGGCACTCCGGGCAAGGGCGGCGCCGGTGGAGCTGCGGACTGGCCGACGACCGTCCCGAACGAGAAGTATCTCGAAGCGCAGGCAGCGACTGGTCCCGGCGGAGGTGCTGGTGGCTGTCCAGGTCTCGCGGGGACTGCGGGCAAGGGCGGCGGCGCATCGGTCGGCGCGCTCCTCTACGACAGCCCCGGCATCACGTTCGACGCGGTGCAGATCGTCGCCAACGACGGCGGCGACGGCGGTCGCGGGACGTTCGGCTCGAACGCCACATGGGGCGGGCCTCCCGCGACGCCGCATCCTGGCGCCAAGGAAGGAGAGGCAGGGCAGCCGGGCGGCCGCGCGGGTGTGAGCGGAAGCGGCGCCGGAGGATCGAGCGTCGCGATCGCTCACCATGGCGGAGCCCCTTCGCTCGTGAACGGCTCGACGTTGAAGATCGGCAGGGCTGGGCGAGGCGTCCCGGAGGCGAAGGCGACCGATGCCGCGACGGGGCAGATCAAGACGCTCGCGGCATCCTCCGACGGCGTCGCGAAGGACCTGCTCGAGTTCTGAGCCCCGGTCGGTCTCAGCGCAGGTGCCGGCCGACCGCCGGCCCTGCGCCGGCGCTCGTCGCAGGATCGAGATCGTGCGCGCTCGGAAGATCGAGCGTCGCGTCGATCCACGTGCCGTCCTTCCCCGACGCGAGCGCGTTCGTGACGAGCGCGTGGAGCGTGGGGTCTGCGCTGCGGAGCTCGTCGATCGAGATCCCGTCGGCGACGATCGCATCACCCTTCCGGACGACGACGCGCAGATCGCGATCGGTGCTCCCTCGACCGAGGATCGTCACTCTTGCATCGCGCGTCGAGAGCGTCGCGATCGGCGTGCCCCTCGCGTGGGAAGCGGCCGCCGGCGTCGACGGCGTCGTCGGTCCCTCGGTCGTCGGTGCGTGCCCCGTCGCGTCGTTCGACGAGGCGTGCGTGCAGGCGGCGAGGGCGAGGACGAGGAACGAGAACGCAGCACGACGCATGCCCCGAGTATAATCCGCCGGAATGCCGGACGACCAAGCCTCCACCTCCGCGATCGCTTTCGACGATGCGGCGATCGAGCACCTTCGCCTCGCCGCAGAGGAGGTCGCGTGGCTCACGGGCAGAGGCTATGCCCTCGCGGTCGTCGGTGACCTGGTGGCGAAGCATCACGGGCTCACCGACATGCAGCGCGCGGCGCTCGCGCGTGGAACGTGCTCCGAGCCGCAGTACCGACGCCGTGCGGCGCGGGAGCTCGAGGCGGAGGACGTGGCGCGCCGTCCGCTCGCCGTCGACGCGATGGACGCGATGGCCACGATCGAGGCGGCGCTCTCCGAGCGTCCCGTCCTCCAGACGCTCGACGGCACGGTCCGCGCGTTCGGCGTCGAGCGCGTCGACTGGGCTCCTGGTGATCGCGCCGACGAGGCCGTCGATCGCCTGCTCGCGGCGGTGAAGGAGCTGCGCCCGTCCGTCGTGCGGTTCATCCTCGACGAGCGTGCTCCCGGCGCGCGCGAGCTCGAGGCGAAGCTCGGAGCTCGGGCGAAGGCGCAGAAGGTCAAGGCGGAGGTCGTCCTCGTCGCCGATCCCGTGAAGGCGCTCGTCCGCGAGAAGCAGATCGCCACGGGCGACGCCGAAGCGCTCGACGCGTGCGCGTCCTGGTTCAACCTCGTCGGTCGCGTCGTCGCGTCGATCCCCGGCGCGAAAATCGTTCGGCTCCAATAGCCGTCCCGCGAGTGTTTTCGCGGGCTGCCGGCGCGCCGAGGCGGCGACCTCATCTTCGAGCCGCACGACGCGCCGTTTTTGGGTACGTTGCTGCCGATGATCGACCTTCGACCCCTCCCCAGGCTTGCAGCTGGCCTCTCGGTTTTCCTCCTCGTCGCCGCGTGCGACAAGAAACAGGACACGACGATTCCGGACGTGGCCGCGCCGCCCGACACGACGGCGGTCGTCGAAGCGGGCCCCGTCGACATCTCGCAGTGCGCCGGGTGCCAGCTCGTCGCGCAGCAGTCGTGGTCCTTCGCCGGTATCTACCGGGACGAAGCGTGCACCCAGCCCCTGGCTCAGGTGGTGCTGCCCGCGTGCGCTCCGGTGCCCGCGCTCGGGCCGACGAGCCTCACGTACGTCGACGAGGTCGGGTCTCGGAAAGCCGGCGAGGTGGCGAACGTCACGCTCGTCGAGCAGATCCCCCCGGAGGCCGCGCGTTATCGCAAGACGGCGAAAGGATGCGTGCGCGCGAACGAGGCGGCGGTCGACGTCACGCCGATGAACTGCGTCGGCGAGCGTGTATGTCGCGACTCCTCGGGCACCCTCGCGTGCGCGAACTGCCGCACCCTCTCGAACGGCTGCCCCGACTTCGAGGAGACCCGTTACTACGCGGCGATCGACGATCCGGCCGCCGGCACGAAGAAGGTCGCGGGCGGTGGCGGCAGCAACGCCCTCGCGCGGCTCAAGCAGTGCTGCGCCGCGCTCGCGGCGGAGGCGAAGCGGCTCGGCAGCTCCCCGGAGGCCGGAGTGCTCGCCAGCGCGGCGGCGCAGTGCAACACGATCGCAGCGAGCGGGAACGCGCCGGAGGTCGGCGTGCTGAAGAACCTCCTCGCCGGCAGGACCATCCCGCCCGTCTGCGCCGGGTTCTGATCGCAGCTCACGCCGACGCGGCCCGGTCCCCGAAGCTCGATCCGGAGGGCCGCGTCCCACGCGCGCGCGTGGCGCTCTCGCGCCCGCGCGCGCCGTCGCTTCGGCCGAGGTCGTCGTAGATCCGCCACGACCTCGGCCTTCGTTTCACGCGTCGAGCCTCGAGCGGTGCCGTTCGTCCCGGCGGCGATCTGCGCTTTCCGCGCGCGCCGCTTGGCATCGATCGCCGAATCATCGAACATCCCGGTGCGTGTGGAAGGGCATCCTCGCCTTCGGCGTGACCTACGTGCTCGTCGCCGGCCGCCGAATGCAGCGGTTGCCGATCGATCGCCCGGCCGGAGCCCTCATCGGTGCGGTGCTCGCGGTGGCGCTCGGTGCCGTGACCCCGGCGGAGGCGGGCGAGGCGGTCGACAAGAGCACGCTGACGCTGCTCTTCGCCGTGATGGGGATGGGCGCCTTCCTCTCGATGGATGGCTTCCTCGACCGCGCCACGCCCTGGCTCGCGCACGTGGCGCGGACGCGACGGCGCTTGCTCGGGACGATCGTGTGGGGCTCGGGGATCCTCTCGGCGTTCGTGACGAACGACGCCGTCTGCGTGCTCGCGGCTCCGCTCGTCGTCGACGTCATCGAGCGCTGGAAGCTTCCGAGGCTCCCGTTCCTGCTCGCGCTCGCGACGGGAGCGAACACCGGCAGCGTCGCGACGCTCGTCGGCAACCCGCAGAACATGCTCTGCGCCAGCCTCGGCAAGCTCGAGTTCGCCTCGTTCCTCCTCCACATGGGGCCCGTGGCGGTGCTCTCCTTGCTCGCGAACCATCTCTTGCTCGCGTGGCTCTATCGCAAGGAGCTCGACGGCGAGCTCGCCGTGGAGGCGCCCACGGAGAAGCTCTTCACGCGCTCGACGATCGTTTCGCTCGTCGTGATCGCGGGCACGGTCGTCGTCTACACGGCGGGCGGGAATCTGTCGTTCACGGCGCTCGCGGGCTTCGTCCTCTTGCTCGTGCTCCACCGTGCTCGACCGGACGGCGTCTGGAACCGCATCGACTGGTCGATCCTCCTCTTCTTCGGAGGGCTCTTCATCGCGGTCGACGGTCTCGCGCGGAGCGGCGCCGTCGCGTGGGTCTTCGAGCGCGTGCCGCTGTTCGACGCGTCGCTCGGTCACGGCGCGTGGGCGCGCGTCGCGGCGTTCTTCATGGTCGGCAGCAACGTCGTCACGAACGTGCCCTTCATCCTCATCGTCCGCCCGGAGATGGACCGCCTGCCGGATCCGCTCCTCGGCTGGGAGCTGCTCGCCATGGCCTCGACGTTCGCCGGCAACCTGACGCTCCTCGGCTCCGTCGCGAACGTGATCGTCGCGGAGAAGAGCCGCCGCGTCGGCGGTCTCGGGTTCGGCGAGTACCTCCGCGCGGGGATCCCGATCGCGACGATCACGACCGTGATCGGCACCGCGTGGCTCGTCGGCTTTCGCCTTTTGACTCGATGACGGGCGCTCTCAGAAGCGCAGCTCCGTCTTCACTTGGCCCGGCGGGATCGTCCCGATGTCCGCGCCCTTCTCGGTCGTGAGCGCGATCGCGGTCGCGACGCCGCCGGCCGCGACGACGCCGACGGCCGTCCAGAACCACCACTTGCTCAGGATCCCGGCGCGAGGTGCCATCGGCACGTCGACGTTCTTCGTCTCGCCCGCGGCGACGACGACGTTCGTCTCCGCCGGCTCGTAGCCGTCTCGCCGGAGGACGATCGAGTGCGAGCCCGGCGACACCACCGACTCGGTCGGGACCGTCCCGAGCGCTCTGCCGTCGAGCGCGACCGACGCGCCCACGACCGGCGAGGTCACACGGAGCAGCGCCGACGCCGAGCGCACGGCGAGCTCCGCGTCGACGGTCTCCACCTTGCCGCCGACGAGTGGGAGCTCTCGCTCCCAGGAGAAGTACCCTTCCTTCGAGAGGATCACCTTCTGCTTGCCGGCGTTGACCCGGAGGATGGTCGTCCCCGCCTTGGTCTTGCCGACCACGCGCTCGCCGACGCGGATCTCCGCGTCCGCGACGGGGGCGCTGATCACGAGCGTCGCGACGCGGCTCTGCACGTCGCGGAGCAGCTCGTTCAGCTTCGGGACCCGCGCCTTGAGCTCGGGGGGCGCCTGCTCGGCGAAGGCCTCGAGCGCGTCGAGCGCCTTCGGGAAGTCTGCGAGCCCCTCGTAGGCGCGGCCCATGTTGTAGAGGATGGCCGGGTTCTTCGACTCCTCGTAAGCGACGCGGTAATGCTCGGGCGCCTCCTGGTAGCGGAGCGCCACCATCGCGTCGTCGCCCTTGCGCTTCGCCTCGTCGGCGCTGCTCGGTGTGGGCGCAGCATCGGACGCCTGCGAGGCCGGCTGGGCGAGCGCAGGTCGGGACAGAGCGACCGCGAAGAGCACGCTCGCCGTCGCGACGAAGCGGCCCGCGAGGGTTCTCCTGCGGAAAGGCGGGCGCCGTGCCATGGGAAACGCGATCCTACCATGGTGCACGGCCCGACAGATCGGGCCGGTCGCGGCCATACTCGACGTGAGCTGCCACGCTCGAACGTGTCCCGAGTGAGGACCCCGATGCGTCCCACGAAGCTCCTTTGCAGTCTCTTCCTCGTTCTCGCCGCGCTCGTGACGGCCTGTTCGACGAAGCCGGAGTCGGAGGAGGCGCCTACCGTCGGCCAGTCGTCGAGCGCGATCATCAACGGAACCCTCGACACGGAGCACGAGGCCGTGATCGCGTTGCTCTTGAGCGCCGGACGACGCTGCACCGGCACGATCATCCAGGTCGACCCCGAGCGAAAGATCGGCTGGGTCCTCACCGCGGCGCACTGCGTGAACCAGCTCCAGCCGATGTTCGTCCTCCAGGGGCAGGATTATCTCGCCCCCGGCGCGATCAAGTACGACGTCATCGACTACGCGGCGGATCCTCGCTGGGCCCCTCCGCTCCGAGAAGCGGATTTCGCAGTCGTGCGGATCGCCGGCGTCGATGCGACGACGCCGACGATCGCGATCACTCCGTCGGAGGACGACGTGACGGTCGGAATGACGGTCACGAGCGTCGGCTACGGCCGCACCGTTGGCGGCAACGAGCCGAACGAGAACACGAAACGCTGGTTCGTACAGAAGAGGCTCGACCAGGTCGGGCCGACGCTGATCGGTTACGAGATGCGTACGAGCGGCATCTGCGCGGGCGACAGCGGCGGTCCGGTCCTCGCGGGGAGCGGCACGAACGAGCGCATCATCGGCGTGCATTCCTTCGGCTCGGGAGGCAACCCCAACCCCGAGTACTGCAACGGGTTCGGCGGCTCCGCGCGATTGAGCTTCGGTCTCTCGTTCCTGAACGAGGAGTTGACGAAGCCCTTGCCCGAGGAGAGCTGCGGGCTCTGCCGGAAGATCGCGACGTCCGGCAAGAACGCGTGCGCGCTGATGACCGCATGCCTCGCCGACCCCGAGTGCCGCGGGTACTACGACTGCGTGCGCGAGGGCACGAAGTCCGAAGAGGAGTGCATCCTCGACCATCCCCTCGCGGAGGGGCCGTTCAAGGCGGCCCTGAGCTGTGTCTGCCGGAGGGCGTGCACGGACCTCTGCGCGGCCGAGCCTTCGTGCGAGGCAGCGCCGAAGTGCGGATTTTCGCGTGAGCCGAACGACTGCACGAGCTGCATCGAGCGCGCCTGCTGCGACGAGCAGATGGAATGCGCCGCGGACGGGCGCTGCTACCTCTGCCTGAAGAACGGCGACGCCGATCCCGCGTGCGCGACGAACCCGCAGCGGAAGAAGCTCGAGACCTGCATGGCGAACGCGTGCAAAGAGCAGTGTGGTGGGGGCAACGGCGGCGCGGCGCCCGAGCCTCCCGCGGCGGAGCCCGAGCCGGAGCCGCCCGCTCCGACGAGCAGGCCCGAGAAGAGCGGCTGCGCGGCGAGCCCGGCAGCGCCCGGTACGGAAGGGATCGGCCTCGCGGTGACTGCCGTCGCGCTCGCGGGGCTACGCCGGCGATCGCGGAGCGGCGCTGGCGCGTCCCGCTGAGCCCGAAGGTCGCGACCTGTCGCTCCTCGTCGCGACGACGAATGCGAGTACGATGCACGGGTGCCTCGTCTCCTCGCCGTCAGCGATCTCCACGTCCGCCAGTCGCAGAACCGGCGCTTCGTCGAGCAGATCGCGGGCAACGCGGACGACTGGCTCATCCTCGCGGGGGACGTCGGCGAGTCGGAGTCGGATCTCCGCTTCACGTTCGACACGCTCGCGCCCCGCTTCGCGCGCCTCGTCTGGGTGCCCGGCAACCACGAGCTCTGGACGATCGAGGACGGCGGCCTTCGCGGCGAGGAGCGGTATGCACGCCTCGTCGAGGTGTGCAGGAGCTACGGCGTCCTCACGCCGGAGGATCCGTACGAGCGCTTTCCGGGCGAGCCTGGCGAGCCTCCGATCGTCGTCGCCCCGCTCTTCCTCCTGTACGACTACTCGTTCCGACCGGACGACGTCGCCGCCGAAGACGCCATCGCGTGGGCGGCCGAGCACGGCATCGTGTGCACCGACGAGTACGTGCTGCACCCGGACCCGCATCCGACGCGCGCCGCGTGGTGCGAGGCGCGCTGCCGTCTGACCGAGGCGAGGCTCGCCGCGCTCCCGGAGGACGTCTCGACGATCCTCGTGAACCACTTCCCGCTCCGCCGCGACCACGCCTTTCTTCCGCGCGTCCCCCGTTTCTCGATCTGGTGCGGCACGCGCCGAACCGAGGACTGGCACGTCCGCTTCCGAGCGAAGGCCGTCGTCTTCGGCCACCTCCACATCCGCCAACGCCGCGAGCTCGACGGCGTCGTGTTCCACGAGGTGTCCCTCGGTTACAAGCGCCAGTGGGATCCGGCGCATCCGGAGCGGTACATCCATCGGATTTGGCCACGCGCATGACCGACTCTGGCTGCTGCTCGTGCTCGTACGAGGAGTCCTCAGTTTCAGCAAAGACACTCCCGGCTCCAGGGCGCACGAGTGGCGCACCGGACGAGGCGGGTGATGGCCATGCCCGACCGAGCACGACGAGCTGACCGCCGAAGAGGCGCGCGCGGGTCACGTGGTCCTCGTTGCCGAGGACTGAGAGGGCTGAGGCCTCGCGCAGCGAGCATCACGTAGCCGGCAGCCGTATCTCGAACCGCGCTCCCTGCTCGACGTCCACCGACACGATGCGCCCCGAGTGTGCCTCGACGAAGCGCCGCGCGGTGACGAGCCCGAGGCCGAGCCCCATCGGCTTCGTGCTGTGCAGCGGCTCGAACAGATGCGCCTTCACGTGCGGGCTGATCCCGGTCCCCGTATCGGAGATGGCGATGACGACCTCGCCGTCGTGCATCTCGAGCTCGACGCTCAGCTCCCCGCCGTCCGGCATGGCCTCGACCGCGTTGCGCACCAGGTTCGTGATGGCGGCTTGGAGCTGGTCGGCGTCCACGTCGAGCACCACGGAGCTCGGGTCGGGCAGGTGCCGGACGATGCGGATGTTGTCGGGGATCCAGTCGGAGGTGAGCACGCGCTCGAGCAGCTCGACGAGCGACGTGGGCTGGCGGTTCGGCGTGCGAACGCGCGCGTAGTCGAGGAGCCCGGTGATGATGATGTTCGCGTGCCGCACCTCGTCGTGGATGATGCGGAGCGCGTCTTCGACGTTCGGGTGCTGATCCGGAGAGAGGTGCCGCCGGAGCACGTAGGTCGCGTTCATGATCGCGGCGAGCGGGTTCCGGATCTGATGCGCGACGCCGCCGGCGAGCTGTCCGAGGATGGCCAGTCGCTCCTGGCGGACGAGGTGCTCCTGCGCCTCCGCGAGCTCCCGCGTGCGCTCGAGGACGCGGCGCTCGAGCTCGTCGCGTGCCGAGCGGAGCGCTTCCTCCGTCTGTTTGCGTCCGGTGATGTCGTGGGCGATGCCGGTCGTGCCGATGACCCTCCCGGTGTCGTCGACGATGCGGGTCTTGACGGTCTCGATGACGTAGGACCTGCCTCGCGCGTCGACGAAGGGCTCCTCCTTGTGCTTGTGCTCGCCCGTCCGCATCACCGTCTCGTCGTCGGCTCGGTAGACCTCGGCGAGCTCACGCTGCCAGATGTCGAGGTCGGTCAGCCCGACCACCTCTTCCGGGCTCGACCTGCCGGCTGCCTCGGCGAAGCGCTGGTTCACGAGGAGGTAGCGCCCCTCCCGGTCCTTCAGCCACGCCATGTCCGGGATGTTGTCGAGGATCGCCTTCCTCTGTCGCTCGGCCTCGCGGAGCTGGACCACGCTCTGCCGCCAGAGCGTGATGTCGCGGAAGATGCACGCCGCGCCGCGGATCGCCCCCTCCGGACAACGGAGCGCATTCGCGCTCGCGAGGATGTGTACCCCCTGGGGAGCCGCGCGGTTGCGTACGAACAGCGCGACGTCCTTCACCTCCTCGCCGCGGAGCGCGCGGACGAGAGGCAGATCTTCCCAGGGAAACGGCGTCTCCTCGTCGGGGAGGAAGAGCCCGAACCATTCACTCCACTGGGACGGTGGCGGAGGAGGCTCGGTCCGACCCACGAGCGCCGCGACGGCTCGGTTGCTGTAGACGATGCGCCCATCGCGGTCCACGACGACGAGCGCGTCGCGGAGACCCGCCAGCGCCTCGAGAACCCATCCACGCTCCGAAGTCACCCCGTCGGCATCGGCGATGCCGTGCATTGGAGAATCGTACCACCGGCGCGAAGCCCCTCGCACGAGGGCTTCGGAGCGCCGCGGTTCTTCTCGCCTCGGCCTTCGGACCGGGCACAACTGGAGCTCGGCCCTTGCCGCGACGATCGGATACGATGCGACCCGAGGAGGCACGAGAGTGGGCCAGGAGATAAAGACGACGCTCCGCTGGGATGGTCGCATCATCGAAGGAACGGCGCTCCTCGAGACGGACTCGCTCGTGTTTCGCGGCGGAGCCAGCCTCACGATCCCCTTCTCGGAGATGATGTCGATCGAGGCCGACTCCGGCTGGCTCGAGCTCAAGACCCAGCGCGGCCTCCTCTTGTTCGAGCTGGGCCCGAAGGCCGAGGCCTGGAAGGAGCGGATCAAGAACCCGAAGGGGCTCATCGAGAAGCTCGGGCTCGACGAGACCAAGAAGGTCTGCATCGTCGGCAAGCTGGCGCCGCACGTCCGCGCCGACGTCGAGGCCTCGGGCGCGAAGGTCGCGAAGAGCGCTCGCGGGAAGGGGTACGACGCCGTGTTCCTCGCCGCGTCGGCGAAGAAGGACCTCGAGAGGCTGCCTGCGATCAAGGAGATGATCGTCGACGACGGCGCGATCTGGATCGTCTTTCCGAAGGGCAAGACCGGCGAGGACGAGCTCACCGAGCGCGCCGTTCTCACCGCGGGCCGCACGTTGCAGCTCACCGACAACAAGCAGCTCAAGGTCGACGAGGAGCTCACCGCCGTCCGGTTCGTCATCCCCGTCGCTTATCGGAAGAAGAAGAAGTAGCTCGCGTCGAACGGTGCTTGCAGCATGTCCAAGAAGATCGCGCTCCGGGGGTGGCGAAGGGTCGCCAATGCGATGTGGCGGGCGCCGAACGATCCGCAGATCTTCGGCGCGCTCGAGATCGACGCGACGGCGATGCGGGCGTTCATCGACGGCTGTCGCGAGCTCGGTCACAAGATCACTCCCACGCACCTCGTCGGCCGCGCCGTCGCGCTCACGCTTCGGGACGTGCCGGAGCTCAACGTCCGCATCGTCGGGGGCTGGGCGAGGCCGCGCGAGTCCGTCGACGTCTTCTTCATCACGGCCGTCGAAGACGGGCGGGATCTCACGGGGATCAAGATCGAGCGGCTCGATCGCAAGGACGTGCTCGAGCTCGCCACCGAGCTCGGCGGGCGGGCCGGAGCGGCCAAGGCGGGCAAGGATCCCGATCTGGCGCGATCGAAGCGAGCCATGGACGCGCTGCCGATCCCGATCCTGCGGCTCGCCCTGCGCGTGACGTCGTGGATCACCGGCGACCTCGATCGCAGCATCGCGTCGCTCGGCCTCGGGCGAAGCCCTTTCGGCAGCGCGATGGTGACGAGCGTCGGCATGTTCGGGCTGCCGATGGGCTTCACCCCGCTCTCGTGGATGTATCGCGTCCCGCTGCTCGTCCTCGTCGGAGCGATCACCGACAAGCCGGTCGCGGTGGACGGGCGCGTCGAGATCCGCCCCGTCCTCCCGATCACGGCGTCGATCGACCACCGCTTCGTCGACGGCTGGCACGTCGGACGTGCGATGCGGACGTTCCGCGCCTACCTCGAGTCGCCGTCGACGTTCGAGACGCGCGCCGCGGAGCGTATCGCCGCCGCGGCGCGGCCGTCCTGAGGCCTTCGCGACGCGCGCGCGGAGCGCCGGCGCCCCCCTCAGCGCGACGGCGCGTCTTCGCGCCGGCGGCGCGTCACGAGCGCACCGAGCGCCACGAGCCCCGCGGCGATTCCGAACGCGCCCGGCTTCGAGGTGCCCATCGCGCACCCGGCGGAGTCGACCGTCGGCCGCGGGAGGGAGCGCACGCCCTTGCTCGTGTCGTCGTTCACGTCGTCCGCGTCGTCGTCGTCCACGTGCTCGTGCTCGTGCGTGCCGTCTTCGTGCATGTCGGGCTCGGTGTCGAGCTCGCCGATGCCGTCACCAGGCGCGTCCCCGTCCGGAGTGACCGGCACCTCGAGGGGCAGCGGCTTCTCCTCGTCCATGCTCTTCTTCGGCTCGTCGCACTTCGCGCCGATCTTGAAGCCGCCGACCGGGGCCTTGGCGAGGCGCTTCTCGGTCTGGGGGCCGTAGATCCCGTCCTCGTCGATCTTGTCGTTCGGGTTGTTCCGGTTCCACAGCCGCTGGAAGGCGAGGACGGAGAGCCCGCGGAGGTCGACGGTGCCGCCGCCCTTGTAATCGAAGTGGACCGGATCGTTCGCGCCGAGCCAGCGGAAGCCTTTCGACTGGAGCGCCGAGCGCCACGCCGCGTTGTCCTGGACGTCGATCGCGAGCGCAGACTCGTGGTTGCTCTTCCCCGGGCTCGCCGCGAGGCTGATGCCGCACCGCCCCGCCTTGTACCAGCGGTAGAGGAGGTACTGCTGCGGGAGCGCGCGAAGCCCGGAGTTGAGCGAGAGGGTGACGCCGCGCGCCTTCTGCGCGGCCGCGAGGGCATCGGCGACGGGCGTCTGGAGGTAGGGGAACACCGCGGAGCCGAGCTTGATGCCCTTGATGTTGTCGATGCGCTTGAACGTGTTCGGCCGCAGGCACTGGATTTCTTCGACGAGCTGGATCGCGAGACCGCGGACGGAGTTCGTCGAGCAGCTCGCCGTGACAGCGGCCGAGACGGGATCGGTCTTCGTCAGCGTATACGACGACTGAGCGATGGGCTCGTCGTCGTCGGTGTCGGGACTGGAATCGATCACGCAGGCCGAAACGGCGAGGGACGCGATCAGGCAACCAAACCGAATGCGCCGCAGCATGCCCGTCCCTTCTGCACGGAGCGGGCCGTCACGAACGCCGGATCGGCGCGCGTGGACGATGCGCAGGTCGAGCGAGACGTTGCGCGATTCGATCCGTCCGCGCGCGCTCGGTTCAGCGACGATAGAAGGTCACGCTCACGCCGAAGAGGGCAGGGAGCATCGATTGCTCCATGTGGGCATCGGTGCGAAGCACGCGATCCGTCCAGTCCTTGCTCGTCATGCGCATGCGTCGCGCATCACCGCGACGTGTCGTTCGACGAGCACGAGGCGCGACGCCGCCGGCCGATGGCGAGGGCCGCGGCTCCGACGAGGAGCATCGAGCCCGCCACGCCGCTGTCGCGGCGCGCTCCCACCGCGGAGCAGCCGCCGTCCGCGGCGCGTGCGGGCTCGTCGATCGCGTCGATCGATCCGTCCGATTCGTCGTCCGACTCCGCCGACGCGTTCGACCCCGTGGACTCGATCGACTCCAGTGACTCGATCGCATCCATCGACGTCGTGGTGTCCGGGGCGAGCTCGTCTCCGGGCTCCGTCGCGTCCGGGATCACGGGTGTGTCCGCGCCGTCGATCTCGATGTCGAGCTCCGGCGGGATCTCGCTCGACCTCGCGCCCGGCGTGCACACTGCGCCCTTCGCGAAGCCTCCGACCGGCGCCTTGGCGAGGCGCGCCTCGGTCGCGGGACCGTAGACGCCGTCTTCCGCGATCCTGTCCGACGGGTTGTTGCGGTTCCAGAGCCTCTGGAACGCGAGCACGGAGAGCCCCTTCATGTTCACGGTGCGGCCGCCCACGTAGTCGAAGTGGACCGGATCGCTCGCGCCGAGCCAGCGGTAGCCCTTGCTCTTCATCGTCGAGCGCCAGCTCGCGTTGTCGGCGATGTCGACCGCGATGCCCGACTCGTGGTTGCTGGTGCCCGGCTTGGCCGCGAGCGAGATCCCGCAGCGCCCCGTCTTGTACCAGCGGTAGAGCAGGTACTGCTGCGGGAGCGTGCGCAGCCCCGAGTTGATCGTCATGCGCACGCCTCGGGCCTTCTGCGCTGCGACGAGCGCGTCCGCTGCGGGCGTCTGGAGGTAGGGGAACACCGCGCTGCCGAGCGCGAGGCCGGGCACGTCGTCGATGCGCTTCATCGCTCCCGGCTTGAGGCAGTTGATCTCCTCCACGAGCTGCACCGCGAGCGCCTTGACCGAGGTCGTCGAGCAGCTCTGTGTCACCGCCGCCGACACCGGGCTCGTGGTGGAGAGAGCGCTCGCCGAGACTCCGACCTCCTCCTCCTCGTGGAGACCATCGTCGTGATGGTCGGCGGCATCGATCTCGTCGACGTCCGCGCAAGCCGCTGCGATGAAGGGGAGGGTGAAGCAGACCAACCAGGAACGAAGGGAACGCATCGACCCGTCTTCGACTGCAGCCAGCGGGCCATCGCGCCTGCGTGCATCCTCGGAGCCTGTGTGCCTGGCGGGATTTCCGCGCGTTGAGCCGAGCGCCCGCCGGCGGGCCCGTGGCTCGCCCGATTCGCTCGCGAATGGACGCGCGCGTCCTTGCGCGAGGATTCGCGCAAGCACGCGACCCGATCGTGCGAAATAGGCGGGAGATGTCGGGCATTAACGGGTGATGGCGCGCCGGCTCTGGAGGCTCGTGCCCCGGGCGGCGGAGAGCTGAGCCGAAGTGGGTGAGGGTGCCGCGCCCGGCAACGTCGGCTACGCTGAAAGCATCTCGGCTTGCTCGCGCCGAGCCTTGATTCGAAGCGACGGATGAAACGACACCCGCGAACGCTTCTCTTGGCTGCGTCCACGTTCGCAGCGCTTCTCCTCGCGACGAACGGAGCTTCCGCGTTCTGCAGGATCACGACCTGCAATCCGAAGGAGGACGAGTGCCGTCTCAACGACCGGGGATGCATCCGCGACGGCGTGCCCCTCGTCTGGAAGACGATGCCCATCGTCTACCGCTTCCATGCAGGCGGCACGAGCAAGCTCGATTTTTCGGCCGCACGTTCGGCGATCCGCCGGGCCTTCGACGAGTGGTCGAACGTGGAGTGTGAGGGCGGTCGTACGTCGCTGCGTTTCCAAGAAGGCCCGGACATCAAGAAGGACAAGCCGCTCGGTGCGGAGGAGGGGCCGGAGAAGTTCGGGATCTACTTCCGCGACGACGAGTGGCCTCACGACAACGCCGAGGAGTCGCTCGCGCTGACGAACCACAGCTACGGCAAGATCAGCGGCACCATCGACTACGCCGACATCGAGATCAACACGGCGTCGACCGTCTTCGCGCTCACCGACGTGGACGAAGGGATCGATCTGCAGGCCGTCGTCACGCACGAGGTCGGCCACTACATCGGCCTCGCCCACAGCAACGACCCGGACTCGATCATGGTCGCGGCCTACTGCCAGAGCTCCGACCGCTGCGGCGAGAGCATCGATCGCGCGCGCCAGCTCTCCGCCGACGATCGAGCTGCCGTGTGCGCGCTGTACCCACCCCCGAAGGAGAAGTCACAGGAGGAGCCGATCGAGCAGGGGTGCTCGCAGTCGCGAACGAGCAGCCCGTCCGACGTCGCGGCGGCCTTCGGGGCCATCGTGCTCGGTGCGGCGCTCGTGCGTCGACGCATGCTGCGCACATGAGAGGCTCGGTGCACGTGGCGGCGTCCGCTCCGTCGTGAGCCGGCGACGCGAGGCGCCCAAGCCGTGGCCGAGAAGAAGCCACCGGTGATGATGGATTGCCGGCTGGTCGGAAGCACGCACAAGGTCGTTGTGCCGAGGCCCTCCTCCGCCGACCATTTCGTGGCGATGCTCAGGAAACTCTTGCCGTTCGTGCTCGTCGCCGTCGCCGCGACGTCTTCGCGCCGGGCGCATGCGGAGGAGGCGCTCCGACTCGAGCAGGCCGTCCGCTACGCCCTCGAGAACAACGAGCGAGCGCGGAAGGCTCCGCTGCGTGTCGAGCAGGCCCAGGGTCAGCTCGAGAGAGCGCGCGGAGCGTTCCTCCCGTCACTGACGGCGAGCGGCGCCGGCACGTACCGCCTCCAGGAGGATCGGAGCGGGCGCAACCTGACGAGCAGCGGGACGCTCACGCTCTCGCAGCCCATCTTCAACCCCGGTGCGTTCCCGGCGTACGAGCAGGCCACGCATCAGCGCGAGTCGGAGAAGTGGAACAGCATCCAGGATCGCCGCGTGCTCGCGTTCGACACCGCACGCGCGTTCCTCCAGGCGCTCACCGCCGATCGCTTGTACGAGGCCGCGACGAAGCGGCTCGAGCGCGCGCGGAACAATCTCGAGAACGCGGAGGCGCGCGCCGCCGCGGGGCTCGCGGGCATCAACGACGTCACGCGCGCGAGCATCGAGGTCGCGAACGCCGCGCGCGAGATCGCGACGGCGCGTGGCCGTGTCGAGACCGCGTACCTCAACCTCTCGTTCCTGATGAACAGGCCGATCTCGCCGCCCCAGCCCGGCGGTCCGCCGGTCCTCGTCGCACCCGAACGAACGACGCGCGCCGCGGAGAGCGCCGACACCATGGCGGACGCACACGTGCGTGCGGCGCTCGAGAGGCGTCCCGACCTGCGCGCCGCGCACGAGCGGACGGAGGCGCTCCGGGCCTCGGCGAAGGAGCCGTTGTGGCGCCTCGCTCCGACGATCGGTGCGAACGCGCAGCTCCGCTTCCTACCCAATCCGCTCCCGACCGAACGCGGACACGAGGAGACCGCTACGTTGACCCTCACGTGGAACATCTTCGACGCGGGCTTCCGCTACGCCGACAGGCGTACGCGCCTGGCGCAGGCCGAGAGCCAGGCCCTCGAGGAGAGCCTGCTCCGTCGGCAGGTCGACAACCAGATCCGCGTCGCCATCGCTTCGCTCGAGGCGGCGCGCGAGGCTTACAAGGTGACGGAGGACCTGGTCGCGGCGGCGCAGAAGAGCATCGAAGAGACCGAGATCCTCTACCAGCAAGGCCTCGCTCGCGCGATCGAGCTGACGGACGCCACGGCGCGGCGCTTCGACGCCGAGGTCACGCGCGCATCGGCGCAGCTCACGATGCAGCAGGCATATCTCGAGCTGCGCTTCGCGCTCGGTCTCGGGCCCGTCGACGAGGTGCCGATCGAAGGAACGGGAGGTGCGCGATGAGACGTCTCGTCGTCTTCCTCGCGGCGCTGGCGCTGCCCGTCGCTCCGCTCGCGTGCAAGCGCGACACCGCGAGCGCCGAGGCGTCCTCCGGCGGCCGCGGCGGCCGAGGGATGCGCGGCGACGGCGGCACCGTCTTCGCGGTGGAGACGCTCCGTGTCGACGTCAAGAAGGTCGACTACATCGTGACGGCGCCGGGCACGATCGAGGCCTTCGAGCGCGTCCAGGTCACGTCGCGCGTCTCGGGCGTCGTGGACAAGGTCGCCTTCGCCGAAGGCCAGGAGGTGAAGAAGGGCGACGTCCTCGTCGTCATCGACTCCGAGCGCTACCGCCTCGCGGTCAACAGCGCGAAGGCGGCGCTCGAGAAGGCGCAGGCGGCGCAGAAGGACGTCGAAGGGCAGGTGACGCGCCGCGAGGGCGTCATGGAGAAGCATCCCGGGCTCATCCCGGGCGAGGAGCTCGAGTCGTATCGAACGAAGACGCTGACGGCGAAGGCCGACACGGCGGTCGCGATGGAGAACCTCAAGGTCGCCGAGCTGAACCTCCGCGACTCGTTCGTGCGCGCTCCGATGGACGGCGTCATCCAGACGCGCACCGTCGAGACCGGACAGTACGTCAACGCGGGCTACGTCATGGCGACGCTGCTCCGCCAGGAGCCGATGCTCCTGCGCTTCCAGGTCGAGCCCTCCGAAGCGCCGCGCCTCCGGCCGGGCATGAAGGCGACGTTCACGATGCGCGAGACGCAGCGGACGTTCGAGGCGAAGATCACGCTGGTCTCGGCCGCGGCCGATCCGGTCACGCACATGGTCGGTGTGACCGCGGAGGTCGTCCCGAGCGAGCACAAGTACTGGCTCCGTCCGGGCGCGTTCTGCGACGTGTCCGTCGACATCGGCGCGAGGCGCGATGCTCCCATCATCCCGCGCGCCGCGACGCGCGCCACCGATCACGGCTACATCGTGTACGTCGTCGAGGACGGCGTGGCGCAGGAGCGCGTGATCACGCTCGGCATGAGCACGAAGGACGGCTGGGTGGAGGTCCGCTCCGGGCTGAAGGATGGCGACTGGATCGTCGTCCGCGGCGCCGACGCGCTCTCGCCCGGCGCTCGCGTGAAGGAGACGCGTCTCACGTCGCTCGACGGCGGCGCGCCGGCGCCCGCCGCCGACGGGGCCGGTGACGACGGAGGCTCGCCCTCGCCGGCGGGGCCGGAGGAATCGGCGCGGCGCGGGGCTCAGGGCGGTCGCGGCCGTGGTGGCAAGCCGGCGGGTTCGGCGGAGGCGCAGTGAACCTCACCGACGTATCGATCCGAAATCCCGTCTTCGCCTGGATGCTGATGGCGTGCACGATGCTGTTCGGCATCGTCGCGCTCACGCGCATCGGCGTGAGTCAGTACCCGGACGTCGACTACCCGAACATCTCGGTGTCGGTGCAGTGGCCGGGCGCGTCGCCGCAGGCGGTCGAGCGCGAGATCGTCGAGCCGCTCGAGCAGGCGATCTCGCAGGTCGAGGGCGTCAAGGAGATCAGCTCGCAGGCGCGTCCGGGCAGCGCGCGCATCACGGCGACGTTCGAGATGTCGCGCGACGTCGACCTCGCGCTCCAGGACATCCAGGCGCGTGTCGCCGCCGCGCAACGCCAGCTACCGAAGGACGTCCCCGCCGCGACGGTCTCGAAGTCGAACCCGGACGATCAGGCGATTTTGCAGATCGCCGTCACGGGCCCCTTCTCCAAGCAGATGCTCGCGGACGTCGCGAAGTACCAGGTCCAAGAGCGCCTGCAGACGGTCGAGGGCGTCGGCCAGATCACGATGAGCGGCGGGCAGAACCGCAACGTCCGCATCTGGCTCGACGCCTACAAGATGATCGAGAAGGGCGTCGTCGCGAGCGACATCATCAACGCGATCCGCACCGAGCACGTCGACGTCCCGGGCGGGCAGCTCGATGCGGGCGGAAAGACGCTCGACGTCCGCCTGCTCGGCGAGGCGCTCGACATCGAGCAGTTCCGCAAGCTCGTCGTGAAGAAGGGCCGGTCGCCCTCCGTCGACGACCGCACGGGGACCCTCACCGCCGCCGGGACGGCGCCCGTGTATCTCGAGGACGTCGCGCTCGTCGAGGACGGCTTCGAGGACGCGACCTCCGTCTCGCGTCTCGACGGCGTGCCCATCCAGACGATGGGCATCCTGAAGCAGCGCGGCACGAACGCGGTCGCGGTCGCGGCCGCGGTGAAGCAGCGCGTGGAAGAGATCCGGCGCACGCTCCCCGAGGGGATGGACGTCGAGGTCCTCTTCGACTCGACGGTCTTCATCGAGGAGTCGGTGCACGAGCTCGAGCTCGAGCTCGTGATGGCCGTCCTCCTGACGGCGCTCGTGTGCTGGCTCTTCCTCGGATCGCTGTCGAGCACGATGAACGTCGTCTTGGCGATCCCGATGTCGCTCCTCGGCACGATCGCCGTCATCTACTTCTGCGGCTTCACGCTCAACACGTTCACGCTGCTCGGCCTTTCGCTCGCGGTCGGCCTCGTCGTCGACGACGCCGTCATGGTCATGGAGAACATCTACCGCCACGCGGAGATGGGCAAAGACCGCGTGCGCGCGGCGTCCGAGGGCACGAAGGAGATCACGTTCGCGGCGCTCGCCGCCACGCTGGCCGTCATCGCGATCTTCATCCCGGTCGTCTTCATGAAGGGCGTCATCGGGAAGTTCTTCTTCCAGTTCGGCGTGACGCTCTCCGTGGCCGTGATGCTCTCGTACTTCGAGGCGATCACGCTCGCGCCTGCCCGCTGCTCCCAGATGCTCAATGCGTCGCGCGAGGGCCGGAGCTGGGTCGGCCGCCAGGTCGATCGCGCCTTCTCCGCGCTCGAGCGCGCCTACTCGCGCGTCCTGCGCGGCGCGCTCCGTTACCCCGTCCTGGTCCTGCTCTCGGCCGTGGCGGTCCTCGCGTCGACGGGCTTCCTCGCGACCCGCATCAAGACGGAGTTCATCCCGTCCCAGGACCAGAGCCGCCTGAACGTGCGCCTCATGACCGATTCGGGCACGACCCCGGCTTCGGCGCAGCCCCTGCTCGCGGAGGCGGAGGCGCGGATCGCGAAGTACCCCGAGATCGCCCGCATGCTCGTCACGCTGTCGGGCTCGTCGGGTCAGATCTCGCTCACGCTCGTCCCTCCGAAGGAGCGCAAGCGCTCGGCGCAGGAGCTGATGCTCGCGCTGCGCAAGGACCTGCAAGGCATCCCGGGCCTCCGCGCCTCCGTCCAGGACCCGTCGCAGCAAGGCTTCGGCGCGACGAGCGGCTCGCCCGTCGATTTCACCATCCGCGGCGCCGACTGGGACGCGCTCGTCGAGGCCGCGAACATGTTCAAGACCGAGCTCGAGAGGACCGGCATCGCGACGGACATCACGTCCGACTACCAGGTCGGCGGCTCCGAGCTCCAGATCATCCCAGACCGACGCCGCGCCACCGACCTCGGCGTCTCGATCAGCGAGATCGGCAGCACCGTCAGCGCTCTCGTCGGCGGCAACACGGTCGGCAAGTTCTCGACCGCGGGCCGTCGCGTCGACATCCGCATGCGCCTGCTCGCGTCGCAGCGCAGCCGTCCCGAGGATCTCTCGCTCATCCGCGTCCGCGGCGCGAACAACACGCTCATCCCCCTCTCGATGGTCGTGACCCAGCAGGAGACGCCGGTGCTCCAGACCATCAGCCGCATCGATCGCGAGCGCGCCATCCGCATGCGCGGCAACGTCGGCCCGGGCCACTCCCAGGCCGAGGCGATGGACAAGGTGTTCGAGCTCGCCAAGGAGCTGCCCGTCGGCCTCCGCGTCGCGGCAGGGGGCCAAGCCTCGCAGCTCCAGGAGACGACGAGCGGCCTGTGGTTCGCGATGCTCGTCGGCGTCCTCGTCGCGTACATGGTGCTGGCGAGCCAGTTCAACTCGTTCTTGCACCCGGTCACGGTGCTCACGATCCTGCCGCTCGCCGTATGCGGCGCGGTGGTGGGCCTCGTGGTCGCCGGCAAGACGCTGAACCTGTTCAGCATGATCGGCCTGCTCCTCCTCATGGGGATCGTGAAGAAGAACTCGATCCTCCTCGTCGAGTACGCCGAGCACATACGCACGCACGAGCACGTGGACGCGCTCGAGGCCGCGGCGAGGGCGGGCCCGCTCCGCCTGCGCCCGATCCTCATGACCACGATCGCCACGATGATGGCCGCCGTCCCGCCGATCCTCGGCCTCGGCCCCGGCACGGAGACGCGCAGCCCGATGGCGGCCGCGGTCCTCGGCGGCCTCTCCGTCTCGACGCTGCTCAGCCTCGTCGTCGTCCCGGCGTTCTACGTCGTGGCCGATCGCATCAAGCAGCGCATCTTCGGCCGGAAGAAGCCGACCCACGCGGTGACGGCGCCGATGCCTGCGCAGTCGACGCAGCCGCCGGCCGCGCAGTGATCGCTAGCGAGCGAACCGGCGGCGGCGCTCGGTTTTCTCGCGCAGCAGGCGCTCGCGGTCGGCGTCGCTGCGAACGGCCGTGGCCTTGAAGGCCACGAGGACCTTCTCCTTCGCGGTCGGGTCGTGTGTCCCTGGCCCGCTCATCACGATCCACTGCCCATCGGGACGTCCATGGCCGTGTAAAAGTCTGCGGGCGATCCGGCGACGCTCACGTCGCAGTGGATCGCGCCGTCTGCGCGGAGCTTGGCGAGGACGTCCATCTGGTAGGAGTGCGTCTCGCCGGTTTGCCCCGCTCTACCCCGAGCATGTCGCGCGGCGCCTCGTCGAAAAGGCGCCGTCGGTCTATCGGGACATCACGGAGGTGCTCGAGGACCAGGAGGACCTCGTGCGCCGTCGCGTGAGGCTCGAGCCGATCGCGGTCTTGAAGGGCTGACGCTCGTTCGTCGCGGGCGTCAGCGCACCGACAGCCAGCGAAGCGCGGCGTCCGGATCCGTGAACGCCGACACGGTGACGCCCTTCTCGGCGTACCGCTTGATCCAGCCGGTCATGTCCATCTGACCGATCATCTTCTTCGGCATCACGACTGCCCAGTACTTCCAGCCGGCAGCGATCACCTGCGGGGACCAAACGTTGATCGCCCAGTCGGTGTCCTCGTGCGAGAGCGCGGTGTTGCCACGATCGTCCGACAGCCACTTGCACGCGCCGTGCTCGCGGAACAGCTCGAGGCCCTTCTCGAGCAATTGGCGGAACCGCTGGCCCTGGACGATGCCCTTGAGCTCGTGGTGAACGATCTTGGGCTTGGCGTGCCAGTAGAGCATCGCGTCCCCATCGTCGATGATGACCTGGCGTTCCGTGTCGGGTCGCATCGCTATCCCATTGCGTATCTAGGCTGAAGTACTCGCTTCAGCCTACTTCACGGACGCATCTTAAGGAAGCCAGGCCCTCTCGAGCCCGGCTCCGTCACTGCGACGCGCAGGCGCGCTCCGAGCGACCGTCAGTCGACGTCAGGCCGATCCGGATGGGGCGTCTCGCGGGACGTGCGTCGAGGACGAAGCCGTCGGGGACGAGGCGATGCGATTGATCACGTGCAGGAGCGCGGGGAGGAAGAGCAGGGCGCCGACGAGGCAAGCGATCTCACCGACGATGGCGAGCTTGCCGAACGAGCGGAGCGCCTGGTTGTCCGCGAAGAGCAGCGAGCCGTAGCCGATGATCGTGGTGTAGCTGCAGAGCGAGACGGCTCCGAGGTGCAGCTTCACCGCGCTCGTCACGTCGCCGCCGAGCAGGCGTGAGCGGTCGAAGATGTTGAACGGGTACTCCGATCCGATCGCGAACGTGATCGGGAGCGCGACGAAGTTCAGGAAGTTGAGGCGCACGCCGAGGAGCGCCGCCCAGCCGACCATCCAGGTCACGCCGAGGACGAGCGCAGCGATGACGGAGAACGTGCCCCGGAACGAGGACGTCGCGAGGATCACGACGGCGAGCACCGCGAAGAAGGACACGGCCGTCGCGAGCGGGCCGTCGCGCTCGAGCGCGCGGATCATCTCCGCGAAGACGGTGGCGCGGCTGGCGGCGTCGATGTGCGTGCCGTCCGAGAGCTCGATGTCCTCGAGCGCCTTGGCCATCCGGAGGAGGTTGTGGCCGTCGTTGCGCGAGAAGCCCGGCTTGTAACGGACGTAGAGGATCGTGCCGAGCGTGCCGTCACGCTCCTGGAAGGCGCGCTTCAGCATGGGAGGGAGATCCTCCGCGCCGAGGACGCGCAGCGTCTCGGGCGGGATCATCTCGCGGATCGTGTCCGCCTCCTCCGGCGAGAGGCGCGCGAGCACGCGCTCCGTGAGGCGCTCGCGGATGCGCTCGAGCACCTCGAGCTTCGCGGCTTGGACCTCCGCGTCGCCGGGGAGGAAGTCGGGGAGGGTCGCGATGCCCTCGATGAGGGAGCCTTGCGGGTCCGCGGCGTCGTTCGCGAGGATGCGCTCCTTGAGCTCGCTCACCTGCTCCGGTTTGTCGGCGAGCACGATCGCGCCTTGCAGGCTCATGCGACCCTGCAGGATGCGGTCGGCCTTCGCCGACCACTGGAACGCGCCGCTGCTGCGCGCGCCCTCGGAGCCGAGCTTGTCGAAGTCGTACTCCCATGGGTCGCGCAGGTATCCGGGGATCCGGACGACCGCCAGGAGGGTGACGACCGCGGTGATCGCGAGGATGGCGCGCGGCCAGCGCTCGGTCACGTCACCGACGATGCGCGAGACGATGCCGCGGCTCCCGTCCGCTTCGACGCGCGGCGGGCGCTCGCGCATCCACGCGGGGAGCTTCGTCTGGAGCTTCTCGACGAGGACGATGAGGGCCGGCAGGACCGGGATCATCGAGATCCACACGAGGAGCATCCCGACGAAGCCGATGAGGCCGAACTGGCTGAAGCCGCGGAAGCGCGTGACCGTCAGCGAGCCGTACGCGATGCTCGCCACGCTCGAGCCCACGAGCTCGGCGCGGAACGCGTTCCATACGGCCTCGCGGCGCGCGACCTCCGGGGACATGCCGCGCGCGCGGAATTCCTTGTACCGTGAGTAGAGGACGATCGGGTAGTTGACCCCGTTGCCGAGGATGATGGCGCCGAGGAACGCGCCCGACGCGTTGACGAAGCCGTACTTCCACGTCGCGAACGCGTAGGCGCAGCCGATGCCGAACAGCGGCGGGAAGAAGATGAGCGGCAGCGACCAGAGCGAGCCGTAGAACCAGACGATGGCGCCGAGGATCAGCGCGGTGGCGATGGCGGTGGCCACCATGGCCTCGCTGATGAGCGACTCCTTCTCCGCCTTCGTGTTGGGGATGTCGCCGCCGAAGCCCACCTTCATCTCGGGGTGGAAGCTCGTCGGCCGGAGCTCCTCGACCAGCTTCTCGACGCGCGCGAGGAGCTCCTCGTCCTTCTGCCCGCCCATGCCCGCGCTGTTCGAGAAGACGCGGACCACCATCTGCGTGCCGTCGGGCGAGGCGAAGTAACCCGTCGGGAACGGGTCCTTCTCGTCGACGCGCGACTTCCACTTCTCGCGGTACTCGTCCATCCCGAGCGTCGGCTCGGGCTTCTCGTCGTCGCCTTCGAGGTCCTCGACCAGCCCGCTCCGGATCGCGATCTGCCGATCGAGCTTCGCGTCGACCTCCTCGAGCTCCTTTTGATCGACGTAGAGCCACTTGTTGGCCTCGAAGAACGCGCGTACGTCCTTCGTCCCGCTCTCGAAGTAGGCGATCTCCGGCCCGCACTGCTCGACGCAGGCCTCGTCGCCGGCGCACGCGGCCGCGCAATTCGTGCGCTCGTCCATCGCGCGCTGGAGCGAGGCGCTCAAGGCGTCGACGAAGCGCTCGTTCGCGGCCCGATCGGGCGACTCGCAGACGACGTTGATCGTCGCGCGTCCTCCCACGCGCTCGAGGCGACGCTCGAAGGCCTGGAACCCCGGGCTGTCGCGAGGTAGGAGCTCCATCAGGTCGGAGCGGACCTCGAGGTTCCGGGCGTACGTCCAGCACGCCGCCATCAGTGCGATCGCGAACGTCAGGACGAACAGGGGCGAGCGGCCGCCGACGTCGACGAGCGCGAAGACGAGACGCTTGACGAAGGAACGCGAGCTCAAGCTTATTTCCAGAGCGAAGGCGCTCTGCTCCGCCGAGTCGATGCTCGAGCAGGACGACCCGTTGCGCGTTCAGCGAGCTGACGCCCCGGATCGCGCCGCCTGTGAACGGCCGTCCATGGTCGGCTCGTCCTGCACGGGCTCCGACTCGTCGAATCTCCGCTGCCTTTCGTCGGCGCGGGCGGGCCATGACTGCCATCTGCGTAAGGTTGACGCAAACCTGAACATCTGAGAGCCGTTGCGTGAGAGCCGAGAGCGTGGCTGATAGCGCATCCCACGTTGGCTCGCTCTCTGAATGCTCGTCGCAACGGCCTGCGGCTCGGCGGCATCGGAGCCATCGCGCGACACGGGGGCTGATACAGCGACAACACGCCGGTTTTCCGGGGAAGAAGGAGAGCGATCAGATGAAGCAGCCTGAGGAGATCCGGAAGCCGGGAGGAAAGCTCGGCGTCCTCCTCGTCGGTATGGGCGCCGTCGCCACGACGACCGTCGCGGGCATCATGCTCGCGCGCCGCGGTGTGGCGCTCCCCATCGGCTCGCTCACGCAGCTCGGCACCATCCGTCTCGGCAAGCGCACCGAAGGCCGCGAGCCGCTCATCCGCGACCTCGTGCCGCTCGCCGATCTGAAGGACGTCGAGCTCGGGGGCTGGGACATCTTCCCGGACAACGCCTACGAAGCCGCGTGCCGAGCGCAGGTCCTCGAGTGCCATCACCTCGACGAGGTCCGCGAGGAGCTCGCGGCCGTCGAGCCGATGAAGGGCGTCTTCTACCAGGAGTACCTCCCGCGCCTTCGCGGCGTGCACGTGAAGGACGCGAAGAACAAGCTCGAAGCCGTCGAGCAGGTCCGCGAGGACATCCGCCGTTTCAAGGCGGAGCGCGGCGTCGAGCGCGTCGTCGTCGTCTGGTGCGCGTCCACCGAGACGTTCCTCTCGCCGACGGACGTCCATCGCGACATCACCTCGTTCGAGGCCGCACTCGCCAAGAACGATCCGGGGATCTCGCCGACGCAGATCTACGCGTGGGCGTGCCTCAAGGAGGGCGTCCCGTTCGCGAACGGCGCGCCGAACCTCGGCGTCGACTTCCCGGCCGCCTCGATGCTCGCGCGCGAGACGGGCACCCCGATCGCCGGCAAGGACTTCAAGACCGGCCAGACCTTGATGAAGACCGTCGTCGCGCCCGGCCTCAAGGCGCGCCTGCTCGGTCTGCGAGGCTGGTACTCGACGAACATCCTCGGCAACCGCGACGGCGAGGTGCTCGACGATCCGGAGGCCTTCAAGACGAAGGAGACGTCGAAGCTCGGCGTGCTCGACTCGATCCTCGAGCCCGCGAAGCATCCGGAGCTCTACGGCAACTACGTCCACAAGGTCCGCATCGACTACTATCCGCCGCGCGGCGATGCGAAGGAGGGCTGGGACAACATCGATCTCGAGGGGTGGCTCGGGTACCCGATGCAGATGAAGATCAACTTCCTCTGCCGCGACTCGATCCTCGCCGCGCCGGTCGTCCTCGACCTCGCGCTGTTCCTCGATCTCGCGAAGCGCGCCGGCTTCCGCGGCATCCAGGAGTGGCTCGGCTTCTACTTCAAGTCACCGATGGCCGCGCCGAACCTACAGCCCGATCACGACTTGTTCGTCCAGCTCATGAAGCTGAAGAACACCTTGAGGTGGATGGTCGGTGAGGAGCTGATCCACCACCTCGGCAACGAGTACTACGACTGAGAAACCTCTCGTGAACACCAACGTCGACGCCGCGGCCTCGCTCGTGCTCATCGGAGCCCTCACGGTGGCTCTGGGCACGTACGTCGTCGCGAGCATCGCGGCGGGACGTCCGCTCCTCGCCGATCGCGTCGAGCGCGAGGCCGCTCTCCCTCTCGTGGGCAAGGCGCCGATGCACGCGGTCTACCGAGCCCTCGTGCCGTTCGGGAAGATGCTCGCGGCGCTCGGCGTGAGCGCCAACGCGGTGAGCCTCGCGGCGCTCGCGATCGCCGTCCTCGCCGCGATCGCGTTCGCGACGGGGCACTTCGGCGTCGCGGCCCTCGTCGCCGCGATCTCGTCCCTCGCGGACGCCCTCGACGGCCTCGTCGCGCGCCTCAGCGGCACGAAGAGCCGCATCGGACAGGTGCTCGACACGACGATCGACCGCTACGTCGACGCCCTGTTCCTCGGCGGGATCGCGATGTACGTGCGCGAGGACGCGGTGCTGCTCGCGGTGACCATCGCGGCCATCGTCGGCTCGTTCATGGTCAGCTACGCGTCCTCCGTCGAGCGGGAGCTCTCGGTCCAGGGCGCTCCGGCGCCGATGCGCCGCGCGCACCGGCTCGCGTACCTGCTGCTCGCCTCGATGATCGCGCCGTTCGTCGGCGAGGTCGCGGACGATCGCCGCGTCGAGCTCGTGCCCATCTTCGTCGCCATCGGCGCGATCGCGGTCGTCGGCAACGTCTCCGCGGTGCGCCGGCTGCTCGCGGCCGCACGCGTCGCCGCCGAGCGCGAGGCGGCGCCGTCCTCCGGTCCGGAGGTGGAGGCCGAGCCGCACTTGAGCACGGACGGGGCGCGACGATGAGGGGCGCTCGCGCGACGCTGCGGGCGCCCGTGCCGGCGCTCTTCGGGCGAGCGCCGGCCGAGGCCGCGCGGGGGCGCCGCCGCTAGGAGCCGCCGGGAAGAGGAGACGCATGAAGATCCCGGCGCCTCGCGCGGCACTCCTCGACGCTCGCCTCGTCCTGAGGCATCAGATCGCCGCGTTCCTCACCACGGTCGCGGACTTCACGGCGATGGTGCTGCTCGTGGAGCTCGCGATGGTCCCGCCGCCGATCGCCACCGTGTTCTCCGCGATCTTCGGCGGCGTCGTGAACTTCAGCCTCTCGCGCTTCTGGGCCTATCGGCGCCGGCATCGAGGCGGGTTCACGTCGCAGGTGCGTCGCTACGCTGCGACCTCGCTCGGCGGCGCGCTGCTCAACGGCGTCCTGCTCGCGATCGTCCTCGCTGCGGTAGAGCTGCCTTACCCGATCGCCCGCATGCTCGTGGCCTTCGCGGTAAGTCTCTTCTACACGTATCCGATGCACGCGCGCTTCGTGTTCAGGCTCGAGCCATGAGCGTCCGTTCGCACGGCGAAGCTCCACTGGGAGGGGTCGACGGACACGCTCCCGACGCCCGACTGCCGAGCCACGACGGAGCAGAGGCGTCCCGGGCTCGGAGCCATGACCGCACCGATCTCGATCATGGCGCATCCGGCGCGACGAAGCGCGCGCGGGCGTGGTCCGCCTTGCAAGGCGCGCTGCCTTGGATCGCTCCGTTCGTCCTCTACGCGCTCGTGTCCGCCGTCCGCTCCGATCTGCGGTTCGAGCACGGCCTCGTCATCGCCATCGTCACGACGCTCGGGGTCGCGGGGCCGCGATCGAAGGAGCTCTTGCGCGGGCTCTTCCCGCTCGGGCTCGTGTTCATCCTCTACGACGGCATGCGGCCGTTCCAGACGCTCGGCTTGACCGAGTCGCGCGTGCTCTCGTGCGAGCTGCGTGACCTCGAGGCGCGTCTGTTCGGATGGGACGGCAAGACGCTCCACGACTACTGGCAGGCGCACCCCTCCACGGTGCTCGACGTGCTCTGCGCGATCCCGTACGCCACGTTCATCCTCTGGAGCGCGCTCGGCGGGATCTACCTCTACGTGAGGGATCGCCCTGCGATGCGCCGGTTCATGTGGGGCTTCTTGCTGCTGAACGTGGCCGGCTTCGTCACATACCACGTCCTTCCGGCGGCGCCGCCCTGGTATTACCACGCGCACGGCTGCGTGGTGGATCTGTCGACGAAGGCCTCCGAGGGACCCGCGCTCGCGCGCGTCGACGAGCTCCTCGGCGTGCGCTACTTCCACGGCATGTACTCGAAGGCGAGCAGCGTGTTCGGGGCGCTTCCGTCGCTCCACTGCGCCTACCCGCTGCTGCTCGTCCTCGTGGGCTGGCGCGCGTTCGGGACGAAGCTCCGGATCGCGACGGTCGCGTACTACGTCGCCATGGTGTTCAGCGCCGTGTATCTCGATCACCACTGGGTGATCGACGCGCTGCTCGGGAGCGCGTACGCGGTCGGCACCGCCCTCGTCATGCGCAAGCTCCTGCCCGATCGACCGAGAGCCCTCGTCGAGGCGGCTGCATGAGGCCGCGGTCGCTCCTCGCCTGGGTCCTCGCGACGTGGTTCGGCTGCGGCCTGTCCCCGCGCGCGCCAGGTACCGTCGGCACCTTCGGCGCGCTGCCGCTCTACCTCCTCGTCCGGAGCCACGGGCCGCTCGCGGTGCTCGCGACGAGCGCGATCGTCACCGCGGTCGGCGTCTGGGCGTCGAACGTCGTCGTCCGCGAGTCGGGGCAGAAGGACCCGCAGCGCGTCGTCATCGACGAGGTCGCCGGCGTCCTCGTGGCGCTCGCGGCGGCTCCGCCCACGTGGGGCGGCGTCGCGCTCGCGGTCGGCCTCTTCCGGCTCTTCGACATCACCAAGCCGTTCCCGGCGCGCCGCGCGGAGCGCTTCCCCGCGGGGTGGGGCGTCGTGCTCGACGACGTCGTCGCGGGCGGCTGGGCTGCGCTCTTCCTGCTCGTCGCTCGCCTCGTCTGGTGAGCGCGCCGCGCCTCAGGTCTTGCGGACGCCCATCGCGTTGGCGAGGAGCATCTCGCGCACGCCTTGGGCGCGCTCGCGCGCGACGGGCACGGTCAGCCCGGCGTTGACGCCGGGCGTGCCGCCGTCGGTCGCGCCGGGGGCGAGCCCGACGAAGACCGTCGTCTCGCTGCCGTCGCGATCGAGCCGCTTGATGTGCGCGGCGTTGACGAGCCAGTTGCGATGCACGCGGGCGAACGATCGCCCGAGCGAGCTCTCGATCGCGGAGAGCGACAGGTCGACGTCGAACGTCCCGTGCGCGGTATGGACCGACGTGAGCCGATCCGCGGCCTCGAAGGCCCAGACCTCCGATGGCTCGAGGAACACGAGGCCGCGACCGCGCCGGGCGACGATGCGGAGCGGCCCCTGAGGCGGCCCGGGCTCCTCCGGGCGCCGCGCGTGGATGCGCTCGAGGCAAGCCTGGACGCGCTCCTCGGTGAAGGGCTTGAGCAGGTAGTCGACGACGCCGAGCTCGAAGGCCTCGAGCGCGTGCTCGCGGAACGCGGTCGCGAGGACGAAGGCAGGCGCGTTCGGCGCGCGCGACATCTCGCGGACGAGCTCGAGCCCCGCCGTATCGCCGTCGGGCGCGAGGTTCACGTCGACGAAGACGACGTCGACGCTGACGTCGCTCTTGCCCGTCGTGAGCACGGCGCGCGCCTCGTCGACCGACGCGATCGCGCCGACCACCTCGGCGAGCCGCGTGCCCTCGATGAGCTCGACGAGGTAGTTGCGGGCCGGCCATTCGTCCTCGAGGACCAGCGCTCGGAGCGGGGATCGCTCTCGCTTCATGACAGCTCCTTCGTGCGCGAGCTCGCGGGGAGCTCGACGATCGATCGTGTGCCGGCGGTGGAGGATTCCATCCGCAGCGTGGCGTCCGGGAACTTCAGCTCCAGGCGGCGGCGCACCGACTTCAGGCCGAACGCGCCCGCGCGCGGCTCGGTGTCGGGCAGCCCGGGACCGTTGTCCTCGACCGAGCAGATCACGCGTTTCGTCCCGTTCACGCCGTCGACGGACGCGCGCACGGTGACGACGCCGCCGTCGCGCCGCCGGAGCGCGCCGTGTTTGACGGCGTTCTCGACGAGCGGCTGGAGGAGCAGGCGCGGCACGAGCGCGCGCTTCGCTTCCGGCGCGATGTCCCAGACGAAGGCGAGCGCGCCTGCGTGACGGGACTCGAGGATCTCGGCGTAGCGGCGGAGCCACGCCACCTCGTCCTCGAGCGGCTGGAGCTCGTCGGCGTCGTGGAGCGAGTCGCGGAGCAGATCGCCGAGGCACGCGATGAGCCGCCGGGCTTCGCGCGGCTTCTCGGTGACGAGGCCCGCGATCGTGTTGAGCGTGTTGAGGAGGAAGTGCGGCTCGAGCTGCGACCGCAGCCGCGCGAGCTCCGCGGCGCTCTTGAGCTGCTCGGCCTCGAGACGGAGCTTGTCCGCCTCGAGCGCGCGAAGGCGCGCGTCCTCCGCGACGTACGGGAAGACGAACGCGAGCGCCCATATGCCCGTGTGGAGCATCCCGACGACGAGGCCGAACGTGAGCGAGAACGCCAACGTCCGAGGAGGACCGTCGCCGCGGAGGAACGGGAAGGCGCGCAGGAGGCCGAGGTTGTATGCGATCGCGAAGAGGAGCGAGACGACCGACGCGAGGAGCAGCGTGGTCGTCAGCGTCCCGCGAGTGCTCGCGCGCTTCCGCTGGTTGTAGTCGTACGCGCTCGAGAGCGCGATCGTGAGGACGATCATCTCGAGGAGCGACCATCCGAAGCGCAACAGAACGTGCGGCACGTTCTGCGCGCGAAGCGCCGTCGGCACCGTCTGGAGCATGATCGACAAGACGCTGATCGTGACTCCGGTGACGAGCCGGCGCTTCGCGAGGGCTTCCGGCTGCGACGTCGCGCCGGGAACCAGCCGGAGCAACAGAGCCATCGGACCCGGACGGGGCATGCGGAACGCTATAGCCGATCGCGCCCGGGCGATCAGCTCGCCTCGTCGCGCAGCGAGAGACCGCTCACGCCCCAGCGCCCCGAGGTGAACAGGCAGTCGGGAAGCGTCTCCTTGTGGGCGAGGGTGATGATCGCGCCGTTCGGCGGGTTCGCGAGCGAGTCGAACTCGTCGACGCTGAGATGGAGAAAGCGCATCACGAAGCACCGGATCGTCAGGCCGTGCGTGACGATGAGGACGCGCTCGGCGTTCTTGCGCTCGACCTGCCGCATGAGCGACTCGAGGAAGCTCGACGTGCGGTCGTAGCAGTCGGCAGGGCTCTCCCCCCCGCGGAAGCGGTAATAGAACCAGCCGTGCGTCTTCCGCAGAGGCTCCTGCGGCTCGACCGGCTCGTAGCCATGCTCGACCTCTCGTAGCCGTGGGTCCTCGTAGAGACCATGGCCGCGCTCCGGCACCTCTGCGTCGATCCCTTCGTAGATGCCGGCGAGCGTCTCGCGCGCCCGCCGGTACGGCGACGTGTACGCGAGGGCGCCGTCGAGGAACTCGCGTCCGAGCTTGCGACCGACCTCGCGCGCCTGCTCCCAGCCTCGCGGTGACAGCGGGATCGCGTGATCGCCGACCTGGTGGGTGACCACGCGCCCGGCGTTCGCCTCGGACTCTCCGTGGCGGACGAGCTTCATCACGAGGGACATCGATCCGATGGTATCGCCTCTCGCGCGCCGCGGGGACCGTCGGCACGTGGGCGCGGCCGCACGATCGGTGCCGAGCGACGTCGTGGACCTCGTGGGACGTCGTGGTCGGACGTCCGCGGCATCAGGGGATCATCGGCAGTCGACCACGAGGCACGGAGCCTCCGGGTCTCGCGGATCGTGATGGAGCTTGGCGGGCGGCACGGCGAGCATCTTCTTCAGGAACGGCGCGGCGTCGAGGCGCACCTCGGCTGGCGCGACGTCGTCGAGGTCGTCGAGCTCCGTGCTCGTCGGATCGGACGCGAGCTCCGCCGGTGGCGTCGGTGACGTCGTCTTCGAGACGTCGGGGATCGTGACGACCGGCTGGGTGTCGTCGAGCGACGACGACGCGCCGCAGCCGCCCGTGAGCGTGGCGACGGCGAGGGAGAGCACGAGCGCAGGCGCGCGCATGGTTGACCTTTCGTCCTTTCGTCCAAGACCGCGCATCGGCCGCCATCGGACGAAGCCACGCTCGGACGTCTCCGAACACCCGTAAAGCGGCCTACCCCGGAGTCAACGCGTCAAAGCGTGCGGTGCGTACCGCGTGCCGCGTGGCGATCTTGCGTGCGTGGCGCGCATGGTTAATGCGAAGGCGCGCGGCCTCGAATCCCTCCGGGCCCGCGTGAACCTCATGGAGGTGTCATGACCTCGGTATCCACCCAAGACCCCCGCCAGGACTCTCGGCGTTCTTGGGCCGAGAGCCTCCGGAGCAAGCTCGACCGTTTCGCAGGCGTGATCCTCGACAAGCTCGGTCCCCTCGCGAAGCGTGTCGAGGAATATTTCAGCTCGCTCCTACGTCGGAAGCCGCGGGGGAGTGAGCCCACCCGATAGGCGAGCGGCGAAGCCCCTCGTAGCTCGAAGCAGTCTGACCGGCTTCCGGCGACGGGAGCGCGAGCGCTTCGACCGCCAAGAGCGCTCCCGTCCTTCGACTCCAACGTAGAAGGACGCATGACGAAGCGATCGCGTATCCCCTCCCTCATCGCCCCGCCTCTCATCGCCTGCCTCGCGCTCCTCTCGGGCTGCAGCCGCCCGGCCCAGAGCGCGCCTCCGCCCGCCGCCCCGAGCGCCGGCTCGAACGCGGTGACCCTCACGACGAGCCCCGTCACCGCGCCGGCTCCTCCTCTGGCAGGCGCTCCCGACGTGGCCGAGCTCGTCGCGCGCGTGAAGCCCGCGGTCGTCAACATCACGACGACGAAGGACGTCAAGGTGCCGCGGCTGTCGCCCTTCGGAGACTGGCCGCTCGGCGAGTGGTTCTTCGGTCCGTTCGGCGGGTCGGGGAGGTTCGGATCGCGGCAAGGCCCCCGCGGTGAGGACCTCCACTTCAAGCAGCAGGCGCTCGGCTCCGGCTTCATCGTCGACCCGCGCGGTTACGCCGTCACCAACGCGCACGTCGTCGCGAATGCGGACCGCGTCCGTGTCCGCCTCGCCGACGATCGCGAGCTGGATGCGAAGGTGAAGGGGCGCGACGATCGGCTCGATCTCGCCGTCCTCGAGATCGAGGGCGCGAAGGACCTGCCGTCGGTCGTGCTCGGGTCGAGCGAGTCCGTGCGGGTGGGCGACTACGTGATCGCGATCGGCAACCCGTTCGGTCTCGGCCACACGGTGACGATGGGCATCGTCAGCGCGAAGAGCCGCGAGATCGGCGCGGGCCCCTACGACGACTTCCTCCAGACCGACGCGTCGATCAATCCCGGCAACTCCGGCGGCCCGCTCTTCAACACGCGCGGGGAGGTGATCGGCGTCAATACGGCCATCAATCCGAACGGCCAGGGGATCGGCTTCGCGATCCCGGTCGACGTGCTCAAGGACGTCGTGCCCCAGCTCATCGAGAAGGGCACGGTCGCGCGCGGGCGCCTCGGCGTCCACATCCAGGAGGTCGACGAACCGCTCGCGAAGGCGCTCGGGATGGACCGTCCGAGGGGCGCGCTGGTCGGCGAGGTCGAGCCGAACAGCCCGGCCGACAAGGCAGGCCTGAAGCCGGGCGACGTCATCGTCCGCTTCGAAGGCGACGACGTCGCGCACTCGCGTGACCTGCCGCGCATGGTCGCGCGGCGCGCACCGGGCACGCGCGTGAAGGTCGAGGTTCTTCGCGATCGCTCCACGCGGACCTTCGAGGTGACGCTCGATGCGCTCGACGGCAACAGCAAGCCCGACGAGCGATCCGGCGACAAGAACGGGGCAAAGGACGACAAGGACCCTGCCGAGCGCCTCGGCATCGAGCTCGTCGAGAACAAGGCCGGCGAGGTCGTGGTCTCCCGCGTGCGCCCCGGCAGCCGAGCCGAGGGCGTCCTCCAGCCGGGCGATGTCCTGCTCGAGATCGACAAGAAGCCCATCCGCCAGGCTCGCGACGCCACGCGCGAGCTGGGAGCGCATCGCGACAAACCTTTCATGGTGCGCATCAAGCGTAACGGCGCGACGCGATACGTCGCGATCGAGCCCTGACGACGGAAGCGAAAGGAGGTCACTCCGCCATGCCCTGGCCGACGTACCGCCCCATCGTTTCGATCTCGCTCCCGCCGCGGAAGCGCCCGATCAAGCGCCGCTTCAACGGCCGCGAAGCGCGAACGACACCGATGTCCGTCGCAGCACGCGAGGCCAAGACCACGAGCGGAGCACGCCATGGACGCCTTCTTCGAAGCACGTGAGCTCTACGAGCAAGCCCAGTCTCTCGAGCGCGCCGGCGACTACTCCGCCGCGCTCTCCCGTCTCCGCGCCGCGGAGCGCCGCCTCGCCGGCGCTCCGCCGTCCGATCTCGCGGACGAGATCGCCCTCGTCCGCGCCCGCGTCGAGGCCGAGCTCCGCGCGTGGCGCGAAGAGATCGAGCGCCGCCGAGACGCATCCCTCGCCCGCGAGCGCGCGATGGATCCCGTCCCGTCCGAGGTGTCCGAGGTGAAGCAGAAGCCGGGGCTGCTCGCCCGCATCTTCGGTCGCCGCTCGCGCCCGAGCGAGCGACGCCCGGCATGGCGCGGCGATCGCGACGTCGCTACGGCCTAGGCCGAGCGAGATCGCCGACGGACGCCTCTGGCCGAGTGCCCAATCGACGCGCTGATCGAGGGATTCGCAGTGCACGGGGCGGGACTCGAACCCGCACGTCTCGCGACGGTGGAACCTAAACCCACTGCGTCTACCAATTCCGCCACCCGTGCTCGGTGACGCCGGTGATCTCTAGCACAGCACGGCGGCGTGGCGGATTTCGCGGGCTCGTGTAGCGCGTCGGCCGGTAATCGGGGCGACGGACGATGGTGCGCTTCGGCTGCGGAGGCGGGTCGGCGTGCGGGCTGGGGCTCGGGTCGTGGTCGCGGCCAGGCTCGCGGTAGCCGCTCTCGCCCTTGGGGCGCGGTGCGGGGAAGAACGGCCGGTCCATCGATCGTGAATGTAAGACCGCTCGGTGTGTTCTTCGTCCGAGCGTGCGCTTCTTCCGCACGAGGTGCTCGCCCGGCAACGCTTCTTCGACGCGCATGGTCGAGCTCGCGTATCTTCGTGGAGGGGCCGAAGCGCGCTCCGGCAGCTCACGACCATGAAGAAAGAGACCCATCCTCGAAGGACCACGCGCCGTTCGTGCAAGAGCGCGCTCGCGGCCTCGTTCGTCGTCACCTTCGCGGCGCATGGAGCCGCCGGCTGCAAGAAGCAGCCGGTGGAGTCGGGCGACCCGCCGGAGCCGCCGAGGCCACGTGTCTCGAGCGCGTCGATCTCTCCGAGTCCGTTCGGCGACTGTCACCTCTACGAGAACCCTTCCTGTCCGCCGAACGTGACGTGCAATCCTCCGCCGCCGATCGTGATCGACTGCCCGCCGGACATGCGTGACGCGGCGGAGCCCGCGGTCACGCGGCGGCCGCCGGGCAAGGAAGACTGGCTGCGCGTGAAGCCGCGGCTCTGGGTCTCGAACCAGACGACCTGCATGTTCGAGGCGGACTACTTCTGTGCTCCGCCTGGCAAGCCCTGGGAGTGCACGGAGAGGCCGAAGGCCATCTCCGTCCCTTGCACGACGGACGACGCGGGGACGACCCGTAAGCTGGAGTCGTTCGTCTACAAGGACGGGCTCGGCGTCTGCCGTAAGGTGCCCGCGACCGAGTGCACGGCGGGCGTGCGGGGGAGCTGCGAGGACCTCCCCGAAGGCGAGGTCGTGCCTTGCGCGTGATGGCCTCCACTATGAAGAAAGCGAGCCACCAGGGCAGGGACGCGCGCGGTTCGCGCAGGCGCGTGCTCGCGGCGTCGTTCGTCGTCACGTTCGCAGCGCACGGAGCCGCGGGCTGCAAGAAGCAGTCGGTGCAATCGGGCGAGGCGCCAGAGCCGAAGCCGGCGAGCTCGTCGCGCGTGACCGTGTCCGTCTCTCGCGCCCCTCTCGGCGACTGCCAATTGAACGTCGACGAACCGCTGTCGTGTCCGGAGGGCGTGCACTGCAATCCTCCGCCGCCGATCACGGTCGAATGTCCGCCCGACCTGCGATCCCCTCACGATCCTCCGCCCGGCAAGTGGCGACCGCCGGGGAAGGAGGACTGGCTGCGGATGAGGCCGGCCCTCACGGTCGTCGTCGGAAGCTGCTGGTTCCACCCGGCGCGCTTCTGCGCTCCTCCCGGCAAGCCCCACGAGTGCACGCCGCACGTCCAGTCCATACGCGTCCCCTGCACCGTGGGCGACGCCGGGGCGGTCGAGGCGGAGCCGTTCGTCTACAAGGACGGTCTCGGCATCTGCCACGGCATGCCCGCGTTCGAGTGCACTCCCGGTCCCGGAGGTTGCCAAGACGTGCCCGAAGGCGAGGTCGTGCCTTGTCCGTGACGCGTCCGCCTCCGCGCCGGCCGGGCGGGCGCGCGGACGGAGCCGCCGCTCAGCGCGCTCGCGTGGTCGTCGCTTCGCGCGACGGCGGCGGGAGCGGATGCTCCTCGAGGAGCTTGTCCGCGAGGCGCATGCGCATGCGGCTCTGCGGGTGGCCGCGCTCGCAGTAGCCGGAGATGTAGATGGCGAGCCGCTCGGAGAGCGGGCGCTTCGTGCAGGTCTGGAACGAACGCTTCAAGATCCGCATCGCCGCGCGGGTGCACGTCTCGGGATCCTGGAGCGCCTTCTTCGGCTCGGGGAGGTAGCTTCGCGCGACTTGGTAGAGGCAGAGGAAGCGGCCGTCCTTCGACTTCGCGTCGGGTCGGAGGCGGCTCTCGTGCCACGCGAGCGACACGAGCAGCGAAGCCGTGCGCGCCTCACCGCCTTCCTCGTCGGCGAAGAGCGGATCGCTCTCGGCCGCGCGCGCGATCGCCTCGGCGGTCTTCTCGTAGGTGTTGCTCCAAGGAGCCGTCGGCTCGAGCGCCATCAGGAGCCCGACCACCCATGAGACGGGGACGCTCATTCCGTCGACGAGGATGAGCGAGCCCGCGCATCCCTGTGAAGGGGGCGAATCGCGCTCCAATATCCCACTCGACTATTTTCGGCAGCTTACGGCGCACGAAGCGCTCAGAAGCGGGCGCGCCAGCCGACCGTCGCGCCGTTCTTGTCGGCGCCGAAGACGGGCGCGCTCCAGTCGGTGAAGAGGAAACCGACCACCGCCGTCGCCGCGCCCGCGAGGAGCGTGCTCACGAGGAACACATTCGTGAGCGTCTGACTGCTTCGGCCGTCGGCCTGGAGCGTCGCGCACGGATCGGCGTTCACGCGGTCGCAGCCGGCGTCGACGAAGTCGCCGTGCGTGGCCGCGGTGTTCAGCGCGGAGAGCGTGGTCGCTCCCGCGAGCAGCACGGTCAGACCGACGCCTCCGTAGAAGACGATGGGCGGGAGCCGCTTGCTCGACTCGGGTTGCCTCTCGGGCGCAGGCTCGTCGGCTTCCCATGTCTCGGTGGCCTCCGCGGAAGCCGGCTCGCCCGCGGCGGCCGTCGCGCCGGCGCCCCTTCCGTCCGGGACGACCTCGACGACCTCGTCGGCGGTGACGTCGACCTCCTTCGGCGGACCTGCCCGTCCGTCGACTTCGACGATCACCTTGTGCAGACCGATCGTCGTGAACGCGACGCGATCGGTGTCGATCGATCGTCCGTCGATCTTCGCGTTGCAGGTGGAGCCGCTCGGGCACTTGACGAGCACGCGCCCTGCGCGTCCGTTGAACTTGAGGTGGGCGGCCGTGACGCTCGCCGCGAGCGCCGGTGGAGCGGGCGCGCGCTTGCTGCGCTCGAGCAGCTCGGCGCCGAGCGCGACGTCGTCGGCCTCGATCGCGGCGTCGAGGGCGGCTTGGAGCGCGACCGGGCTCGGCGCGAGCGCGTCCGCGCGCGCGAACTCCTCGGCCGCCTTCTTCTTGTCTCCGCGCTTGTAGGCCTCGAGCCCTCGATCGTACGCCTGCCTCGCGGCCTGCCTGTCGCCCTTGCTCGGCTTGTCCGCGCCGAGCGCGGACGGCGAGACGGCGATCGCCGACGACACGAGAAGAGCGGCGAGCGCGCCACGCATCAGAGCTTGGTGCAGAGCGCGCCTCCCGTGCATTGGACGTTGCAATCTCGCGCGCAGTCCAAGAAGCAGATGCTCGCCCGGCACGTCCCTCTGCACTTGGCGTCATCCTCGCAGACGTACGTGCACTGCGCGCCGCCGGCGCTGCAATCCATGTTGCAGGTCGCGTCGTCCTCGCACACGACGTCGCACCGCGCGTTGGGACCGCACGCGAGCGTGCAGTCGCTCCTGTCGCGACACGTGAGCTCGCAACGGCCCGTCGTGCACGAGAAGTTGCACTTGTCGCGGCCCGTGCAGGTGCAGGAGGGGCCGCACTCGTCGTTCGGTCGCGGAGGCGCGGCGTCGACGTCGGCGCCTGCGTCCCTCGGCGTGCTCGCGTCGCTCCTGCCGCCGTCCGAGCTCGCGGGAGGCGAATCGGTCGACGGCAGCGAGCCGCTCGGGTCGGTCGCGCTCTCCGAGCCGATCGTCCAGTCGTAGGAGCAACCGATGATCGCTCCGACGAACGCGAGACTCATCACGCGCCGACGCATGCTCACGCGTCAAGCATAGCTGACGGAAAGAAGACCGCCTCCTCCGTACGATGACGAAGGAGGCGGTCTCGTGCGATCGGGAGGAGGAGGACTGACGCGATCGAATGAGGACGGAAATATCGAGGCTCGATTGATCGCCGACGTCGACGCGATCGACCATCGTTCGGACGGTCGAGCGAAGCTCGAAGGGAGAGAAGAGAGGAGAAGCGAACGTCGGCGACGAAGGAACGAAGAGAGGAGAGTCAGGACGAAAGAGAGGAGGAAGCGAGCGCTCGGGAAGAGCGTCGTCGTGTCTTCGCACTCGCCTTCGAAGCAGCACCCATGCCAGTGGGAAACCGTGGGTTTTCTTCCTACACACGCGTTTCCCATGACCGATCATGGCTTTGGACGGATCCACCAGGTCTTCCTTGACGCGAAGGATCGATCCGATGGACCGTGCCTTCGGTCTCGCCGCTGGAAGGGCCAGGCGATAGGAGGCTTCATGCGTCGGATTGGTTGGTCACTCGTCGTGCTCGCGGCGCTCGCGCCCGTCTTCGCGTGTGGTGGTGAGGAGCCGCCGCCGGTCGCCCCGCAGTCGGCGGCCCCTGCGCCGCCGCCTCCGCCGACGGAGCCGCCGCAGCCCGAGCCGCCGCCCCCGCCGAAGCCGTCGATGGCGGAGATGCAGAAGCAGGCGATCGGCCAAGCGCTCGAGGCGCTCAACGGGCACGACCCGAAGAAGTTCGCCTCCGTCTACGACGAGAACGGCGTCATCTCCGTCGCGGGCCTCAACGAGATCGCGGGCCGCGACGCGATCGAGCAGAACATGACGGAGTGGTTCGAGACCTTCAAGGACGTCAGGCTCGGCTTCTCCCGCGTCTGGGTGAAGAACGAGACGCTCGTCCTCGAGTGGGTCATCAACGGCAAGCATCACGGCGAGCTCTTCGGCGTGAAGGGCACCGAGCAGCCGATCGGCCACTACGGGCTCAGCATCGTGACGATGAACCCGGACGGGAAGGTCGCGACCGAGCATCGTTACGGTGAGCTCGGGGCGGTGATGACGCAGATCGCCGGCCCGGGCGCGAAGGTGAAGCCTCGTCCGATCCCGGAGATCCCGGCGGCGCCCCAGACGTTCACGTCCACCGGCTCGGCGGACGAGGAGAAGAACGTCGAGGTGGCGAAGAACGTGCTCGCCGCCCTCGAGGACAAGACGAAGGAGGCCGACTTCTTGAACCTGCTCGCCGACGAAGTCGAGCAGGACGGCCTCTTCCACCTCGAGATGTCGAAGGGCAAGGACGGCGCGAAGAAGTTCTTCAAGAGCTTCACGACCGCCTTCCCCGACGCGAAGTTCGAGACGACGAAGACGCTCGGCGTCGGCGACTACGCCATCGTCGAGTCCGTGCTCAAGGCGACGCACCAGGGCGCCCTCGGCTCGATCAAAGCGACGAAGAAGCCCATCGCCATCCACATCGTCGACGTCTTCGAGATCAAGAACGGCAAGGTCGCACGCGCATGGACGTTCCAGAACAGCCTCGAGCTCCAGCAGCAGCTCGGGCTCTTCGACGTCCCCAAGGCCGGAAACATCCCCGCGTCGCAGGCGACTGCCGCGAAGCCGGCCGCCGGAGCCACGGGCGGCGCGAAGGACGCCGGGGGCGGTGGGGGCAAGGGCACCGGCGGCGGCGGTGGTCACGGGACCGGCGGCGGTGGCGGCAAGGGCACCGGCGGCGGTGGCGGCCACGGGACCGGCGGGGGCGGCGGCGCCGAGAAGAAGAAGTAGCGCGGCGCTCCGCGCGCGCGGCCGTCGCATCTTCAGGCGCCGATTGACATCCAGCGTCGAACGAGCGCATGAACCGCACGCGGTGTCCCGATCGGGCACCGGCTTCGGAGGTCTCGATGCGCTCGCTTGGTCTGTTCGTCTTGTCAGCCTTGGTCGCGGCGGCAGCGGTCTTCGCCGCGTGCGGTGAGGACGAGGCCATCGTGCGAGGTCGCCTCGACGCGGGCGCGGACGAGACGGCCTCGGAAGGCGGCGCCGACGCCGGCGACGGTGGGCTGCTCGACTGCGGCGTCGCGATCCCGACCACGTACGAGAGCCCGGCGTTCGCGACGAACGCGGCCGTGGAGCTCGCGCTGGTCCAGCGCTTCGAGCAGCTCGACGCGCGCATGAAGGCGACGGAGGGCGACGCCGGCGTCCCGGTCACCGCCGTCGAGCTGAAGAACCTCTACGGCGAGGGCGCGCCGAGCCTGCGCGCCGTGTCCACTCCCTCGGCGCAGGCGATCGCCGACGCCCACTTCGATGCGTTCGACCTCGCCTCCGGCAAGAGCTGGGCGCCGGCCGACGCGGCCGAGGACGGCGGCGCGGCCACGGGTGGCAAGTACGGCGACTACTACTTCTCCGAGACGGGGATCGATCTGCGCGAGGCCACGACGAAGACGCTCCTCGCGGGCACGTTCTACAACCACGTCCTCGGTCTCGTCGCTGCTCCGATCACGGAGGCGACGATCGATCGCCTCGTCGCGGCATACGGAGCGAGCCTTCCGTTCGCCGATCGCGCCGGCGCGGACGCGGGTGCCGGCGCCGACGGGCTCGTCGCGGCGTATGCGTGGCGGCGCGACGATCCGTCGTCGCCGACGCCGGGCCCGTACCGCAAGATCCAGTCGGCGTTCTTGGTCATGAAGGCGGCCGTCCCCGCGGGCGAGGCGTGCAAGGCCGATCTCGACGCGGCCGTGGCCACGTTCCTCTCCGAGTGGGAGCGGACGACGTACGCCACCGCCGTCCACTACCTGGCCGCGGCCGCGACCGCGGCGGCCGATCCGCTGAAGGGGCCCGAGGCGCTCCGCGCCTGGAGCGCGGCGCTCGGCTTGATCCAGAGCTTCAAGGGGCTGCCCGCGGACAAGCGCAAGATCACCGACGCTCAGATCGACGCGCTCCTCGCCAAGATCGGCGCGACCACGGGCTACCGCCTCGTGATGAGCCCCGGCGATCGCGTGCTCGAGCTGAACCAGGCGATCAACGACATCGCGCTCTACCAAGGCTTCACGCAGCAGGAGATCGAGTCCTTCAAGGTCGATCACTGAGAAGCCCTTCTCGCGAAGGTCGCGATCCCTGGTCACTCCTCTCGCCCGGATCTAGATTCGCTTTCGATGGCGCGCCTCGACCTCATCTCTTCCAAGCTCGCCGCGCTCGGAGGGGATCCTGGTTGGGAGACGGACGGATCGCCGCGCGCCGCCGTCGCTGCGATCCTCCGCGAGCTCCCGGGCTCGGACGGGGCCGACCTCTTCTTCATCCGCCGCGCGGAGCACCCGAACGATCCGTGGTCGGGGCACGTCGCGTTCCCCGGAGGCCGTCGGGATCCGGAGGATCCGAGCCTCCTCGCGACGGCGATCCGCGAGACGCGCGAGGAGGTCGGGATCGACCTCTCGCCGGCGCACCTGCTCGGGCGCTTGCCGGACCTTCCCGCCTTCTCGCGAGCGAGAGGCACCAACCTCGTCGTCACGCCGTTCGTGTTCGCGCTGCGGAGCGATCCCGTCATCGTGCCCAATCGGGTCGAGGTGGCGACGACCCTCTGGGTCCCGCTCGCCACGCTCGCGAACGGAGTGGGGAAGACCTCCTTCGAGCTCGACTATGCCGGGCAGCGCTACGTGCTTCCGTGCATCCACCTCGAGCCCGGCCAGCATCGCCTCTGGGGCATGACGTACCGCATGCTCGAGACGTTGCTCGACGCGCTCCGATAGCGTGCTAAGTTCCTCGTGCGCCGGATCGACCGGCGCTGTCATGCGCTGACCGCTCTCCTCCGAGAACCAGTCCTGCGCCGCGCGTTCACGCGGCGAGGCATCGACGCGACCTCCGCGTCGCGAAGGAGAGGACCGCATGACCGTGTTGGAAGCGCACGGCGTCGGCGTCGCCTGGGCGGCGTCCGTGCCGGTGTTGAAGGACGTGTCGTTCGTGCTCGTCCCGGGCTTCTACGGCCTGGTCGGCGCGAACGGGGCAGGGAAGACGACCCTGCTGCGCGTGCTCGCGGGCGAGCTCGTGCCGCACGAGGGGACCGTTCGTGTGCGATCGCGCAGCGGCGACGGCGACGTGACGATCGCCTACTGCGCGCAGGCCGTCGACGAGCCGGGTGACGACGTCCGCGAGCTCGCCGAGGCGCACGACGGGATCGCGGCCGCGCTCAAGGGTCGCCTCGATCTCGATCCGGACGAGCTCGAACGGTGGCCGACGCTCTCTCCGGGCGAGAGGAAGCGATGGCAGATCGGCGCGGCGCTCGCGAGGGAGCCGGACGTCCTCTTGCTCGACGAGCCGACGAACCATCTCGATCTCGAGGCGCGTGGTCGTCTCCTCGGTGCGCTCGCACGCTTCCGCGGGATCGGCGTCGTGGTCTCGCACGACCGCGCACTGCTCGACCGGCTGCCGCGTGCGATCCTCCGCGTCCACGACGGGAGGGCGACGATGTACCCGGGGCGCTACTCCGAGGCACGCGCGATCTGGGAGGAGGAGCGCCGGTCGCGCGAGGAGGCGCACGCACGGGCGAAGGCGAAGGTGCACGCCTTGGAGCGGAGACTCGACGCTGCGCGTCGCACCCACGAGGCCGCGTCGAAAGCGACGAGCTCGCGCGCGCGCATGCGAGACCCGAACGATCGGGACGCGCGCAGCATGGGCCGGAAGGTCGTCGTGAGGTGGGCGGAGGCGCGCGCCGGCCGCGCCGTCGAGGTCGTCCGCGGAGAGCTGGCGCGCGCTCGCGAGGACGTGCCCGTCATCGAGCGCGACAGGACGCTCGGCGGCGCGATCTTCGCGAGGTGGGAGCGCGCCCCGCAGCCGGTGCCCTTCCACGTCGATGCGCCCGAGATCCACGCCGGCGAGCGACCGATCCTCCGAGACGTCCGCCTCACGATCGCGCGCGACGACCGTGTGCGCATCGCGGGGCCCAACGGCGCCGGCAAGACGACGCTCCTCCATGCGCTCCGCGCGTCGCGTCGGCGGGGCGACCGCGAGGACGATCGCATCCTCTACTTGCCCCAGGAGCTCGACCGTTCCGACGTCATGGCGCTCGCCACGAGCCTGCGGTCCCTCACCGAGGAGGAGCGAGGACGCGTCCTCTCCGTGTTCGCGGCGCTCGGCAGCGATCCCGAGCGCCTTCTCCGCCGCCGCGCGGAGGACGCCGCTGCGCTCTCGCCCGGCGAGGCGCGGAAGCTCGCGCTCGCGCTCGGCCTCGGGCGGCATGCCTGGGCGCTCGTCCTCGACGAGCCGACGAACCACCTCGACCTGCCGACGATCGAGCGCCTCGAGGACGCGCTCGAGGCGTATCCCGGGTGCGTCGTGCTCGTCACCCACGACGACGCGTTCGCTGCGAAGGTGACGACGCGGATCATCCAGGTCGGCGGCGGTCGCGTGATCGGATGATACGGACCATGACTTTCGCGTCCGTGTCGGCGACCCACGACGCAAATCGTTCGCAGTTGCGATCCCGTGCTCCAGCGCTCGGGTTCGCGGAGCGTGCGGTGCGAAGCTCGACAGTGTGCGCGCGCGAAGGGCGATTGTCCGCGCTTTCGGTCGGTGTGCGGCCCGTCGACGAGCCACGATCGGGTCAGGAGGCCTCTCGATGCGCTGCACGACGCGTCCTCGTCGTGCACGACCAAAGCTGGGCCCCGGTTTGCATCTCGAACGATCAGGAAGTCGAGAGACCGGCGAATGTTTGCCGCGCCTCCTCGGTTTCGTCACCGAATCCATGTACCGTCCAATCATGCGAGCGCAGGTGGCGCTGTTCGTGCTCGCGGCGTCGGTCGCGGTGGGCTGCGCGGAAAGAGTGCGAAACGCACACTCTCGCCCCGACGACTCGTGGGCGACGTACACGCCACCGGTTCGTCCCGTCGAGGGCCCGCGGGCCGACGAGCCGGTCGTGATCGTCACCATCGACGGTGTGCGCTGGAAGGAGGTCTTCGAGGGCACCGATCCCGAGCTGTCGAACGCTCCGCCCGTTCCAGCCTCGGTCATCGCTCCGAACCTCCACAGGCTCGGTACCGAACGCGGCGCTTTCGTCGGTGCGCCCGGCAGCGGCGTGATCGCCGCGTCGGGGCCGAACTACGTGTCGCTCCCCGGCTATACCGAGATCCTCGGAGGACGACCTCCGGCGGCGTGTCAGGACAACCTCTGTCCGCGGACGCGGCTCCCGACCATCCTCGACGAGGCCCGGGCGTCCGGCGCGAAGGTCGCTGCCTTCTCGTCGTGGGCGCCGCTCGAGCGCGCCGTCACCGCGCTGCCGGGTGCGTTCCACGTCTCCTGCGGCCGGCGCGAGGGCGACAAGACCGACCCCTATCCGGGGCACGGCAGCTACCGGCCCGACCGCGCGACCGCGAGCCTCGCGCTCGCGTATTTCGAGGCCGAACAGCCCGACGTCATGTTCCTCGGGCTCGGCGACTCGGACGAGTACGCCCACCGTGGAGACTATGCCGGGTACCTGTCGGCCATACGTCATGCGGACGACGTGATCGGCCGGCTGATGGACATCATCGATCGCTCCGGTCCACGAGGCCGGAAGACGCACGTGATCGTGACCGCGGATCACGGTCGGGCTGCGGACTTCCGGAGCCACGGTCGGATGCCGGAGGCCGCGCGCGTATGGATGGTGGCGGCTGGCCCGCGCTTCCAGGCGCGTGGAAGGGTCACCTCGGTCGTCGAGCGGCGTCTGGCGGACATCGCTCCGACGGCGCGCGTCGTGCTCGGGCTTCCGCCCGACACGTCGGAGTTCGCGGGCAAGCCCATCACCGAGCTCTTCGGGCCCGAGATGAGCGCGAGCCTCTGAACGAGACTCAGCCGACCGGCAGCCCGATCGGACACGCGACGCCCGTGCCGCCGAGCCCGCAGTAGCCGTTCGGGTTCTTGTGGAGGTACTGCTGGTGGTAGTCCTCCGCGTAGTAGAACGTCGGCGCGTCGAGGATCTCCGTCGTGATCGGCCCGTAGCCCGCGGCGCGAAGCTTCGCCTCGTACGCCTCCTTCGAGGCGAGGGCGGCCGCGCGCTGCTCCGCGTCGAACACGTAGATGCCCGAGCGGTACTGCGTTCCGACGTCGGCGCCCTGTCGCATCCCCTGCGTCGGATCGTGGTTCTCCCAGAACGTCTTGAGGAGCGTCTCGTAGGAGACCTTCGCAGGGTCGTAGACCACGCGGACGACCTCGTTGTGTCCGGTCAACCCCGAGCACACCTCGCGGTACGTCGGGTTCGGGGTGAAGCCGCCCGCGTAGCCGACCTGCGTCGAGATCACGCCAGGCAGCTGCCAGAACTTCTTCTCGGCGCCCCAGAAACAGCCCATCCCGAACATCGCCATGCGCGAGCCCTCCGGGAACGGAGGCTCCATCGGCGTACCGAGCACGGCGTGCCGCTCTGCGACCGGCATCTTCTCGTCGCGGCCCGGCAGAGCTTGTTCCTTCGTCGGCATCCGGGTCTTGTCGAAGAAGCCCATGCAATCCTCCCTAGCGCGGGTGTTTGTACCCCCGCTCCACGCTGGCAACCCTGATCTCGTACCGCGCGTAGAACTCCTCGCGACCGCGACGCTGCGCGGCGCGGTGATCGGCCTGCGCCTTCCAGAGCGCGATGGCCTCGCGTGAATCCCAGTACGAGATGGTGATTCCGAACCCGTCGGGGCCGCGGGCGCTCTCGATTCCGAGGAAGCCGGGCTGCTTCTTCGCGAGCTCGACCATCGCGGCGGCCGTCTCCTCGTAGCCTGCCGGCGGCTTCGCGCCGGTCGCGTACTGGCTCGTGAAGATGACGGCCCAGTATTCCTGTGCGCTCGTCGGGTCGGGCGTCGAGCGTTTCGGGCGCTCGCGCTGCGCGCGGACCTCGCGTTCGGCGTCCGCTTCCCACTCTTTCATCGCCGGCAGCTCGAGCATCGCCTCGAACCACGCGCGTGCAGCCGGATCGTTCACGGGCACGCCATGGGTCCGGAAGCGCCACACGACGGGTGCGAACATCGCGTCGGCGATCGAGAACGCGCCGAAGAGGAACGGGCCGCCCGCGCCGAAGCGGTCGCGACACTCCTTCCAGATCGCCTGGATCCTCTCGATGTCGGCTTGCGTCTCGCGCGACGGCGTGGTGGTCGGGACGCGCGCCGTGACGTTCATCGGCATCTCCCTGCGGAGGCTCGCGAAGCCGGAGTGCATCTCCGCGGAGACGGCGCGCGCGACCGCCCGAGCGTCACGGTCCTCGGGCCAGAGGCGCTTGTCCGGATGGAGCTCCGCGACGTACTCCGCGATGGCGAGCGAGTCCCACACGAGGAGGTCCTCTCCGCCCGCGCCTGCGCCGCGATGCCGGAGCACCGGCACCCGGCGCGAGGGCGACAGCTCGGCGATCTTCTCGCGCCAGTCCTCCTGCTCGAACGCGAAGACGTGCTCTTCGAACGGCACCTCCGCCTGACGCAGGACGAGCCACGGGCGGAGCGACCACGACGAGAGGTTCTTGTCGCCGATGACGAGGACGAGCGCGGAGCTCATGTCACTCCCCGATGCGGAACTGCACGCCGAAGCCGGCGCCGAACCGACGCGCGAAGTCGTCCTCGACGGCGGGGAAGAGGATCATCGTCTTGAGGTCCACCGAGCGCGCGACCTGGTAGCCGAGGCCGAAGCCCAAGAGGAGCGAGGCGTCGTGATCGCCCGGACCGGGATCGATGAAGCGCAGCGAGAGCATCGGCCCGAGCCACAGCTTGTCGGTGGCCTGGAACCAGAAGTAGCCCGGCGCGACGAGGCCGTTGAACACGGGGTCGTTGAAGACGAGCGGGATGTAGACGCCCGTGTCGATGCGCATGAAGTCGGCGATGTGGAACGCGAGCGGGACGCCGAACATCATCCCGAAGTTGGTGCCCTGCTCGACGGGCAGGAAGACGCGACCGTCGAGGCCGACCTCGGTGACGTCGCCGGCGTAGGCGACCCAGCGGATGCGGAGCTCGGGGTTGGCGACGGTGCGGGTGCCGACGCCCCACGTCTCGGTCCAGAGCGTGCGCCCGTAGCCGTCCGCCTGGGTGAAGCGACCGTCGTCGCCGAAGCGGACGCCGGTGCGGAACCCGAGCTCGAGGCGATGGGTCACGCCGAGCGCTCCCTCGAGGTTCGTGCCGACCCCGGTCGCGTCGAAGTCGCCGGGGCCGTTGAAATGTCCGATGCCGAGCCCGACGTCGCCGGCGAACACGAGGCGATTCTGGGTCATCGGTCGCCAGACCCACCGCTCTGCGGCGGACGCGGGCGCTGCGAACGTCGAGGCGAGAAGGGCGAGCGCAGCGACGAGCAATCGAAGAAGGGCTCGATGCGAAGAAGAACCGGAAGGGCCTCGCATGGGCGCGGAGCCTAGGCCGGGCCCATCGGGCGGGCAATCCGGTTCCTGCCCTCACTCGTGCACGCGGGCTTCGACGGCGGCGAGCGCTTCGTCGAGCGCGCCGCCGCGTCGCAAGCACGGGTAGCAGTCGCGCCTGCCCATGAAGCCGCAGCCGCGCGTGCTCTTCATCGTCTTGAGCAACGGCAGGACGCGTGCGTCGCCGCTGTCTTTCACGCGTTCGAGGAGATCCCGCTTGGCGGTGCAGCTCTTCGCGTTCTTCAGGTCGAGGAACACGAGGGCTGCGGGGGACGCCTTCGCGCGCGTGTCCGCACGACTGAGGCTCTTCGTCGCACGCGTGCGGGTCGCCGCGGGGACCTTCTTGTTCGACGAGAGCTCGATCAAGCCGTCGACGCCGCGCTCACCGAGTCCGCCTTCGAGCAGACCGAAGGCGTCGTCCGCGGTCTCGGCGCGCTGCGCGGCCTCGACGACGACCGCGAGGACCGGCTCGTCGATCGCGGCGACGTCCTTGCTCGCGAGCGCGCGGATCGCGCGGAGGGCCTCGCGCGTCGCGTTCGCTTCGGCGTACGCCAGCACGAGCCTTCGCTGCACCGCCGTGTCGTCGGGGAACTCCTTCGCGAGCGCCTCGAGCGCGGAAGGTCCCTGGGCCGCGGCGGCTTCGATGCGCTCCGGCGCGGCATGGGTGGGTCGAGCGGCGGGCGCCTCGGCTCCCGTCGCGAACGGCGCCGCGGCGTCCGCGAGCTCCTGTTCGACGCCGGAGGAGCGCCGAGCGACGATGACCGTGACGACGAGCGCGAGGACGCAGATCGGGATGATGCTCGAGACGGCGATGAGCACGCCGCGCGGGATCGCCTTGATGCGCTCGGCGAGCCCATCGAGCGCTCCTGCCGTCGGCCGGCTCGCGTGCGCGGCGCCCGACGCGGGGTTCACCACGCTCGCCGGCAGCCCGTAGTCGGTCGCGGCGAGCGCATCGACGGGACCTGCGGAGGACTCGGGCGCGCGGAGCGATTGGGGCGCGACCTCCGTCGACGACATCGCCGACGGCGCCGGCGAGCGCATCAGATCGGGGTTGCTCTCGCGGCCGAACGATCGCGCCGACAGGACGTGCGGCAGATCGATACCGCTCTGCGCAGCGGCGACCTCGATCGCCTCCGCGAGCGCTCGCGCGCTCGGTGGCCGCGCCTTCGCGTCCTTCTCGAGCAGCTTGCGGACGAGCTCCTCGATGGGCGCGGGGACGTCGATCGCCGGGTTCCGGTCGGCCATCCTCGGGACGGGCGCGACGATGTGCATCGACAGGATGGCCATGCGGTCTTCCGTGTCGAACGGATGCTTGCCCGTGAGCATCTCGTAGAGCATCACGCCCACGGCGTAGAGGTCGGCGGCGGGGCCGACCTTCTCGCCGAGCGCCTGCTCCGGCGCCATGTACTCCGGCGTGCCGAGGATGGTTCCCAAGCGCGTGAGCGGTTGGCCCGTGTCTCGCGCCGGGCGCTCCACCTTCGCGATGCCGAAGTCGAGCACCTTCACGAAGTCGGGATCGTCGCCCTTCTTCACGAGCATGACGTTCTCCGGCTTGAGATCGCGGTGAACGATGCCCGCGGCATGCGCGCGATCGAGCGCGAACGCGATCTGACGCGCGACGTGGAGCGCCCTCGCCGGGTGGACGGCGCCTTGCTCGATCACCTTTCGGAGGCTCGTGCCTTCGACGTACTCGAGGACGAGGAAGAACGAGCCGTCCTCGGTCTGACCGAAGTCGGTCGCGGTCGCGACGTTCGGATGCTCGACGTGCGCCGCAGCCTCGGCCTCTCTCTTGAAGCGCGCGAGCACCTCCGGGTCGCGGCTCATGTCCGCGTGAAGGAGCTTCAGCGCCACGCGCTTGCGCATGAGCGTGTGCTCGGCCAGGTAGACCGCGCCCATGCCGCCCTCCCCGAGCAGCTCGCGGATGCGATAGCGGCCGGAGACGATCTGCCCCACGAGGCTCGTCCCGGCCGGCGACGACTGCGGCGGCTGCGGTTCGGGAGTGCTCATCCTAAGCGAACGATCCGGGACGCGCCTTCGAAGGTTACGCGTGCACCTCGACAGCGGCAACGGGCGCCGTGGCGAGATGTCCGAAGCAACGTGCGTCACGCGCTGAGGCGACGTTCCTCACGTGCTCTCCGCGGCGCGGATCAAGCCCCCCGAGGCCCTTCACTTGCATCGCTCTCGGTCATGCGATGGCGAGGCGAGCATTTCGTTTCCACTCCGCTCGCGTCGGACGAGGTCGACGTCGAACGCGACCGTATTCGTCCGACGATGGTCGGACGGAAGCTCGTCTCGGCGAGCATCACGCTCGTCAGCGCCGCTCGCATGGGTCGCTTTCGTCTTCGTCGAGCTTCGAAGGGGCAGAGGATCTCGTGACCGGAGAGACGTGCGTGACGTTGTGCAACACGTCGCCGGAGCCAACCGAGGAGAAGCGAGTCATGAAACATCTCCCGTCAATCGAGGCGCTGACCGACTCCGACGACAGGCGCTTGCTCGCCGAGCTCGAGATCTGCCAGCTCCTGGAGAAGCTCGCTCGCGTTCGCGCGCTCGTCGACCGCGCGGACCAGCTGATCACGAGTCTCCTCGCGGGCAACGAGGTGCCGGAAGGCTGCGGTCCGATCGACGAGCGCCTCTACGCGGCCATCCTCGCAACCTTGCGGAAGAGCTAATTAATTTCGCGCAAGGGCGGCTGCGATCCTGAAAGCGCACGGTCGAGCCTTGACCCCGGACCTACATGGTGCCACATGGTCGCCATCGGACAGCGCGACGCGACGCGTTGACTCCGAAACGGATACCGAGGTCTTCCGCCATGGCTCCCAGCTCTCTTGTCAAGCTTGGCTCTTCTTCGCTTCTCCTCGCCTCCGCGTTCTCCTTCGTCGTCGCCGGCTGCACGACCGATGCGGCTTCGGGCGAAGCGGCCGCGGCGGAAGGCGAGCTCACCCAGGCGGCGGAGCGCATCGCGCCGGGTGACTACAAGCTCTACGGCGCGCCCGGGGCCGCCCCCGACCCGCGCTGCGATCTGTACACGGCGCTCTCGCTGAAGAACGAGGCCGACGGTCCGCGCGCGCTGCTCTGGAACACGGTCGGCGGCAGCTGCGAGATCGCGGCCGTACCCGACTTCCGCGAGTACCGCCTGACCTTCGATGGGCTCTCCTGCGGATCGAGCATCTTCAAGGCCGAGCGGACCATCGACGGCAAGCGGCGCTCCATCACGATCACCGATCACCGCACCCGTACGTGCCGCGACATCGTCGAGGCGAGGATCATCGTCGAGGAGATCGACGAGGACGGCACGCAGCGCACGCTCTACAGCTACGACGGCATCCCGGAGCAGCCGGAGCCCGCCACGACGTGGCTCACCTACGCTCCGAAGCAGTGCGGGGCGAACCCGTGGCACGGTGCGCAGCCCGCGCCCGGCCAGCGCCGCTCGTACCTGGCCGGTGAGGCCGGCGAGGTCGACGTCTTCTTCCGCAACCGCGGGATCGAGCTCGAGATGATCGGCTTCGCCCAGGCGGCCGAGCCGCGGTTCGTCTGCGCGGCGTGCTCGTGCCCGCGCGGCGATCAGCTCATCGTCCGCGCGAAGTCGCATGCCGACGCGCACGTGCTCGTCTCGGAGTTCGGCTTCGCTCCGCTCACGGATGCGTTCGTGACGGCCCCCACGCAGTGCGGGACGAACCCGTGGGAGCGCGCGTCGAGCGGTGACGACGAGCTTCGGCAGCTCACCTCGTGGGCCGCCGGCGCCGGTGCGCCGCTCTCGTGGGCTGCCTTCCTCGACTACACCGAGCCGCGGTTCGTCTGCATGGCGTGCTCGTGCCCGCGTGGCGACACGGCCGTCGTCATCCCGCAGGACGCCGCGGCCGGGAACCAGCTCGAGAGCCTCGGTTGGAAGCGCGTCGAGAATTGACCCTCACACCCCTCCTCCCTCTCCACGCGTAACGACGTAAACGAGGTTCTCCCGCGCGCCGGCGTCTCCACCAGACGTCCGGCGCGCCTTTTTTTCATGACGTGCGCGTTCGCTCGCGTCAGCTCCGCGTGAACACGAACGGTATCGCGATCGTCGAGCTACGTTCGCCGTGCGCGGGGAACTGCCACGTGCGCGCCTGATTCTCGATGCACACGGCGACGAGCGCGTTCGTGCCGCTCGCCTCCGCCGAGACGACGTCGCCGCTCGCGCCGACGACGATGCTGAGCGTGACCCTCGCCGAAGCCTCGCCGACCTCGAGCCGATCCCAGCACGCACGCTTGACCGACACGCGGTGGGCGGCGACGACGCGCTCCACCTCCTCCATCGTCAGCGGACCGGGCGACGGCGCGGGCGGCGGATCACCCCAAGGTTCGTGCGCCGTGGTCGTGGCGACGGGCGGCGGCACCTCGACGGCTTCGTGCGGCGTCTCGAGGAGCGCGCGTGCGCCTTGGAACAGGACAACGCCGGCGATCATGCTGACGACGACGAGCGCGACGGTCTTCTGTCGCCGTCTGTCCGGCGGAATGAGGTCCGCCAGCGGCTTCGCCTCGCGGTACGGCCCGTCCATACCGTGAGCATGTCACGCGGGCGGAGCCCGCGAAAGGCGCGTCAGCGTCGAGCGGCGCCGGCGAGGCGCGCGCACTTCGGAGCGTCCACGACCACGGTGACGCCCTGGTTGCTCGGCACCAGCGCGTTCAGCACGGCCGTCTGCGAAGGATGTCCCGTGAAGATGTCGATGTGCTCGCCCCGCACGCGGAGCCCCCGATCCTCCACCACGAAGCAGCCGTCGATCGTGCCTCCGCCGTTCGATACCTCGGGCCGGACCGCGAGGCCGTCGAGCTCGGGCACGTAGATGACCGTCCCCATCGGAAGGACGTTCGTGTCCGCGGCGACGGTGCGGAGCGGCGTGATCGGCGTGCCGGCCGCGCCGCGGCCCCAGGGGAAGGTGTTCTTGTCGAGCGCGTCGAAGCAGATCTTCTGCCCCGTGCGCGGGCAGGTCTCGGCGCAGGCGCAGTCGCGCTTCGCGAAGCTGACGGTGCCGCCGCTCGCGAGCGAGCCGGAGCCCTGCACGCAGACCGCCTCGTAGAACCCGCGCGGCACCTTCGCGATCGGCTGGCACGACGGATTCATCAAGGCGACGGCCTCTCCCGTGAAGTCGGCCTCGCTCGGGAAGTCGTAGTACGTGTTGCGGAAGACGCCGAGCACCCGGCCGCCGCCGCCGGTGGGGTCGTTCGCGCCTTCCTTCGGCATGGCCCCGATCGTTCGCGCGCGAGGCCGTTCGTACGGCGTACGCTCCCACGAAGACTGCATCGACTGCCGCTCCTCCTCGACGAGCGGCTGATGGAGCCAAGCCGAGCCGCCGCCCCAGCCGCCGCACGCGGTGATCGACGTCGCGGCGGGAGCGATCCACGCTGCGCAGAGTAGCGCGCGGAGGCGGAGCGATGCGTTCGTCACGCGGCGATCGTAACGCGCCGAGGTCGACGGACGCGACTTTCGGGCGTCCTCACCGTCACACGGTCACCGGCACGCGGCGAGCGTGTCGAGGAAGCCCTCGGCCCACGTCACCGCGTTCGAGCGTTGGACGACCGCCAAGAGCTTCGCGTGACGCGCCTTGCGCTCGTCGAGCGGCATCCGGAGCGCGCGATCGAGGTCTCGTGCCATGCCGTCGATGTGATACGGGTTCGTGAGCACGGCGTCCTGCATCTCCACCGCCGCGCCCGCGAACTGCGAGAGGAGCAGCACGCCCGGGTTCTCGGGCGACTGCGCCGCGACGTACTCCTTCGCGACGAGGTTCATGCCATCGCGCAGCGGCGTGACGTACCCGACGGCGGCCGCCCGGTAGAGCTGCGCGAGCTGCTCCTTGCCGTAGGAGCGGTAGAGATACCGGACGGGGACCCACCCCGCCTCGCCGAGCTCGCCGTTGAGGCGACCGACGATCGCCTCGATCTTCGCGCGCTGCTCCGCGTAGGTCGGGATGTCCGCGCGCGAGGGCACGGAGATCTGGACGAGCGAGACCTTCCCGCGCCACTCCGGGAACATCTCGAGCATGCGCCCGAAGGCGAGGAGCCGCTCCGGGATGCCCTTCGTGTAGTCGAGGCGGTCGACGCCGAGCACGAGCTTCGAGTCGCCGAGGATGCGCATCAGCCCGTCGATCTCCTCGGAGACCGCGGGATCGGGCGGCTCCTGGAAGACGTCGGGGATGATGCCGATGGGCATCGCGGCGACGTGCGTCGTGCGCCCGCGGTGGTGGACGACGTCGTCGGAGACCTTCGCCGGGAGCAGCGCGGACGCGCACTGGAGGAAGTTCGCGACGTGCTGAGGCGTGTGGAAGCCGAGCAGGTCGAAGTCGAGCAGCGCGTCGATCACCTGCGCCGCCCACGGGAGCATCGCGAAGATGTCGAGGGACGGGAAGGGGATGTGGAGGAAGTGCCCCATCGGCCCGAGGTGGCCGCGCTGGCGCATGACGCGCGCGAAGAGGAGCAGGTGATAGTCGTGCGCCCAGATCGTGGCGCGCGGCTTCGTGAGCTGGGCCGCGAGGTCCGCGAACGTCTCGTGCACCTCCTTGTACGCGTTCCAGCCCTCGTCCGAGATCCGCACGCGCGACGGGAACGAGTGGAAGAGCGGCCAGAGCGTCCCGTTGCAGAAGCCCAGGTAGTAGTGGCGGTACCAGGACTCCTTGTAGTCGACCCAGGCGAGCTGCACGCCGGACGACGCGTCCGTCGCCTCGACCACGCCCGTCGTGACCGGCTCCGAGCTCGGGACCGTGCGCCCGCTCCAGCCGAGCCACATGCCTCCGCGGCTGCGGAGCGCGGGCTCGAGCGCCGAGACGAGCCCGCCGACGTTCTTCTTCCGCTCGTTCTCGTCGTTGTTCTCCACGTGGCGGAGCTCGGGGAGCCGGTTCGAGACGACGAGCAGATCGTTCGAGGCCGCCGCCGACTTGATCGACGGTTGCTGGATCTCGCGCGGCAGCACCACCGGCGGCGGGGTCTTGCCCGCGCGCACGCCGTGGATCCATCGGAGGACCGTCCGCACCTCCGAGGAGTCTTCGAGCTCCCACCGCGCCGCGGTCCGACGCCGGCCCGCCGTGCGAACGACGACCGACTCGTCCGCGCCTTCCATCGCACGGAACATGTGCTCGTCCGTGACGTCGTCCCCGAGCGCGACCAGACGCGCGCCCGCGCCGGCGATGCCGCGGATCCACGGCACGGCCGCGGACTTGTTGACGGAGGCGGGGCGGATCTCGGTGACGAGGGTGCCCTCGAGGCGCTCGAAGGCCGGGTACCGTGCCACGAAGGCGTCGATGATGCCGTAGGCCTCGACGAGCAGCTCGCCCCTACGGTCGCGCTGCACCTGCCGGTAGTGGAGCGCGACGGTCGTCTGCTTGCGCTCGAGCAGCGCGCCCGGGTGCCGCCGGACGAGCGACTCGAGCGTGGAGGCGAGCTCCTCGAGCGGCGTCGGGTCGACCTCGCCGACGTTCTCCCAGGCGCCCATTCCGCGACGCGATGCGCCGTGCTCGGCCATGAGGAACACGTGCGGGCTCGTGAAAAAGGTCTCGAGCCATGTCCTCGGGCGCCCGCTGACGATCGCCATCGTCACGCCGGGAAGCTCCGCGATCGCATCGACGAGCGCGACGACGTCCGGGTCGGGCCGCGCCTCTTCCGGCGTTCGGGCGAACGGGACGAGCGTGCCGTCCAGGTCACACAGAATCCCGAGCGGTGTGTGTCGAGCGAGCGTCAGCCAGTGTTCGCTCGACACGCGCGCGCTTCCACCGTCCACGGGTCAGGTCCTCCGACCCCACCCATATCACGTCGTGTGCCACGCCGGTGTGTGACAGGTCGCCGCAACTTTGGGCCTAGAATCGAGCGGGAGCTACACTCGACACCACGCATGCTGCCGGCCACTGGTCCGTGGGCACACCCCTATTACGACATCGAGGACGCGTTCTTGAACGTGAGCTTCGTCGACGCCGAAGGGCGCACGCGAAGGGTCTGCGTTCGCCACAAGGTGACGGGTGACGGTCCGCCCCTCGTGCTGGTGCACGGGCTCATGACGTCCTCGTATTCGTGGCGCTACGTCCTCGAGCCGCTCGGCAGGCGTTACCACGTCTTCGCTCCCGACCTCGTCGGCGCCGGCCTGAGCGACAAGCCGCTCGATCTTCGTTACTCCGTGGAGAACGTCGCGCGCTTCTTGGCGGCGTACGTGCGCACGATCTCCCGACAGCCCGTGTACCTCGTGGGCAACTCGCTCGGAGGCCTCTACGCGCTGCGCATGCTGATGATGGACGAGGGCGCTTCGCTCGCGCGTCGCTTCGTGCTCATGCACGCGCCGGGATATCCGCTCGTCCGGACACGCCTGCTCGGGGCGATCTTCCATGCGCCGATGCTCGGAGGCGCCGTGAGCTCGGTCGTCGCGCACGTCGCGCACCTGTTCCCCCGGGCGTTCGTCGCGAACAACGTGCACTATGCACGCAAGGACATCATGAGCGAGGAGGAGTGCGCCGAGTACGGGCGACTCTTCGAGACGCTCGACGGCGCACGGGTGTTCGTGAAGATCCTCGAAGAGAGCCTCGACCCCCGCGAGCACGCGCAGATCATCGCCGAGCTGCGCGCGCGGCGCGGTACGGCCGTCCGGTGTCCCGTGAAGATCCTCTTCGCGACGAAGGACGTGATGGTGCCGCCCTCGTTCGGGACGCTCTTCCACACGGACCTGCCCGGCTCCGAGCTCACGTGGATGGACGGCGCCTCGCACTTCTTGCAGGTCGACGCCCCCGAGCGGACCGTCGCGGAGATCACGTCGTTCGATCGCGATCCGCTCTCGACGTCCGTCGCGGCCGAGTGAGCTTCGGGCCGATCGCACGGTCGAGCGCGGCCGAAGCGATCGATTCGCTCACCTGTTCTTCTTCATGTCCGGGCTGCATCCCGCCGCGCCGCAAGCGACGGCAGGGGCCCGCTTCCTCGCCGCGCCTGAGGTCGTCTCGTGGCCTGCGTCCACGGCGACGTCCGACGGCTTCGCCTCCGCCGTCACCGTCGCGGCGGGGGTCGCAAGTGCCGGCGGCGCAGCAGCGCTAGCCGCAGCGTTCGGGCTCCCCGTCTGCTCTGCTGCCTCCGGCGCGGGCGCAGCGGCGTCGTTCTTGTTGCAGCCAGCGCCTGCGGCGAGGACCGCGAGCGCGCCGAGGATCGCTTCGAACGAGGGCGGCTTCATGACGACGCACGAGCGTATCCGAGCGCGCGCCGCGGTTGGAAGCGACACACCGACGACCTCGTCCGCGTGAGACGAGAGCGTTGGCTCGTGGCAGGACGCCTCGCGCTCCGTGTCGCGAAGCCGAGAACGATCGCGATGACCTTCCGTGCGCGCGGTCTCGATGGAGGGGCATGTGCGTTGCAAGCGCGAGGCGGCGACGTCCTCGCAACGGGATCGCGCGATGCAGCGCCACGCTTCGACACGAGGAGCGTGCGCGAACAAGGAGCCTTCGAATGACCTATCGAAACGACGTGTTCGGCTTCGACCACGACCGCCCCGCGGAGCCGGAAGGGCCGGGCGCGGCGAGTCGAGAAGCGTCCCGAACGCGCCGTCACGAGACGGACGAGGAGCTCGGCTGGAGCTCCCACGGCCCCGCTCCGACCTGGAGCCGCGAGCAGTGGATCCGCGAGCACGGCGGTCGTGAGCACGGAGGCTTCAGCAACTACGCGGGCGGAGGCGATCGCGACCGCTTCGCGCGCGAGCGCGAGGTGCGCATCCACGCCGGGCCGCCCGCACCGCACGCGGAGCGATGGCACCGGATCGGTCAGCGCGACGACGGCTGGTACGCCGGCACGACGGGGCGCCTCGAGACGGAGAGCTGGTATGCCGCCGCCGAGCCTCTCGCACGCGGAGCGTACGGCCCACGTCCGTACGGCCATGTCCACGGCTGGGGAGGCCCGCCGCGAGGCATGACGGCGCGGGAGCTCGACCTGCGCGAGCGCGAGTGGATCCCTCCGTACGAACGCTTCGCGATCGCAGAGGGCCTGCACGGCGAGCCGTTCGAGCTCGAGCGCGGCCCCTGGTACGGCAAGGGGCCGAAGGGCTTCAAGCGCTCGGACGAGCGCATCCGGGAGGACGTCTGCGAGACGATCGCGCGGCAGGGATGGATCGACGCGACCGACGTGGAGGTCTCGGTCGAGCACGGAGTCGTGCGCCTCTCCGGGACGGTGTGCCGTGGCCGTGATCGGCGGGCCCTCGAGGCGCTCGTCGAGCGCGTCCTCGGCGTCGAAGAGGTGAAGAACGAGCTGCGCCTCAGGCGGGACGAGACGAGCCCGACGCTCGGTGTCGAGCGGCAGGCGCCTGGTCGCGACCTGCCGGACGACCCGAGGTCGGCACGGCACTGATTCGTCTCGAGAATGGAGTCCTCGTGAACGCACGAACAATCGTCGGACCGGTGGTCGCGTTCCTCCTCGTCGTCGGCGCCGCGCTCGCGTGCCGCCAGCCCCAGCCGAACGGCGATCCGAAGATGCCTCCGAACACGCCCCTGCCCGACGTCGATCCCACGAACGACGAGCCGAAGACGGACCCGACACCGGCGACGGCCGACGCGGGCTGACGTCGACGAGAGAGGAGATGGTCCGATGGGCTACGGCATGCCGCGGCGAGGATACGACGACCGCTACGACGGCCCCGAGTCGCGCGACACGCACGAGTCGCGGCGCGCGTACCCCGGGTACTACGATCGCCCCGACTACGCACGCAGCGCCGTCGCCCCGCGCGAGACGCACTGGGGCACGAAGCCTGCGGCGTACGAGGAGGCCCCGATGGTGGAGGTCATCGAGGTCGTCGCGCACTCTCCGTACTCGTGGGAGGACGCCGCCCGCCGAGCCGTCGCGGAGGCCTCGCGCACGATCCGTGGGATCCGATCGATCGACGTCGCGCGAATGGAGGCGATCGTCGAGGGCGATCAGATCGTGAGCTTCCGCATCCGGGCGAAGATCGCTTTCTCCCTCGACGAGCGGACGCGCCGCGACCGACCTTCGGGCTACGACGGCAGGCGCTGACGCGCCGCGTGCTCCCGTTCACGGGGGCGACGCGAAACACGACGGCCTCGAGCGCGGGACCAACGGCAGGGTAGTCGGCGGCAAGGCGCCGCGGGTACCTTTGCATCCGATGGACTGGGTCGTTCCGCTCCTCACGCTCTGCCTGATGGAGATCGTGCTGGGGATCGACAACATCGTCTTCCTGTCGATCCTCGTGGGCGCACTGCCCGAGCACAGGAGGAAGGGGGCTCGCGTGCTGGGGCTGGGGATCGCGCTCGGCGCGCGCATCGTTCTCCTTCTCGGCATCAAATGGGTCATGGGCCTCGACAAGGCCATCTTCCACTGGTCGACCATCGGCTTCGTGCCGGACGGGTGGATCGAGAGCCACAATGCCGACGCCGTGACCGGCCGCGACCTGGTCCTGCTCGCCGGCGGCATGTTCCTCATCGGCAAGAGCGTCCTCGAGATCCACAAGAAGACGATGGGCGGCGACGAGGAGGAGGTCGCCGCGAAGGCGCAGCAAGCGTCCTACGCCGGCGTCATCGTGCAGATCGTCATCCTCGACCTCGTGTTCTCGCTCGACTCCGTCATCTCGGCGATCGGGATGGTCAAGCAGGTCTGGGTGATGGTCGTCGCGATGGTCGTCGCGGTCGTCTTCATGGCGGCCTTCGCGGGGAAGGTCTCGCGGTTCATCGACGAGAACCCGACGTTCAAGATGCTCGCGCTGAGCTTCCTCGTCATGATCGGCGTCGTCCTGCTGGCCGAAGGCGCCGGGACGCACATCGACAAGGGCTACATCTACGTGGCGATGGTCTTCGCCCTCGTCGTCGAGCTGCTCAACATGCGCGCTCGCCGGAAGAAGGACGCGAAGAAGAAGCAGGAGCTCAAGGAGGTGGCCGAGGCGGCCGCCGCGCGTCACAGCATCGTGTAGCAGCGGGACGCGAGGACGCGTCCCGCTGCGAGCATCACGCGCGCCGTGCCGCCGGCGCGGTCACTTCTTCTTCTCGTCGGCCTTCTTCTCGGTGGCGAGCGGGTTGCCGTACTCGTCCCGCTCGTCGCGCGGACCGAGGCCGAGCGCGTCGACCTGCGGTCCGACGGAGCTCCGGTCTCCGACGACGACGACGGTCATCGACTCGGGCGCGAAGTACTCCGCGGCGATGCGCTTCACGTCGGCCGCGGTCACCGCTTCGATGCGGGCCGCGCGCTTCTCGTACTCGTCGACCGGCAGGTCGTAGACGACGATGTCCGAGAGCGCGCCGACGACGTCGGACACGCTCTCGAAGCGCCCCGGCATCGCCATGCGGATGCTCTCCTTCGCGAGCGCGAGCTCCTCGTCCGTGGGGCCGTCGCGCCGGAGGGCCTCGAGCTCCGAGAAGACCTCCTTGATCGCCGCGCCGGTCTTCTCGGCGTGCACGGCGGCGCCGATCGCGAACGGGCCCGCTCCGTGGCGCATCGAGAAGGAGGACCGCGCTCCGTACGTGTACGCGTTCTTCTCGCGCAGGTTCATGTTCACGCGGCTCGAGAACATCCCGCCGAGGATCGCGTTCGCGACCTGGAACGCCTCTCGATCCTGGACCGAGAAGGGGACGCCCGGGCGCACGATCTCGATCTGCGACTGCGCCCCGCCGCGATCGACGAAGACGACACGCTTGTCGGTCGCCGGCTTCGCCGGCGTCTTCGGCGGCTTCTTCGTCGCCGCGCCCGGCTTCGCCTTCCAGCCGCCGAAGGCCGCCTCCAACTTCGGGAGGAGCGTCGCCGGCGTGATGTCGCCCGCCACGACGATCGCCGCGTTCTGCGGCGCGAACATCCGCTCGTAAGCGCGCACGATTTCGGCGCGCGTGAGCGCCTTGGCGTCCGCTTCCTCACCCGTGAGGCTGTGCCCGTACGGATGCGCGGTGCCGAACACGGCTTTCGCCGCGGCGTTGCGGACGATCGCGCGCGGGTTGCTCTTGTCGGCCTTGATGCTCGTGATGCGCCGCGCCTTCAGCCGATCGATCTCCTCCTGCGGGAACGTCGGCGAGAGCGCCACGTCCGCCATGAGCTCGAGCGCCGCGTCCAGCCGCTCCGTGAGCACCTTGATGCTCACGCCGCCGGAGTCCCAGTCCACCCAGGTCCCGTGCGAGGCCCCGATCGCCTCGAAGGCGTCGCTGATCTCGAGCGCCGAGCGCTTCTTCGTACCCTGCTCGAGCATCGAGCCCATGAACGACAGGACGCCGGGACGCGCGTCGACGTCGCCTGCGCCCAGCTTGAGGACGAGCCGCACGCTGACGATGGGCAGGTCGTGGCGCTCGACCATCAGCACGCGGATGCCGTTCTTCAGCTTCGCCTCTTCGATCTTCGGCGGGACGAACGCGATTTGTCCGTCGGGCGCCGGCGCCTGCGCGCGGAACGGAGCGTCCGGCGTGACGCGCGGGGCTTCGGCGGGCGCCGGCGTGGGCGGCGGCGGCGCGGGAGGAGGCGGCTCCGGCGGAGGCGCGCCGCCGCAGGCCAGAGCCCCGAAGGCGATCGAGACTGCCAGCGCGGCCGAACGCAGAGCTCTCACTTCGCACCTCCCTTCGTGACGTTCACGACCTTGCCGGCGATGGGCGCGTCCTTCTTCGGCGAGACGAGCGCGACGACGCGGTCTTTCTCCGGCAGCCAAGTGCGCGCGGCGTTCGTGACGCTCTCGACGGTCGCCTTCGTCGTTCGCTCGATGTCCTTCGCCAGGAAGCTCGGGTCGCCGGTGTAGTGGTTGTAGCTGTTCAGCCGGTTCGCACGGGCGCTGCTCCGCTCGATCTCGAACACGCTGGAGGCGACGATCGAGGTCTTCGCGCGTGCGAGCTCGGCTTCGGTGACCCCGTCCTTGCGGAGCTTGGCGAGCTCCTCGTCGATCACGCGCAAGAGCTCTTGTGCGTCGTGTCCGGGCTTCGCGGTGGCGACGATCTCGAAGACGCTCCCGAGCTCCATCGAAGCCTGGTGAGCGGAGACGCCCTGCGCGATCTGCAGGTCGTAGACGAGGCGCTTGTAGAGGCGGCTCGTCTTGCCCGACGCGAGGACGTGGGCGACCAGATCGAGCTCGCCGTCGCCGGGCGCGAAGATCGGAGGCGTGACCCAGTCGACGTAGACGCGCGGCAGCTCGACACCGGCCTCGACCTCGATGCGCGTCTCGCCCGAGCGCGGGACCGGCGTTGGCTTCTTCCTCGGCACGTCCGGCCCGCGCGGTATCGGACCGAAGTACTTCTCGACGAGGGCGAGCGCCTTCTTCCGATCGAAGTCGCCGGAGATGACGAGCGTGGCGTTGTTCGGGACGTAGTTGCGGCGGAAGAACGCGTGGACGTCCTCGAGCGTCGCCGCGTCGAGATCGGCGGGGGTGCCGATCGTGAGGCGGTGGTAGGGGTGCTCCTTCGGGAAGAGGTGCTGGCGGATGTACTGGCCGACGAGGCCGTACGGCGCGTTCTCGTAGTTCTGCCGGCGCTCGTTCTTCACGACCTCGCGCTGGCTCTCGAACGTCTTCTGGTCGGCGTGATCGAGCAAAAACCCCATCCGGTCGCTCTCCAGCCACAGCGCGAGCTCGAGCTGGTTCGCCGGGACGGTCTCGAAGTAGTTCGTGCGATCGGTGTTCGTCGTTCCGTTGATCGACGTCGCGCCCGCGCGCTCGAGGAACTTGAAGAACGTGTCCTCGGGGACGTGCTTGCTCCCCTGGAACATGACGTGCTCGAAGAGGTGCGCGAATCCGTTGCGACCCTCGGGCTCGTCCTTCGACCCGACGTGGTACCAGATGTTCACCGTCACGATGGGCGTCCGGTGATCCTCGTCGAGGATGACCTCGAGGCCGTTCGCCAGCGTGACCTTCTCGGCCTCGAGCTTCGGCAGCGTTCCGAGCGCCTGCGGGACGCTCGGCGCATCGGCGCTCGCGGGTCGGGTGAACGAGGACGCGGCCAGCGGCACGGCGAAGGCAGCCAGCGCGACGATGGCACTTCGGGCTCTGCGGAGTCTCCTGGGGCGGCTCGGCATGGGCGCGGATTATGCCCCCCGGTCCGAGACATCGCGAGAGGAAGCGACGAAAGGCGCCCGAAGTCGATGATTGGAGCCCCAACCATCGGAACTCCAACGATCGGTCCCCGACCATCGGCTCCGAGAGGGCTCGAGGGCTGGATCGCCTGAGAGCCACCTGGCGGACCAGCTGCCAGGGCCCCCGCACGCGACCCGACGCGACCGGACGCGCGAGAAAAAGTTCGTGAGACGGAGCGGTAAGCTTCCTCTTCTCCGACGGTTCGGTGCTAGTCTGGACTCTGCTGGGCGACTCCGTTCGCTTCCGCAAGGAGGAGCTGTCGCGTTGCTGGGCGATCAAGCGCTCGTTCTCGGCCTGCTGAACACGCTCGAACGCGAGCTCTTGCCGTCGATCGAGCGTGGCGAGCCGCAGGCGTGGAGCCGAGCGAACCGGATCGCCGACGCCGTGCTCGCGCTGCTGTCGGACGACGAGCGCGATGCCATCGAGCTCCCGAGCCGCGTGGGTGTCCTCCAGGCGCTCTACACCACCGCGAAGGTGACGCGCGAGGATCGCAAGGCTCGCGCGTGCGCGCTCTACACCTTCGTCACGCGCGCGAAGGAGGCGATCGACCCGCAGCGCCACAGCCGCCCGCCGTCCATTCGCCCGGGGGCGTCGCGCAGGCCGCCGTCGATCCGGCCGCCGCCGCACAGCATCATTCCGCCTCCCGAGCGGAAGATGCCGGACTGGGTGCCCGAGAGCGGCATCCTCGGCGGCTTCCGCCTCGTGCGCCCGATGGCCAGCGGCGGCCTCGGCTCGCTGTTCCTCGCCATCCGCCTCGAGGACGAGGGCGATCCGCTCGCACGCGAGGTCGTGCTCAAGGTGCCGCACGACGCCGGTGCGCTCGCGGCGCACGTCCCCGAGGAGGAGCTGCTCGCGCAGTTCCGCGCCGAGGCGTCCGCGCTCGCGGCGATCCCGCTCCATCCGAACCTCGCGCGCATCCTCGCCTTCGACGTCGCGGCGAAGCCGAAGCCCTTCCTCGTCATGGAGCTCGTCGAGGGCCGTACGATGGAGCAGGAGCTCGCGGAAAGGACGATGACGATGCCGCGCGCGCTCGACGTCCTCGACGGCGTGCTCGCCGGCCTCGACGCGATGCACTCTACCGGCGTCGGCCACCTCGACGTGAAGCCGGACAACGTCATCCTGCGTCGCGAGACCGGCGCAGCGACCCTCGTCGACTTCGGGCTGAGCGGGCGCACGGTCCGCAAGAAGTGCGGCAACCCGATCTATGCCGCGCCCGAGGTGTGGAACGACGACCGCCAGCCGGAGAGCGCCTTCGCGGCGGACGCGTACTCGTTCGCGTGCTTCGCGTTCGAGACGCTCACGGGGAAGGTCCTCTTCGACGGGGACGACATGTTCCAGGTCATCCGGCAGCACCTCGCGCACGACGGCATGCCGCCGGGCATCGCCGAGCTCCGCGCGAGGCCCGAGCTGCGCAAGCTGGCCGAGATCCTCTCGCGTGCGCTCCGCGCGAACCCTGCGCAAAGGACGCGCATCCGCATGCTGCGGACCGAGCTCGCCCGCCTGGCGCCTCAGCTTCGTGACCTGCAGTGGCCGCTCCGCGGCGCGGATCGCTGGGAGAGCACGCCGTACTCGGTCGACGACGTGCGCCAGTCGCACGCCGGCTGATTCGCGGAAAGATCTCCCGACCTTCGCTCGAGCTTCGAGCGCCAGGACGAGGTGAGACGCACGGGCGCGCCTTGTCGGCCCGCGACGTGCACCCCACGTTCTCCTTGCGATGATCAGCTACGCCTTCGTCGATGCCTTCACGCGTGTGCCCAGAGACGAAGCGATCGAGCGGCTCAAGCGCGCGATCGCAGCGGCGGACGGCGTGATCGTGGACTTCGCATTCTTCGGCGCGGAGGCCCTGCGGCTCACCGTGGAGCTCGACGCGGGTGCGCTCGCGGTGCTTCGCCGGGAGCTCGAGAGCGCGGAGATCGAGCTGTTCGACCGCTGCGCCGCCGAGCTCGAGGCGGCGAAGAAGGTGAGCGCCGAGCGACCCGTCGTCGCGATGCTGCACGTGATGTTCGCACCCGCGGAAGAGGACGTGCGCGGCATCGCGCATCCGAGCTGAGCGCGGGTGCCTCGCGATCGATCGCTCTCGCGGTCCACGTGTCCGCGGCGCGGTCGGCGCGACGAACGAACGGACGCGACGTTCGCTCCGCGTGGCCGCGCAGGACGACGCCGCATCGGATCGGGAGTCGCGCCCGGTCGACGGCTCCGAACGCCGCGTTGACCGCGCGCTTGCCGAGTCGAAGCATTTGGAACCGTGAACCGCCGCGCCGAAGAGGTGGGGAGCGATCGCGTAGGAAGGAGACCGACCGTCGCGCAGCCGTCGTCTCCGGCAACGATCCTCGTCGTCGACGATCACCCGCCCAACCTGACGGCGCTCGAGGCGATACTCCAGCCGCTCGGCTCGCGCGTGATCTGCGCGAGCTCGGGAGCGCAGGCCGTCGAGATCGCGGCGCAGACGGATCTGGCGCTCGTGCTGCTCGATCTGCAGATGCCGGAGCTCGACGGGCTCGAGACCGCGGCGCTCCTCAAGAAGAACGAGCGCTGTCGCGCCGTTCCGATCATCATTCTCACCGCCGACCAGCCCACGCGCGCGGAGGTCGCGCAGGGCTATGCGACGGGCGCCGTCGACTTCCTGTCCAAGCCGATCGACCCGGACGTGCTCCGCTCCAAGGTCTCGGTGTTCGTCGAGCTGTACCAGCATCGGGCCGCCACGGTTCGCGACTCGTTCGTTCCGCGCTCCTCGGAGGAGCCGAGCGGGCGGCTCTCCGAGCGTCTGGTCGCGGCCGCGCCCGCCGCGTCGGATCACGCCGAGACGGTCGAGGCGCTCGTTCGAATCCACGCGGCGTTGAGCGAAGACCTCGACGTCGCGAATCTGGCACAGAGGCTCGTCTTCGAGGCGAGCGAGCTCACGGACGCCGCCGGGGCGGTCTTCTTCTACGGCGTCCAGAACGGGGCGATGCGGACGGCGTTCGCCGGGAAGCTGGGGGCCGAGCTCTGCGCGCTCGGTCCGGACTGGTCGCTCCTGCGCCCCGTCTTCGAGGAGAAGAGGATCGTCCATCACGAGGCTCTCCGTGCCGTCGTGCCGGCGGCCATCGGCAGCCTCATCGCCGTCCCGATGCTGGCGCGCAGCGGCGACGTCGCGGGCGCGCTCGTCATCGTCCACGAGCAACCGCGGGGCTTCGAAGCGAGGCATGCGGAGCTGGCGGCCGTCGCGACGAGCTACGCAGCGGCTGCATTCGAGAACGCGCGCCTCTACGAGGAGGCTCGCGCGGCGCGCCATCGGGCGGAGCTCGCCGAGCTCGAGCTCCGCGCCGGCGAGGCGCGCCTGCGCATCGCGCTCGAGGCCGCGGGGCTCGGCACGTGGGACTACAACCCGATCACGGGCGTGCTCCGGTGGGATGCACGATGCAAGGCCCTGGCGGGCCTGCCGCCCGACGCGGAGATCTCCTGGAGCACGTTCCGGCAGAGCGTGCATCCCGACGACCGTGCGCGCGTCGACGACGCCGTCAGTCGAGCGCTCGACCCGAGCGGCGACGGGATCTTCGACGTCGAGTACCGCACCATCGGGATCGGAGACGGCGTCGAGCGATGGGTCGCGGCCCGAGGGCAGGCGATCGCCGAGCACGGCAGGACCGTCCGCTTCATCGGTGCGATGCTCGACGTCACCGCGAAGAAGCGGGTCGAGGAGGAGCGCGCGGAGCTGCTCGCGAGCGAGCGCCGCGCGCGCGCGGAGGCCGAGAGCGCGAGCCGCGCGAAGGACGAGTTCTTGGCCACCGTCTCCCACGAGCTCCGGAACCCGCTCAACGCGATCCTCGGATGGTCGCGCGTGCTGGTCGAGGAGAGGGCCGCCGATCCCGAGCGCCTGCGGAAGGGGCTCGACGTCATCCTGCGCAACGCGAAGGCACAAGTGCAGCTCGTCGAGGACATCCTCGAGGTGTCGCGCATCGTGACGGGGAAGCTCCGTCTCTCGACGAGTCTCGTCGACGTCGGCGCGGTCGTCGAGGCGGCGGTGGAGACGATCCGCGCGGCGGCGCAGGCGAAACAGATCTTGCTCGAGGTCGACGTCGAGGGCGAGCTCGGGACCATCGTCGCCGACGAGGATCGCGTCCAGCAGATCCTCTGGAACCTGCTCTCGAACGCCGTGAAGTTCACGCCGCCCGACGGGCACGTCCGGGTGCGCGCGCGCAGGGACGACGACGCGGTCGAGCTGGTCGTGACCGACACCGGCGAGGGCATCGACCCCGACTTCTTGCCGTACGTCTTCGATCGCTTCCGCCAGTTCGACGGCTCGACGACGCGTCGTCACGGCGGGCTCGGCCTCGGCCTCGCGATCGTGCGGCACCTCGCCGAGCTGCACGGCGGCACGGTCCGCGCCGAGAGCCGCGGCAGAGGGCATGGAGCGGAGTTCACCGTCCGGTTGCCCGTCGCCGCGGCCGAGCGGGCAGAGGAGGCGAGGCGTCTGACGCCGCCGCCGCCGCTCAGGACGAAGCTCGAGAGGAGGAAGCTCCTGTCGGGCCGTGACGTCCTCGTCCTCGACGACGACGGCGACATGCGCGACCTGATCCGCATGATCCTGGAGGACGCCGGCGCGAGGGTGCGGGTCTACGGGTGCGTCCACGACGCGCTCGAGGCGCTCGAGGCGAGCCCTCCGGACGTCGCGGTCTCCGATCTCGCGATGCCCGGTGAGGACGGCTACACGTTCGCGGCGCGGGTGCGGTCGTCGACCGTCGACGCGGCGCGCGACATCCCGCTCGTCGCGATGACGGCCTACGCGCGGGCGGAGGATCGCCGCCGTGTGCTCGCCGTCGGGTTCGATCGTCACGTCGCGAAGCCCATCGAGCCCGAGGAGCTCGTCGAGGCGCTCGCCGCAGTGATCGAGCACGGACGGCGATCCGCGCCGGCCGACGATCGTGGGAGGAGCGCTCAGGGTGCTCCTCCCCACGGAGGGTCACGATGACCCTCATCGTTCGTCGCCCGGTCCCTGCCTCTCGGCGTGCCTCTCGGGTTGCGGCGGTGCACCACCACCCTCTTGGGCCGGGCGGCGCCGGACACCACCGCGACGCACGTGAGGCGCCATCCCGCCTTTCCTGCCGGCGATGCGTGCCTCCTCGCTCGTGAACTGGTGGGCGGTGCCCGCGGCGTGTGCGGCCCTCCCGCCTTTGCTCGCGATCTCTCGGACGCGCTCGCGGTCCATCGCGGCGAATCCGCGGCGACGAGGCCGCGGTGCCTCCTGCGCCGCCGGAGTCTGCGTCGCACCCGGCGCCTTCTCCTCGGCGGGTGTACCGCTCGGGTTCGCGTTCTCGTCGGGCTGCTTCTCGTCGATCCACATGTGACTGTTCTCCCTGGGGCGGCGCGTGGGCGACGGCCGGATCGTTGGTGCTGGATTCCAACGTGATGCGAAGCGATGGTCGTGCCACGTACCGAATTCGAGTACTTCGACCGAGCGAGGAACGATCGCGTGTCACGGCGCATCAGTCGTGGCGCGCCGCCGCCACCCAGCGGAGCTCGTGCGACGGCAGTGCCTGCGGCGTCCCACCGGCGGCGTGCTCGCGGCGGAGCTCGGTCGCTTCGCTCGTGCTCCTCCCACTGCTGACTTCACTGCTCACTGCGTGCGCGAGTGCTCGAGGTGTCGCGCACCGAAGCGCTGGTATCGCACGCGCCGTTCGTCGCGAGTCGCGGCAACGCAGCCGTGTGCAAATCGGCGCTCGAACATGTTCGGGCGAGCGAACGTGGTAAGGTCCTCGACGGGATGCAGTCGAAGAAGCGCTGGGTGCTGCTCGTCGACGATCACGACGACAGCCGTGAGCTGATGAGCGAGTTCTTGTCCGCGGGCGGCTTCGAGATCGAGAGCTGTGCCTCGGGGGAGCAGGCGCTCGAACGCGTCCAGCGCGACACGCCGAGCGCCGTCATCACGGACCTGTCCCTCGAAGGGATGAGCGGCACCGAGCTCGCGAAGCGCCTCCGCACGAACGCTTCCACGGCGGAGGTCCCGATCCTCGCCGTCACGGGGCACGCCGGCTTCGAGGATCCCGACAAGGTCTTCACCGAGATCCTCGTGAAGCCCGTCGCGCTCGACAAGTTGACGGCCGCCCTCCGTCGCGTGGTCCCGACGTGACGTAGAGCGGCGCCGTCCGTCAGCCCGCCGCGAGCACGATCCTCGTGCTCGTGCTCGTGTTCGCGCTCGGCTCTCGAGCGACGGCCGAGCGGAGGCGAGCCGAGCGGTCAGCGCCCACTCATCCCGTCGAGCCTCCTCGCTCCCGCCGAGCCGCCTCGCGCGCTGCGCGTATGACGGACGCCGGCCTTCCCCGAAGCTCGTCGAACAGGCGTTCACGTTCGGTGTCGCCCGCGACGAGGTCGGCGAGCGTCACACCGAGGGCGCGCGCGACGCGCGCGAGCGTCCCGACACCGGGCACGACGAGCCCGCGCTCGAGCTCGGACACGTACCCGCGGCCGAGCCCCGTCTCCTCCACGAATGCGTCGAACGCGAACTCCGTCTCGGCCCGAAGCTGACGAATGCGCTTTCCGATCCGTGCGGCAAGGGGATCGGGGCGATCGCGGTGTCTCGAGCGAGCGGACCGTTTCGTCGCTGCGGCTTTCGCCATGACGCTCTTCTAGCGCAAGCCGATAACCGGATGGTTCGTACTCCCGAACCCGCGTGCGATGACTGCTCGGCGACGAGCGTCGATGGCCGGTTAAGTGCGGCTGTTAGTATGCATGGGCTTGCCCGCTTCCGATGCCTGATGGCCTCTGTCTGCGGCCCGCTGCGGCACTCCCGAGCGTAGGGCCGACGGCGAGGCGAAGGTGGTAGTCCTCAGCCGCCAGCCCTCAGTCGACGGCGGGACGACTCAGCGCCCGGCGAGGATGGCCTCGAGGTGCGGTCGTACCTCCGGGCGGGCCGCCGCCACGCGATCGAAGACGATCCGCGATCCATTCGGGTCGAGCGCGTGGAGCGAGCGCGCCAGCGCGACCGCGAGGCGAGGGTCGTCACGGACGCCGAGCGCCGAGCGGAGCGAGCTCATCCAGCCTTGCGTCGGCGTGAGCCTCCACGCGAGCAGGGAGATGGCGCGCGGCCGAGCCTCGGGCGTCGTCGAGGCGAGCGCGGCAGCGGCGGCGAGCCTCAAATCCGCGCTGGCCGGGGTCTGACCGGCGAGCATGCGGCCGATACGCTCGACGACGAGGTCGTCGATGCAGCCGAGTCGCCTCAGCTCCTCGAGGGCCAGCAAGCGCATGCCGTCGTCGACGGAGTCGAGGACGCCGACGAGGAGGGGCCGCGCCCGCACGCCCCACACGGTCGTCGTCGCGCGGAGCGCGGCGAGGCCGAGGGAAGGTCGATCGAGGCGCACGAAGCGGACGGTGACTTCGCCTGCGGCGTCCGAGAGGGCGTCCGGGATCGAACGGAGCAAGTCTTCCGCGAGCGCCTCCTCGTGTCGGGACGCGAGGCCGACGAGCGGCTCGAGCATCGAGACGATGACGGAGAGGCTCGGGGCGCCGATGGCGCGCAGCAGGTGGACGAACTGTCCTCGCAGCTCGAGGGAAGGAGGGCGCACGCGACGCGCATCGACGAGGGCGCGCGCGGCGAGCGGTCCCGCGACGCGCAGGAGCGCGATCGTCTCCTCGGTGCGCTCCACGTTTCCGTCGAGCAAGTTCACCGCGTGGGCACGGGCTACCTCGGGCTCGCGCAGCACGTTCATCGCGCGCTGCGCGAGCACGCGCTCCGACTCGGGCTCGCCCGGGTCCTGGAGCCGGCTCTCCAGCCACGCCACGAGGTCGCGCGCGAGCTTGACGCGCCCGGACACCATCGCGCTCCGCAGCGCGTCCGACAACGCGCCGTACGCGCTCGGGCGATCCTTCTCGGGAAGCGCGTGCAAGGTCGCGAGCGCGTTCGCCGTGTTGGTCGCGAAATCGCTCGCCTGGAGCTGGAGCGTCAGCGAGACCTTCGGATGCAGGCCGGAGACGCTCGACCAGTCGTCGCTCACGATGCGGCGGAGCTCGTTGCGGAGCTCGCGCATGTCGCGCTGCCGCTTCGCCGGGTCCTTCTCGAGCGCCTTCAGGATCACGCGCTCGAGCGGCTTGGAGATCGCGGGCGCCCAGCGCGAAGGCGGCACGGGAGCCTCGTCCATGTGCGCGCGCAGGACGTCCATCGGGTCGTCGCCGACGAACGGGACCCGGCCGGTCGCGAGCTCGTAGAGCACGACGCCGAGCGCGTAGACGTCGGTGCGCAGGTCGACGTTCTCGTTCCGGATCTGCTCCGGCGACATGTACGCCGGCGTCCCGACGACCTTCGATTGGTCGGGCGCACGGATGAGGGGGGCGTCACCTACTCCCTCCGCGCGCTTCGGCGGCGTCCAGTGGGCGATGCCGAAATCGCAGACCTTCACGCACTCCGTCTCGTTGCCGTCGTCGTCGCGGACTCGGACGACGACGATGTTCTCCGGCTTGATGTCACGGTGGATCACGCCGGCGTCGTGCGCGTGGGCGAGACCCGCGCATGCCTGCGTCACGAGGTCGATGATCCGCGACTCGGTGAGGCGGCCCTCCGCGTCGAGGACTTCTTGGAGCGACCGCCCCTCGAGGAGCTCCATGACGATGTAGAGGAGACCGTCGGGCTCCTGGCCGTAGTCGATGACGCGAAGGACGTTCCGGTGATCGAGCCGGCTCGCCGCGAGCGCCTCGGCGTAGAAGCGGGCGCAGTAGTCTTGGTTCGCCTGGAGCGACGGGTGCAGCACCTTCACGGCGACCGGGCGCCGAAGGGTGGTGTGCGTCGCACGGTAGACCTCGCCGCTCGCGCCGACACCGAGCAGGTTGTCGAGGACGAAGCGGCCGTCGCCGAGCGCCCGCCCCTGGAGCGATCCGGGCGGTCGCGTGGAGGCCGGCGGCGCTCCCGTGAGCTTCGAGAGCGCCATCGCGTGATCCCTCGACAGCGGCGGAGGCATCGACTCCGTCTTGCCGGAGAGCGCCGTCGCGGGGGCGCGCGCCGCCGCCGGCGGAGGGAAGGACGCCGTCTTTCCGCTCGCGGTGGGGAGCGGGCGCGGCGGCTCGGCGCTGCCCTTCTCCGCGGCGCGTTCGCCGGCGAAGAGCTCGGCTCTCAGCTTCATCTCTTGCTGCGCGTCGAGCGGTCGGAGGCGGAGCGGGAACCCGACGGAGGTCGGCGGTCCCATCGGCTCCGCGAGCACGACGAGGGGCTCGTCGAAGCCTTCGACACGGATTTCGAGCGCGTGCGCAGACGCGTCGATGGGAGGCGACTCGAGCGGCAGCTCCGCGACCTCGTTCGCCACCGTCACCCACGCCAGATAACCCCGCTCGCGTCGCTCGAGCAGATGGGTCGTGATCACCGGTAGGGGGGTGGTCGGGTCGTTCATCGACGGAGCGGCAATGGCCCCCGCGTTCCATGAGAACACGTCCCCGGTGCGAACGGAATGCCTCCTCGCGGCCGGTCGCCGCCGCGGCCTGCGATGCGAAGCGCGACGTGGCAGAACGTCCCGTCGCCCCCGGGTCCACGGCGCGAAGCTCCCGGTATCGCACCCGCGGGAGGCCGGTATCGCGCTTGCTTTTCGGCGCTCCCGTGGTGCCGCTCGTTGCAGTGTCCGGAGCCGAGTGCGTCGACGCCCTCTCCTGTGCAGGCTTCTCTCTCGTGGGACGATCCCGTGCGGGGGTGACGCTCACGAAGGGCACGCGCAGCGTTCTCGTCCCGGACGTCGCGATGCTCACCCCCGAGGAGCTGACCGAGATCCTCGAGAGCGCCGGGATCGCGTACTCCGACTTCCTCGATCTCCTGAGCGAGGCGCCGACCGATCCCGCGATCTCGCGTACGCGGCCCTGCATACCTCCGTCGCTGCGCTGAGCGTGCGCCGGCTCCTCACTCGCGGACGAGCAGCGCGACGGGCAGGTCACGGAACAGGTCCCGCGCGGCGATGCCCGCCGGTCCCGCGACGAGCTTCCGCGGGGCGAAGACGTCGCGCCAGCGACCCGGCGGGAGCGCCACGAACCGTCGTGGATCGTCGGCCGTGCCCCACACGTCGCCGCATGCCCACGGCGCGCGTCCGCCGGTGACGCGGTACGGGAAGCGCGTGACCGCGCACGCGACGGTGCCCGCCGGGTGCTCGCGGACGAACGCGACGATCTCTTCGCCCGCGTCGATGGGGCGGTACGCGCCATCGAGGAACACCTCGGGGAGCTTGCGCCGCAGACGTAGCGCGCGAGAGACGACGTACAGCTTGATGCGTCCGTCGCGGAACGAGGCGAGCAGCTCGCGAACGTCGGCTCGCTCGAGGCTCGCGAGCGCACGTGCGAGCCCGGCGTGGTCGACCGGGGCGCGGTTGTCCGGATCGACCAGACGGAGGTCCCACGTCTCGCTCCCCTGGTAGGTGTCGGGCACGCCCGGAGACGCGATCTTGAGCAACACCTGCGCGAGGCCGTTCGACGCGCCGTACGTGGCGATCGCGTTCGCCTTGGCCGCGAGGCTCGAGAGGAAGACCTCGTCGGAGAGCATCCCCTCGACGAAGCTCCGGAGCCCGGCCTCGTAGGCCTCGTCGGGCGAAAGCCAGCTCGTGTGCTGCTTCGCCTCGCGGGCGGCTTTGATCATGTACTGCGTGATCCGGCGCACGAACGTCTCGTCCGGGGCCTGCGCCAGCGGGTAGGCCCCGAGCACGGTCTGGTAGAAGAGGAGCTCGTCGTTCGCGCTCGGCGCGCACGACTCCGGCGTCTCCTCGTCGAGACAGGTCGTGTACCTCGCGGCTATCCGGCGCCACTCGTCGACCCACGCCGCGAGGGCCTCCGGCATCTCGGCGAGGACGGCGAGGCGCGCACGGACGTCCTCGCCCCGCTTGGTGTCGTGGGTGCTCGTCGTCGTCATCGTGCGAGGCCACCGCGCGAGATGCTCGGCGTTCATCGCGTGGAACGACGCGATCGAGGTGCCGAAGCGGTCCGGCATGCACCCGACCTCGTTCAGCGCGACGAAGCGCACGTACGTGTAGAACGCGGTGTCTTCGACGCCCTTGGCGACGACGGGGCCCGTGAGCTGCTGGAAGCGCATGGCCATCGCGACGACGTCCTCCGCGGCGCCGGGCTGGAAGAGGAGCTGGTCGCGCAAGAAGGCGAACACCGACGGGCTCACCTCTGGGTTCTTCCGGCGGGCCACGCGGATCGCGCGCGTCACGATCTGCGCGTCTCGTGGCTCGTGCGACCCGTCGGGGCGCACGTACGTCCGATAGACGGGGAACGCGGCGATGGTCTCGCCCAGCGCACGGCGGAGGGTCGCGAGCGTGAAGTCGCGCGAGCGCCGGTCGCGCATCGCGATGCGCTCGAGGCGGAGCGCGAGCATCTGGAGCTCGCTCGCCATGCTCGCGCGCAGCATCGTCCGTTTCGCCTCGAAGGCATGCTCGCCGAAGGTGCGCGCGTCACCCGTCGAGCGACGGAACAGGCTCGTGAAGGGCTCCTCGGCGCGCGGGTCGACGAACAGGCCGTTCACCGCCGCGAGGAAGTCGTAGCCCGTGGTCCCGTCGACCGCCCACGAAGACGGCAACGCCTCTCCGGGGGAGAGGATCTTCTCCGCGATGATCCAGATCTCGTTCCCGTCGGCCCCGCCTCGTGCGCGATCGAGGGCGCGGCGTAGCTTCTCGAAGTAGCCTGCCGGGTCGTAGAGACCGTCGACGTGGTCGAGGCGCACGCCGTGCACCCGGCCTTCCGCGACGAGCCGGAGCAAGAGCTCGTGCATGTCGTCGAAGACGGCGTCGCATTCCATCCGGATCGCGGCGAGCTCGTTGATTTCGAAGAATCGCCGGTAGTTGATCTCCTCGGTCGCCACCCGCCAGTACGCGAGCCGGTAGTTCTGCTCGACGAGCAGACGATCGAGATCGTCGAAGCTGCGCGGATCTCCCGGCGTGCCGTTGACCCGGGCGACCTCGTCGTCGATCGCGCGTGCGACGGCGGAGTCCTCGACGAGCGCAGCGAGGCGGCGCTTGAGCACCTCCTTCTCCCGAGCGCGCTCCTTCGGCTCCGCGGCGGCGAGGCGCGCGAGACCGTTCGCGATGCTCTCGAGATCCTGGCGTCGAGGATCGTGCTCGGGGAGCCCGAGCCGCTGCACGGCTCGCTCGAGGAGCGGAGCGATCGAGGGAGGGCTCACCGGGAAGCAATGGTCGAAGTACCGGACGCAGAAGCTGCCGCCCTGGCGCTCGAGCGCGAGCTCCCCGCGTTCGAGCACCTCGCCGTACTGGCCTCCGAGCACGGGCAAGAGCACCTTGCCGCGCAGCGCCTCCTTCGGCGGGTTCCACTCGATGTCGAAGTGATCCGCGTAGATCGACGCCTGCCCGTTCTCGAGGACGTCGCGCCACCACTCGTTCCGCGTCGACGCCGCCATGTGGTTCGGCACGAAGTCGACGACGTGGCCCATGCCGCGGGCCGCGAGCGCCTCCGTCCACTCGAGGTACTCCTGTTCGGTCCCGAGCTCGGGGTCGAGCCGCTTGGGATCGACGAGGTCGTAGCCGTGCGCGCTGCCCGGCTGCGCCATGAAGTAGGGCGACGCGTAGACGTGCGAGATCCCGAGAGCGTCGAGATACGGGACGAGGTCTTTCGCAGCAGCAAAGCCGAACTTCGGATGGAGCTGGAGCCGGTAGGTCGCGCTGATCATCGCAGGCCGGCCTCGAGCGCAGGCGAGCTCGACGGAGCCGCTCCTCGAATTCACGAGCAAGCGTCAGGCCTTGGACGATCGCCACGGGCGGCGTTCGTCTTCGACGCGAGCAGGCCGAGCACGCCTCCTCCGGTGTGTGGCGACCGAGCGGGCGCGCCACTTCCGCCTCGCTCGACGGCGTCGAAGACGTCCCGTTCGAGGCTCGCGGAGTACGAGCATCGCATCGCGCTCGGGCTGGAACACCGCACGATCGCATGCGTATCGGCGCTCGCACGGATTTTTCCCGGGCGCGGCGATTTTGCGGCATTGCGTCGCCGGCACGGTCGTGCTTAACGGCGCGCATGGCGAATCTGGCGGACTACGTCACCTTCCGAGACTCCAAGCTTGCTGCGCGTTACGCCGGCGGCAACGGTCGGAAGATCCCGATGACCACTCTGTTCGAGGCGTACCTCGACGGCAAGGTGGACATCCCGGACATGGACGCGTTCCTCGACGCGCGGGCCGATTTCGTCAAGTACACGCTCACCGAGGATCACGTGAAGTTCTTCTTCACGCGCATGATCCCCGAGGTCGCCATCCACTCGAAGAAGCAGGACGAGCGCATCGTCCGCGACCACTACGACCGCGGTGACGACTTCTTCGAGGCGTTCCTCGGCGACCGGATGGTCTACACGTCGGGCATCTTCACGAGCGAGAGCCAGTCCCTCGAGCAGGCGCAGGACGACAAGATCGATCTCGTCTGCACGAAGCTCCAGCTCAAGCCCGGCGAGCGTCTACTCGACATCGGCTGTGGGTGGGGCACGCTCGCGTTGCGCGCCGCCAAGGTGTGGGGCGCCGATGCGACCGGCGTCACGATCAGCAAGAACCAGACGGCCTACGGCAACCGCCGCATCGAGGCCGCGGGCGTGAAGGATCGCGCACGACTCCTCTGCCGCGACTACCGCGAGATTCCGGGGGAGAAGTTCGACAAGATCGCGAGCCTCGAGATGGTCGAGCACGTGGGTGTGAAGAACATCCCGCTGTACTTCAAGACCGTCTACGACCTGCTCAAGGACGACGGCCTCTTCCTCCTCCAGTGGACGGGCCTCCGCCGCGGTGGCCCGAAGCTCGGCGTGCCGATCATCGGCCTCCGCCCCGAGGACCTCATCTGGGGCCTCTTCATGAACAAGTACATCTTCTCCGGCGCGGACGCGTCGCTCACGCTGAGCGACATGTGCCGCTACATGGAGAAGGCGGGCTTCGAGATCCAGAGCGCGGAGAACATCAGCATCCACTACGCGATCACGATCCAGCGCTGGCACAAGAACTGGCAGGCGAACCGCGAGCAGATCCTCAAGACGTACGGCGAGCGCTGGTACCGCCTCTGGCACCTGTTCCTCGCGTGGTCTTGGCGCATCGCCACGCAGGGCAACGCGGCCTGCTTCCAGGTCCTCGCCAACAAGAACCTCGACACGTTCAACCGCCGCATCTTCATCGGCCAGAACCCGCTCGCGCGCCCGGCGGCGATCGGCGCGCGCCCGCAGGTGCCCGTGCACGCGAACGGGAACGGCACCACCGCCCAGGCGGAGTGACCTTCGCCCGAGTCGACCGACCGCCGCGGCGTGCTCACTGAGCGAGCCGCGGCGGCGGCGCTTTGGGGAAGTTGTCGTCCGGCGGATCCCAGCGCATGCCGAGCAGGGCGCCGAAGACGAAGGCCACGAGCGTGAAGAGCGCGGGGATCGCGGGCTCCTGGACGAGCTCGCTCCAGTAGAGCGAGAGGCCGATCGTCGCGCCGATGGCCGCGCCGAGGCCTCCTTTCGAGAGAGCGGTCCTGGTTCTCAGCTGGCGCTCGTACTTCCGTACGGCCTTCCGTGCGGCGAAGACCTCGCGCTCGTGAGCGCGGAGCTGCGCCTTCGTGTCGCGCAGCTCTTGCTCGAGCTCGAACACACGAACCTGCACGTCACCGGCGACGCGATAGCCCGTGGTGGGCACCGGAGGCTCCGGCGCCGGGAGCTCCTCCTCGGGCTCGCTCTCGAGCTCTTCGCTCGTCTGCTCTTTGTGTCGAGGGCGCCAGAGCACCTCTCGATGGTAGACGAGATGCTCGGTTGGTGCAGGAGTCGAAGGGAAGACAGGTCGACGACAGGTCGTCTCTCTCTAGCTTCGGCGCCTCGCGCGACTGCGGCCCGATCCCCACGGACTGCCATTTACGGAGAGCGTCGACGTCGACTGGCGTGCGTCCGATTGCCCCGTCGCCGATTCGTCTGCGCCCGCGCGTTCGAGTCGGTGCGTTGCTGCCTCCCACGCCGACGGCTCACCTCGGGTGCTACTCGCCTCGAGTCGAGAGCACGGGCAGACGACGACGCGGCGTTCGGGGCGATCGCGCGAAAAGGTCTCGGAGCGCGACGCGCCTGCACGCGCCGCCGTCGAGGGCGGCTTGCCGGTCGGCGAGGCGCTGCTCGAACGGACCGAGCGTCCAGCATGCGTCGGACGGGAGCTCCTCGAGCGGAGGGCCGCCGGCCTCGTTCTTCGGGCAGATGTCGCGCGACTCGACGATCTCGTCGTCGATCTCGTCCTCCGCGAGCCACCTCAGCGGGAGACCTTGCGTGCGGCACACGTACGGGCGATGCGCGTAGATCCTGCAGCTCCCGTCCGGCGCGAGGAACGCGCAGCCGCCTTCGGGCGCGGGCTCTCCCCCGGCGAGGAGGTCGGCGTGATGCCGTTGGATGAGTGCGGCCTCGATCTCGAAGACCGTGAGATCGTCGACGCAGCAGTCCGTGCATCCGGCGCGGCACCTGAGCCGCTCGGCGTTGGCTCGGGCGACCGGGGCGACCGCCTCGTCCACCGCGGCGTGGAGCTTCGCGACCCACTCGGCGGCGGCGGCGATCGCGGGATCGAGCTCGATCACGGCTGGCGTCTTACCGCGCGGGTCCCGTCGGGTCGAGTGCTACGCTCCGTGAAGTGCTCCGTGTGTCGGTGCTCGAGCTGCCGGCGAGGTGGGCGCGGCCGGACGAGGCCCTCCGCGAGGTCGACGAGCTCGTCGCGAAGGCGCCCACCGAGCTCGTCGTCCTGCCGGAGATGTCGCTCGTCGGCTACGTCTCGCCGGAGGCGGACTTCGATCTGACCCCCTTCGCCGAGCCCATCGACGGCCCGACCGTCCGAGCGTGCTCGAGGATCGCCATGCGGCACGGCGTGCACCTCGTCGCTCCGCTCGTGCTCGCGGAGGAAGGTCGCTTGTACAATGCAGCGATCGTCCTCGGGCCCGACGGGAGCGTCGTCGCCTCGTACCGCAAGCGTCACCCGTGGTTCCCGGAGCGGTGGGCGACCCCCGGGCCGCTGCCGCCGCCCGTCTTCGACGTGCGCGGCGTCCGCACGACCATCGCCATCTGTTACGACGCTCACTTCTTGCCGGAGGACGGGGCGGACGTGCTGTCGCGGTCGGACCTCCTCGTCTTCACGAGCGCCTGGGTCGACGAGGAGGACTCCCGCAAGCCTTTGCTCCGTTCGCTCGCGCGACGCTTCGGCGTCGCGATCGCAAATGCGAACTGGTCGCGCGGCGTCGTGGAGGTCCCGGGACAGGGAGGATCGTGCATCCTCGGCCCGGACGGTCGGACGATCGCCGAGGTCGCGCCGGGCGAGCGACGAGCGGACGCGATCGTGCAGGCGAGGCAATTTCCTGATGCGTGATGGCCGTGGCGCGCCGACCGCCGCCGGGCGATCACCGGGGTTCTTGCCACGACGCGCGCGAAAGCCGAAGCTTCTGGTCGAGTGAAGGTCGGCAGCGTCATCGCGGGGAAATTCCGAATCGAGCGCGTGATCGGTCGCGGCGCGATGGGGGTCGTCGTCGAAGCCACCGACATCACGCTCGGTCGCCGCGTCGCCGTGAAGCTGATTCTTCCGCAATGGGCCGGCGACGAGCAGCTCCGCGGGCGGTTCATCCGCGAGGCGCACGTGATGACCCGCCTGCACAGCGAGCACGTCGCGCAGGTTCTCGAGGTGGGGGAGCTCCCGGACGGCACCCTCTTCATGGTCATGGAGTTCCTCGAGGGGCAGTCGCTCGAGGACATGGTCGCGAGCGCGGGGCCTCTGCCCGCGTCGGAGGCGGTCGACCTGATCCTCGAAGCCCTCGACGCGATCGCCGAAGCTCACGAGCTCGGGCTCGTGCACCGTGACCTCAAGCCGTCGAACCTGTTCCTCGCCGCGCGGAAGGGCAAGCCGCCCATCCTGAAGGTCCTCGACTTCGGCATCGTGAAGGACACGACGTCGGGGACGAGGCTCACCGCCACCGGCACGTTGCCCGGCACGCCCGCGTACATGGCGCCCGAGCTCGTCGCCATGCAGGGGCATCTCATCGACGCGCGCGCCGACGTCTGGGCGATCGGCGTCACGCTCTACGAGCTGCTCACCGGAGAGCTGCCGTTCGACGGCCCCCTCAACGTCATGCTCGCGCGCATTCGGACCGAGGCTCCGCCGCGTCTGCGAGCGCGACGACCGGACGTCGCTCCGGAGCTCGAGGCGATCATCATGCGCTGCCTCTCGAAGCATCCCGCCGACCGGTTCGCGAACGGCGCGGAGCTCGCGGCGGCGCTACGCGAGCTGCGGATGAACGGCCTCGTCCGAACCGGGCGAGGCGCGAGGGAGGCGGCCACGACCGAGCTGAGCGTGAATCGCGCGCGGCGAGCGAGGGAGACGGCCGAGACCGCGGCCGAAGAGCCTCCGAGAAAGAAGCCGTCCTTGGGGCCGCTCGTGGCGTTCGCGCTCGCGGTCGCCGCGCTCTGCTTGGCGGTCGGATTCGCCGTCGCGTTCCAGAAAGGACTCCTGCCCGTCACGACGCCGGACGAGGCGGAGCCGAGCGCCGTCGTCTCCGTGACGGCTGCACCCAGCTTCGCTCCGGAGGCGTCGCTCGTCCCGTCCGAGGCGGTCGATCCCGTGCCGACGGTCGCGCCGCGAGCGCCGTCGTCCGCGGGCGCGAGCCGCCACAAGACCCGGCCCGTCGTGCGGGTCGTCGCCGCACGGAATACGGGCGACCGTCAGTGGAAGCAGTGGGTGGAGCGTCATCGGCAGCGGATCGATGCCTGCGCCGCTCCTCAGACGTGCCCCTTGACCCTGGTCGTGCGGTTGACCCGCGTCGACGGCCGGACCCAGGTCGCGCTCCAAGGCGTGCCCTCCGATGCGACGTGCGCGGTGCAGCCCGCGTTCGTCGATTGCATGAACGCGCTCATGACGAGCTCCGTGCCCTCTCTGGACGTCTGCAGCGAAGGCGTGGAGTGCCAAGGCGAAGTACAGATCGCCGTCGACTGAGCGCCGCGGATCCGTCGCGATCCAAGGAACGCGCGCGATCCCTCTCGGAGGCACGCCTTTCGGCCCTTTGCGCGCATCGTCGCTCGGCAGCGCGCGGCGGCATGCGCATGGCATGTGCCGTCCGGCATGGGGTGTCGGGCCGCGGACCGTCGCGGAGCAGCGGTGACGCTCGCGCTCGCGCTCGTCGCGTGCGCGTGCACGAGCCCGAGCGGCTCGTCCGGCGACCTCGGCGGCGCGGACGACCGCGAGGTGAGGCAGCCGAGACGCCGGCTCGACGAGCGGCCGGCCGGGGAGCCCGAGGAGGTCGCGTGCGAGAGCGGCACGTCGCTCTGCGGTGGTGCCTGCGTCGACCTCGCGACCGATCCCGATCACTGCGGCCGCTGCGGACACGGCTGCCTCGGTGGGGCGTGCGTCGAAGGGAAGTGTCAGCCCGTGACGCTCGCCTCCGGGCTCGGCGGACCGCAGGGGCTCGCCATCGGACCGGACGGCCTCTACGTCACGCTCCTGCACGAGAACCGGGTGGTGCGGATACCGAAGGGCGGGGGCGAGGTGGAGACCATCAGCTCGTCCACGACGTCGCCTTGGGGCATCGCCGTGACACCCGACGCTCCGACGCGGCTCGTCTGGGGCGAGACGCGCGGGGCGGCCTCGAACGTCGTCACCTGCGAGGTGCCGTGCGACGATCCGAAGAAGGTCGCCGTGGGCGCCGACGTCTGGCATGTCGCGATCGGGCGCCCGTTCGCGTATTGGGCCGCTTCGTCGCAGAGCGCCGGATCGATCCAGCGTTGTCGTCTCGACGACTGCTCCATGGTCTTCGACGTCGTCGAGAACCAGCCGCGCGCGCACGGTCTCGTCGTCAGCGGCGGATCGATCGCCTTCGGCGTGCGGAGCTCGCAGGGCGTCGTGCGCCGTGCATCGACGTCCGGCGCCGGCTTGACCGATCTCGTCTCCGGCCTCGACGCGCCGAAGGGGCTCGCGACGGACGGCACGACGCTCTTCGTCGCGGTCGGCGGCTCGCGTGTGATCGCGCGCTGCCCGCTCACCGGGTGCGCGCCCGGGGAGCAGTCGACCATCGCGCTCGCGAACAACCCGCACACGGTGGCGACGGACGGCGTGAACGTCTACTGGACCAACGGGCTCGCGGAGGGCGGTTCCATCCATTGGTGCCCCGTGGAAGGATGCTCCGGCTCGGGCCGTGTCCTCGCCACCGGACAGAAGAATCCCTATTCGATCGCGGTCGACGATGAGGCCGTCTACTGGACGAACGCCGCCCCGGACGGCCAGGTGATGAGGATCGCGCGTCCCTGATACGTCTGATACTCTCGACGACCGATGAGACGGGGGCCTGGGCTCGGCTCGGGCGTGAGCCGAGCGCGCTGGAGGGCGATGGTGAGCACGATCGTCCTGCTCGGCGTGACGGCCTGCGGCTTCGTCTTCTCGCCCGGCGACTACACGGGATCCAGCGGTCCGGTCGACCCCGATGCGTCTCCGTCCGTCGACGCTCGAGCGTCCGAGCCCGAGAGCCCTCTTTCGGACGATGCGGGGCCAGACGCCCCGACGCCGAGCGGGACGCGGGTCCTCCTCGTGGCCGGTGGACGCGACACGCTTCCTGGCGAGGAGTGGCCGGCTACCGTCAGCGAAGCCTTCCATACGCTGGTGAACGAAGCGGGCGAGCTCGGTCCTTGGACTTGGGATGTACCACCGCCTTTTTCGTCGAGATGGCGCGGAGCGGGCATCGTCGGAGGTGTGCTCTGGCTCAGCCCGCGACAGGACGCGACGGAGACGTCGGTGGTGTGGCGCGTCGGTTTCGATGGAGGAGTCTCCGGCGAGTGGGAGGAGCTCGTGGTGTCGGGGGACCGGCCTCCCGGACGGACGTTTCCGCTTCTCACGGACGCAGGGCTGTTCGTGGCTGGTGGTGGCTCGTCCTCCGAGAAGACGAAGACCGTCGCTCGAGCCGCGTTCACCGACGTCGAGCCGGGACCGTGGGCGGTCGTGTCTGAATCGCGGCTGAGCGTCGCGCGCGACGAGGTCACGTTGTTCCGCCACGCGAGCTTCCTCTACGCGATCGGAGGCCGTACGAGCTCGTCGTCCGGCTCGTCTTACTCCGATGTCGTCGAGGTCGCGACGATCGGCGCCGACGGGCTGCCAGGGCCGTTCGTCGAGACGACGCGTCTCACCGTCGAGGACGAGACGGGTACGACGAACAGGCACGTACTCTCCCAGCCGACGATCGCGTCGGGCAGCGGGTATCTCTTCGTCATCGGTGGCTGGTACGCCGCAGACAACGCGTCCATCTCGGACGTGGTGCTCGCCGCGAAGGTCGACGAGACGACCGGCCAACTCGGCGAGTGGAAGACGCTCCCGCGATATCCGCTGCCCATCGGTGCGGCCGCCGCGTTCGTGATCCGAGACACCCTCTACGTGTTCGGTGGCCGAACGCCGCCAGAAGTGAACACCGACGCCGTCTACGCGTTGCCGATCCTTCCCGACGGGACCTTCGGCTCCGAGTGGAGGCGCGTCGGAGCTTTGCCGGGCCCGCGCGGCTGGCTCGTCGGAGTGGTGTACTGATGCGCATCCCTCGGCTCGTCGTGCTCGGCGTGCTGGCGGCGATCGGCTGCGCGGTCCAGTTCCAGCCGGGCGATTACGGCGAAGGCTCGCGGCTCCACGACGAGCTGGACGCGGGTGAGGTCGATGCGCACGTCGATGTCGATGCGCCTCCGGACGCTGGTGCGGATACCGAAGCGGGCCCGAGGCAGCGCCTCTTCGTCTTCGCCGGTCGTAACGAGTATCAGGAGCCCGCGGGCGACGTGTGGGTCGCGACGATCGACCGTAGCGGCATCGCGCGGGAATGGGAGCGGCTGCAGCCCGGCGTTTTCCGGGGACCGGTCGCCGCGGCAACCCTCGCGGAGGAGCACGTCTTCCTGGCCATGGCGGCCGGGGAGCGGTTCGTGCAGTACGCCCCGTTGGAGTCGGGGCGGCTCGGATTCTGGAAGACCACGACGGCGCCGATACCGGTTGCTACCGGAGGCTACGCGAGCGTTTTCGTGGGCACGAACCTGCTCGCGCTCGGAGGCGCGGCCGGGCCGCCTTTCGAGGATCGCGTCTGGATCAGTCGATTCGACGCCGACGCGGGTGCGTTCGAGCCGCTCGTCGAGTCGTCCACGAAGCTCCCGTACGGGATGGCGCAGATGCAGGTCGTCACGTACAAGGATTTCGTGTACGTCCTCGGCGGTCTGGCCGCCAGCGCGGACCAGTCCAATCGAGTGTTCGTAGCGCGCGTCGATGCTGAGGCTGGTATCGGCCCGCTGACGGCTACGGAGAGCGCCATCGATCCGGTGACAGGCTCTCGTTACACCTTCTCCTCCTCTTCCACGATCTGCGTTGCGGAGGGTGCGCCAGGCAAGGCGCGGCTGATCCTTCCGGGCGGCATGTATTCCGACGTCGTGCTCACGAGCGCGATCGACGAAGAGACGGGGCTCCTCGGGCCGTGGGAGCGCGGTCCGACCTTGCCTGGTCCGCTCGACTCTCCGGGCTGTGCCACGTACGGCGGCTTCTTCCACCTGCTCGGGGGGAGCTCCACGAACCTCGTCCTTCGAGCCCGCTTCGATGCGGAGGGGAAGCTGGGCGAGTGGGAAGTCTCCCTGGAGGAGCGCCTTCCCGCACCGCGGTCGCGCATCACCGCGTTCGTCTACTGAGGCGTGCTCAGGGGCGGTTTTGCGGGCGCATCGCTCGAGACGACTGGTAGGCTCAACGAGTTGATGGGAGTGAAACCTGTCGTCGGTCTTGGCATCGCCGGCGCCCGGTGGCGTCGAAGCGTGCTCACGCTCTCGTTGCTCGGTGCGACGGCCTGCGGGCTCGTCTTCTCTCCGGGCGAGTACACGGACGTCGGCGGCGTCGAGCCCGTTGCGACCGTCGAGGACGCGTCGGCGCCGGTCATCGCGGAGGCTGGGGCGGATGCTCCGACGCCGGCCGCGGCGCGGATCGTCCTTTTTGCCGGCCAGCGCGCGCTGTTCCCCGGGGAACAGACCATGCAGCCCTGGGTCGCGGAGACCATCCACACGACGGTGAGCGCCGACGGCGAGCTCGGCGCTTGGCGGTGGGACATCGCACCGCCGCGGGTCTGGCCCTGGACCGCCGCGGCCATCTTCGGAGGGGTGCTCTGGCTGCAGACAGACTGGTCCGTGCATCGCGTCGGCTTCGACGGCGGCATCGCCGGCGACTGGAGGTCGTTCTCACCCCTCGCGGTGGTCTCCCTCCCCGAACGGTCGCTCCGTCCCTGGATCGGAGAGGCGGGGGTGCTGTTCGCCGGAGGGTTCGTGGACGGGGAGCCGACGAGGAACGTCTACCAATCGCCCTTCACGGGTGAAGGAGATCTGGGACCGCTGGTGGCGCTGGAGGCGTCGCAGCTCGCCGCGGCTCGCGCCTCCGCCGTGTTGCATCGTCACGGGCGATTCCTCTACGCCGTCGGAGGCCGAACGAGCCTTTCCGACGACGATCGTGGCAGCAACGCCGTCGACGTCACGTCGATCGGAGAAGACGGGCTTCCCGGTCCGTTCGTCGAAACCTCGGCGCTCGATCTCGGCTCTCCCGACGCACCTCACGGCCTCGTCAGCACGTCGATCGCTTCTGGAGCCGGGCACCTCGTCGTGGTCGGCGGCTGGACGACCGGTCAGCCGTCGTCGCTCACGGACGTCGTGCTCGCCGCGAGGATCGACGAAGCGACCGGGATGCTCGGGAGCTGGACGGTCCTCCCGAGGTTCCCGACTCCCGTCGGCGCCGCCGCCGTGTTCGTCGTCGCGAACACCATCTTCGTGTTCGGAGGCATGACACCCGCCGACGCCACGGACGCCGTGATGGCGCTGCCGATTCACGCCGACGGGACCTTCGGCTCCGAGTGGAAACGTGTGGGAAGCTTGCCCGGGCCGCGCGCCTGGCTCGCGGGGGTCGTGTACTGATGCGCATCTCTCGGATCTTCGCGCTCGTTGCGACGGCGGCGATCGGTTGCGCCGTCCAGTTCGGTCCCGGTGACTACGCCGACGTGCAGCGCTCCGAACGACCGGACGCCGGGACCGACGCATCATCCGGAGACGCTCACACCGGCGACGAGAACAACGGAGACGACGCGAGCACGGGCGACGAAGACGGGCGGCCGAAGCAGCACCTCTTCGTCTATGCCGCGGAGCGCGACACCGAGGATGACACCGACGACCCTCACACGAGCGACGTGTGGCTCGCCACGATCGACGACTCCGGTGAGGCGAAGGATTGGCAGAGGCTCCAGCAAGGCGTCTTCCCGGGCGCGTTCACCACCTGGAGCGTCGACAAGGGACGTGTCTTCGTGATGACGGGGGAATTCGTGCAGCACGCTCCGCTCGGGCCGTCGGGACTCGGCGGTTTCTGGCAGGTCACGAGGCCCGTGCGTCCCCCTGCGCCTGGCTTCTCCGTCCTCGTCGGCGCGAGGTTGTTCACGTTCGAAGTCGAGCGCGAGGATGGCCGCATTTGGATCTCGCAGTTCGTCGCCGAGGAGGGAGCGTTCATCCCCGTCGTGCCGCCTTCGATGACGGTCCCTTTCCCCATGCCGTGGATGCGGACCGTCACGTACAAGGACTTCGTCTACTTCATCGACGGCAACGGGCCCGAGCCGCCGAACCGTGTGTATGTTGCACGCGTCGACCCGACGGTGGGCATCGGCCCCTTGACGGAGACGGAGAGGCTCGCGGATCCGGCCGGGCTGTCGACGCCGCACGTATTGTCCGCGACGCTTTGTGGCGTCGAGTTCGCGCCTGGTCAGGGAAGGCTCATCTACGCCAGCCAGCAGCTCGTGGTCACGAGCGCGATCGACGAAGAAACCGGGATGCTCGGTCCGTGGGAGCGCGCGCCGATGCTTCCAGGACGGCTGACGGACGCGGGCTGCGTCTTCTACGGTGGTCATGTCCACCTGCTGGGCGGTCTGGGGGCGTCCTCCCGAACCGACCGGATCCTTCGAGCTCGGTTCGGGCCGGACGGCAAGCTGAGCGAGTGGGAAATCTCGAAAGAGCGGCTTCCGATGCCGCGGTCGCACATCTTCGCATTCGTCTACTGAAGGGGTGTATGTGGGGGATCGGGGGCGCGCTGGTTCGGTGGCTCGAGAGCAAGCTCCCGCGATAGGATTGAGCTGTATGTTCGGAGCAGCGCCCTCCGTGGTTGGAGGGCAACTCGGCCGGTACGAACTTCACGGCGCCATCGCTCGCGGCGGAATGGCGACCGTGTACATCGGCCGTATGACCGGCGCGGCCGGGTTTGCGCGGCCCGTGGCGATCAAACGTCTGCATCCGCACCTCGCCGCCGACTCCACGTTCGCGGCGATGTTCGCCGACGAGGCGCGGCTCGCCGCTCGCATCCGACATCCCAACGTCATCGACACGCTCGATGTCGTGAGCGAGGGCGGCGAGCTGTTCATTGTCATGGAGTTCGTGAACGGCGAGACGCTCGCAAAGCTCGTTCGCGCCGCCGCCGCGAAGAACGTCCGCCTCCCGCCGGCCATCGTGTCCAGCATCATCATCGGCGCGCTCGAGGGGTTGCATGCAGCGCACGAGGCGACCGACGAGCGCGGCGAGCCGCTCGGTATCGTCCATCGCGACATCTCCCCGCAGAACATCCTCGTGGGATGCGACGGGGTCCCGCGCGTGCTCGACTTCGGTGTCGCGAAGGCTGCCGGGCGGATGCAAGAGACCGAGGGGAGCGAGATCAAAGGCAAGCTCGCCTACATGGCGCCCGAGCAGCTCTCCCGCGGGAAGATCGATCGCCGGTGCGACGTGTTCGCGATGGGGATCGTGTTGTGGGAGGCGCTCACGTCGCAGCGGCTCTTCGCCGGCGACGACGCGGCGAGCACGCTCCACGCGATCCTCACGTCGCCCATCGCGCCACCGAGCTCGGTCGCGCCGGTCCCTCCGGAGGTCGATGCCGTCGTTCTCCGCGCGCTCGAACGCGAGCCGGAGAGGCGCTTCGCCACCGCGCAGGAGATGGCGCTCGCGCTCGAGGCTGCCATTCTGCCGGCGCCTTCGCGGCACACGGGAAGGTGGGTCGAGGAGCTCGCAGGCGAGGCGGTGCGCAAGCGCATCGAGATCGTGAAATCGATCGAGAGCACCCCGTCCGGTCGAGCGCTCGTCCCCGAAGTCGACGACGCGACGCACCCGTCGGGGTCGGGGGCTCGACGGGTGGCTTCCTCGAGCTCGTCGGGCTCGGCCTCGGGGCCTTCGTCGTCGATGACGGACTCGTGGCGTTACGCTCTGCCGACCGACGTCGCGTCTCAGGTCAGAGTTCCGAGCCAGGTCGTTCCGAGCCCGGTCGCACCTTCCTGGATGCCCGAGTGGATGGCGAGGCAGGTCCCGCCCAACGCTCGTCCAGGTCAGATCGTTGCTGGGATCGCCATCGGCGGCGTCTTTCTCTTCCTGCTCGTGGTCGGCCTCGTGCTCGTCGTCGTCTCTCTCCAGGCGAGGTCGAAGCAGCTCGCGGGGCAAGAGAGCGCCGACGAGACGCCCGTCGCCAGCGCGTCGGCGGAGCCTGCTTCCGCTCCCTCCGTCGCGAGCTCGGTCGCGAAGAGCGCGTCGTCGTCCGAGCTCGAGCGGGACCCCAAGGCCGAGCGAGATCCCCAGTCGGAGCGAGAGCCCGAACCCGAGCAGGTGTTCGAGCTCGAGCCCGAGCCCACGCCCTCCTCCGCTTCGACGACGGTCGCATCCGGGCCGGCGACGACGGCCCCTCGGGCGACGGCGACGGGGCCGCGGCTGCAGCCTCCGCCCGTCCCTACCGCGCCGGAGAAGACCGCTTCCCCGCCGGGTGACTGCGAGAACCCGTTCACGGTCGGACCGGACGGTGTGAAGCGGCCGAAGCCGCACTGTTTCACGCGTTGAACGACGGCCACGTCCGCGCCGAGCTGGGCGTGCGAGCACGAGCGGACTTTCACGCGCCGAAGGCCCGAGGTCCCGTATATTGTTCGACGATGGCCACGGCTGGTAGTGACGTCCCGCGCGACGCGAGACGCATCCTCTTCGCATTCGCGGTCGGATTGGGCTCGATGTTCGTCGCGAGCCCCTCGCTCGCGGAGGACGACGCGTGCTTCCAATCGTACGAGCAGACGCAGACGCTGCGTCGCGCGGGCAAGCTGCGCGAGGCTCGCGAACAGGCCGTCCAGTGCGCGAGCGACGCGTGTCCCGCGCTGCTCGCGAAGGACTGCACGAAGTGGTTGAGCGAGATCGAGCAGAGCATCCCGACGCTCGTGTTCGACGTCCGAACCGCGTCTGGCGAGGAGCTCACGAACGTGAGGGTGCTCGTCGACGGCAACCCTCTCGTCGAGCACCTCGACGGTAGGGCACTTCCGATCGACGTGGGGCCGCACGTCTTCCGCTTCGAGGCGCTCGACGGGAAGTTCCCGCCGTACGAGCAGAAGATCGTCGTCCGGGAGGGCGAGCGGAACCGGAAGATCGAGGTCCGGTTGAAGACGACGGAACCGCAGCCCAAACCTGCGGCGCGCACCATACCCCTCGGAACGTGGATCTTCGGCGGCGTCGCCGTCGCGTCGCTCGGGGTCGGTACGGCCTTCGCGCTCATGGGCAGCTCGAAGGAGGGGGACCTCGAGGCGTGCAAGCCGTCGTGCGCCGCCGACGCGGTGAACTCCGTGTCCTCGAGCTACGCCGTCGCCGACATCCTCCTCACCGCCGGCGTGGTCTCCGCCGCGGCTGCGGTCTACGTCTTCCTCACTCGACCGACGAAGGAGCCTTCCGCCGCCGCGGCGCTCGTCGACCCGCGGGGGGTGGTGCTCCGCTTCTAGCGAGGAGGGGAGGCTTCCACGATGGAGATCGGGACGCATCCGGCGCTGCGGAGCTTCCAGATCCTCCAGGAGCTGTCGCCGGAGCGCGGCAACAAGACGTACCTCGCTCGGACGAAGGGCGGGAACCTGGTCGCCATCAAGGTGCTCGCGTCGCGCGAGATCTCCGAAGAGGAGAGCTCGCTGCTCTCGAAGGAGGCTTCCTCCGGCGCACGCTTGGGACACGACGCGATCCTCCAGCCGCGCGCGCTCCTCGTCGAGAAGGACTTCGCCGCCATCGTCACGGAGTTCGTTCCAGGCGTCTCGCTCCAACGGCTGCTGCGGTTCGCGGCCGGACGCGGTGTCCGTCTCCCGGACGTGTGCGCGTACTGGATCCTCGAGCGCGTCCTCGCGGGGCTCGCGTCGGCGCACGCGTGCTCGGGCGGGCCCGTGCTCCATCGCGGCGTGTCGGCGTCGAGCGTCGTCGTGGGCTGGGACGGAACGGTGAAGCTCGGCGACTTCGGGCTCGTCCGCATGCGTCAGATCGTGTCGGGCGGGCAGGTGGCGCCGAAGAGCGAGCGCGACGTCGCGCCGATCATGTCGCCGGAGGAGGCGCGCGGGGACCGCCCGGACGTACGCAGCGACGTCTTCTGCGCGGGGCTGCTCGCGATCCGTCTCCTCACCGGACGCACGCCCTACGCGCGCTTCCGCTCGTCCGCGTCCGAGATGATCCTCGCGATGGCGGAGGGCAACGTGGCGCGGCTCGCGCGGACGCGGCCCGACCTGCCCGCGGAGCTGCGCGACGCCATCGACGCCGCCTTGGAGCCCGATCGCGAGAAGCGCACGATGACCGCCGACAGAATGCTCGAGGTCGTGCGCGCCCACGTCTCGAGCGAGCAGGGGAAGGCCGCGCTCGCGAAGCTGCTCGACCGCTGGCGAGACCAGCTCGAGGCGTCGGTGACGCCGTGGGAGAAGCGCGCGTCGATCCCCGACGACATGCCCGAGGACGCTGCGGACGCGCCGAAGGCAGGCACGCTCATGCTCGCGATGCCGGACGAGCGGCCGAGCGAGCCGGCGCTCGTCGGCGGCGATGCTCCGCCCGACGAGCCCTGGAAGGCGAACGACGACGCCGTCGCTGCCGAGGAGGCGGCGCTCGCTCCGACGCGGCCCGACGAGAGCGTCTCTCGTCTCGGATCGATCGCCCCGGACGCGCTCGTCATGCCGCTGCCGGCGATGCGCATCACGATCCCGGAGCTGCCGACGTACGGCGGCCCGCCGGTGAACATCCCGCGCCCGCCGCCGAAGCGAGGCATGCTGACCGGAGGTCCGGCGGCCGCCCTCGTAGGAGTGACGTTCGTCTTGCTCGTCGTCGGCACGATCTTCTTGTTCCGCTGGCTCATGGGACCGAGCTAATCGACGGGCTGCTTCCGTTCGACCCGGACGCGCAACCGGTCGATGCGGCGCCGGCTCGTGGCGGCGATCTCGGCGACGACGCCCCGCGCGAGCGGGACGGTGTCGCCGACGCGAGGCAAGCGTCCGAGCCGCGCATAGACGATCGTCCCCACGGGCTCGCCGAGCTCCGCCTCTTCTTCCTCGATCGGTACGCCGGCCTCCCTGAGCTCGTCCACCGTCGCGCGCGCGTCCACCTCCCACTCTCCGTCGACACGGACGACGCGGGCGGGCTCGACGTCGAGCTCGTCGCGGATCTCGCCGACGACCTCCTCGACCAGATCCTCGACGGTGACGAGCCCGCTCGTTCCGCCGTACTCGTCGATGACGATCGCGATGGGGATCGCCCGCGCCTGCAGATCGCGCAGCACGGACAGGCCGTCCTTCTCCTCCGGGACGAAGATCACCGGCCGCTCGAGGCCGCGAATGGTGGTGCGTGCGGCGAGGTCGTCGTCGAGCAGGAGATCCTTGGCGTAGAGATACCCGACGATCTGATCGAGCGACCCGTCGGCGAGCGGGATACGGGAGAACTGGTGCGTCTTGAGGGTGGACAGGGCCTCGCTCACGCCGGCGTCGATCGGCAGCCACACGATGTCCACGCGAGGGACCATCATCTGGCGCACGGGCCGGTGTGCGAGGCGGAGGATGCGCTCGACGATGCGCCCCTTGTCCTTCGCCTTCTCGCTCCGCGCGGCGGACGCCGCCAGGATCCCGATGAGCTCCTCCTCCGAGAGGGTGCCTTCGTTCACGACGTCGGGATCGAGACCGATGAGGCGGATGACGCCGCGCTGCGCCTTCTCCAGCACCCAGAGGACCGGCGCGAACGTGGCGTTGACGGCGCGGAGCGGAATTGCCGTGTTGAGCACGGTCGACTCCGCGCGTTGGATCGCGACGAACTTCGGTACGAGCTCGCCGAGGAGCAGGTGCAAGAACGTGAGCAGACCGAGCGCGCCGACGTCGACGAACGCGCGTCCGACGCCTCCGAGCGAATGGCCCGTGAGGGTCACGAGGAGCGACTCGGCGGTGCGCGCGATCGCGGGCTCGCCCAGCCATCCGAGCCCGAGGCTCGCGACGGTGATGCCGAACTGCGTGACCGACAGGTATCGGTCGAGCCGCCCGAGGATCTGCTGCGCCGCGAGCGCGCGCTTGTTGCCGCGCCGTGCTGCGCGGTCGAGCTGGGTGATCCGTACCTTGACGAGAGCGAACTCTGCGGCGACGAAGAACGCGTTCAGCGCCAACAGGAGCACCGACGCGAGCAGGGCGATCACGCCCACGGTCACGCGAGCGCCATGCCAGAGGACATGGCGCTCGAGCGCGGCGATGGTGCGTCAGCCTCGCGATGGAGGGATCGCCGGGTGGGGCGAAGCGCCCCGCTCGCGCCCGCGGGCCCGAAAGGCGGTAGAGCTCGCGATGCGTCCGGCTTCCGGGCGCCTCAGTGCTGGAACGCGCCGATGTCGAAGTTGCCGCTCGCCGGCCGAGGCGCGCCGAGGAAATCGTCCGTCACCTCGTCGATCAGGCTCGTGCCGGCGCCGACCGCGGGGCTGCCGGGCGCGGGCCGGAAGTCCGTGTGCCCCACGAGCAGCGGCGCGCTCTGGACCGAGTGCGCGTCGGCGCTCGAAGGGTGCGTCTCGCCGAAGGCGACGCCGCGCGGGCCGTTGTAGAACAGGTTGTAGTCCATCTGGAGGCCGCCGCCCGCACCTTCGTCGATGTGGATGACGTAGCCCATCGGGACCGCGCCGTTCGTGATCAGGTTGTTGAGGATCCGCGTGCCCGTCGACGCGCGTTGGTTCCCGTTCGTGGTGGCCCATCCGACGCGGAACACGACGCTCTCGCCGCTGTCGATGATCGTGTTCGCGAGGACCGAGCAGTTCTTGCAGCCGAGGATGTCGAACGGGCGCGACGCACGGATGAAGACGTTGTTGATCGCCCGCGCGTTCACGGCGGCGTAGTGCTCCGGGTCGTTGTCGCAGGTCGCGCCGCAGCTGTCGCCGAGCGCGAGCGCGCCGGCGGCCGACGCGACGTCCTGGAAGAGATTCTTCTCGAAGAGCACGTCGGTCGAGCCGCCCGCGAGCTGCGCCGAGCCGTTGTCGCCGCTGTCCCAGTCGTGGCAGTAGTTGCCGCGGAACACGAGGCCGCTCGCTCCCGTGAGGCTGAGCGGGGCGTGCGCGGACTTGCCGTGGAACTCGTTGTGCTCGACGAGGACGCCTTGCGTCTTCTGGTAGATCTTGAGCTGCGACCAGCCGCCCGTGACCTTGCAGTTGCGGAGGACCGAGCCGACGCACTTGCCCGCGTTCGACCCATCGAATCGGACGACGTGCTGTCCCTCGGCCAGCGGCAGGTTCTGGAAGACGAAGCCGTCGATCACGACGTGGTCGTGCTTCACCTCGATCGCCGCGCCCGTGGTGTTCGTCGCGCTGTCGATGATCGCGGCGCCGCGTCCGTCCGCGGAGTGGAGCACGATGGGGTTCTCCGCGGTGCCGTCCGTCGCGAACGTGATCGTCGTCGACTCCGCGTAGGTCCCGGCATGCACCTTCACGCAATCGCCGGGCTGGGCGAGGGGCGTCGCCTTCGCGATCGTACGGTACGGCTTCTCCGCCGATCCGTCGTTGGCGTCGTCGTCACCGGTGGTCGCGACGTGGATCTCGCGAAGGCACGTGTACGCCACCGGCGGCGGCGGGGGCACGCTCCCGAACGGCTTCGGTCCGGCGTCGAACTCCTCTTCGCTCCCGTCGGGGACGCCACCGCCGTCCGCCTGCGTCGGATCGAGGTCATCTCCGCCGTCCGTCTCGTTCGTGGTGGGCGACGAGGTGGAGTCGCTCGTGCACGCCACGAACGTCAGCGTCGAGGCCGTGAGCAAGAGTGCGAAGGAAGCGATGGCTCGAATCACGTGTCCCTCCTTGGCGGCGCGCCGGCAACGTGGTCGGCGACCCCCGAGCTGCCGCCCGTCCCGCGACCTCCATGATACGTGCGGATGAGCCAGCGCGTCGATCTCCCGGGATCTCGCGGGCATGAAGGCTCGGAGGAGGCTTCGAGCATGGTTGTCGCGCCCGCACCGAGGAACTAGATGGACCACGATGCAGATCGAGATCTGGTCCGACGTCATCTGCCCGTGGTGTGGGATTGGCCAGCACCGCCTCGACCAGGCCATCGCCGGCTTCGAGCACCGCGAGCACGTCCAGGTCGTCCACCGCTCCTTCCAGCTCGACCCCGCGGCGCCGCAAGCCGTGCGTCCGGTGCGCGAGATGCTCGCCCGGAAGTACGGTGTCGGCGGCCCGCAGCTCCAGGCGATGTTCGACCGGGTCGAGTCGATCGCCGCCGAGGACGGCATCTCGCCGTACATCGTCGGCGACAACGTCGTCGGAAACACGCGCCTCGCACACGAGCTCTTGGCGTTCGCGTCCGAGCGTGGCCTCGAGGACGCTGCGTGGAAGCGCGTCTACCGCGCCTACTTCGGCGAGCGTCGATCGATCTTCGACATCGACGCGCTCGTATCGATCGGGCAGGACATCGGCCTCGATCCCGACGAGGTGCGCACGGCGCTGTCCGAAGGCCGCTACCGCGAACGCGTCGAGACGGACGGTCGAGAGGCGCGCGAGCTCGGCGCGTCGGGAGTCCCGTTCGTCGTCGTCGACCGGCGCTACGTGGTCTCGGGCGCGCAGCCGGTCGAGACGTTCCGCCACGTGCTCGAGCGGGCTTGGCGCGACGCACCGAAGCCCACGATCACGGAAGGCGCAGCGTGCGGGCCCGACGCCTGCGAAGCGCCTCGAGGGAGCTGACCTCCTCGCGCGGCGCGAACGTCGAGCCTGGCGCGCGCGCCGGACGCGCCGTAGATCTCGGCACATGTCGAAGCGAGACGTCGACGCGTACCTCGAGAAGCTGAGCCCCGAGACGAGGGCCACGCTGGAGAAGGTGAGAGAGAGGATCCGCGCCGTGGTGCCCGCCGCGGAGGAGCGACTGAGCTACGGGATGCCGGCCTTCGTCCTGGAGCGACCGATCGCCGGCTACTCCGCGCACGCGAACCATTGCTCGTACCACCCGATGAGCGGCGGCGTCGTCGGCGCGCTCGCCGCCGACCTGGCCGGCTACGACACCAGCAAGGGCACCATCCGTTTCCCGATCGGCAAGCCTCTTCCCGCCGGGTTGATCCGAAAGCTGGTGAAGGCGCGCCTGGCGGAGATCGAAGCGGCGAAGGCGAAGAAGGAGAGCGCGTCGAAGGCGAAACCGAAGGCCGCGTCCGACGCGCTCCGAGCGGTCAAGCGTTCTCCGGCAGCTTCGCGCCGAGCGCGGCGAGGCCCTTCCCGCCGATCGGCGTGAAACGCGTGCCCTCCGGCGCGCTCGCGAGGAGGGGCATGGTCTCGTTGATGAGGTCGCGGACGCCCGGCATCGAGAGCGACGCACCGTGCGCGGCCTCGTCCTGCCAGATCTCGGTGACGTACACCGCGTTCGGCTCGGCGCTCGACGTGTTCACCACGTAGAGCAAGCAGCCGGGGACGTCCTTCATCAGATCCGCGGCGCGGAGGAGGTTCGCCGCGAGCGCGTCGCGCTTGCCCTCGACCGCCGTCATCTTCCCGAAGAGCCCGAAAAGCATGGCCGTTATCTCAGCGTGCAGGCGTCTCCGTGTCGAGACCTTTCGAGCCGTCATGCGCTCGACAGGCGCGCCACGAGCTTGCCGACGACATCGCGCGTGCCACGCACGGTGACGGAGATCGTTTCGCCGTACTCCTCGTGCACGACCTCGAGCTGGCCGCGCAGCTCGGCGAGCACGCCTTGGCGTGCGTACGGGATCGTCAGACGCTCCTCGACGAGGTGTCGTGCGAAGAACGCCGCGATCCGATCGCGGAGGTCGCGGACGGCGTCCGGATCGAGGGCGCTCGTCTGGATGGCGTCCGGGAGCTCGGCGGCGAGCGCTTCGCGTCGCGTCGGATCGAGTCGATCGATCTTGTTCATGACGACCCACGCCGGAGCGGCGGCGCCGATCTCCTCGAGCACCTGCCGAGTGACGCGGAGCTGCTCGCGGAACGCCGGATCGGAGGCGTCGACCACGAGGAGCAGGAGCCACGCCTCGTTCGCCTCCGCGAGCGTCGAGCGGAACGACGCCATGAGCGAATGCGGCAGCCGATGGAGGAACCCGACCGTGTCGGCCACGAGCACCGGCGGCGTGACCGGAGGAGCGAGCCTACGGGTCGTCGTGCCGAGCGTCGCGAAGAGCTTGTCCTCCACGAGCACGTCGGCGCCGGTGAGCGCTCGCATGAGCGAGGACTTGCCGGCGTTGGTGTAGCCGACGAGGGCGACGCGGAACGTGTCGGACCTCGCGAGGCGGCGTCGCGCGGCCGCCGCCTCGAGCGCCTCGAGCTCGCGCCGAACCATCGCGATCCGTTCGCGAATGCGTTGCTTCGCGAGCTCGACGTTCGTGTGGCCGCGCGAGGCGCGCCCGCCGCCGCCTTCTCTGTCGCCGAGCGAGTGATCGTCGCGGATCCGCGGGAGCTCGTACTCGAGCCGTGCGAGCTCCACCTCGAGCTTGGCCTCTCGCGTACGCGCGCGTGACTCGAAGACGCGGAGGATCACCGCCGTCCGATCGATCACGCGTGCTCCGAGGGCCGCTTCGAGGTTTCGGATCTGGTTGGCGCCGAGCTCGTCGTCGGCGACCACGACCAGGTCCTCGCGCAGCTCCGCGTCGGCGAGGCGCGCGTCGGGCCCGCGTGGGACCTCGCCGGGGCCGCCGGTGATGGCGGCCACCTCGCGGAGCTTTCCGGGGCCGAGGTACGTGGCGGCCGAGCGGACGGCGCGCCTCTGCACGATTTCGTGCTCGACCTCGATGCCGAGGCCGGCGAGGAGCTGACGCAGCTCGGCGAGCGATCGCGCGACCTCGGCGTCCTCGGTCTCGGGCGGTTGAACGGCGACGACGACGGCTTTGACGACGGACGAAACGGAGCGCTCGCGCTCCGAGCGCTTGGACTTCGACATGACGGGACCTCCGGCGAACGAGTCCGGGGAGGTCCGAGCGGACGAGCCGCGGACCGCCGCGCGCGCGACCGAGGCGCGCGCGGAGCGGCGAGCGACGGAGACGCCGCCGCGATCGCACGGCGAGACCCCACACCCCGACCTCCCGAGAAGGGCTCAGGACGAGACGGCAGCGCGGAGCGCCTCGATCCTCGCGCGCAGGCGCGCGTCGACGGAGAGACGTTCCCGCTGCGTGCTCAGCGGATGCGGCCGGGGGTCATGTGCATGCCCGTACTATGACCGCGGAGCGGTCGGCGAGCAACCGCGCCCTCAGAGATCGTCCGGCGCGGCGACGATTCCCTCGAGCGCGTGTTTGATGGTCCGGAGCGTGGTGAGCGAGCCGAGATCGACGCCGAGCGCGATCATGGACTGGCTCACGGACGGGCTGAGCCCCGTCATCGAGCACCGCGCACCGAGGAGGGACACCGCCTTGGCAAGCCGTGCGAAGCAATCGGCCGTCTCCGTGTCGACGACCTCGACGCCGGTGAGGTCGATGATCACGTGATGCGCCCCCGTTCGTTGCACGGTCTCGAGGAGCTTCTCCATGGTCCGTGTGGCGCGATTCCGATCGACCATGCCGATGATCGGAAGCACGAGCACTCCATCCCAGACCTCGAGCATGGGCATCGAGAGCTCGTCCACGTTGATGCGCAGCTTCTCGATGAGCTCTTCCTGGACCCGCTGGCTCTCGAGGAGGGCGGCGTTCGCCTGTTCGAGGCGTGCGGTCTGCTCGAGCGCGACGCGCTCGTGGACCTCGAGCAGCTGCTCGAGCGTCTCGCAGCGTGCGCGGAGCTCGACGAGCTCCTGATTTGCGTCCGTGTTGCTCATGCGAAAGTCCGACTCTGAGAGAAGGGAAGCAGCGCCAGCTTCGTGCTGAGGGACAGCGGCGCGAACAGATCGGCGAGCCGGCGGTCGATCGCCACCCGCGAGAAGAGGAGCGTCGCGAAGAGATCGCCGTTCGGCAGATCGCCGCCGAACGCCATGACGGACCGTACGCCGTACCGGACGACGAAGTCCGCCTGCGCAGGGATGTGCGGGCTCCCTTCCGCCTTCTCCACCAGGAACACCCCGTACGGCGTAGCCCCCGTGCGCTGCGCGCTCGCCTCGCCACGAACGACGTCCGAGAGCGCGACGCCGAACTGGCGAAACACCTCGTAGACCATCGGGAGCCGTTCGATGAAGGCGGGATCGGGGAGCGGGATCGCCTTGTGCCCCACGGATGCGGCGCGGTCGTTCCACTCCGGCTCGCACCCACGCGTCGCGAGCAGCACCAGGCATCGCGTATCGGGAGAGAGCTCCCTGCCCATGATGTTCGAGGCGAACGCCTGCAGCGTCGCGTCCAGATCGCCTGCGCGATGCGTCTTGTACATGCGCGCCATCACGAGCGCGCTTCCACCCGTCGCATCGGCCAGCGCATCGTAGAGGTGCGCCACGACACCTTGCGCGACCTCTTCCATCGAGGAGCTGTTCTTCGCCATCCCCCGTATGGCCGCTCCCAGCGAGACGATGTCGCTGAGCTGGTACTTCGCTAGCTCGGTCATGAAGAGCGACCATACACGACGAAATGCGACTCTGTGTCCGCGTGCGATGACGGCAGCGTTCGCGTGGAGCGGAATTCGTTTTTGTTAGCTCATGATTTGTGGGGCGCGGAAAGGGATTGGGGCGCTGATTTCGAATTTGGAGGGCGGGTCGGATCCGGGCCGGGTCAGGGTCGGGATCCGGGGCCGGGTCCGGGTCGGGATCCGGGGCCGGGTCCGGGTCGGGATCCGGGTCTGGATCCGGGTCGGGGTCCGGGTCCGGGTCCGGGATCCGGATCCGGGTCTGGGTCCGGGTCGGGATCCGGGTCCGGGTCGGGATCCGGGTCCGGGGCCGGACTCCGGACTCCGACTTCGGACCCTGACCCTGACCCGGACTTCGGACCCTGACCCTGACCCGGATCCGGACTTCGGACCCTGACCCTGACCCGGACTTCGGACCC